>LNFM01065421.1_pt1 | contig 10857 bp, 8 predicted proteins | sample 596031 | NCBI WGS metagenome assembly LNFM01 (sample SAMN04254537, study PRJNA301005) | activated carbon metagenome | isolation source: dual media filters at the Ann Arbor, Michigan drinking water treatment plant | place: USA: Ann Arbor | reverse complement strand
CCGCGCTGGTGTGGATGCGGCCCTGCGTTTCGGTGGCGGGCACGCGCTGCACGCGGTGGCCGCCCGACTCGAAGCGCAGCCGGCCGTAGGCGCCGGGGCCGGATACGCGCAGCACCACCTCCTTGTAGCCACCGAGCTCGCTGGGCGATTCGCTCACCGCTTCAACCTGCCAGCCCTGGCGCTCGGCGTAGCGGGTGTACAGCCGCGCCAGGTCGCCCGCAAACAGCGCCGACTCGTCGCCACCGGTGCCGGCACGGATCTCCACGAAGGCGTTGCGCTCGTCGTCGGGGTCCTTGGGCAACAGCAGCTGCTGCAGGTCTGTGTCCAGCTGTGCCAGGTCGGTCTGCGCCGAGTCAATTTCTTCGCGGGCCATCTCCGCCATGTCGGCGTCACCCAGCAGGTCGTTGGCCGCAGCCAGGTCGGCTTCGCGCTGCAGGTAGCGGTTGAACACCTCGACCACGGTGGAGGCGTCGGCGTGTTCGCGGCTCAGCGTCTTGAAGCGCTCCATGTTGTCCACCACGTCAGGCGCCGACAGCAAGGCGTCGAGCTCGTGCAGGCGGGCGCGCTGGCGCAGCAAGGTGTCGCGGACGAAGGGTTTCATGGGTGGGGAATGTCGGTGTCGGCGGGTCGGCCATCCGGCGGCATCGAACCGCGGATGACCATGCCCTGGGCAAGCCGCTAGGCCTGCGGATCGCGCGGCGACCGGGCCGAAGATTCGCGCAGGAACAGGCGCGAGACGGTTTGCGCGGTGGCGGCGCGCGCGGCGTTGTCGCCGGTGTGGAGCTCGGCCAGCGTGCCGTGCAGCATTTTCTGGGTGAGGCCCCTGGACAGGGCTTCGAGCACGGCTTCCACCGGCTCGCCTTTGGCCAGCATGCGGCGCGCGCGGGCCAGTTCCACCGCACGCCATTGATCCGCCTGGGCGTTGATCTGCTGGATCAGGGGCACCACGCCGCTGGCGGGGTTGCGCTGCTCCATCCAGTTCATGAAGCTGGCCACGCCGGCGTCGATGATCACCTCGGCCTGCGCCACGGCGGCCTGGCGGTTGTCCTTGCCGGTCTGCACCACCGTGGCCAGGTCGTCCACCGTGTAGAGGTACACGTCGGTCAGCGCTTTCACTTCGAATTCGATGTCGCGCGGCACCGCCAGGTCGACCATGAACATGGGGCGGTAACGGCGCTTCTTGAGCGCGCGCTCCACGGCGCCCAGACCGATGATGGGCAAGGTGCTGGCGGTGCAGCTGATGACGGCATCGAACTCGTGCAGGCGATCGGGCACGTCGGCCAGGCGGATCACCTGGGCGCCGAAGCGGTTGGCCAGCTTTTCGCCGCGCTCCAGTGTGCGGTTGGCAATCGCCATGCTCTTGGGCGTTTTGGCGGCGAAATGGGTGGCAGCGAGTTCGATCATCTCGCCCGCGCCCACGAACAGGACCCGGATGTCTTTCAAATCTTCAAACAGCTGCGAGGCCAGGCGCACGGCCGCGGCCGTCATGCTGATGGAGTGGGCGCCGATCTCGGTGGAGCTGCGCACTTCCTTGGCCACGGCAAATGAGCGCTGGAACAGCTGGTGCAGCGTGCTGCCCAGTGCGCCGGCGTCGTTGGCGGCGCGCACCGCGTCTTTCATCTGGCCCAGGATCTGGGCTTCACCCAGCACCATGCTGTCCAGCCCGCTGGCCACGCGAAACGCGTGGCGGGCTGCCTGGTCGTCGCGCAGCACGTAAGCGTGGTCGCGCAGCACGTGCGTGCTCACGCCACCGGTCTGGGCCAGCCAGTCCAGCGTGGGGTCCACGGCGGAGGCGTCGCCCGCGCCGTAGAGCTCGGTGCGGTTGCAGGTCGAAAGCAGGGTGGCCTCGGGTTGACGCGCCAGACTTTGGCGGTAACCGTCGAGCGAAATCGAGCGGAGCCGTGTGATGGTTGATGCCGAGGGTCCAGACAGACATGGTCCGATTATAAAATTGATCGCTTATGCATGTCACTGTCAACTTTCAATGACACTTTTGTCCCTGTTGGTCCACCTCGCGGGTTTTGTGGCGCCCGCCTTCGGCGTGGGTTTGCTGTTGTGGGCGGGCTTGCGCATCCGACGCAAAGGTCGGCCGGGTTTTGGCGGCGCCATGCAGCTTTCCCTGTTGTGGGTCGTCGGCGTCGGGGTGTTGCTGGCGGGGCTGGTCTTTTTTGGTCGCGACGGCAAGATCGCCACTTACGCGGCGCTGGTGTTGGCCCAGGGCACGTTGGCGTGGTGGCTGCGCGGGCGCTGAGTGGCGCGCTGCTTCAGGCGCCTGGCGCGAACAGATCCACCCGGTCGGTGATGATGCCGTCCAGCCCCAGGCCCAGCAGTCGTTGGGCTGCCCAGTCGTCGTTGACCGTGTAGGCCAGCATGCGAAGGCCGTTTGCCCGCGCGTTGCTCACCAGCGCAGCGTCCCACAGGGCGTGGTTGCACACGATCGCCACGCATTCGAGCGATCGCGCCACGTCCAGCCAGCCGTCCCACAAGGTGTCGAGCAGCAGGCCGCGCGGCAGTTCGGGCGCGGTGAGCATGGCGCCGTGCAAGGCTTCGGGCCGAAACGAGGTGAGCAGCGGGGGACGGTCCGGCTGGTGTCGCCACAGCCGCTGTGCGGCCGCCGCCACGGCCCGGCCGGTTTGCGCTTCCAGACCCGGCGTGGGTTTGATTTCAATGTTGAGCCAGCCGGCATTGGCCTGGCAATGGCGGGCCACGCTCTCCAGCGTGGCCAGGGGTTCCCCCGCGAAGCCGCGTGAATGCCAGCTGCCGGCATCGAGCTGGCTCAAGACACTCCAAGCGGAGTTGCCGCCGAGCCCTTGGCCGTTGCTGGTGCGGTTGAGCGTGTCGTCGTGCAGCAGGAACACCACGCCGTCGGCGCTGAGCTTGGCGTCGCATTCGAACATGCGGTAGCCATGCGCCGCGCCCAGCCGGAACGCGGCCAGGGTGTTTTCAGGCGCGAGCTTGCCGGCGCCACGGTGCGCGATCCACCGCGGATAAGGCCAGGGCCGGATCGGGTCGGTCATGCTCACACCCGCTTGCCCGTCGCCGCGTCAAACCAGTGCAGCCGGTCGAGCCGCGGCTGGGCGTGGATGGTGCTGCCCACCACCGGCGCGCCCTGGTCCTCATGGGTGCGGATGATGAGTTTTTCGTCGCCCAGGCGGACGTGCACCAGACGCTCGGCGCCCAACAGCTCGACCGTGTCCACGTGCAGCGTCCAGCCTTCCGTGCCGATGTCGAGGTGCTCGGGGCGCACACCCAGGATCTGGCCGGGCTTGCCACCCGGTGCGTTCTTGAGCAGGTTCATGGGCGGCGAGCCGATGAAGCTGGCCACGAACGTGGTGGCGGGGCGCGAATACACCTCTTCGGGGGTGCCGAACTGCTCCATGTTGCCGGCGTTCATCACGATCATGCGTTCGGCCAGGGTCATGGCCTCCACCTGGTCGTGCGTGACGAAGAGCGAGGTGATGCCCAATTCACGGTGCAGTTTCTGGATCTCCAGCCGGGTCTGGGCGCGCAGGGAACACCTGCGGCTGGCGCACGATGGCGCGGCCCATGGCCACGCGCTGGCGCTGGCCGCCCGAGAGTTCGCGCGGCTTGCGCTCCAGCAGGTGCCCCAGCTCCAGGATGCCGGCGGCCTTGTCCACGCGCTGCTTGATTTCGGCGATCGGCACCTTCTTGATCTTCAGGCCGTAGGCCATGTTGTCGAACACGGTCATGTGCGGGTAAAGCGCGTAGTTCTGGAACACCATCGCGATGTCGCGTTCGGCCGGCTCCAGTTCGTTGACGATCCGCTCACCGATGCAGATGTCGCCTCCGCTGACTTCTTCGAGCCCTGCGACCATGCGCAGCAGGGTGGACTTGCCGCAGCCGGACGGGCCGACGATGACGATGAATTCGCCGTTGGTGATCTCGGCGTTGACGCCGTGAATGACTTGCAGTTCGGTCTTGCCGGAGCCGTACCGCTTGATGACGTTGCGCAGGGAAATGGAGGCCATGTTTGTCTTTATTTTTCGGTGTCGACCAGGCCCTTGACGAACCAGCGTTGCATGAAGATCACAACCAGTGCCGGGGGCAGCATGGCCAGGATGGCGGTGGCCATCACCACGTTCCATTCGGTGTACGAATCGCCCGAGATCAGGCGCTTGATGCCCATGACCACCGGGTACATGGACTCGTCGGTGGTCACCAGCAGCGGCCACAAATACTGGTTCCAGCCGTAGATGAACTGGATCACGAACAGCGCGGCGATCGATGTCTTGGACAGTGGCAGCAACACGTCTTTGAAGAAACGCATGGGGCCTGCACCGTCCATGCGCGCGGCCTCCACCAGCTCGTCGGGAACGGTGAGGAAGAACTGCCGGAACAGGAAGGTGGCGGTGGCCGAGGCGATCAGCGGAACCGTGAGGCCCGCGTAGGTGTTGAGCATCCCGAGGTTGGCCACCACTTCGTAGGTCGGCCCGATCCGCACCTCCACCGGCAGCATCAGGGTGACGAAGATCATCCAGAACACCAGGTTGCGCATCGGGAAGCGGAAGTACACGATGGCAAACGCCGAGAGCAGCGAGATGGCGATCTTGCCGATGGTGATGACCAACGCGCTGACCAGACTCACCCACATCATGGGCGCGGCCGCCGCAATGCGGCTGCCGGCTTGCGTTTCGCCGCCAAACAGCGCGGTGCGGTAGGTCTCCAGCATGTTGTTGCCCGGGATGAGCGACATGGGGAAGGCCTGCGCGATCTGCTCGGACGTCTGGGTGGAGCCGATGAAGGTGATGTAGAGCGGGAAGCCGACGATGAGCACGCCGAGGATCAGCACGACGTGGGACAGGACCGTGAGGCCGGGGCGTTTCGGAACTGGATCACCGTGAGCGTGATGACCACCACCATGAGCACCACCGACTGCGCGGCCGAGCCGCCCATGTCGAGCGCCTTGAAGCCGTCGTAGTAGACCTTGTAGACCAGGATGGCGGTGTCCTTGCCCGGTCCACCTTGGGTGGTGGCGTCGACGATGCCGAAGGTGTCGAAAAAGGCGTAGACGATGTTGATCACCAGCAGGAAGAAGGTGGTGGGTGACAGCAGCGGGAACACGATGGACCAGAAGCGGCGCCACGGGCCCGCACCGTCGATGGCGGCGGCTTCGATCAGCGACTTCGGGATCGATTGCAGGCCGGCCAGGAAGAACAGGAAGTTGTAGGAGATCTGCTTCCAGACGGCGGCTGCCACGATGAGCGTCATGGCGTGGTCGGCGTCCAGCAAGTGGTTCCACTCGATGCCCACCGCGCGCAGGTAGTAGGCCACCACGCCCATGGGTGAAGCGAACATGAACAGCCACAACACGCCGGCCACCACGGGCGCCACGGCGTAGGGCCAGATCAGCAACGTCTTGTATACCCCCGAGCCCTTGAGCACACGGTCGGCGTACACGGCCAGCAGCAGGGCAATCGACAGACCGATCACCGCCACCAGCAGCGAGAACACCGCGGTGGTGGTGAAGGAGGCGAGGTAGGTGTCGTCGGCCCACAAGCGCCGGAAATTCTCCAGACCCACAAACTCGGTGGACAGACCGAACGGGTCCTGTGTCAACAGGCTTTGGTACAGCGCCTGGGCGGCCGGCCAGAAGAAGAACACCAGCACGATGGCCATCTGCGGCGCGATCAGCGCCCAGGGCAGCCAAGACGACTTGAACCGAACTCGTTTTTCCATGGGACTTTCAGTGCACAAAGGGTGCGTGTTCAACGAAAAACCCGCCCCGGCCGGGGCTGCCAGCGGTGGGGCGGGTGGGGCGCCTTGCGGGGCCCGGGCGAGATTATCAGGACTTGTTGGCCTTCTGGAATCGCTCCAGCTGTTCGTTGCCGCGTTTGACCGCGGTGTCCAGGGCATCCTTGGCCGACTTTTTGCCAGCCCAGACCTGCTCCAGTTCCTCGTCGTTGATCGTGCGGATCTGAACGAAGTTGCCCAGGCGAATGCCGCGCGACTTGTCGGTGGTCTTGCGGATCATCTGCGTGACCGACACGTCGGTGCCGGGGTTCTGCTTGTAGAAGCCGCTGGTGTCGGTCAGCTTGAACGATTCCAGTGTCACCGGCAGGTAGCCGGTGCGCTGGTGGCTTTTTGCGGCTTCAGCCGGCTTGGACAGGTGGGCGAAGAACTGGGCCACGCCTTGGTACTCGTTGGCCTTCTTGCCCGACATCACCCACAGGCTCGCGCCACCGATCACCGTGTTCTGCGGTGCGCCGGCCACATCGGGGTAGTAGGGCAGGGTGCCGATACCGCTGGCAAATTTGCTGTTGCGCTTGATGTTGCCGTAGAGCGCCGAGGAGCCGGTCGTCATGGCGCACTCGCCCGAGACGAAAGTGGCGTCGGCCGCGTTGCCCCGGCCCTTGTAGACGAACAGCCCTGTCTTGGCCATGTTGGCCAGGTTCTCGATGTGGCGCACGTGCAGCGGCGTGTTGAAAGTCAGGCGGGCGTCGATGCCGCGCATGCCGTTGCCCTGGGTCGCGAACTCGGTGTTGTGCCAGGCCGAGAAGCTCTCCAACTGCGTCCAGCTCACCCAGCTGGTGGTGAACGGGCACTTGTGGCCCGCTGCCTTGAGCTTGCCGGCGGCCAGCGCCACCTCGGGCCAGGTCTTGGGCGGGTTCTCCGGGTCCATGCCGGCCGCCTTGAAGGCGTCCTTGTTGTAATGGAAAACGGGGGTGGAGCTGTTGAAGGGGAAGCTCAGCATCTGACCGTTGGGGGCCGTGTAGTAGCCCGCCACCGCCGGCACGTAGGCGGCCGGGTTGAACGTCACGCCGGCATCGCTCATGACCTTGCCCACCGGTACGATCGCGCCCTTGCTGGCCATCATGGTCGCGGTGCCCACTTCAAACACCTGCAGGATGTGCGGAGCGTTGCCCGAGCGGAAGGCCGCGATGGTGGGCACGATCTTGTATTGCGTCTGGCTGGCGTTGTAGTCCTTGGCCAGGTCGTTGACCCACTCACCCAGGGCGCCGCCCATGGAGTGCCACCACTGGATCTCTGTCTGGGCGTGGGCCGGCCCGCTCATCAGGGCGGCGAGTGCCAGGGCGGCGATCGGGGAAAGAAGACGTTTCTGCATGGATGCTCCGGATTGGCTTGCTGTGGGAACGCCGTAGGCTAGGGGACTTTTGTGACAAATCCATTGCAACGGCGTTTCCCGACCGTGACAACGGGGGTTTCCATAAGGGGGGTGGGTGAATGGACCCTGCGGTACCATCTTGGGCTACCCATTGTCACGTTGGCGTCTGCCAGACTCATGAACGCTCCCACACCGCTCTCGCTCTTCGCCGTGGCCACCGAGGAAGCGCCGCGCTTGCGCGAGATCCCCTACAACTACACCTCCTTTTCCGACCGGGAAATCGTCCAGCGTTTGCTGGGCGAGCGGGCCTGGGCCCTGCTGAACGAGCTGCGTGGCGAACGCCGCACCGGCCGCTCGGCCCGCATGTTGTACGAGGTGTTGGGTGACATCTGGGTGGTGCAGCGCAATCCCTACCTGCAAGACGACCTGCTCGACACGCCGAAGCGCCGCAAACAGCTGGTGGACGCCTTGCACCACCGCCTGGGCGAAGTGCAAAAGCGCCGCACGCCACAGGACGATGCCGGTCGCGACGCTCTGGTGGCCGAACTGCTGCAGGCCGCCAAGGGCGCTGTGGACGCTTTTTCGCGCTCGTTTGAAGACATGGCGGCGTTGCGCCAGCGCGCCACCAAGGCGCTGCGCAAGCTCACCGCCCACGACAACATCAAGTTCGATGGCCTGTCGCGCGTGTCGCACGTGACCGATGCCACCGACTGGCGCGTCGAATACCCCTTCGTCGTGCTCACGCCCGACACCGAAACAGAAATGGCCCTGCTGGTCAAAGGCTGCTTCGAACTGGGCCTGACCATCATTCCCCGCGGGGGCGGCACCGGCTACACCGGCGGCGCGATCCCGTTGACGTGGAAAAGCGCGGTGATCAACACCGAAAAGCTTGAAGCCATGACCGAGGTGGAGTGGGTGAAGGCGCCCGGCCACGACAAGCCTTTGCCCACCATCTGGACCGAAGCCGGCGTGGTCACGCAGCGCGTGGCCGATGCGGCCGAACGTGCGGGCCACGTGTTCGCGGTGGACCCGACCTCGGCCGAGGCCTCGTGCATCGGCGGCAACATCGCCATGAACGCCGGTGGCAAGAAGGCCGTGCTGTGGGGCACGGCGCTGGACAACCTGCTCAGCTGGCGCATGGTCACGCCCCAGGCCCAGTGGCTCGAAGTCACCCGCCTGGATCACAACCTCGGCAAGATCCACGACGCCGATGTGGCCAGTTTCGAGCTGAAGTATTTCGAGGCCGATGGCAAGACGCCGGTGCGCACCGAGCAACTCGTGATCCCGGGCAAGACCTTCCGCAAGGAAGGCCTCGGCAAGGATGTGACCGACAAGTTCCTCAGCGGCCTGCCCGGCATCCAGAAAGAAGGCTGCGACGGCCTCATCACCAGCGCGCGCTGGGTGGTGCACCGCATGCCCGAGCACGTGCGAACCGTGTGCCTGGAGTTTTTCGGCAACCCGCGCGACTGCGTGCCCTCGATCGTCGAGATCAAGGATTTCATGTTCGCTGAGCAGAAGCGCTCCAGCGTGCTGCTGGCCGGGCTTGAGCACCTGGACGACCGCTACCTGAAGGCGGTGGGTTACGCCACCAAGAGCAAGAAGGGCAACGGCAGCTTGCCCAAGATGGTGTTGATTGGCGACATCGTGGGCGACGATGCCGACGACGTGGCGCGCGCCACCAGCGAGGTGATCCGCATCGCCAACTCGCGCAGCGGCGAAGGCTTCGTCGCCATCAGCGCCGAAGCGCGCAAGAAATTCTGGCTCGACCGCAAGCGCACCGCGGCCATCAGATCCCGCTGCCGCGCATGGGCGAGTACACCGAGGGCATCGAGCGCATCAACATCGAGCTCTCGCTGCGCAACAAGATCAAGCTGGCCGATGCGTTGGAGGCTTTCTTCGCCAAGGGCCAGTTGCCGCTGGGCAAGACCGACGACGCCAACGACATCCCCAGCGCCGAGCTGCTCGAAGACCGCGTGCAACAAGCCCTGGTGCTGGTGCGCGAGGTGCGCGCGCTGTGGGCCGGCTGGCTGAGCGACGTGGACACGCTGTTCCCGCAACTCCAAGACCACCGCTTGCGCGCCAGCTGGAAAACCCAGCTGCGTGGACCGCTGCAGCAGATCTTCACCGGGGCCGCTTTCGGTGCGGTGCTGGAAGAGTGCACCGCCATCCACAAACGCGTGCTCAAGGGCCGCGTCTGGGCCGCGCTGCACATGCACGCGGGCGACGGCAACGTGCACACCAACCTGCCGGTCAACAGCGACGACTACGAGATGCTGCAGACGGCACACGAAGCCGTGGGCCGCATCATGGTGCTGGCGCGCAGCCTGGACGGCGTGATCTCCGGCGAGCACGGCATCGGCATCACCAAGCTGGAGTTCCTCACCGACGAAGAGCTGCGCCCGTTCGCCGAATACAAGGGCCGCGTCGACCCCGAAGGCCGCTTCAACAAAGGCAAGTTGCTGCGCCAGGGCGTGGGCAATGACACCCAGTTGCGCAGTGCCGACCTCTCACACGCCTACACGCCGAGCTTCGGCCTGATGGGGCACGAGTCGCTGATCATGCAGCAGAGCGACATCGGCGCCATCGCCGATTCGGTCAAGGACTGCCTGCGCTGCGGCAAGTGCAAACCGGTTTGTGCCACCCACGTGCCGCGCGCCAACCTGCTCTACAGCCCGCGCAACAAGATCCTGGCCACGTCGCTGCTGGTGGAAGCCTTTCTGTACGAAGAGCAGACGCGCCGAGGCATCAGCATCAAGCACTGGGAAGAGTTCGAGGACGTGGCCGACCACTGCACGGTGTGCCACAAGTGCCTGAGCCCCTGCCCGGTCAAGATCGACTTTGGCGACGTGACCATGAACATGCGCAACCTGTTGCGCAAGATGGGGCAGAAGAGCTTCCGTCCGGGCAACGCCGCGGCCATGTTTTTCCTGAACGCCACCAACCCCGAGACCATCAAGTTCATGCGCTCGGCCATGGTCGATGTCGGGTTCAAGGCCCAGCGGATGGCCAACCAGCTCTTGAAGAAAGTCGCGCGCAAGCAGACCAGCGCGCCACCGGCCACCTTGGGCGCGGCTCCCATCAAGGAGCAGGTGATCCACTTCATCAACAAGAAGATGCCCGGTGGCCTGCCCAAGAAGACCGCGCGCGCCTTGCTGGACATTGAGGACAAGGACTACGTGCCCATCATCCGCAACCCGGTGGGCACCACGGCTGAAACCGAGGCGGTGTTCTATTTCCCCGGTTGCGGCTCCGAGCGCCTGTTCAGCCAGGTGGGCCTCGCCACGCAGGCCATGCTGTGGCATGCCGGCGTGCAAACCGTGTTGCCGCCGGGTTACTTGTGCTGCGGGTATCCGCAGCGCGGCAGCGGTCAGTTCGACAAGGCCGAGAAGATCATCACCGACAACCGCGTGCTGTTCCACCGCGTGGCCAACACGCTGAACTACCTCGACATCAAGACCGTGGTGGTGAGCTGCGGCACCTGTTACGACCAGCTCCAAGGCTACGAATTCGACAAGATCTTCCCCGGTTGCCGCATCATCGACATCCACGAATACCTGCTTGAAAAAGGCATCACCTTGCCGGCCGGCCAGGGCGGATACCTCTACCACGACCCCTGCCACAGCCCCATGAAGCTGCAGGAGCCGATGAAGACGGTGAAGGCGCTGGTCGGAGACAACGTGCTGGAGAGCAAACGCTGCTGCGGTGAGTCGGGCACGCTGGGCGTGACCCGGCCCGACATCTCCACCCAGATCCGCTTCCGCAAGGAAGAGGAG
>LNFM01012844.1_pt1 | contig 10857 bp, 6 predicted proteins | sample 596031 | NCBI WGS metagenome assembly LNFM01 (sample SAMN04254537, study PRJNA301005) | activated carbon metagenome | isolation source: dual media filters at the Ann Arbor, Michigan drinking water treatment plant | place: USA: Ann Arbor | reverse complement strand
CCGCCTTCACGGATGGCGAAGCGGAGCTTCTCTTCCATCGCGATCGGGACGATCAGCTGCACTTCCATCGACACGTTGTCGCCAGGCATGACCATCTCGGTGCCGGCAGGCAACGTCACGATCCCGGTCACGTCCGTCGTCCGGAAGTAAAACTGCGGGCGATAGTTCGTGAAGAACGGCGTATGACGGCCGCCCTCTTCCTTGGTGAGGATGTAGGCCTCAGCCGTGAACTTCGTGTGCGGCTTCACCGAACCCGGCTTGCAAAGAACCTGACCGCGCTCGATCTCTTCGCGCTTGGTGCCGCGCAGAAGAATACCGACGTTGTCGCCGGCCTGACCCTGATCCAGCAACTTACGGAACATCTCGACGCCGGTAACCGTCGTCTTCACCGTGTCCTTGATGCCGACGATCTCGACTTCCTCGCCTACCTTCACGATGCCGCGCTCGACGCGGCCGGTCGCAACCGTGCCGCGGCCCGAGATCGAGAACACGTCTTCGATCGGCATCAGGAACGTGCCGTCCAGCGGACGCTCCGGCTGCGGGATCGAAGCGTCCACCGCTTCCATCAGCTTCAGGATCGCGTCATGGCCCTGCTCGGGGTTCTTGCCCTCGAGCGCCATCAAGGCAGAGCCCTTGATGATCGGGATCTTGTCGCCCGGGAAATTGTACTTCGACAGCAACTCGCGGACTTCGAGCTCAACCAGATCAAGAAGCTCCGGATCGTCGACCATGTCGACCTTGTTCATGAACACGACAATCGCCGGAACGCCGACCTGACGCGCCAAGAGAATGTGCTCGCGGGTCTGCGGCATCGGGCCGTCAGCCGCCGACACCACGAGAATCGCGCCGTCCATCTGCGCCGCACCCGTGATCATGTTCTTCACATAGTCCGCGTGGCCCGGGCAATCGACGTGCGCGTAGTGGCGGTTCTTGGTCTCGTATTCGACGTGTGCGGTCGAAATCGTGATCCCGCGCGCCTTCTCTTCCGGCGCCTTGTCGATCTGGTCATAGGCCGTGAACGTCGCACCGCCTGTTTCCGCCAACACCTTCGTGATCGCAGCCGTCAGCGATGTCTTGCCATGATCGACATGACCGATCGTGCCGATGTTGCAATGCGGTTTGTTGCGTTCAAATTTTTCCTTGGCCATCTTGCTCTCCGTTCAGCCTAAGCGGCGAAGTCCTGTTGAATCCAAATACGAAAGGCTCAGGCGTATTTCGCCTGAACCTCTTGTGCGACGTTGTTCGGAACTTGTTCGTAGTGGTCGAATTGCATCGTGAAGGTTGCGCGGCCCTGCGAGAAAGAGCGCAGGTTGTTCACGTAACCGAACATATTTGCGAGCGGCACCATCGCGTTGATGACGTTGGCGTTGCCGCGCATATCCTGGCCCTGAATCTGGCCGCGACGCGAGTTCAGGTCGCCGATGACCGAGCCGGTGTAGTCTTCCGGGGTCACCACTTCGACCTTCATGATCGGCTCGAGCAGCACCGAGCCGGCCTTCTGCAAGCCTTCGCGAAGCGCCGCGCGCGACGCGATTTCGAACGCGAGCGCCGACGAGTCGACATCGTGATAGTTGCCGTCGATGAGGCGAACCTTGAGATCGACGACCGGGAAGCCAGCGAGCACGCCCGCACCGAGCACGGACTCAAGGCCCTTCTCGACGCCGGGGATGTATTCTTTCGGCACTGCGCCGCCGACGATCTCGTTTTCGAATTCGAAGCCTTTGCCCGGCTCATTCGGCTCAAGTTCGATCTTCACGCGCGCAAACTGGCCCGAACCGCCCGACTGCTTCTTGTGGGTGTAGTCGATGGTGGTAGGCTTCGAGATCTTCTCGCGATACGCAACCTGCGGCGCGCCGATGTTGGCATCGACCTTATACGTGCGCTTCAGGATATCGACTTTGATGTCGAGATGAAGTTCGCCCATGCCCTTGAGAATGGTCTGGCCGGATTCCTGATCGGTGGACACGCGGAACGACGGATCTTCGGCAGCGAGCTTTGCGAGTGCCACGCCCAGCTTTTCCTGGTCGGCCTTCGACTTCGGCTCGATCGCGATCTCGATGACCGGCTCCGGGAATTCCATGCGCTCCAGGATCACCTGCTTGTCGGGATCGCAAAGCGTGTCACCGGTGCGGACTTCCTTGAGACCGGCAAGCGCGACGATGTCGCCGGCGAATGCTTCCTTAATGTCTTCGCGGTTATTCGCGTGCATCAGCAACATACGGCCGATGCGCTCTTTCTTTTCGCGCGTCGAGTTCACGACGCCGGTGCCCGACTGCAGCGTGCCCGAATAGATACGGCAGAAGGTGATCGTGCCGACGAACGGATCGTCCATGATCTTGAACGCGAGCAACGCCAGCGGGTCGGTGTCGTTCGCCTTGCGGAGAACTTCATTGCCCTGCGCGTCCTCGCCCTTGATCGCCGGAACGTCGAGCGGCGACGGCAGATAAGCGACGACCGCGTCTAACAACGGCTGCACGCCCTTGTTCTTGAACGCGGAGCCCGCGAGCACCGGATAGAACGCGCTGGTCAGCACGGCCTTACGAATGAGCTTGTGCAGCGTCGCCTCGTCTGGCTCGACGCCTTCGAGAAACTTTTCCAGAGCTGCGTCGTCGAGTTCGACTGCCGCTTCGATGAGCTTCTCGCGGTATTCTTTGGCCTGATCCAGCATATCCGCCGGAATTTCAACGATGTCGAATTTCGCGCCGAGCGATTCGTCCTGCCAGACGATCGCATTCATCTTCACGAGATCGATCACGCCCTTGAAGTTGCTTTCCGCGCCAATCGGCAGCTGAATCGCAATCGGCTTCGCGCCGAGACGCTTCACGATGTCGTCGAGACATTTGAAGAAGTCAGCGCCGGTCTTGTCCATCTTGTTCGCGAACACGATGCGCGGGACTTTGTACTTGTCGCCCTGACGCCAGACGGTTTCGGTCTGCGGCTCTACGCCCTGGTTGCCGTCGAGCACGACGACCGCGCCGTCAAGCACGCGCAAGCTGCGCTCGACTTCGATCGTGAAGTCGACGTGGCCCGGTGTGTCGATGATGTTCAGACGCTTGTCGTTCCAGAACGCGGTGGTCGCAGCGGACGTGATCGTAATGCCACGCTCCTGCTCCTGCTCCATCCAGTCCATGGTGGCTGCGCCGTCATGGACTTCGCCGATTTTGTGCGACTTGCCGGTATAATAGAGAATCCGCTCGGTCGTAGTCGTCTTACCGGCGTCGATGTGCGCCATGATACCGAAGTTTCGGTAGTCTTCGATTTTATGATTACGGGGCATCTCTAAATCCTCGGCCGGTGCTCGGCGTTACCAGCGATAATGGGAGAAGGCGCGGTTCGCTTCGGCCATGCGATGCGTGTCTTCGCGCTTCTTGACTGCGTTGCCCCGGTTGTTGCTTGCGTCGAGCAACTCGCCCGACAGACGGTCCACCATCGTCTTTTCGTTACGTTCGCGCGCGGCGGTAATCAGCCAGCGGATCGCGAGTGCCTGGCGGCGGTCCGGACGGACTTCGACCGGCACCTGATAGGTCGCACCGCCGACGCGGCGCGAGCGGACTTCGACCGACGGCGCGACGTTGTCGAGCGCGGTCTGGAAAACGGTAAGCGGAGCGGTTTTCGCCTTCGCTTCGATCTGCTCGAGGGCGCCGTAAACGATGCCTTCGGCGACGGACTTTTTGCCCTCTTTCATCACCGCGTTCATGAAGCGGTTGACGACGACCGATCCGAACTTCGGATCGGGAAGGGTTTCGCGTTTTTCTGCGCGGTGGCGGCGTGACATATCTCGTGCCCTTACTTCGGACGCTTCGCGCCGTAGAGCGAACGGCGCTGTTTGCGGTTCTTGACGCCCTGCGTATCGAGGACGCCGCGGAGAATGTGGTAGCGGACGCCCGGAAGATCCTTCACGCGGCCGCCGCGGATCATCACCACGGAGTGTTCCTGAAGGTTGTGGCCCTCGCCTGGGATGTAACCGATCACCTCGAAGCCGTTCGTCAGACGAACCTTCGCGACCTTACGAAGCGCCGAGTTCGGCTTCTTCGGGGTCGTCGTATAGACGCGCGTGCAGACGCCGCGCTTCTGGGGGCTCGACTGGAGCGCCGGCACTTTATTTCTGTAGCGCGGCGGAACCCGAGGCTTGCGGATGAGCTGGTTAATCGTAGGCATTCGGCTTTCACCCTTTTTCGCCAAAGCCGCGTCCGGCTAAGGCAGCAGTAAAAAAACAAGCAAACAGAACGCGCGCCCTTTCCGCGGGATTCGCGAAAAAGCGCCCATTTGTCTGCACAGAGGACCGGTTTCGGGTTGCCCCGCCCGGTCGTACGACCCTGATCTGACGTCTTAGTAGTCAGAGGCAGCGTCTCGGAGCCCTTGATCTGCGCTGTTGCGCTAATCCGCGGATCCGACCGCCTGCCTGCAAGTTGCGGGGTTTTAGACTCGCGGCGCGGGGTACGTCAAGGCGAAAAGCCCTTGGGAATCGCGGGTTTTTGCAGCGTTACCCGTCCCGCGTATGTGACAGACCTTCGAGCGGGAGCCTGCCTGTCCCACAGCGAGTCGATCCTACCCGGATACCGTTGCCAAGTAGCTATTTTCGCTCCCATGGAGCGTCCGGAGTGGCGCGGCAGATGTAGCCCTGAAACGTCGGATTGGCGCCGCCGTCGTTCGCGTGATGGACGATGTGAATGAAGCGCCGGCAAAAGGCGTTCGAGTTCGGCTGCGGGATCGAACCGCTGGAGATGATGGTACCATAGGCCCCATTCGGCCCCTCCCAGTTATAGCCCTGCGTACCCCAGTCGTTTGAGAGCACCACCTGCTCTGCGTCATAGGCCGCGAGCTTGTCTTCGTGGGTAAGCAAATCGGTTTCCCGCTTTGCAATGATGCCTGTCACGGCTACCGGCTGCGCCACTAGCGGCGTTGAAGTGGCGGAAACGCCTTGGATTGCAAACAACAGGAGCAACAAACGCCACTTCATTTCTCGCGCACCGACCACTTGCCTTCCCAGTCCCGGCAGACAACGCCATCAAACGTAGCATTCACTCCACGATCTTCTGGATGCCGGATGATGTGAACGAGCCGGCGGCAACCGCCCATTCCGTAAAGGCTAGGAAACTGGCCGCTGATGATCAGAAGACCATCTGCCCCATCCGGTCCTTTCCACGCAAAGTTGTTGATCACCTCGTCACGGTCGAGCGCCTCAAATTCCGCTTTCGCTGCCGCCAGTCTGTCGCGCTCCGAAAGCGGCAATGTCTCGCCAGACGCCAAGGGCTCTGTCGGATGCGCGTAGGCGGCAATCGTCCCAAGCAGGATGGCTGCGACGAGTGGGATAAGACTCCGGTTCATTCCCTACTTAAACCAGCCGGCCGGGAAAAAATAAGGGCCACCCTTTCGGGCAGCCCGATCGTCACAATAGATGCCTTGCAATCCCCCGGTCGCAAACGTCATCGGCATCCAATGAATAAGTACAATAGGCAGGACAATGCCGACGCGCTGATGATTATCTTCGCGCCACGAATTCGGCTTCCCCCGAATGAGGGAGACGGCTTGAGACTAGGCTATTCATTTACCAGCACTTTACCTCCTAGCAGTGCAACAAGCTCCGCCTGGCGTTTCATGCCGGTCTTTGAAAGCACGGCTGCAAGCTGAGTCCGTACGGTCTCGCGCGAGACCCCGTTTTCGAGCGCAATGGCTTCGATGGTGCGCGCCTGCGCGATACCTCGCGCAACCCGCGCTTCAGCAGGCGTAAGATCGAACAATGCTTGCAAGACTTCCGCCGTGGGCACGGCAGCGCGATCGACCGGCGTCATCATCAGCAGCGCGAGGCCGCGCGAAAAAATATCATGCGCCGCGCCGCGGATCGGAAGCACATGAAAAATCATCGGCGGACGGCCGGCTTGGGCGATGACCGGAATCGAACGTGATTGCCCCTCCGCCCCCTTCGTTGCCAGCCTTGCGATCGCTTCCCCAAGCAAGGCGTCTGCAGCACCTTCGGTCAGGCAAACGCGGTGCCTGCGGTCGAGTACGACATCAGGAATGAGTTTACCGAACCATTCGTTGGCAGCATAAAGCGCACCGCCCGGCTTCAGCACTGCGCCGGGAATACCGACCGCGTTCAACGCTTCGGTCATCCCTCTTGCGCGCTCTAGACCAAGCTGCGCCGACAGCACCGCAGCTCGTCCCAGATGCGGCCGAAGACTGTTCAGATAGTCGACGCAACTCGGCTCGAAAGGTCCCCGTCCTCGATAGCGCTCGAAGCCGACTTGTGCGGTCTCGCCGGTCGGCAGATTGAAGGTCGCAGCGATGAACCAGCCGTAATTCCGAGGATACAGAAACTCCGTATAAGCCGGATGCTCGAAGATTTTCGGGTCTTTGAAGTCGAGGTCGGTGTAAAAGCCGTCGTGCTGGAGTTCTGCGGCCTTCGTAAACCGGATCGGCTCGATCGGCGGATTCAGCGCAATGAAATCGTTGAATAGCTCCGTCGCTGCGTCAGTGCCTACCCAGCGTAGCGAACCGTCGGCACGCCGGATATAGACGCTGCCGAGCGCCGCCTCGTTCTTCAGCGCGATCTTTTCCAGCAGTGCCGGCCAAAGCGCGGGTACGACCGCAGCTTCGTATATGCCGTTGATCAATTCGGCTGTGTCGTCCACGGATGCCCCCCGGGAATCTTAAGACGCATTTTCGAGACGCTCGCGCAAGTGGTAATGCAACGAGTTCGCCGGTACTTCTTCGGTGATCGAAGCTCAGGCTTACGCACGCGGAAAGAATGCGACCGGATATATTGCGATACAGGCCGGGCCGAACCCGAAATAAAAAAGGCCGCTCTTTCGAGCGGCCTTTTCTGTTTGTCGATTTGCCGGATTTACTCGGCTGCCGGCAGTGCGGGTGCTGCCTCTAACTTGTCCTTGTCGCGCTCGGCAACGATGAGATCGTCGCGTTTGACCGCAACGGTACGCAGGTGTGCCATCGCGGCACCCGTGCCCGCCGGGATGAGGCGGCCGACAATGACGTTTTCCTTGAGGCCTTCGAGCGTATCGACCTTGCCGTTGACCGCGGCTTCGGTGAGGACGCGCGTGGTCTCCTGGAACGAGGCCGCCGAGATGAAGGAGCGGGTCTGGAGCGATGCCTTCGTGATGCCCAAGAGCACCGGCGTGGCAGTCGCCATCTTCTTTCCTTCTTCCTTGGCCTTCGCGTTGATCACGTCGAACTCGATCTTGTCCATCTGTTCGGCCTTGAGCAAACCGGTCTCGCCCGGATCGGACACTTCGATCTTTTGCAACATCTGGCGAACGATCACCTCGATGTGCTTGTCGTTGATGCCGACGCCTTGCAACCGGTAAACTTCCTGGATCTCGTTCACGAGATAAGCTGCAAGCTCCTCGATGCCCTTGATCGCAAGAATGTCGTGCGGCGCGGGATTGCCGTCCACGATGTAGTCGCCCTTCTCGACCGTGTCGCCGTCCTGCACGAACAGCGGACGGCTCTTCGGAATGAGATATTCCACCGGCTCGAGTTTGGTATCGGTCGGAATGATCGAAAGGCGATATTTGTTCTTGTAGTCCTTGCCGAACGAAATGACGCCGGCGGTTTCGGCGATGACCGCCGATTCCTTCGGACGGCGCGCTTCGAACAATTCAGCCACGCGCGGCAGACCGCCGGTGATGTCGCGGGTCTTGGCACCTTCGGTCGGAACGCGCGCGAGCACGTCGCCGGCCTTGACCGCCTCACCCGGTTCAACCGAGAGGATTGCGTCCACCGGAAGCGTGTAGCGTGCTTCCGCGCCGGAGCGGCGAAGCTTCAGCTTCGCAAGCGGACCTTCCGAGCCCTTGATCACGATAGCCGGACGCAGTTCTTCGTTCTTGCGAACCGAACCGCGCCAGTCGGTGACCATACGGCGAGAAATGCCCGTTGCTTCGTCGACCGATTCCGAAAGCGAAGCGCCTTCGACCAGATCTTCGTACGCAACATGACCCTCGACTTCGGTCAGGATCGGACGCGAGTATGAATCCCACTCCGCGATACGCTGACCGCGGGTGATCTTCTGCCCTTCGTCCACCTTCACGCGCGCACCGACCGGAATACGGTGGGTTGCGCGTTCGGTGCCGTCCTGATCGACGATGATGACCGACATCGTGCGGGTCATCGCGATCACGTCGCCATCCGAGTTGGTCGCAAGCTCGCGGTTCTTGATCTTGACCAGACCTTCGAAGTTCGATTCCACGAAGGACTGTTCAGCGAGCTGCGCCGCACCGCCGATGTGGAACGTGCGCATCGTTAGCTGCGTGCCGGGCTCGCCGATCGACTGCGCGGCGATGACGCCGACAGCCTCGCCGAGATTAACCGGGGTACCGCGGGCAAGATCGCGCCCGTAGCACTTGCGGCAGATGCCCGTGATCGTTTCGCAAGTGAGCGGCGAACGGATGCGGACTTCCTGCACCTTGGCCTTGCCGACCAGATCGACGAGCGGCTCGTCGAGCAGCACGCCTTTCTTGACGACGACCTTTCCGGTTGCCGGATCATTGATGTCTTCGAGTACCGTGCGGCCGAGAATACGGCTCGGCAACGAAGCCACGACCGTACCCGCGTCCACGATGGCGCGCATCTTGATGCCGAGCTTCGTGCCGCAGTCTTCCTCGGTCACGATGCAATCCTGCGCGACGTCGACGAGACGGCGCGTGAGATAGCCCGAGTTCGCGGTCTTGAGCGCGGTATCGGCGAGACCCTTACGGGCACCGTGCGTCGAGTTGAAGTACTCGAGCACCGAGAGGCCTTCCTTGAAGTTCGAGATGATCGGACTTTCGATGATTTCGCCGGACGGCTTCGCCATCGGACCGCGCATACCCGCGAGCTGCTTCATCTGCTCCGGAGAACCGCGCGCACCCGAGTGCGACATCATGTAGATCGAGTTGATGGTCCGCTCGCGGCCCTGATCGTCTTTCTTAACGGCCGAAATTTCCTTCATCATCTCTTCGGCGATGCGCTTGGTGCACTTGTCCCAGGCATCGACCACTTTGTTGTATTTTTCGCGCTCGGTGGTCAGACCGTCGTTGTATTCCTGTTCGAATTCTTTCACGAACCCGCGCGTCTGATCGACCAGTTCCCACTTCTTGGTCGGAACGACCATGTCGTCCTTACCGAAGGAGATGCCGGCCTTGAACGCATGATGGAAGCCGAGCGCCATGATGCGATCGCAGAAGATGACCGTCTCTTTCTGACCGCAGTGGCGGTAGACCTGATCGATCGTCCCCGAGATTTCGCGCTTGGTCATTAGCTTGTTCACGACGTCGTACGGCACGCGATGGTCGCGCGGCAACACTTCGCCGAGCATCATGCGGCCCGGCGTGGTTTCGTAAATCTTCGAAACCTTGTTGCCCTTCTCGTCGACTGTAACGAAGCGGCCCTTGATCTTCGCGTGCAGAGATACCGCACCCGCGGAGATCGCGTGTTCGAGCTCACCCATATTGCCGAAGATCATGCCCTCGCCTGGCTCCTTGTCGCGCATCAGCGTGAGGTAATAGAGACCGAGCACGATGTCCTGCGACGGCACGATGATCGGCGAGCCGTTCGCGGGATGCAGGATGTTGTTCGTGGACATCATGAGCACGCGCGCTTCCAACTGCGCTTCGAGCGACAGCGGAACGTGCACGGCCATCTGGTCGCCGTCGAAGTCGGCGTTGAACGCGGCGCAGACCAGCGGATGCAGCTGGATCGCCTTGCCTTCGATCAGTGTCGGTTCGAACGCCTGAATGCCGAGACGATGCAGCGTCGGCGCGCGATTCAGAAGGATCGGATGCTCGCGAATGACCTCGTCGAGAATATCCCAGACTTCGGGCTTCTCTTTTTCGACGAGCTTCTTCGCCTGCTTGACCGTGGTGGACAGGCCCTTCGCCTCGAGCCGCGAGTAGATGAACGGCTTGAAAAGTTCGAGCGCCATCTTCTTCGGCAGGCCGCACTGATGCAGTTTGAGTTCGGGACCGACAACGATCACCGAACGGCCGGAGTAATCGACGCGCTTGCCGAGCAAGTTCTGGCGGAAGCGGCCCTGCTTGCCCTTGAGCATATCGGCAAGCGACTTCAGCGGACGCTTGTTCGCGCCAGTGATGACGCGGCCGCGGCGGCCGTTGTCGAATAGAGCGTCGACAGCTTCCTGCAACATACGCTTTTCGTTGCGGATGATGATGTCCGGTGCCTTGAGTTCGATCAGCCGCTTCAGACGGTTGTTGCGGTTGATGACGCGGCGGTAGAGATCGTTGAGATCGGACGTCGCGAAGCGTCCGCCGTCCAACGGGACGAGCGGGCGCAGATCCGGCGGGATCACCGGAACGACGGTCATGATCATCCAGTCCGGCTTGTTGCCGGAATGCTGGAACGCTTCGATGAGTTTGAGGCGCTTGGCCAACTTCTTCGGCTTCAGTTCCGAAGTGGACTCCTTGATCTCGACGCGCAGATCGGCTGCGATCTTGTCAAGGTCGAGCGTCTTCATCAGGTCGCGGATCGCTTCCGCGCCGATCTTCGCAGTGAACGAATCGTCGCCGAATTCTTCCTGCGCCTTCAGATACTCTTCTTCCGAGAGCAACTGACGGTCCTTGAGCGGGGTGAGGCCCGGCTCCAGCACGACGTAGTACTCGAAGTACAGAATGCGCTCGAGATCTTTCAGCGTCATGTCCAGGAGCAAGCCGATGCGAGAGGGCAGCGACTTCAGGAACCAGATGTGCGCGACCGGCGCGGCCAATTCGATGTGGCCCATGCGCTCGCGGCGCACGCGCTGCAACGTGACTTCGACGCCGCACTTTTCGCAGATGATGCCCTTGTACTTCATGCGCTTGTACTTGCCGCACAAGCACTCGTAATCCTTGATCGGGCCGAAGATGCGCG
>LNFM01012842.1_pt1 | contig 10858 bp, 9 predicted proteins | sample 596031 | NCBI WGS metagenome assembly LNFM01 (sample SAMN04254537, study PRJNA301005) | activated carbon metagenome | isolation source: dual media filters at the Ann Arbor, Michigan drinking water treatment plant | place: USA: Ann Arbor | reverse complement strand
CATCGGCGGTGAGCGGTTGGGCAATGGTGGGTGCGGCGGCGATCAGGGCGAACGCGCTTGCCGCGACGAAGGTCACGCGAAATGGGCACATGCCTGGAAGCACCTCAGGCGACACCGGGAGCTGGCAAGCCGGGGTGTCATCGAAGAACTCCGTGCCCATCAACCGAACACATCAGCCCAACACGGCTCGCATATGAACGTCTGCGTGTGCCGCGGCTACGGGTGAGGCCCTGGGCACCCGCGCCCGGAACCTCCATGGCACCCGGTTCATCGGTTGACATGGCGCTGGCGTCTCCCGGAGGTCGGCGAGACGATGCGCCTGCGGGCTACGCGCCCCTGGGTGGACTCACGCGCTGCGTCAGCGGGCCACCTCGACGCCGTATGTGCCCGTGATCGATCCGCTCCGGTCCGCCCGCCCCCAGCTCACCAGTGTGAGGCCTGGGCCCAGCCGGTCGACGCGGGCACGGTTGACGCCACTTCCATCCGTGTCGGTCACGGTCTCCGAGGATTCGACCCGCCCGTCCGGGGTGACGGTGGCGATGGCCAGCGTGGCGGTGGGTTCACCGGGGCGAGCGGCCGGCGGGCTCTCGAGCCAGGCGGCGGTGACGGTGCCGTCCTCGTCGAGCGCCAGGTCGGCGCCCCAGAAGCGCGGAGTGCGGCGCTGCTCCAGCTCATCGATCGCGGGTGGCACCGGCTGACGATCGAGCACCAGCGGAGTGCCGAGGGTCCCGTCCGCGCCGATGCGCACCAACACGAGTTCTGCGGGCGCCTGGCCGCCGGTCCAGCGCGGGACCAGCACGGCGGCCGATCCATCCGGTGCGGTCGCCAGCCGGCGCGGGTTCGGGGACTGGTCCTTGCCGGTCGGGATCGTGCCCAGAGGAGTGAGGGATCCGCCGGGCTCCAGCACGGCGACATCGAGGCGCTGCGCACCGCCGCGAAGCGCGGTCCAGGCAAGGAGGGTCCGCCCCGCCGGGAGCGGCTTGGCGTCGACGAGGCCGGTGGTGGGCAGCGTTCGCGTCGGTCCCCAGCCATCCTTCGCGTCCCAGTGGGCCGCGCGGACAAGGGAACGCAACATGCGGACGGCCGTCGTCTGCGTCCAGACAACCGTCGCCGAGTCACGGTGAGGGGCGACGATTGCCCCGGTCTGCAGCCGCTGCGCGGTCGTGCGCTCCAGCACACGGGTGTTCTCCCACGACCCCTCGGGCGAGCGCACCGCGCCGATGATGGCCTCCCCGGGCAATCCGGCGCTCGGGTCCCACACCGCAATGACGTCGCCCCGGCCGGTGACGCCCAGGTCGAAGGTGGAGAAAGGGCTCCGTGCGACGGGTGGGATGGAGATCGGGGTCGGCCAGGTCCCGTCCACGTTGCGGGTGCTGATCTGAGATGCGGTGGTGCCGAGGTTGCGCGCGACCCATGCGACGGTCGGTCGGCCGGAGTCATCCACCCCGGGGGTGAGGCTCATGACCTGGAAACCCGGCTCCGCCACCGGCTCTGGGTCGGTCCACACGCCCGGTGCGGTGCGGCTGCGCAGCGTGATCGATGCCGGTCCGATGCTCGGGGTGGCGGCGACCACGGCGTGGCCATTGCGTGTCGCCACGACCCCGTAGTTCGCCCCCTCCGGGGTGATGCGGATGATCTCACCGATCCGCGGGCCACTGTCGCCGTCGCCACAGCCACCCAGGATGGTGGCCGTGGCGACGGCGAGCAGGGTGAGCCTGAGCGCGAGGGTGGTCATGGCGCCTCCGGGGACCTGGTGTACGCGACGATCTGTTCTCCGCCGGTCGTGCCTCGCGATGCGACCGCGATGAGGGTGCCGTCCCGGCCGGCGGCGATTCGGGACCGGCCGTTGATCCAGAAACCCGCGGTGGTCGTCACCGAACTCCGCAGCGGCGTGGTCTGGCCGGCCCGCCAGGTGAAGGTGGTGATGCCGAACTCCTGTGGGGGCACCGCGACCACACGCCCGGATCCGTCCGCGGTGATCGGCGTGCTCTGACGGGATTCGAGCACGACCGTGCCCTGGGTCAGCGTTCCCACATCGCGAGCCGGCCCGGTGAGGGGCAGCACCGCCATGTGGGTCGTCCCTCGGGTGCCACCGAGGAAGTCGGCGGGCGCCTGTCCCCAGACCGCAACCGCGGTGCCGTCGCCGGAGGTCGCGATGCCGGGCGCGCCGATCGTTCCGTCCGCCGCTTCCGTGATTGGCTGCGGCTTCGACCACCCCTCCTGGCCAAGGGTCGCCCAGCTCAGCCTCGGGCCGCTTCCCTGGGGTGAGTTCCAGATCGCCCATGCCCGGCCGCGCCGGTCGATGGTGACCACGGGGGTGTCGCCGTTGTAGGTGCGGGGTTGGTCGAGTTGCGTGGGTGCCGACCACCCCTCTCGCGTTCCGGTGGCGACCATCACGGCGTTGGCGACACCCCGGGTTCGGGACACCGCATGCCAGATCACCGCCCGGTGGCCGTCGCGCTCCACCGACAGGCTCAGCCGCCACGGTGCGGCGCCGCCGGCGCCGCGCATGCGCACCGGTGCACCCCAGCGACCCTCGGCATCAGTGCCGGCGACCTCCAGCGCGTTGAGCCGGGCCCATGCGACGCTCACGCGGCCGTCGGCATCCGCACCCGCGGACAGCTGCTGCATGTCCCCCTGGCGCGGCGTCGGCTGGGACACCGTCCGAACCGGACCCAGCGCACCGGCCTCGAGGTCGATGCTGCGGGCCGCGATGACGTAGCGCACCCCGGCCTTGCGTCGCAGCTGCCCGAACCGGCGGCCATCGGGAGCGATGAGGGGAAGGACCTCCCACCGGCCTCCGCGGCGTTCACGCCAGACCACCTGGCCCCGGCCGTCCGGGCCGACCGCCACGACCGGGTCGGTCGCGCGCTCGGCGGTGCTCGCCACCCGCACCGGCGCCCATCCGCCGGCCACGGACCTGGTGCGAATCTCGATGCGGCCCGCGCGTTCCCACGCCACGACCGCGCGACCGCGGTCGTCCACGGCCACGACCGGTTCCGGGTAGTCGTTCCGGAAACGCTCCGAGACCGGCTCGGCCCGGGTCCAGGACCCCTCGCGTTGGTCAACGACGCGCACCGTGTCGGCGCCACCGGAGCGCAGCGCGACGACCGCGGTGCCGACCGCGGTGCCGGCGACGAGCACCGCACCCGCCAGCAATGCGACCCCGCGGCGGCGGCCCCCGAGCCACGCGTACGGCCCCCGGGCCCGCGACTCCTGAATGCCGAGCCGTCCGGCAAGCCGCTCGCGGGTGCCCTGCGGCGGGGTCAGATCGGGCCGCTCCTCGCGCAGCCGCCGCTCCAGGTCAGCGTGCATCGGTCACCCCCAGCCGCTCCCGCAGCTCCTCAAGCGCCCGCCCCAGACGGGACTTCGCGGTACCGGCCGGGATCCCCAGTACCTCGGCCGCCTCCGTGAGGGTCAGGTCGAGCCAGTAGACCAGTACCACGATCGCCCGCCGCTCCGGCGCGAGTTCCTCGACCGCGCGGCGGAGTTCCGGTTCGGGTGCCGACACGACCTCCGAGACGAGGTCCTCCGGCAGCGGCTCCTGAGGTCGCGCGCGCCGAGCCAGGTCGATCGCACGGTTGGTCGCGATGCGCAGGAGCCAGGTGCGGACGCCGCTCGTGCCCTCGAACCCGGGCAGCCCCTTGAACGCACGCTCGAACGCGTCCTGGGTCAGATCATCCGCAGCCTCTGGTGTGCTCGAGAGGGCCCGGGCATGACGCCATACGGCCTCCCAGTGCCGGCCGAACAGCTCGGCTCGTGCCTCGCGCGACCCTCGGAGGGACGCGGCGATCAGATCGGCCTCCGAGGCCGTGGACGGGTTCACCCTCACACCGATCTAGACGCACGAGGCCGCGAAGCGGTTCCCGGCCGAGCGTTCGTCCGACTGCCCGCGGCGGGCGACCACCCGGCCGCCGCCGGTCGATTCAGCGGTATCCATAGAAGGCGTACGGGTTCAGCAGCTGACGCTGCCACATGGCGGCGCGCTCGCTGACGCTCAGGCCGGCTTCGTCGGCGACCGCCTCCCAGTGGTCGGTGATGATCTCCACCTGGTGGTCGATGATGCCCCGTGCTGCCGCGGCGCTGAGCAGGTAGGTGGAGGCGCGCTGGACGCAGCCGGCGAGTTGGCTCATCCGCCAGCCGTCCTCACCGATGGCCATGGCCTGGCTGGCCTCTCCGCCGCCGCGCGGGGACGGGCAGATGTCGTAGGCCGGGGTGAGGGTCAGGAGGTCCCCGTCCCAGAACGCGGCGTGGTTGCGCGCGTGGTCGTCACTGTTGCCCACCAGGATGTTGAAGGTGATGCGGCCGAACAGCTCTCGCAGCGTGGGCTCCGGGTCGGTGAACCCGGCCCGGACCTTCGTCGCCAGCTCCGCGTAGCTGGTGTAGCGGGCGTCCAACTGCTCGTGCAATCCGAGGATGGTCAGGGCGGAGACCAGCAGGCGGCGGCCTCCGCCGGAGACCCGGTCGAAGCGATCGACCAGCAGCACGTGCTTGCCCAGGGCCGTGGTGAGCTCCACCGGAGCGGCCCGCAGACCGGCGTGTTCGGCCAGGCGCATGGCGATGAACTCCGCCTGCACCACGGGGTAGATGTCGGTGGATGAGCTGAACTTGGCGATCATCCGGCGGTCGCCGTCGCGCAGCAGCGCCTTGGGGCGCGCACCCCCCACAGAGCTGCCGTGCAGCAGCGCGTCCTGCAACGCCGGGGACAGCCGCTCGCCGTCCTGCAGGCGTGTGGCGGCGTCCGCCAGCTCGTCCAGCGTCGCTGAGCCCCCGGCTCGGGGCACGTAGTCGGTGGGTGAGTCCTGGAAGTCGAGTGCACCGATGCGGTCGGACCCGGACTCACGCAGGTAGGTGAGGATGTCCAGCTCGGCGTCGTCGGCGGCTCCGTTCCCGACGATCCGGTTGATGATGACCCGGCGGCCCCAGCTGTCCGGGGCGGCATCGGCGAGGCACCCGGCGATCTCATGCGTGGGCTGGATGGTCCCCGGCCGCAGCGGCAGCTCGCTGAACAGTGCGATCGCGTCGGGGCGGCCCAGGTAGCTCCTGCCGTAGGTGAACAGCACCCGGTCGCGGACGCGCTGCAGCGCTCCGGCAACCACCGGGTCGGTGGCCCCGGGCAACCACACCCACACGTAGAGCAGCCGTTCCATGGCCTAGAAGTCGTCCGGGATCGTCGGGGCCCGAGCCACCGCGGGCAGGAGCGCCAGGTGGTCGGTGAGCCGTCTCGCCTCCAAGGCGCGGACCTCCGGGGCCTCGTCGAACAGGGGCACACCGAGAATCGTCGCGGCCTCGAACACGGTGCCGATGGCCACGTTCGGGTCGCCCCGCTCCATGCGGGCGACGACGGTGCGGTGTGCCCCGATGCGGGACGCCACCTCGGCCTGCGTCCAGCCGCGGGTGATCCTGGCGAGCTTGATCTGGGCGCCCAGCAACAGCAGCGCCTGGCGGCTCTGCGCCGAGAAGGAGTGTGGCTTGCGCGCCATGGTGTCGATTCTAGACGACCTATCGCCCGCCGCTGTCGTCTTTACACGACACGATGTGGCGTTCTCGTTCGCGCTGCGTTCACGCGCGCGGTGAGCACGCGCCGTCCTCGGGTCAGGCCGGGGGTTCCGGCGCCGACGGCGGCACGGGCACGACCGGCGGCACCAGCTTGGGCATGGTGAGGAACAGGTCCCAGGCGGGCTTGGGGGAGCCGTCGAGCCGCCGCAGCCCAGCCGGCCACTCCGGGTTGTCCTGGAGGTTGAACCACACCGCCAGCCGCACGCGGGGGTACCCGGACATGAGCTCCACCGCCTGCGCCAGGTGCTCGGCCTGCTGCGCCTCGGTCACGAACGGGCGAGCGGGCCGCGAGGTGGGGGCGGCGGTCATGTAGCCGAACTCGGTGATCCACACGGGGATGTTCGGGCGGATCGCGTCGAGCTCGGCGAGCAGTCTCGGGATCGTCCGGAACGACGGGAACGCCGTGCTCTCACGCGGGCCCAGCGCCGGGTAGAGGTGCTGGCTGGCGACGTCCATGGGCGGCCGCAGGACGGCGAGTTCCCGCATGAACACCGAGTTCGGCACCGAGCCGAAGCTCAGCGGACCGGTGGGGGGCGCCCCGCCGCCGTTCGGGGCCCCCGACACGCCGGCGACGGTGGCGTCCGGCTGGGCCTCCCGGATCCCGGCGTGCGCTGCGGTGAGCATGGCCGCGTAGATCTCGGGGGAGGCGACCCGCCATCCGCTGGCCGTCGTGGTGTCCGGCAGCCACTGGGGCCGCAGGAAGAACGGGATGTTCGGCTCGTTCCACGGCTCGAACGCCGTCACGGGGCCGTGGGCCGTGCCGTCGTACCGGCGCGCCAGCGCATGCGCGAAATCGCCGAGGGCCTGGGGCACCGGGGCCCATCGCTCCGGCTGCGGCGGGTCGTCCGGTGCGTAGCGCGGGTCGATGGCCCACTCCGGCGTGCGGTACACGGTGAGCAGCACCTGCACCCCACGGGCGGCGAGCCGGTCGATGATGCGGTCGTACCGGCCCCATCGGTAGGCCGGGTCCGCCGGATCCCTGGCGTCGGCGGGTCGCGTGGGGGCCACCTCGTTCCACAGCACGTCCAGGCGCGTCACCGGGGCGCCGGTCGCGACCACGTCGTCCACCCGCGCGTCCAGGGTCGCGGGGTCGGCGACGGGCAGCTGATCGTCCTGCACCCCCAGCGTGAGCCCCTCGGGGAGCTGCAGCGGGACGGCGGCCGGCGCCGCCACGGCGAGCACGGCGGTCGCGGCGAACATGGCCCATCGACGGCGCATGCGGCCACCGTAGCCGCGCCGCGCGTCCACCGACCAGTGCGGGCGGATCGCGGACGGGCTAGGACCAAGGTCCAATGGTGGCGCCCGGGGTGCGGCGTCAGGTTCTGGAACCGCCGGGTGCGGGACGTGCCCCCCGAACCCGGCACACCCCCGAACCCCGCGCTTACCACCCCGTAACCCCGCCGCCGCGAGTCTCCCCCGGACGCCAGGGGACCCCCGGCGGGGACCGGGGTGGAGCGTGATGACCCAACAGGACACGCGGATGACCAGGACGGAACACACGGCGGGCGGGCGGCGACGGATCGTGGCCGGCGGACTGGCCGCCATGGCGGTCTTCACCGCGTTCCTCGGGCTCGCGGCGAAGGTCGGAACCGACCCGGCGCCGGCCACACCCCCGTCGGCGCCCCCGCTGGGCCTCGTGGTGCGCACCCCCCAGCACCTCGCGAGCATGGCCGACGTCGCGCCGGTCGCCGAACGCTTCGCGGCGCGCGGCGTGAAGCGCGCGTGGATCCAGGTGAAGCAGGATGAGACCGACGAGTTCCCGGCCGGCACGCTCTTCTACCCGTCGCGGCTCGCACCCGTGGCGACCGGGTACCGCGACGGCCGCCTGGGCCGGTTCATCGACGCGCTCACGGCCCGCGGCATCCAGCCGCTTGCGTGGATGCCCGTGCTGCACGACGCCCAGGCCGCGAAGGCACATCCCGAGTGGCGCTCGCGGCGGGTCACCGAGGACGGCCGGCTGGTGACCGAGGAGGACTGGCTGTGTCCGTTCGCGCCGGGCGTCGCCCGGCACCAGGCCGCGATCGCCCGGGAGGTCGCCCAGCGATTCCCGAAGCTGCGCGGCCTGTACCTGGACTTCATCCGGTACGACGACGACTTCTCGTGCATCTCCCCGCGCACGCTGCGGATGCTGGAGGCCCGAACCGGTTGGCGGGCCCGCGTGGGCCGGCCACTGGTGCCCATGGACATCCGCAGGGCCGCGGTCGAGCAGGGCAGCCTGTGGGAGGCGTGGACCTCCATGCGGGCCCAGCGCATCGCCGCCACCGTCAACATCATCCGGGACGCCGTGGAGGAGGTGCGGCCCGACTTCCGCATCGGCGCGTTCGTGCTGCCGTTCAGCGCCCGCTCGTACGACCAGAACACCCAGGCCGGCCAGGACCTGGAGCGCATGGCCCGCGCCGCCCTCGACGAGATCGTGTTGATGGGGTACTGGGACGACTGGGACCGCGACCCCGCGTGGGTGCGCGAGGGGCTGGACGGCGCCGCCGCGCTCACCGACGGCGAGGCCGACCTGTCGGTGGTGCTGGACGGCGACATGGGCGTCCGCCGCACGCGGCTCACCCTCGAGGCCCTCGGCCCGTGGGCGTCGCGGGCGTCCTGGTTCAACTACGGGCCCTGGTCGGAGCGCGACTTCGACCGGCTGGGCCGCGCGATCGACGGGCATCGCGATGAGGGCTCCATGCCGCGTCCCGACCACGTGTCGGTGGTGGTGCGGATCGACACCGAGCCGGACTACCGCCCCAGCTACGCGACGGTCCATCCGCCCATGATCGACGCCATCGTGCGCATGCTGGGCGAGGAGGACGCGCCGGCCACATTCATCACCGTCGGCCGGCTCGCCGAGCTGCAGACCGCCGCGGTGCGCCGCGCCGCCGCCGCGGGCCACGAGATCGGGTCCCATTCGTACGACCACGAGCAGATCGACGCGCTGGACCTCCCGGCGCAGATGCGCTCGGTGGACCGCGGCCTGGCGACGCTGGGAGAGATGGGCTTCGACGTCCGCGGCTTCGGCGCCCCCAGGAACAGCATCACCGACGAGGCCCGCGACCGGCTCATGGACTGGAACCTCGAGTACGACGGCTCCGCGGCCTACGACCCCATGACGGGGCTCCTGGACGTGCACTACGCCCCGCACTCGGGCGGCATCGACAACCGCATCGTGGTGGTCCCGTTCGTGATCCCCAACGACTGGGACGCGCGGTACGTGGACGACATGACGCCCGGCCAGATGCTGGAGGCGTGGACCACCAGGCTCGACCGCGTCGTGGCCTCCGGCGAGCCGGTGTTCGTCCTCGACGTCCACCAGTGGGCGGTCAGCACCCCCGAGAACCTGGAGGCCCTGCGCGGCTTCATCCGGTACGCGAGGTCGTGCGAGGTGTGCCGCGTGGAGACCCTGCGCGATGCCGCCCTGCACGCCCGGGCCGTCCTGGATCGCTACGAGCCGCCCGGCACCACCAGCGGCTCCTCGACCGCCGGCACCCCGCTCGCCCCCGCGGGTGCGCCGTGACGCCGTCCCCCGTGACGAGGAACCTCGCCTTCGCGCTCGTGTTCCTGGCCGGCGCTGCGCTGCTGTGGGCCGGGCTGCGCGGCCTCGTGTTCCACACACGGCACATCGAGCGCGGCCCACTGCTGCTCGTGGCCGGATTCGCGGTGTGGTTCGCCTTGGCGGCCGTGGCACGCGGCGGCGCGGAGGGACGCCCGTGACCGCGGCATCCGAGTTCGTCGCGCTCTTCCCCGCGGCCGTAGCCGTGAGCTGGATCGTCTTCGCGTGCCTCTACGTCGTCCGCCGCGAGTGGCGGCTGCCGATCGATGCCGCGTTCCGTCCGTCGGTGGTGGTCGTCGTGCCCGCCCACCAGGAGGAGCTGGTGATCGGCGCCGCCCTCGAGGCGCTGCTGCGGCAGGACCATCCGGCGATGGAGATCCATGTGGTGTCCGACGGCAGCACGGATCGCACCGCCGAGATCGCCCGTGGGTTCGCGCGTCGGGGTGTCGTGGTGCACGAGCTCACCGAGAACGCCGGCAAGAGCGCCGCCCTCCAGCACGTCCTCGACCGGACCGACGCGGAGCTGTTCCTGGTGGTGGACGCCGACACGCGTTGCCGGCCCGACGCGGTCCGCCTGATCGTGCAGCAGTTCGCCGACCCTCGGGTGGGCGCGGTGACCGGCCACGCCCGCGTCGGGAACGTCCGCGGCCCGCTCGCGGCGATGCAGGCGATGGAGTACTCGGTCATCGTCGGGATGGCCAAGCGCGCAGAGCAGTGCTGGGGCGGGCTCTACACCGTCAGCGGGGCAGCGGCCTGCTTCCGCACCGCGGCGCTGCGCGAGGTGGGCGGATGGTCGGTGCAGACCGCCACCGAGGACATCGAGGTGAGCTGGCGCCTGCAGCGGCGCGGCTGGAGGCTGGCGTACGAGCCCCGGGCGGTGTTCCTCATCCAGGCTCCCGTGCGTCTGCGCGCCCTCGTCCGCCAGCGCTGCCGCTGGGCGCAGGGCATGGTGGAGGTGCTGCGGATCCACTGGAACGTCGCCGCGACCCCCAACCGCGCCCTGCTGCCCATCACCGCGCAGGTCGTGGGCGCGGCGCTGTGGATGGCGGTCGCGACCGGCTTGCTGGCGCAGACCGCGCTGCGGGCAGCCGGCGGCTCGTTCGAACCGTCGGCGCTGCTGGGCGGGTCGGCCGACCGCCAGACCATCTTCCTGTGGACGTTCGGGCTGTTCGCGGTCCAGGCGTTCATCGCCACCCTGTTCGATGCCGCCCACATCCGCGGCGGCTGGCGGGTGTTCCCGATGTTCGCCCTGTTCCCCGTCTACTTCTGGGTGGTCATCTTCCCGAGTTTCCTTGCGGGGGCCGCGCGGGCCGTCGTGGCCCCCGGGTCGGGGCGGTGGGCACGCACAGAGCGCACAGCGGTGTACGCCGAGGGCGGCCACGCCGGCGATCGTCGCGAGGGCATCGCCTGAGGGCACGTGCGGCGCCCGCCGTGCCCCGCAGTTCCCGGCGGAATCGCAACATCACTCCGGTCGCGAGGTTGGATGCGTCACCGGCGCACGAGCACCGGAGGGATGCCGACGGAGGTACCGAACCTCCAACGCGACGCGTCGTGCCGTGATCTTTACGGAGGTTCCTGGACAGGTTCTCCCGGGATCCTGGTCCCCCGGCCAGTTCAAACCTGAACCTTCCGCCGAAATCCTTGAACGACGTGTCCTCGCACCCCGGTTGAGTGCGTCCAAGTGCCCCAAGACGTCGGAACCCAGCCGGTGCCGCTCGCCCGTCCGGCGGGCGAACGCACCCTCCAGCCACGTGAGCC
>LNFM01012841.1_pt1 | contig 10858 bp, 10 predicted proteins | sample 596031 | NCBI WGS metagenome assembly LNFM01 (sample SAMN04254537, study PRJNA301005) | activated carbon metagenome | isolation source: dual media filters at the Ann Arbor, Michigan drinking water treatment plant | place: USA: Ann Arbor | reverse complement strand
GGTTGAGAGTTTGTGAGTACGCCATGACAGAACCCCATCGCCCGAGGGTAAAATACGTCATCGGGCCTGACGGCAGTCCGTTAACAATTGCTGACCTGCCCGCGCCCGGAACCAAACGGTGGGTGATCCGCCGCAAGGCAGAAGTCGTTGCCGCCGTCCGCGGTGGCCTGCTTTCCCTCGAGGAAGCGTGCAGCCGTTATACGCTGACGGTCGACGAATTCCTGTCCTGGCAGTTTTCCATCGACCAGCATGGCCTGGCCGGCTTGCGGACCACCCGCATCCAGCAGTATCGCCAGTAAGCTCTCCCGAACCAACGGTATTTGACGAAAACCGGTTTTCGTTTTGCGAAGCCGGTTTTTTTCATGCCCGAACTATTAACGACGGCTTTAAGGGTCGTTAACCATATGGAAACCATCCCCTAGGCAATAATTGCCCAGTCGGTCCCTGGGGCCGAATCCCTGGGGGCGGTTGGTGCAAAGTCTCGTTGCTTTCCTGAGAGGACTGGGCGCCTCGCGGTTGATGGCCATGGTCGCGGTAACCACCGCGCTGCTGGGCTTCTTCGCCTTCGTCATCATGCGCGTCACGACACCCCAGATGACCACGCTGTTCACCGACCTGACTGCCGAAGATTCCTCCAGCATCATCAAGGACCTGGAGCGGCAGGCGATTCCCTTCGAGCTGCGCAACGAAGGCGCGGTCATCATGGTGCCGAAGGACAAGGTCACGCGGCTGCGGATGAAGCTCGCCGAAGCCAACCTGCCAAAGGGCGGCGGCGTCGGCTACGAGATCTTCGACAAATCCGACGCGCTCGGCACCACAAGCTTCGTTCAGAACATCAATCACCTGCGCGCGCTGGAAGGCGAACTCGCCCGCACCATTCGCGCCATCGACCGCATCCAGGCCGCCCGCGTCCATCTGGTATTGCCGGAACGGCCGCTGTTCTCGCGGGAAACGCCCGAGCCGTCGGCCTCGATCGTGGTGCGCGTGCGCGGCAGCCTCGAACCCCAGCAGATCCGCGCCATCCGTCACGTGGTGGCGTCTGCCGTCAACGGCCTCAAGCCGCAGCGCGTGTCGATCGTCGACGAAGGCGGCCGGCTCCTGGCCGACGGCGCCACCAAGGATGCCGACCTCGCCGTCGGCGACGAGCGCCGCACCGCGTACGAGAAGCGGATGCGCAACGAAGTCGAGGCGATCGTCTCCTCGGTGGTCGGCCAGGGCCGCGCCCGCGTCCAGCTCACCGCCGATTTCGATTACAACAAGGTCACCCAGACCTCGGACAAGTTCGATCCCGAAGGCCGCGTGCTGCGCTCGAGCCAGACCCGCGAGGAATCCGCAGCGACCGCCGAGAACACCGGCCAGGTCACGGTCAACAACGAACTTCCCGGCAACCAGGCCAGCGGCGGGGCTGCGGCTCGCGATCAGAGCAAGAAAAGCGAAGAGACCAACAACTACGAAATTTCCCGCGTCACCAAGACCGAGGTCACCGAGGCCGGACGGGTCAACCGGATCTCGGTCGCGGTGCTGGTCGATGGCGCCTATTCCAAGAACGAAAAAGGCGAGATGGTCTATCAGGACCGCAGCAAGGAACAGCTCGACCGCATCGCCACCCTGGTGCGATCGGCGATCGGCTTCGACCAGAAGCGCGGCGACCAGGTCGAGGTCGTCAATCTCCGCTTTGCAGAGGCACCTTCCGTTCCCCCGGTCGTCGAACCGGGCGGGTTGCTCGGCATGCTTCAGTTCACCAAGGATGACGTCATGTACGTCATCGAGCTCGGCGTCATGATGCTGCTCGGCCTCGTGGTGCTGTTCATGGTGATCCGGCCGCTGGTCAAGCGCATCCTGGCGTCCGAAGTCGTTCCGGTCCTGCCCGAAAGCACACTGCCCGCGCTGGTAGATGGCGCTGCCCATGAAGGAGGATCCGGCCAGGCGCTGCTGCCCGGCTCGAGCGCCGCATCCCAGTTGATCGACGTCGCCCAGGTCCAGGGCCAGGTCCACGCGCAGGCCGTGCACCGGGTCGGCGAACTGGCCGAACGAAATCCGAACGAGACCGCCTCCATTGTTCGTCAATGGCTGAACGAACCCGCCGAGACCTGACATGGCCGCACCGCAAAACAACAACAACGCCAACGACATCACCACCGTCATTTCGGCGCTGGCGAGCCGTCAGAGCGGACGGCCGAAGAGCAAGCCGCTGAGCGGCCCGAAGCGCGCCGCCATCCTGATGCTGGCGCTGGGCGAGCAATATGGCGGCAAGGTCTGGGCACAGCTCGACGACGACGAGGTGCGCGAACTGTCGATCCACATGTCGACGCTCGGCACCGTCGAAGCCGACGTGGTCGAGGACCTGATGCTCGAATTCGTCTCGCGCATGTCGGCATCCGGTGCGCTGATGGGCACCTTCGACGCCACCGAGCGGCTGCTGCAGCAATACCTGCCGTCCGACCGCGTCAACGGCATCATGGACGAAATTCGCGGCCCCGCCGGCCGCAACATGTGGGAGAAGCTCTCCAACGTCCAGGAGGAGGTGCTCGCCAACTACCTCAAGAACGAGTACCCGCAGACCATTGCGGTGGTCCTGTCGAAGCTCAAGTCGGAGCACGCCGCCCGCGTGCTGGCGATCCTGCCCGAGGATCTCGCGCTCGACGTGGTCGGCCGCATGCTGAAGATGGAAGCGGTGCAGAAGGAAGTCATCGAGCGCGTCGAGCAGACGCTGCGTACCGAATTCATGTCCAACCTGTCGCAGACCCGCCGCCGCGACGCCCACGAAGTGATGGCCGAAATCTTCAACAATTTCGACCGCCAGACCGAGACCCGCTTCATCACCTCGCTGGAAGAGGAAAACCGCGAATCCGCCGAGCGCATCAAGGCGCTGATGTTCACCTTCGACGACCTCATCAAGCTCGACTCCGCCTCCGCCCAGACGCTGATGCGCAACATCGACAAGGACAAGCTCGGCATCGCGCTGAAGAGCGCCAATGAGGAGGTGCGCAGCTTCTTCCTCGGCAACATGTCGTCGCGCGCCGGCAAGATGCTGATGGATGACATGGCGGCGATGGGACCGGTGCGGCTGCGCGATGTCGACGAGGCACAGGCCCTGCTCGTCAACCTCGCCAAGGACATGGCTGCGAAGGGCGAAATCACCCTGACCAAGAACCGCGCCGACGACGAGTTGGTGTACTGATGGCGGCTCCCGCAAAATTCCTGTTCGACACCGACTTCGCCGCGCCGGACAAGACGCGCGAGCGTGCCGCCACCGCCGCCGAGATCGCGGAAAAGGTCGCGGACGCCGAAGCGCGCGCCTACCGCGCCGGCTACGAGGCGGGCCAGCGCGAGGCCAAGGCGGAAAGCGACCGCCGCTCGGCGCTGGCGCTGGAGGAGATCGGCATCGCCATCAAGGCTATCGCCTCGCGCTTCTCCGGCATCGAGGCCAGGATGGAAACCGAGGCCGTCGATGTCGCGGTCGCGGTGGCGCGCAAGCTGTGCAGCGAACTCATCGCCCGCGAGCCGCTCGGCGAGATCACCGCGCTCGTCAGCGACTGCTTTTCTCATCTGGTTGCGACGCCGCATCTTGTGGTCCGCATCAACGACCAGCTCTACGAGGCCGCCCGCGCCAATATCGAGCGGCAGGCGACGCAGAGCGGTTTCGAGGGCCGGCTGGTGATCCTGGCCGAGCCGGGCATTGCGACCGGCGACTGCCGGATCGAGTGGGCCGATGGCGGCGTGGTGCTGGAGCGCGCGGCCGTCGAAGCGAAAATCAGCGAACTTGTCGGACGCTATCTGGCGTCCCGCGATCAGGCCGGAGCGTAGGCCATGAGGACTGAATCATGAGTGACACCGACGCAAAGGTACCGCTTCCCGACCTCAACGCGGCCGACGCGCCGCCGGTCGACGATCTCGCCTACAACGAGGACGAACAGGCTTCGCGCATCGCGGCCGACCTCGAGGCCGTGTTCGACGTGCCGGTGCAGGTTTCGGCCGTGCTCGGGCGCTCCAAGATGGACGTCGGCGAGCTCCTCAAGCTCGGACCCGGCACGGTGCTGGAGCTCGACCGCCGCGTCGGTGAAGCCATCGACATCTACGTCAACAACCGCCTGGTGGCACGTGGCGAAGTGGTGCTGGTGGAAGACAAGCTCGGCGTCACCATGACGGAAATCATCAAGGCTGAACGCAGCTAGCAATTTTGGCGATACGCGCCCGCAAGGCGCGAACAGACGAACAGGAGATACACATGCGGCTTCTCATCGTTGGCACATTGAAGGGCCAGCTCACGACCGCCACCAAGATCGCGATGGACAATGGCGCTTCGGTCACCCACGCCGAAGGCATCGAACAGGCAATGTCGGTGCTGCGCGGCGGCAAGGGCGCCGACCTGCTGCTGGTCGACGTCTTCCTCGACATCCGCGACCTGGTGATGCGGCTGGAGGCCGAACACATCCATGTGCCGATCGTGGCCTGCGGCATTTCCAACGACGCCCGCGCGGCGGTCGCCGCGATCCATGCCGGCGCCAAGGAATACATCCCGCTGCCGCCCGATCCGGAACTGATCGCAGCCGTGCTTGCCGCCGTCGCCAACGACTCGCGCGACCTCGTCTACCGCGACGAAGCCATGGGCAAGGTGATCAAGCTGGCGCAGCAGATCGCGGGTTCCGACGCTTCGGTCATGATCACCGGCGAGTCCGGCACCGGCAAGGAAGTGCTGGCGCGCTATGTGCACGCCCGCTCCAATCGCGCCAAGCGGCCGTTCATCTCGATCAATTGCGCGGCGATCCCCGAGCATCTCCTCGAGTCCGAACTGTTCGGCCACGAAAAGGGCGCGTTCACCGGCGCGGTCGCGCGGCGGATCGGCAAATTCGAGGAGGCCTCTGGCGGCACGCTGCTGCTCGACGAAATCTCGGAGATGGATGTGCGGCTGCAATCGAAGCTCTTGCGCGCGATCCAGGAGCGCGTCATCGACCGCGTCGGCGGTACCAAGCCCGTGCCGGTGGATATTCGTATCCTTGCCACCTCGAACCGCAACCTCAGCGAGGCCGTGCGCGAAGGTACCTTCCGCGAGGACCTGCTGTTTCGTCTCAACGTCGTCAATCTGAAGATCCCGCCGCTGCGTGACCGCCCGGCCGACATTCTGGAACTGGCGCAGCATTTCGCCAAGAAATATGCCGACGCCAACGGCGTGCCGCTGCGTCCGATCTCCGCCGATGCACGGCGGGTGCTGACATCGAACCGCTGGCAGGGCAACGTTCGCGAGCTGGAAAACACCATCCACCGCTCGGTGCTGATGGCGCAGGGCGACGAGATCGGCCCCGACGCGATCCTGACGCCCGACGGTGACCGCCTCGACCTCGCGAAGACCGCGCCCGCAGTCGCCCACGCCACCCTCGCCGCCGAACAAGTCACGCGTGCCCTGGTCGGCCGCACCGTCGCCGATGTCGAACGCGACCTGATACTGGAAACGCTCAAGCACTGCCTCGGCAACCGGACCCATGCTGCCAACATTCTCGGCATATCGATCCGCACGCTGCGCAACAAGCTGAACGAATATGCCGACGGCGGAATCCCGATCACGCCGGCTGGATCGGGGGAACATCAGCGGTTCGCGACGGCGGGGTAGGCTCACAGCCAATGAAGGTGGCTACGAATAACTCGGCGCGTCCGGCTTGCGGAAAATGCGGATGGGATCGCCGGGCTGCAGGTCATTCCCCCTGAAAACCGCATAGGCGTATAGCGCGAGATAGGCGATTGCAATCGCGCCGACTGCGTAAAAGGCCCAAATACCGATCCGCTTCATGAGGTCACCGCGCAGCGTCCACTTGCCGCGAAGGTGCCATGCCGAGCAGATGGGATGCAACTGCTACCCCGCCGCCACCTTCGCCGTCGGCGCGACACTCACCGCCAGCTTGCCATAGCGATCCTTGAAAGCTTCGGTGTCGATTTCCTCGAGCTTGATCGCACCGCTCATCACGCCTTTCTTCCAGGCGTCATGTTCAGGATCGTTCTGGAACTCCGGCATCACTTCCCTGGCGAACAGCTCGAGCGACTCGCAGATATGCTCATGGGTATTCTTGCCGGCCTGGTTGAGCAGGATCACCTGGTCGATGTGCGAGGAACGGAAACGCCGCAGCTTCTTGCGGATGGTTTCCGGTGAACCGATCAGGCCGCCGCGCAGCGCCGCCTCCTGCGCCTCCGGATTCTCGCGCTTCCACTTGTTATACTCGTCCCACATGTTGACGGTGCCGGGCGCCGGGCGCTGCCGGTTCTGCGACGCGCCGTAGTAGCGCAGCGCGAACTGGAAGAAGGTTGCGCCATCGGCGCGGGCGCGGGCCTCCTCGTCGGTCTTGGCGCACATGAAGAACGACACCAGCGCCATGTTCGGATTGATCTCGTAGTCGGCGAGCTTCTTCAGCCGCTTGGTGATCGCGTTGTAATAGGCGTGCACCCAGGCATGCGCCGCATCCGCACTGACGAACTGGAAGCCGAGCGCGCCAAAACCGTTCTCGCCGGCCCGCTCGATGGTCTGCAGTTGCGAGCACGCCATCCACAACGGCGGATGCGGCTTCTGCACGGGCTTCGGCACCACGTTGCGCAGGGGAATGTCGAAATATTTGCCGTGATGCTCGGTGCCCACCTTGGTGAACATCGGAAAGATCGCCGCAACCGCCTCCTCGAACACCTCGCGCTTGGTCTCCATGTCGCGGCCGAACGGCGTCAGTTCGGTGATCGAGGCGCTCTCGCCCATGCCGAATTCGCAGCGGCCATTGGAGAGCAGATCGAGCACCGCGACCTTCTCTGCGACGCGGGCGGGATGGTTCGTCGTGAGCTGGAAGATGCCGTGGCCGAGCCGGATATTCCTGGTGCGCTGGCTGGCGGCGGCGAGGAAGGATTCCGGCGAGGGAGAGTGCGAATATTCTTCCAGGAAATGATGTTCCACGACCCAGGCGTGGTCGTAGCCCAGCCGGTCGGCGGTCTCGAGCTGCGTCAGGGCGTTCTGGTAGAGCCGGAGTTCGTCGCCCTCTTCCCATGGGCGCGGCAGTTGCAGCTCGTAAAAGATGCCGAATTTCATGATGCCGCTCCCAAATCAGCTTGTTGTTTTCGCTCAGTGTAATGCCACCCTGCTTCAAGTCTAGCCTCGGGCGCGAAACCGCAATTCCGTGTCACGGAAGCCCGCTTGCATGGCACGCGCGAATGGTTAGCTTTATGCTTGTGCCCGAGTCGCGGCGCCTCCGCCCGCTCCGCCATCTGGACCCCATGACCACCTTTACGCCGCATCAGGATTCCGCGCTCAAGGCTGTTGCCGACTGGCTGAAGGCCAAGCCCGGCCGGAACGGCACCCCGCCTGTGTTCCGCCTGTTCGGCTATGCCGGGACCGGCAAGACCACGCTGGCGCGACACATTGCGGATGGCGTCAACGGCGAGGTGAAATTTGCCGCTTTCACCGGCAAGGCGGCGCTGGTGATGCGCAACAAGGGTTGCGACAATGCCTCCACCATTCATTCGCTGATCTATCGCGCCAAGGAGTCCGGCGTCGAGCAGCCGAGCTTTGAATTGTGGGACGACGCGCCGGCCTCGAAGGCAAAACTGATCGTGATCGACGAATGCTCGATGGTCGATGCGGAACTCGGCCGCGACCTGATGTCGTTCGACTGTCCGCTGCTGGTGCTGGGCGATCCCGCGCAATTGCCGCCGATCCAGGGCGGAGGCTTCTTCACCGATTGCGAACCCGACGCGATGCTGACCGAGGTGCATCGCCAGGCCCAGGACGATCCGATCGTGCGGATGTCGATGGATATCCGCGAGGGCCGCCAGCTCGAAATCGGCCGCCATGGCGAGAGCGAGGTGGTGTCGCGCAGCGAACTCGATCCGGACCGGGTGATGGGCGCCGACCAGGTGCTGGTCGGGCGCAACAACACCCGCCGCGCCTACAACATGCGGGTGCGGCAGAAGCAGAACATCGAGGATCCCTTGCCGGTCGCCGGCGACAAATTGGTGTGCCTGCGCAACAACCGCAAGAAGGGCCTGTTCAATGGCGGGCTGTGGCGGGTGAAGTCGCGCACCCAGCCGCGATCGAAATCGCAGATATTGAGCATGCGGCTCTCGCCGGACGAAGATTTCGGCCACAAGGTCACCAAGGTATCGGTACGGCAGGATTGCTTCGAGGGCGGCATCGAGGCGATCCCGTGGGAACAGCGCAAGCCCTATGACGAGTTCGACTACGGCTACGTGCTCACCGTGCACAAATCGCAGGGTTCGCAATGGGATGACGTGGTTCTGTTCGACGAAAGCTTTGCCTTCCAGGACAGCCGTGCCAGGTGGCTCTACACCGGCATCACGCGGGCCGCGAAGCGGCTGAGCGTGGTGGTGTGAGTTACGGTCATCCCGAGGCGATGCGAAGCATCGAACCATTGTGGCAAGCGCAACTGACCTTTCCACCCAACACCCTCTCCTAACCCCCTGCACAAACGCCATTTTTGTTCACGAACTCGTGTGACGCCTCATCGTAACAATCCACGGCCAGGGCCGTATCTTGGGCACATCGGAGAGAAATGAGCCGATTGCGTAACACCGCTCCCGCTCTAGACTGCACCCAACCCATTGCCCCAAGAGGAAACCATGTCCCCTCGCCCATTCAGCCGCCTCTCGCTGTGCGCTGCCGCCATCGGCGCGCTGGCCCTTACCGCGTTCGCCGTCTCTCCCTCGCGCGCCTCGGAGGAAGCCGTCATCATTCCGCCGCCTGCGACCGACGTGAAGGCGGCCGATGGCATCCAGACCGCGGTCATCGCCGGTGGCTGCTTCTGGGGTGTCCAGGGCGTCTACCAGCACACCGCCGGCGTGCTCAACGCGGTCTCCGGCTATTCCGGCGGCAGCAAGATGACGGCGAACTACACCATGATCGGCACCGGCACGACCGGTCATGCCGAGGCGGTTGAGATCAAGTACGATCCGAAGAAGATCAGCTATGGCAAGATCCTGCAGATCTTCTTTTCCGTGGTGCATGACCCGACGCAGTTGAACCGCCAGGGCCCGGACACCGGCACGCAATATCGCTCTGCGATCTTTGCCGTGAACGACGAGCAGAAGCAGGTCGCGGAGGCCTATATCGCCCAGCTCAACGCCGCCAAGGTCTACAAGAAGCCGATCGCGACCAAGGTCGGCCCGCTGGCGGCGTTCTACGCGGCGGAAGACTACCACCAGGACTACCTGACGCTTCACCCCACCCAACCCTATATCGTGTTCAACGACATCCCGAAGATCGAAAACCTGAAGAAGATTTTTGCGGAGAATTACATCGAGAAGCCGACATTGGTGAGCAAGGCCAAGGCCACCAATTAGTACTCTCGTCGTTGCGAGTGTCAGCAACCTGGACTCCGTCATTCCGGGATGGTGCGTTAGCACCAGACCCGGAATCTCGAGATTCCGGGTTCGATGCTTTGCATCGCCCCGGAATGACAAGCAACCCGAGGAGATTCCATGTCCGACACCAAAACCTCCCCCAAGGTCGTCAAGAGCGAGTCCGAATGGCGCAAGGAGCTTTCGCCGATGCAGTATGCGGTGCTGCGCGAGAAGGCGACCGAGCGGCCGTTCTCGGGCGAGTATGAGCACGAGCACCGCCAGGGCACCTACACCTGCGCCGGCTGCGGCCAGACGCTGTTCGAGTCCGATGCCAAGTTCGACTCCGGTTGCGGCTGGCCGAGCTTTACTCAGCCTGCCGTGGACAGCCATGTCGACGAGGAGCGCGACGTCAGCCACGGCATGATCCGCACCGAGGTGTTGTGCTCGAAATGCAACGGCCATCTCGGCCACGTCTTCGAGGACGGCCCCGGCCCGACCGGCCTGCGCTACTGCATCAATTCGGCGGCGCTGAAACTGCAGCCGAAATAGTTTCGCAGGTCCGCCAGGCATCAACCCCTGATTCACTTTCAAACAGCCCGTAGCCACGTCATTGCGAACCAACGGGTCGCAATGACGTGGAGATACACGTTCGCATTCCCGCGGCATGGTTTGCCCGAGTTGCACCGTATCGTTTCGCCCTAAAAGTGAGAGGGCGCAGGGAACGCCGGGTGCTTGCTGCACCCGCGGTCTCGTGTGCAAGATGCACTTAGAAATGCGCACACGAGCATACAGGTACAGACGGAGCATCCCGGCGTTCCCTGCGCAATGGCCTTACGGCTTATGCCGCGCTCTCCTCGGAGACGAATTCGTCTTGCCTCCGTCACCGTCGGATTAGCGGTGAAGCCCGGTCGGGCCTCTCTAAACCTCCGCCGGCTTGACACCAGCAACGGGTGCCAGGACCACACGGTTTTGCCGTACGCAGCTTCCATCGCCAAAAACTTCAGCCAGCCAAGTGCTGCCGGCCAAAATCCTGACGAAGGCGTTTAAGCGCCGTTCGTCTGGCGCGCCGTGCCCGCTCACGGTGAGAACCGCCCTGCGATCACGCCCACGCGCCCGACGCTGCCGCGTCCACCGCAACCCGCCCCAACGTTCGTGACGATGGCCAACGCCCCTCTTCTCGGGACGGGATGCGGTAGTTTTACTGCTGATTTGGGGTAGCGGCGAAGCGGATTATTTTCTCAGCCGAGACTGGACGGGGCAAATCAGCTTGAAGTTGTTACGGAAAATCGCGCGAGCGCGCACGGCAATTTGGCCGAAGCAATGTCGATCCAGCAATTGCTGGTGGCACGGTTACGGCGACAGTCCAGCACTGAAAGATTACGGTGACACCCATTAGCCGGCCGGTCGTCAAGATGCCGAGCAGAATTTTTTGGCAGCGCCAGCTGCCAACGTCGTTCATCGGTCGCTTCCAGCTGCTGCGTTCGTACCGCGCCCGTTTCTTCGGTTGATGGCTGCGTCCGCATCGCGGATCGCG
>LNFM01022249.1_pt1 | contig 10859 bp, 8 predicted proteins | sample 596031 | NCBI WGS metagenome assembly LNFM01 (sample SAMN04254537, study PRJNA301005) | activated carbon metagenome | isolation source: dual media filters at the Ann Arbor, Michigan drinking water treatment plant | place: USA: Ann Arbor | reverse complement strand
ATCTGGTCGATCAACGGCTCGTGGTCGCGGTCGATGTGGTCGGGTGCCCAGCCGCGGATCGCACCGACGTGCAGCGACTCCTGCGCGCACTCGCGCCACGCAGCCACCGGAAACAGCGTGGCGTCGAACTGGCCATAGATGAACGGGTAGGGCAGCGACTGCCAGTTCGGTGGCTTGACGATGTTGCGCTGGGCGCTCGGTGCCAGCCGCAGGCGCGTGTCCCACTGCGGGGGCGCGGCTTCGCCGCCGTCGACCGGCGCCGGCGGACCGAGGCTCGTCGCCGGCAGGTCGGGGTTCACGTAGTAGCCGCTGCGTGCGCGTGCCGCCAGCAGCCCGGCGTCGCACAGGTGCTGCAGCGCCAATGTCACCGTCACACGTGAGACGCCGAGTGCCGATGCCAGCGCGCGGCTCGATGGCAGCGCGCGTTCGGGCCCGATCACGCCGTCGAGGATGGCGTTGGCCAGCATGTCGCGGATCTGCGCCTGCAGCGTGGCCGAGCGGCCCTCGAAGCGGCGGAACAGCCGCTGCCACATCGCCGAAGTCTGCCGCGACAACCCGCCGGTCGGCGCCTGCGTGCTGCGGCGGCGGCCCGAGATGCTGGACTGATCGGTGGCGTTCATCTGGCCTGCATCGTACTGCGCGACCGCTCTAACGTAGCGGCAACGTGCGCGACGGAGCAAGGCGGCCATGACGATCGAGTACCTCAAGCGCGCCACCCCGGCGCAGCAGCAGATCGATGTCGCCACCGGCGAGACGGTGCGCCGCATGTTGGCGGATATCGAAGCCGGCGGTGAAGACGCGGCGCAGCGCTTTGCGCGCGAACTCGACGGCTGGCACGGCCCGGTGGTGGTCGACGCCGCCGGCTTCTCCCGCGCCGAGCAGCAGCTGGCGCCGGGCGTGAAGGACGACATCCGCTTTGCGCGTGATCGCGTGCTCGACTTTGCGCGTCGTCAGCGCGAGTCGCTGCACGAGTTCGAGGTTGAACTCTTGCCTGGCCTGCGCGCCGGCCAGAAGCTGATCCCGTGCGGCACCGCCGGCTGCTACGTGCCGGGCGGTCGCTATGCGCACGCGGCCAGCGCGATCATGAGCGTGGGTACGGCGCGCGTGGCCGGCGTGCGGCACGTGATCGCGGCCACGCCGGCGAGCCGCGATGCCGGCGTGCATCCGGCCATCCTGTACGCGATGCAGCTGTGCGGCGCCGACACCGTGCTGGCACTCGGCGGCGTGCAGGCAGTGGCCGCACTCGCCTTGGGTCTTTTCAGCGGGCATCCGGCCGACATCATCGTCGGCCCCGGTAACCGCTTCGTCGCCGAAGCCAAGCGCGTGCTGTTCGGCCGCGTTGGCATCGACGTCGTCGCCGGACCGACGGAGTCGGCGGTGATCGCCGACGACAGCGCCGATCCCGCCATCGTCACCGCCGATTTGATCGGCCAGGCCGAGCATGGCCCCGATTCGCCGGTGTGGCTGATCACCACCTCGCGCGCGCTCGGGGACGAGGTGATCCGGCGAGCGCCGGCGGTGATCGACGCGCTGCCGCCGGTGGCGCGCGCCGCTGCCAGCGCCGCCTGGCGCGACTACGCCGAGGTGGTGCTGTGCAACTCGCGCGAGGAGGCGGTCGAGATCAGTGACCGGTACGCCAGCGAGCACCTGCAGGTGATGGCGCGCGATCTGGACTGGTGGTTCGAGCGCCTGACCAATTACGGCTCGCTGTTCCTCGGCGAGGAGACCACCGTCGCCTACGGCGACAAGTGCAGCGGGCCGAATCACATCCTGCCCACACGAGGTGCGGCGCGCTACTCGGGCGGGCTGAGCGTGGGCAAGTTCATCAAGACGGTGACCTGGCAGCGGCTCGACCGCGGTGCCTCGCGCACCGTGGGGCAGGTGGCGGCGCGCATCTCGCGGCTGGAAGGCATGGAAGGGCACGCGCGCACCGGTGACGTGCGGCTGGCCAAGTACTACCCGGAAGAGCAGTTCGACCTCGGCACGCTGAACGACCATGGGCGCTGACGACCGCGGCCCCGCCCTCGATCTCACCGCGCAGGAGCCGATCCCGCCGGCCGGTGTCGCCGCTGCGCAGGCGGTGATGGCCAGCGGCAAGCTGCATCGCTACGGCGAGACCGGTGCCAAGCCGAGCGAGGTGTCGCAGCTCGAAGCGGAGTTCGCGCGCGAGGTCGGGCGCCGTTACTGCGTGGCACTGAATTCGTGCGGCTCCAGCATGTTCGTCGCGTTGCGCTGCGCCGGGGTGCGGCCGGGTGACAAGGTGCTGTCGAACTGCTTCACGCTGGCGCCGGTGCCGGGCGCGATCGCGCATGCGGGTGCGCAACCCGTGCTGGTGGACTGCACCGACGATCTCACCCTCGACCTCGACGACCTGGCGCACAAGGCCTCGGCCAGCGGTGCGCGCGTGCTGCTGCTGTCACACATGCGTGGACACATCGCCGACATGGATCGCGTGCTGGCGCTGTGCCGCGCGCACGGGCTGACGCTGATCGAGGACTGCGCGCATACGATGGGCGCCGGCTGGGACGGCCGGCTCACCGGCACCTTCGGCGTGGCCGGTTGCTTCAGCCTGCAAAGCTACAAACACGCCAATGCCGGCGAAGGCGGCCTGCTGGTGACCGACGACGCCGATCTCGCCGCGCAGGCGATCCTGCTGTCGGGCAGCTACATGCTGTACGGCTCGCACCTGGCGCGCCCCGATGACACGGTGTTCGCGCGCTGGGCGCCGGTCACCCCCAACTTCAGCCTGCGCATGAGCAACCTGGCCGCCGCGGTGGCGCGGCCGCAGCTGGGCGCGGTGCTGCGCGAGCGCGCCGAGCGCTGGAACGCGCGCTATCGCTGGCTGGCGCAGGCGCTCGAGGGCATCGACCATCTGCGCCTGCCGCAACGCGATGCGCGCGAGCAGTTCGTCGCCAGCTCGATCCAGTTCTTGCTGGTGGACATGTCGCGCGTGCAGATGGAGGCCTTCATCGCCGGCTGCGCCGCGCGTGGCGTGCACATCAAGTGGTTCGGCGCGGCTGCCCCGGCGGGCTTCACCAGCGTGTGGACCCACTGGCGCTATTTCGACCACGCGCAGCACCTGCCCCATGCCGAACACGTACTCGGGGCGCTGTGCGACATCCGCTTACCCTTGACCCTGACCGAAGCGGATTGCCGCGCCATCGCCGCCACAATCCTCACTGCGCTCGCCGACGCCGTCGTTTGATCCGCGCGCACCCACAAGACGACAAGACACCAGGAGACCCGTCGCCATGAAACTGTCGAAGTTCCCGCGCCTGCGCATCACCCACGCCCCCACGCCGCTGGAGCCGATGCAGCGGCTGTCGATGCTGCTCGGCGGCCCGACGCTGTGGATCAAGCGCGACGACTGCACGGGGCTGGCCACCGGCGGCAACAAGACGCGCAAGCTCGAATACCTGATGGCCGACGCGCTGGCGCAGGGTGCCGACACCGTGATCACGCAGGGCGCGACGCAGAGCAACCATGCGCGCCAGACCGCTGCCATCGCCTGCAAGCTCGGGCTGGCCTGCCACATCATTCTCGAAGATCGCACCGGCTACACCAGCGACGACTACAAGCGCTCGGGCAACGTGTTCCTCGATCATCTGTTCGGTGCTCAGGTGAGCGAGGTGCCCGGCGGCAGCGCGATGGATGCAGCGATGGCGCAGCTGGCCGATCGCCTGCGTGCCGACGGCAAGCGCCCGTACATCATTCCCGGCGGCGGCTCCAATCCGATCGGTGCGCTGGGCTACGTCACCTGCGCGCTCGAGCTGATCGACCAGGCCAACCACCTCGGCCTCGACATCGACCACCTGGTGCATGCCACCGGCAGCGCCGGCACGCAGGCAGGCCTCGTGGCCGGGCTCGAAGGCGCGCGCAGCGGCATCCCAGTGCTCGGCATCGGCGTGCGCGCCGCACGCCAGCCGCAGGAAGAACGCGTGTTCGCGCTCGCCGAGCAGACCGCCGAACTGCTCGGCGTGCCGGGCGCGGTACGACGCGAGGCGGTGGTGGCCAATTGCGACTATGTCGGCCCCGGCTACGGCCTGCCCACGCCCGGCATGGTCGAGGCGGTGACGCTGCTGGCGCGCACCGAAGGCATCCTGCTCGACCCGGTGTACTCGGGCAAAGGCATGGCGGGCCTGCTCGACCTGATCCGCCAGGGTCAGTTCAAGGCGGGACAGAACATCGTCTTCCTGCACACCGGCGGCGCGGTCGGTCTGTACGGCTACCGCAGTGCCTTCCCCGCGGGCTGAACCATGCTCGGCATCCTGGGTGGCATGGGGCCGCTGGCCACCGCCGACTTCTTCGCCAAGCTGCTGGAGGAAACACCCGCCAGCTGCGACGAGGACCACATTCCGGTGCTGCTGCTGTCCGACCCGCGCATCCCGCGCCGGCCGGCAGCGATCCTCGACGGCGGTGAATCGCCGCTGCCGCGCCTGCGCGAACTGCGCGACCGGCTGATCGGCGCCGGCGCCACTATGCTGGCGATGCCCTGCAACACCGCGCATCACTGGTATGGGCCGCTGACCGCCGACTGCCCGGTGCCGTTCCTGAGCATCGTCGAGGCGAGCTGTGCGGCGCTGCCGGCCCTCGCGCCGCCAGGCGCGCCGGTGGCACTGCTCGCCACCCGCGCGACGCTGGCCGCGCAGGTCTACGACGCGGCGCTCGCCGCCGGCGGCTACCGCCCGCTGCTGCCCACCGACGCCGAGCAGGGCGATGCCGTGCTGCCGGCGATCGCGCGCGTGAAGGCGGGCGACGCCACCGGTGCGGCGCAGTTGCTCACACCGGTGATCGAATCGCTGCTGAGGCGCGGCGCCGGTGCGGTGCTGCTGGCCTGCACCGAACTGCCGATCGCGCTCGACGCCGTGCGCTCACCGCTGCGCGAACGCTGCGTGGATACGTCGCGCGCGCTGGCGCGGCATTGCGTGCGCTTCTGGCGCATGCGGGCGAGTTGATTGGCTGCCGCGGCCTGCCACGGCCGCTGGGGCGGCCCACTACGTGCTTGACCGGGGATGGGGCCGCACGCGGGCTGCCGCCGCAGATGAACGCTGCGCTGCGACAGTGCGCGACCGCCGAGGTCCGGTGCGTTGCTGCACTGAAGCGAAGCGCGTCAATGTGGCATGGCGATTGGACCTAAAGAAAGCGCAACGCTGGCACTATCGAGCGCAGTGCGCGGCGACGTAGCCTGGACGTCGCCGCGATAACAACGATTCAGGCAGTCCGGCTGCGCGGTGGCTGTCTGTGCGCCGCGCATCGAAGTTGGACCACCACACTGGAGGAGTACATGAAACGACGCATCTTCAACCGCGCGCTGGCCGCGTCGGCCGCCGCCATTGCGCTGCTGGCCGGTGGCGCCGCGCTGGCACAGCAGAAGGAAGTCACGATCGCCCACCAGGACATGATGGTGCCCTGGCGCTACGCGCTGGTCCAAGGCGAGATCGAGAAGGCCACCGGCTACAAGATCAACTACCGGATGTTCGGCGGCGGCGGCGACGTGATCCGCGCGATGGCCTCGGGCCAGGTGCAGATCGGCGAAGCCGGTTCGGCGCCGATCGCCTCGGCGATGTCGCAGGGCTTGCCGGTGGAACTGATCTGGATCCTGTCCGACATCGCCGCCGCTGAAGCGATGGTGGCGCGCAACGGCTCCGGCGTGAACTCGGTCAAGGACCTGAAGGGCAAGCGCGTCGCGGTCCCGTTCACCTCGACCACGCACTTTCACACGATGGTCGCGCTCGAGATGAACAAGATGAGCGCCTCCGACGTGCGCATCGTCAACATGCGGCCGCCGGAGATCGCCGCCGCCTGGGAGCGCGGCGACATCGACGCCACCTTCATCTGGGATCCGGTGCTGGCACGCATCAAGGGCAGCGGCAAGGTGCTGATCACCTCGGGCGACATCACCAGCCAGACCGGCAAGGCCACCTTCGACGGCATCGTCGTCAACAAGGAGTGGGCCAAGCAGCATGGTGAGTTCCTCGCCAAGTTCATCGAGATCATTGCCAAGACCGACCAGAACTACCGTGCCAATACAGCCAAGTGGACGCCGGAGTCGCCGATGATCCAGGCCGTGGCCAAGATCAGCGGCGCCAAGCCGGCCGACATCCCGGGCGGCCTGGCGCTGTACCGCTTCGTGCCGGCGGCCGAGCAGGCGACCAGCACCTGGCTGGGCGGCGGTAAGGCCAGCGGCGCGGCGCAGTCGATCGCGGCCACCGCGGCGTTCCTCAAGGCGCAGGGCACGATTCAGACGGTGCTGCCCGATTACTCGGCCAGCGTGAACCCGACCTTCGCACAGAAGGCAGCGGCGGCGAAGTAGGCGGTCAAGCAGGTCCGGCCCGCCGCCGCGCGTGCGCGATGGCGGCGTGGCCGCAGGCGGGCGACGCGCCCGCGTGCGTTAGTCGGCGCTGGCGGCGATGACGGTCCCGGCCGCAGCGAACTCGGAGATCGCGATGAACACGCTCGACCTGCGCGGCGTTTCCGTCACCTACGCCGGCAATGCCGGCCAGAACACGGTGGCCTTGTCAGCGGTGGATCTGAGCATGAAGTCGGGTGACTTCGTGGTTGCCATTGGCGCGTCGGGCTGCGGCAAGACGACGCTGCTCAGTTGCATTGCCGGCTTCATGACGCCGAGCGATGGCCAGATACTGCTCGACGGGGCGCCGGTGGTCGGGCCGGGCGCGGATCGCGGCGTGGTGTTCCAGAAGCATGCGCTGATGCCGTGGCTCAATGTGCGGCAGAACGTCGAGTTCGGCCTGCGCATGCGCGGCGTGGACAAGCGCGATCGTGCCGCGGTGGCGATGGACAAGCTGCACGAGGTCGGGCTGGAGAAGTACGCCGACTATCCGGTCTACCAGCTGTCGGGCGGCATGCAGCAGCGCGTGGGCATCGCCCGCGCGCTGGCGTCGAACCCGGCCGTGTTGCTGATGGATGAGCCGCTCGGCGCGCTCGACGCGCTCACGCGCGAGAGCATCCAGGAGACGATCCTGCGCGTGTGGTCGGTCGAACAGAAGATCGTCTTCTTTATCACCCACAGCGTCGAAGAGGCGTTGTTTCTCGCCACCCATCTGATCGTGATGAGTCCGTCGCCCGGGCGCATCGTGCACCGCTATCAACTCGACTTCGGTCGCCGCTTCATCGAGACCGGGGATGCGCGCGCGATCAAGTCGCAGGCGGACTTCATCCGCATGCGCGAGGAAGTGGTGAGCCTGATCCACGCCAACAAGCACTGAGCGCAGGAGCCGAGATGCCGAATGTCGTCACCCCGGTCGTCACCCCTGCCGCTGCGTCGACGCCTTCCGGCGGCACGGCGCCACCGCCCGCCACACGCGCGGTCAAGGCGGTGCAGGGCTATCACATGCCGGGCGAGGGATCGTCGACGGTGATCTCGATCGTCACCGTCAGCGTGCTGTTCTTCGCCTGGTGGATCACCACGCGCATGAGCTGGCTGCCGCCGCTGGTGCTGCCGTCGCCCGAGGCGGTGTGGACCGCGTTCATCGACGGCATGGCCGGCCGGCTGCAGGGCGGCAAAAGCCTGGTCGAGCACTTCGGCTGGAGCTTCGGCCGCGTGTTCGTCGCGTTCTGGCTGGCGTTTTTCACCGCGGTGCCGATCGGCATCCTGATGGGGGTGTCGCGCATCGCGCGTGGCGTGTTCGATCCGCCGATCGAGTTCTACCGGCCGCTGCCGCCGCTCGCCTACCTGCCGCTGGTGATCATCTGGTTCGGTATCGATGAAGCGAGCAAGATCATCCTCATCTATCTCGCCTGCTTTGCACCGCTGGCGGTCGCGGCGCGCGCCGGCGTGCGGTCGGTGACGATCGAGCAGGTCAACGCGGCGGCCTCGATGGGGGCGTCGCAGGTGCAGATCGTGCGCCACGTGATCCTGCCGGCGGCGATGCCGGAGATCCTGACCGGCATGCGTATCGCCATCGGGTTCGGCTGGACCACGCTGGTCGCTGCCGAGATGGTGGCCGCCACCGCAGGCCTGGGGCAGATGGTGCTCAACGCGTCGAACTTTCTGCGCACCGATGTGGTGATCATGGGCATCTTCGTGATCGGCATCGTCGCCTACGTGTTCGACCTGATGATGCGGCGCGTGGAGACCTGGCTCGTGCCCTGGAAGGGCAAGATGTAGCGGCGGCGTTCGCGCCGATCAGCCTGTGTCGATGAAGCCCGCCCGCCCGCTGCCGCGCACCACCTCCCGCCCCGTGGCGGTGATGTGGGACCGGTTGTTCGCCCGCCACGCGCGCGCCAACCTCGGCCTGCAGGGGCAGATCCGCTCGATGATGGTGTCGGCGATCCTCGACGGGCAGTTGCCGGGCGACCAGCCGCTGCCCTCCAGCCGCGACCTGGCCGACCGGCTGGGCGTGGCGCGCAACACCGTGGTGCTCGCCTATCAGCAATTGGTCGATGAAGGCTATCTGGTGGCGCGCGAGCGCAGCGGCTACTTCGTTAACGGCGACATGCTGCGCGGCCGCGTGCGCCTGGCGCGCGAGCGTGACGCGCGCGACGCTCTCGGTAATGGCCTGCGCTCGGTGGCACGCGAAGATCGCACGCTCGCCGACGACGACGTGCTGCCGACCGCGCGCCGGCGCGGTCCGCACTGGGCAGGCCGGTTCCGCGTACAGCCGACGCAGCAGCGCAACATCGTCAAGCCGCAGGACTGGCAGCGCTATCCGTACCCGTTCCTGTACGGCCAGTTTGATCCGTCGCTGTTTCCCACCGCCGACTGGCGCGAGTGCTGCGCGCGGGCGCTGTCGGTGGTGGATATCCGCAGCTGGGCGCCCGATCTAATCGTCCACGACGACGCGCTGCTGATCGAGCAGATCCGCACCCGCGTGCTGCCGCGGCGTGGCGTGTTCGCCGCCGCCGACGAAATCGTCATCACAGTGGGAGCGCAGCACGCGCTCTACCTGCTCGCCGATCTGTTCGCGCGGCCGCACACGCGCGTGGGCATCGAGGACCCCTGCTATCCGGACGCGCGCAACATCTTCCTGGCGCGCACCCCGCACGTGCAGCCGATCGCCGTCGATGGCGACGGCGTGCCGGTAGGCGAGGCGCTGCGCGGCGTCGACTACCTGGTGGTGACGCCGAGCCACCAGTGCCCGACCACGGTGACGATGCCGCTGGCACGTCGCCACGCGCTGCTGGCGGCAGCCGAGGCGAGCGACTTCGTCATCATCGAAGACGACTACGAGACTGAAAACAGCTTCGATGGCGAGCCGATCCCAGCGTTGAAGAGCCTGGACCGCGACGACCGCGTGATCTACATCGGCAGCCTGTCGAAGACCTTCGCGCCCGGCCTGCGGGTCGGCTACATCGTGGCGCCGGCGCCGGTGGTGGCCGAACTGCGCGGCCTGCGGCGGCTGATGCTGCGGCATCCTTCGGCCTTCGTGCAGCGCGCCTTTGCGCTGTTCCTGTCGATGGGGCACTACGACGCGCTGCTGCGGCGTCTGTCGCTCGCGTATCACGAGCGCGCGCAGGCGATGGCGGCGGGCCTTGCCGCGCACCTGCCCGAGTGTCGCGTGGTGCCGGTGACCGGCGGCTCGTCGTGCTGGGTGCAGGGGCCGCCCGCGCTCGACAGCGAGCGGCTGGCGCTGGCCGCCGAGCAGGCCGGCGTGCTGATCGAGCCGGGCGGCGTGTTCTTCGCCGATCCCGATCCGCCGCGGCACTGCTTCCGGCTGGGGTTCTCGGCGATCGGTGTCAACGAGATCGAGCCCGGCCTGCGCGAACTTGGCGCCGCGGTCGAACGGCTGCGTGCGCTATGTGGCTGATGCGGGCCCGACGTGCGGCTGAGGCGCGGCGCGCTGCGGGTGGACGCGGGCTTGTCGCCGCCGCAGGTCGACCCCACGATTGACGAACCCGATTCATCCATCACCAAGGAGCAACGATGCAACGTAATCGACGCCTGATGCTGACCCGCCTCGGTGCGCTGGTCGCGGCCGGCAGCACCTTGCCCGCCTGGGCGCAGTCCGGCCGGCCGGTGCGCCTGGTGGTCGGCTTTCCGCCGGGCGGCCCGAACGACATCCTGGCGCGCCTGATCGCGCCCAAGCTGGGCGAGTTCCTCAAGCAGAACCTGATCGTCGAGAACAAGCCGGGTGCGTCCGGCAGCATCGGCTCGATGGAAGTGGTGCGCGCCGCCGGTGACGGCCAGACGTTGCTGCTCGGCTCTGCCGGCCCCAACGCGATCAGCCCGGCCGTGTATCCGAACTTTCCGTTCGATCCGGTCAAGGATCTTGCGCCGATCAGCATGGTGGCGCAGGTGCCGAGCGTGCTCGCGGTGCGGCCCGGGTTGCCGGTGACCTCGGTGGCAGAGCTGGTGGCGCTCGCCAAGAAGAACCCCGGCAAGCTCACCTTCGCGTCGTCGGGCAGCGGCACCACGCTGCACATGTCGGGCGAACTGTTCAAGCAGCAGGCCAAGGTGTTCATCCTGCACATCCCCTACCGCGGCACCGCGCCGGCCACGCAGGACGTGGCCAACGGCAACGTCGACATGATCTTCGGGGCGCTGCCCAGCGTGATGCCGCTGGTGCGCGGTGGCCGCTTGCGCGCGCTGGCGGTGACGCCGCCGCGTCGCTCCGCGGCAGCACCCGACGTGCCGAGCATCGCCGAGGCGGGCGCCGCGCTGGGCCTGGCCAACTACAACGTCACGCCGTGGTTCGGCGTGTTCGCGCCAGCCGGTACGCCAGCCGATCTGCAGGCGCGCATCGCCGACGCCGTGCGGCAGGCGGTGGCCGATCCGGCGGTGGCCGAGTCGCTCGCCAAGCAGGGGGCGGAGGCGATGACCAACACCCCCGCCGAGTTCCGCGCGCTGCTGCAGGCGGAGATCACCAAGTGGGCCGCGGTGGTGAAGTTCGCCAACGTGA
>LNFM01012840.1_pt1 | contig 10859 bp, 6 predicted proteins | sample 596031 | NCBI WGS metagenome assembly LNFM01 (sample SAMN04254537, study PRJNA301005) | activated carbon metagenome | isolation source: dual media filters at the Ann Arbor, Michigan drinking water treatment plant | place: USA: Ann Arbor | reverse complement strand
AGGATGCGCAGGGCCCCGGCCAGTGAGCCGGAACCGAACAGTATCCCCTGCGGACCGCGCAGGAACTCGATTCGTTCGACGTCGTATAGGCTGGGGTCGAGGATGGTGGAGTTGCCGTTCGAAGAGATCGGCAGCTCATCAATGTAGATGGCGACCGTGCTCTGCAGATTGGCGCCGTAGCCGTTGGTGGCGATGCCGCGGGCCGTGAAATTGTTGAAGTTGGCAGAGGCCCTGTTCAGCACCACGCCCGGGGTCGCGGTGGCCAGGCCGTCGTAGTTGACGATCCCGCGCTCGTTGAGCTCTTCCTGCGACAGGGCCGTGATGCTGACCGGCACATCCCGCAGACGTTCCTCACGCCGGGTGGCGGTGACGATAACCTCGTCCAGAGTTGCAGCCTCGCGATCCTGGCGATTGGTGCGAGACGCCTCCGGCGCTTGTTGTTGCGCCTGGGCCTGGCCCGGCGCGAAGACGACCGCGTGTGCGACCGCACAGGCGGAAGCGAGCAGAATTGCCCTCATCAGAATTCCCTCCCTCGGCGCCGATCATGAACGTCGGAGCTCGACTCGAAGAGGGACACGACATTCGCTCACTGTCAATATTCCCTCTCGCGTGTGTGAATGTCTTGGTTAGGGTAGGGGTTCGCCGAACCGTTTGGAGAAACCTGTCATGGCTGCACGGCCCCTCACCAACCAGACCGCCCTCGTAACCGGAGCGTCCAGCGGACTGGGCCTTCGCTTTGCGCACCTTCTGTCAGCAGCGGGCGCCAAGGTTGCATTGGCGGCACGGAGGACCGACCGCCTCGAGATTGCAGTCGAAGCCATTCGATCTGCGGGAGGCGAAGCTGTGGCCGTAGAGCTGGATGTCGCAAGGGTCGAAGCGATCGGCCCCGCGATCGATCAGGTCGAGGCCTCGCTCGGCCCGCTGTCGATCCTGGTCAACAACGCCGGCGTGGCGGGCGACGGGGCGGCGTTGTCGCTGCCCTTCGATCGCTTCAACCAGACCTTTGACGTCAATGTGCGCGGCGTCTTCGTCGCGGCGCGGGAAGCGGCCAAGCGTATGCTCGACAGCGGTGTCGCCGAAAGCGGCTCCGCCCGCATCGTCAATATTGCGTCCATCGCGGGCCTGACCCAGTTGCCCGGGCTCACCGCCTACTGCGCGTCGAAAGCGGCGGTCATCTCGCTGACCCAGGGCCTGGCCAGGGAATGGGCCGGGCGTCATATCGCCGTCAACGGCATCGCCCCGGGCTATATCGAAACCGAAATCAACGCCGGCTGGTTCGCGACCGACGCCGGCAAGGCCCAGATCAGCGGCTTCCCCCGCCGCCGGCTGATGGACGAAGACGCCCTGGATCAGGCACTGCTGCTGCTCGCCGGCCCCGCCGCCCGGTTCATAACGGGCTCGATCATCACCATCGACGACGGACAATCCCTGTAGTCCCGTCCGGCCGATGTGCGGCGCCGGAACCGCGGTCAGGAGTCCTGCGCCAGGTCACCCGCAACCGGGCGCGGGTGGCGGCAAGGGCGGGGCTATGACGCCGACATTCCAGTGCCAGGCGAGACCGCCCTGCGCCCGGCGGCGGCACACCACAGCCTCGTGAAGGCCGTACGCGTTCGGCGGGCCGGCGCGCAGGCGCGGCGCGTCCTCGAAGGCCATGTAGGCGCGGTCCGGACCATAGGGACGCCAATCCGCCTCGGCCTCGGCGCGAGGGACGCCGTCGCGGGCGAAGGTCGCCCAGTAGCCTGACATGGCGTCGGACAGCCGCTGTTCGCGGGCATCCTGCGGCACGGGCGGCCAGTATCGCGGCGTCGCGCCGATCGTGCCGAAGACAAACGGAATCTCGGCGGCGTGAAAGGCCCGGAAACCACCCTCGTCCGCGGCCGGATAGCCATGGTCGAAATAGTAGAGGAAGGCGGACCACCCGAGGGCCGTCTGCTTCGACGCCAGCCGCTCGGCGGTCCAGCCGTAGAGGGCGTCGCGCGTGGTCGCCAGCATGCTCTCCGACAGGGTCTCTGCGGGATAGCGGGCGAGGAAGGCCTCGGCCAGGTCGCCGTACCGGGCGCGGATCTCAGCGGCGTAAAGGTCGGCCGTCGCCGGCGCCGGCGGCAGCAGGAAGCGGAGCGACCGGATCTCGCCTTCATTGTAGCCGGCGAGGACCGGCGTCGGCGCCTGCTCGCCGCGATCGAAGGTTTCCACGAGCTGGCGCGGCAGGAGGCGTCCGTCGACATTGCCGAGCGGAAACCAGCGGGTGCGTCCCGTCCCCTCGATGATCGCCCGGGCGTCGAGGGCCCTCAGGGCGGCGGGATCAGCCGCCCCCAGGGCGTCCGCCAGCGACGCACCGAGGCTCTCCGCATCGGGCCAGTCGGCATAGGACCCGTTCCGCAGCTCGGGCATGGTGATCATATAGGCGCTCTGGGCGATGGCGCGGTGGAACAGGCCCCGTGCCTCGGGTGCCGCCATCAGATACAGGACGTTCAACGCGCCCGCGGATTCGCCGGCGATCGTCACATTGTCCGGGTCGCCGCCGAAGGCGCCGATGTTCCGGCGCACCCAGCGCAGCGCCTCGATCTGGTCCATCAGGCCGTAGTTGCCCGAGACGTTGTCGGGCGTTTCCGCGCTGAGCCCGGGATGAGCGAGCCAGCCGAGTGCGCCGAGTCGATAGTTGATCGAGACGACGATGACGCCCTGTCTGGCGAATTTCGCGCCGTCATAGATCGCCTCGCTGCCCGCCCCGCTCACCAGCGAGCCGCCGTGAATCCAGACGATCACCGGAGCCCTGGCGGCCCCTGCCGGCCTCCAGATGTTGAGGAACAGGCAATCCTCACTCACCGCCGCATGGTCGGCGAAGGGCGAGGCGGGTTGCATGCAGGCGGCGCCGAAGTCGGTCGCCTCGCGGACGCCCGGCCAGGCCGGCAGCGGCTCGGTGCGACGCCAGCGCAGGTCGCCGACGGGCGGACGCGCATACGGCAGGCCGCGAAAGACATGGACACCGGCCGCCTCCGTCCCGCGCACGCCGCCGGCCGGCGCATGAACGACCGGATCCGCCTGCGCGAACGCAGGCGCGGCAAGCCCGAACGTGAGGACGAGGGCGGCGATCCGGAGCGATCGGGCCCACGCGCGGCGAGCCTTCACGACCGGACGACCGCCGCTCACGTCGCCGCTCCCGGTGCGGCCGCCTTGCGCTGTTCGAGATCGGCGATGATCTGCGCGTGCCGCTTCCGCGTCAGGTGGTAGCCGATCAGGAAGAGCGGCGAGACCATGGCGAAGAGCGCCGGCAGGGGTCCGGAGATCAGGGCCAGCTTCTCGAGTATGTCCCCCGGTATCGGGGTTCCGGGAGCGCGGGAGGCGAGGTCGGTCGGGAACCGGATCACATCAAGGGCGATGCCGGCGATCAGGCCGCCGAGGCCGGAGGCCGCCTTGAAGGCCAGGGTCAGGCCGGAGAAGAACAGGCCCTCGCGCCGCACGCCGAACAGCCACTCGTGCTCGTCGGCCGTGTCGGCCAGCATGGACTGGAAGCCGATGCCGCCGATCATGATCGAGGTGCCGACGAGCAGGCCGTTGACGAACAGGACCGCAGTCGCCGCGGCCGGGGCCAGCGGGGCCGGCCCGTAGAGCTGCAGCAGCGGCGGCCACATCAGGAACAGGGCGATGGCCAGGAAGGCCGCGATCGACAGGGTCCGCTTCTCGATATGGCGCAGGGCGAACGCGCTGATGGGGGCACCCAGCAATGGACCCAGGGTGGTACTCAGCAGGATCAACTGGATGGCGCCGGTGTCGAGACCCCAGAAATACCGGCTCGCGTGGAGCGCCAGGGAGACATGGGCGGAATAGGCGAGGAAATAGGTCAGCACGGTGCCGAACAGGATGAGGAAGGAGCGGTTGCGAGACAGCTCGACCATCTCGCGGGCGAAGCCGGAGAAGAACAGTCCGCCCCCCTCCTCCGGCCCATGGAGACGCGGGAGCGCGCTCCGCACGGCGCGGATGGCGATCATCCCGGCGACGAACATGGCGCCGGCGCAGACCCAGGCGAAGGGAATGTAGTTCGCCCGGCGCAGCATGCCGTCTGCCCCGGCCATGAACACGCCAAGCCCGAGGACCACGCCCAGCAGGATGCCGGCGTTCTGGAAGGAGAGGCGGTATGAGACAATGCTGGCCCGTTCGCGATAGTCGTCCGTCACCTCCGCCCCCGCTGCGGTGAACGGCAGGACGAAGAAGGACAGCGACAGCCTCAGCACCACGAGGCAGGCGGTCACATAGATGAACTGGGCGGCGCCGGTCAGGGAGACCGGGACGGAGAACAGCAGGCCGAAGGCGCAGGCGAACGGGAGAAGCCCGCCGACCATGAAGGGAAGCCGACGGCCGAAGCGGGAGCGAAGCCGATCGCTGGCCAGACCGATGGCCGGATCGGCGACCGCATCAACCAGAAGGGCGATCAGCTTGGCGGTGCCGGCCATGGTTCCGGACATGCCGCAGACGGCGGTCAGATAGAACAGCAGGAAGAAGCCGAAGCCCGCGGCGACGATGCCGTCGGCCATGGCACCGGTGCCATAGGCGGCCTTGAAGCGCACGGTGAGCGGCACGCTGCGCGCCGCGGCTGCGGCGGATTCGGTCTGGGCGTTGGGCGATTGAACGGTCACGGCGTCCCCTGCTTCCGGATGCGTCGACGTGCGGACGTCCCGCCGCTGTTGGCCGGGATCACGCCGCTGAATCCCGGGCCAGACCGGATCCGCCGCAGAGGGCGTCATAAATCCCCCGCTGATAGACCGGCAGCGCCCGGCGACCGGCGGCGCCGCGGCCGGTGGCGAGCGTCGATCCCGAATTGGCGGACACGGGCACCTGATGCTGGATGAGGTAGATCATGATGAGATCATTGACCGGGTCGGCCTGCCACCAGGTCCCGAAGACGCCGGGCCAGGTTATCGAGCCCGGCGCACCGCAGGAATAGGGATTGTCGACCAGATCCTCCGTGATCGCGACCCCCAGTCCGAACCCCGACTTCGTCCAGAGATCCATCCCCACGAAGGGCAGCTGCCGCTGTGCGTCCGTCAGGCGGTTCGTCTGCATCAGCCGGACCGTCTCCGGGCGCAAAAGGCGCACGCCGTCCAGCACGCCGCCGTTGAGCAGCATACGGGCGAAGCGGTGATAGTCGGCGGCGCTCGAGATCAGGCCGCCGCCGCCCGGCGTATAGGCCGGAGGCTCGTCATACAGTTCCAGCGGGACCTTCGAGAGACCGGCGGTCCCCTCCTCATAGGCATAGAGGCTCGCGAGGCGACCGCGCTTGCTCTCCGGAAGCCAGAAGTCGGTGTCCGTCATCCCGAGGGGCGCGAAGATCCGGTCCAGCAGGACCTGTCGGAACGGCCGCCCTTCCACCCGTCCGATCAGGAAGCCCAGGACGTCGGACGAGTGGCCATAGTGAAAGCGCTCGCCGGGCTGGCAGGCGAGCGGCAGGGTCCCGAGCGCGGCCAGCCAGGCATCGGCGCTCATCCGGTTCATACCGGGGTCGCCCAGGGCCGCTTCATAGGCCTGTCTGATCGGCCCCTCGGAGAAGGGCGCATAGGCGACGCCCGACCGGTGGGTGAGCAAATCCTCGAAGGTGATCGCCCGCCGCGCCGGCTCCGTTTCGTCCAGCGGGCCGACCGGATCGCGCAGCACGCGGAGATCGGCCAGCTCGGGCGCCCAGCGCGTGACCGGTTCATCCAGCGAGATGCGGCCCTCTTCCATCAGCATCAGGGCCGCGACCGAGGTGATCGGCTTGGTCATGGACGCGATGCGAAACAGGGTGTCCGGCCGCATCGGGGTACGGGTCTCGATATCACTCCAGCCGATCGCCTCCGAATGGACGATCTCGCCGCCCAGGGAGGCCAGGGTCACGATCCCGGCCAGCTCGCCACGATCCACAAAGCCCTGCAGGGCGGACCGGACCGTGGCGAGTTTGGCACGATCGAGGTAGCGGGTACGCGAGAAGGCGGTACCGGGCATCGAGGCGTCCAAGGAGTCAGAACGCTTTGCGAAGATTCAGTGAGACGAAGCGCCCGATGACATTGTAGGCGCCTCCGACGCCTTCGCCGCTTGGGAAGAACGGCGGATCCTGATCGAAGACATCGTTCACCATCAGGGCCAGCACCATGCCGTCGGTCGCTCCTTCAGCCGGCAGCGCCCAGCTGAACCGCAGATCGACGGTCATGTAGGGATCCGACTCATATGCAGCCGTTCCGCCCGCGGCCAGGCTGTAGTTGCTGGTCACGCCGTCCCGGTAGTTCACGAAGGCCGCCGCCGACAGCGATCCCGCCTCCACAGCCACTGACGCCCTGGCCGTCCAGCGGGGCAGGCCGAGTTTCAGGGCGTCGGATTCGGCGGCCTGGGGCGAAAACCGGGTATCATAGTTGAGCACATAGTTGCCCGCCAGGCCGGCATAGACGGCACCGAAGTCCGTGGTCCAACGATAACCGGCGCTGAAGTCCAGACCGTCGGTGGTGAGGCTGCTCAGGTTCTGGTTCCGCCGGTCCACCACGAAGATCGGATTGCCGGCGATCGGACTGCCGCCGCTGGGAATCGCGATCCCCAGCAGATTGTCGATTTCCGGATTGCTACCGGCGGCGTAGGCCGCGTCATAGAAGACCAGCGAGTTCGTCAGCACCGAATCCGCGAAGACCTGCGGAAGCGTCGGCGAGGCGATCACATTGGTGTAATCCACATTGTAGTAGGTCAGGCTGGCGCGGAAGGCGGGCAGGCTTGCCGGAGCCAGGTCGAAGCCGAACGACCAGGTGGTCGCTTCTTCGGGCGCGAGGTCCGGATTGCCCCCCGACAGATAGATGGTCTGGACGCCGGCCAGGGACGCATTCAGCGCGGCCGCGCCCGCGGCGGCGGTATAGAAGGAGCCGATCGTCGCCCCGAGCTGACGCAGTCCGGGCGCCCTGAAGGAGGTGCCCCAGGAACCTCGCACGGCCAGGCCTTCCGTCGGCTCCCAGGTGACGCCGACCTTCGGGTTCGTCGTCGATCCGAAGTCGCTGTAGTGGTCGTACCGGCCGGAGATCGACACGGCCAGGCTGCGCATCAGGGGCCCTTCATTGCCGGCTCCGACGAGCGGCAGGAACAGCTCGCCGTAGACCGCGCTGATGTCCCGCTCCATGTTCTCGGAGACATTGAACGCCGGCGACAGATAGTAGCCGCGCTGCTCGAACGCCTCGTACCGGGCCTCGGCGCCGAGCGCGAACCGCATCTCTCCGCCGGGCAGGGTCATCAGCGGACCGTCGACCTTGGCACCGGCGGCGCGCACGTCGTGCCGTTCGGTGATGTCGACGAAGTAGTTGGCGGCCAGGATGGCGTCGATCGCGCTCTGCGGCGTGTTGGAGCCGAACGGATCCAGGTCCACGTCCGCCCGGGCCTGAAGCGCCGTCTGGCTAAGCGCGAACACATAGCTGTCGTTCTTCGCCCAATCCAGAGTTCCGTAGACGCTCAGATTCAGATCGCGCGGCAGGTCGAAGTCGATCCCGAACGATGAGTTGCCGACGGCCTTGTCGTTGGTGTTCGTGAAGTGATCCGTCCCGAGCAACTGACCACTGTTGAAGTAGACGAACTCATGGATTGCGCCCGTCGGGCACCGGGCGTTCGGGTTGGCGGTGAAGCCGGGACAGTACATGTAGACAAAGACATTCTGCGGCGCGACGCGAATGGCGTCGTGGCGGTCCGAGTACAGCACCTCGCCCCAAAGCGTCGCCCGGTCGCCCAGATCCTGACGCGCCGACAGGAATCCGGCGTGAATCGTCGAGGCCGGGAAGAGGTCCGCCCCGGCGCCGGTATCGCACCGGTTCAGCGTACCCGCAGCGCCGAAGGAATTCGTCGCAGCATTGTAGGCATAGGGGGTTGCATAGGTCGGGAAAGGATAGACGTTCGGCTCGGCGCAGGCGGTCGACCGGGCGTCCACGCCTCCCCAGGGCCTGAAATCCAGCACGCGGTAATCCCGCTCGCCGCCCGTGATGTTGTCATTGTCGGAGAACTGGTAGGCGGCGAGAACGGATCCCGTTCCCCAGTTCTTGCCATACAGGGCGCCGACATTGCCCCCGTAGTATCCGTCGCCGACGCCGTAGCTCGCGGAGAGTTCGACCCCGTCGACATTCCGGCGGGTGATGAAGTTCACCACGCCGGCGACGGCGTCCGAACCGTAGATCGACGAGGCGCCGTCCGCCACGACCTCGATCCGTTCAACGGCCAGATTCGGGATGAGCGGGTAGTCGGGGTTCGTCACCTGCACCCCCGCGCCTACAAGCCGGTGGCCGTTGAGCAAAGGCAGCGTCGCCGTCGCGGGCAGGCCGCGAAGGGCAGGTGCGAAGGAGCCCAGTCCTGGTCCCGTGCCGGGACTGGTCTGGGGCGCGGTGTTGAAGCTGCTGAGTTGCGGGATGCTGGCGCTCAGGTCCGGCGTGTTCGCGCCGCCGTGCGTCACGATATCCTCGCGCGACACAGCGATGAGATTGGAACCCGTGGGCGGAACGCCACGGATGCTGGTGCCGGTGACGATGACGTCATCCAGAACCTCGGCTGCGTCCGGATCCTGCGCGCCCGCTTCAGCCGTCTGGGCGTACCCAGGTTGGGCCGCGAGCAGCATGGCGGCGATAAGTGAGGCGCCCGAGAGCGCGAGCTGGCGCGTGGATCTGCTAGGTCCTGTCATGTCTTCCTCCCCGAATGGCGGTTTACCGCTCTGCCCTCGCCGCCCGGAGCCGGACGGAATCTCAAGGTTCATTGATTTAGCACTAAGTGAATGAACGGCGTCAAGTTCATTTATTCAGGCGTGAATCAACGCCGGTCCATTCTTGACCCGTCATCCCCGCTGCCCCATCGTCATCGCTTCAGCGGGTGAGAGAATTGGGCCGCCCCCAAAGGTTCCAGGAGGGCCGCATTCCATGGCAGGAGCGCCGAAACGCGAGGGGCGTCGTACACGCGCCGAGCAGCGCGCCGGGACCGTAAAGCTGATCCTCGACACGGCCGAAGACCTGTTCTCGCAGCTCGGCTATTTCGGGGTCACCATCAAGGACGTGGCCGACCGGATGGGCATCCATCCGGCCCTGATCCACTACTACTACGACGGAAAGAAAGCCCTGTTCGACGCCGTGTTCGAGCGCCGCGTCGAGTTCGCCGTGACGGCGCGGACGGCGGGGCTGGACGCGTATGAGGCGGAGGCCGGCGATCAACCGACCATCGAGGGCGCGCTGCGCGCCTATTACGACAGCGCCTTCGACGTCTATATCAACGGTGACGAGGGCTGGCGGAATTTCGGCCGGATCTTCGCCCAGGTGAACAACGCGCCGGGCTACGGCGCCGAGATGATGGACGCCTATTTCGACCCGCTGGTGCTGCGCCTCATCGGGCTTCTGCACAAGGCGTCGCCGGACGCCCAGCCGGAGGACCTGTTCTGGAGTTTCCAGTTCACGTCCGGCGCCTACACCCTGATTTTGTCCCGCACGGGCCGGATCGACCGTCTTTCGGACCAGCTGTGCACGTCCGACGACTTCGCCGCCGTTCGCGAACGGTTCGTGACCTTCATGGCCGGCGGTTTCGAGGCGTTGCACCGACACAGGCTGTCCGCCGCCGAGGGTCAACCTGCGGCGAAAGCGGTGCCGGCCCGAAGCAAGGTCGGGAAAGCGAAATAGGTCCGGAGCAAGAGCGGGCCTTCACGACCCCGCGGCCAGCGTCTCCGGCGCGGGGAGCCGGGCCTGACGAAGGGCTGCACGGCGCACCTTGCCGGCTTCATCGCGCAGGGGCTCCGGGGTGAATTCAACACTCCTGGGCAGTTTGAAGCGGGCCAGCCGGTCGCCGACGAAGTCCAGCAGTTCCTGCTCATCCAGCCCGGAATCCTCGACCGGCTGGACGATGGCGTGCACCCGGGCGCCCCACTCCTCGTCGGGCAGGCCGATCACGGCGCTGCCCCGAACGGCGGGATGGGCGTCGATGGCGGCTTCCACCTCCGCCGGATAGATGTTGGCTCCACCGGAAATGATCAGGTCATTGCGGCGGTCGGACAGATAGAGGTAGCCCGCCTCGTCGACTGAACCGAGGTCGCCGACCGTCTCCCAGTCGCCGATGCGCTGGGAGGCGCTTCCAAGATAGTGATAGGTCGATCCGGGACCGGCTTCCGGACGGAAATAGACCTCCCCCACCTCGCCCGGCGCGCGCTCGAGACCCGCCTGGTCGAGGATCTTCATCTCATAACCATCGCGGACCCTCCCCACGGAGCCGCGATGCGCCAGCCAGTCCGTGCCGGAGATGATCGTCGAGCCAATTCCCTCGGTCGTGCCGTAGTATTCCCAGACGCGTTCGCCGCCCAGCCATTCGATCCAGGCCTCCTTGAGCCAGGGCGCGCAGGGGGCCGCCATGTGCAGCATCATCCTCAGACTCGGCAGGGAGAAGTTCGCCAGCACCTCGGGACCCAGCTGCCAGATGCGATGCATCATGGTCGGGACCATGGTCACCCAGTTCACCTTGTGGGCTTCGATCAGTTGCAGCGCCCGGAGCGCATCGAACCGGCCCATTTCGACGATCGTGGCGCCAACGAACATCCCCATGGTGATGCAGTGGAACGGCGCGTTGTGATAAAGCGGGCCGGGATTGAGAATGACGTCGCCGGGGCGCTGGTGCAGGAAGCCCTCCTTCGGATTCCACTGCCCCGGCATGGCGTCCACGATCACCTTGGGACGCCCCGTCGAACCGCCGCTCGTCATCGCCTTCCAGTTCGGCGACACCAGTTCGGGCCACGGATCGGTCGAATAGTCGTCCGGGACCGGCCGACCCGCTGCGAGCGAGGGAATGCCGGGCGCGGACGACGCCCCGATGAACAGCCGGGGCCGAACGATGTCGAGGATGGCCTCCAT
>LNFM01022904.1_pt1 | contig 10862 bp, 8 predicted proteins | sample 596031 | NCBI WGS metagenome assembly LNFM01 (sample SAMN04254537, study PRJNA301005) | activated carbon metagenome | isolation source: dual media filters at the Ann Arbor, Michigan drinking water treatment plant | place: USA: Ann Arbor | reverse complement strand
GCCGCCCCGCCGCCGCCGATCCTGGCCGGCAGCCACGACCCGCTGCTGGATTGGGCGGTGCGGCAATCCGGCTGCGGCCTGGCCTTGCGCGCCGGCGGCAGCCTGGATGGGCTGGCGGCGCTGGCCGCCGGCCAGGCCGTGGCGGCGGCGAGCCATCTGCTCGACCCCGACAGCGGAACCTTCAACGAACCGGCGGCGCGCGACCTGCTGGCCGGCCAGCCTGTGGTGGGCCTGGTCTGGGCCTGGCGCGAACAGGGCCTGCTGCTCGCCCCCGGCAATCCCGCGGGCGTCCTGGGCGTCGCGGACCTCGCCAGGCCAGGCCTGCGGGTGATCGGCCGGCAGCCGCGCGCGGGCAGCCACATCCTGCTGATGCACCTGCTGGCCGAGGCCGGGCTGCGCCTGGACGCCATCGGCTTTTTGCCCGAACCGGCCCTGTCGGAGGATGAGGTGGCCGCCGCCGTGGCGGAGGGCCGCGCCGATGCCGGCTTCGGCATTCGCGCGGAGGCCGCCGCGCGCGGCCTGGATTTCGTGCCGCTGGTGCGGGAACGCTTCGACCTTGTGATGCCCCGCCGGGCGTATTTCGAACCGTCCTTGCAGGCCCTTTTCGAATTTGCCCGCAGCCAGGCCTTCGCCGCCCGCGCGGCGCGGATGGGCGGCTATGACATCGGGGAGGCGGGGCGGGTGGCCTTCAATTTGTAAGCCCGGCAATTTGTAGCCCGGCAACCTGTAGCCGCGCGGGTTGACGGCTGGCATGTCACGCATCATTTGATGATGCATGATCAAGGACAGCCGGCTTTCCGCCGCCCTGCATGCCCTGCTGCACATGGCCGAACATGACGGACCCACCACCTCCGAAACCCTGGCCCTGTGCATGCGCAGCCATGCCGCCCTGGTCCGCCGCACCATGGCGGGGCTGCGGGAGAATGGCCTCGTCCGTTCGGAAAAGGGCCATGGCGGCGGCTGGCGGCTGGCCCGCGACCTGAACTCCATCACCCTGCGCGACGTGCATGAGGCGCTGGGCGCGCCGGAGGTTTTTGCCATCGGCAACCGAACCCCCGAGCCGCAATGCCTGGTCGAGCAGGCGGTGAGCCACGCCTTGGCCGACACGCTGGAGGAGGCGGAGGCGATGCTGGTGCAGCGCTTCGGCACCATCACCCTGGCCGCGCTCTCGGCGGATTTCCATCGGCGGCTTGCGGCTGTGAAGAAGGATGCGACCCATGCCGCATGACGCCATCATCATCGGCGGCAGCTACGCCGGCATGGCCGCGGCCCTGCAATTGGCCCGCGCCCGACGGCGCGTGCTGGTGGTGGATGCCGGGCAGCGGCGCAACCGCTTCGCCGCCGAATCGCATGGCTTCCTCGGGCAGGACGGCGTGGCGCCCGGGGCGATCGCCGACCAGGCCCGTGCCCAGTTGCTGCGCTACCCCAGCGTCACCTGGGCCGCCGACAGCGCCACCCAGGCGACCGTGGAGGCGGAGGGTTTCCGGGTGGAACTGGCATCCGGCGCGGTGGCGGAGGGGCGGCGGCTGCTGTTGGCGACCGGCGTGGTGGACATCCTGCCGGAGCTTCCAGGGCTCGGCGAGCGCTGGGGCCGCAGCGTCTTCCTCTGCCCCTATTGCGATGGCTATGAGCTGGAACAGGGTCCGCTCGGGGTGCTGGCGACCACCGAGATGTGGTTCCACCAGGCCATGCTGATCCCGGAATGGGGTCCCACCACCCTGTTCACCCAGGGCCGCTTCCCGCCCGATGCGGCGCAGCGCGCGACGCTTGAGGCGCGCGGTGTGACGATTGAGGAAACGCCGGTCGTTGCCCTCAGCGGGGCGGCGGCGACGGCCGAATTGCAGGATGGCCGCAGCATCGCCTTGCGGGGCCTGTTCCTGATCCCCCGGATCCGCCTCGCCAGCCCCCTCGCGACACAGCTCGGCTGCGCGATGGAGGAAGGACCGATCGGCGACGTCATCCGGACCGATCCGATGAAGCTGACCAGCGTGCCCGGCGTATTCGCCTGCGGCGACGCGGCGCGGGGAATGGGCTCCGTCTCGCTTGCCGTGGGGGATGGCGCCTTTGCCGGGGCATCGCTGCACCGCTCCCTGGTTTTCGGCTGAGCCTCAGCGCCGCAACCAGCCCAGCGGCGCCAGCGCCAACCCCGCCAACAGCAGAAAACCCGCCCCCGGCCCGCCGGTCGCCGAGAACAGCGCGCCGAACAGCGCAGGTCCGAGGCAGGCGCCGACATAGATCATCATCATGATGCCCGACGTCGCCGCCGCCACCCGCCCGGGCGCGGCCAGCCGCGCGGTCTCCGCCAGGCAGATGCCGTTCCAGCCGAAGGCGGCGAAGCCGAACAGCCCCGCCACCAGCCAGACCAGCCAGCCGGGCGTGGCCGGCCCGAGCCCCAGGCAGGCCAGGCAGGCGAGCGCGATCACCACCCCCAGCCCGCCCAGCACGCGGGACGGCGCCACCCGGTCCGCCACCCAGCCCAGCGCCAGCCTTGCGGCGATGGACACCAGCAGGCCGATGGTCAGCGTCAGCCCCGCGGCAGCGATGCTCCAGCCCGCCACCGTCACCAGCACCGTCACCAGGAAGGCGGAGAAGCTGAACTGCACGCAGGCGAAGCACAGCGCGGCCAGCCCCAGCCGCAGGGTCGGCCCGCCCGCCAGCACCGCGGCGAATGGCGCGGACAACCCCAGCCCCGCCCCGCGCGGTGCGAGCGAACCGGCATCCAGCCGCCAGCGCCAGGGCTGCACCCCCAGCATCGCCAGCCCCAGCACGGCGGCAAGGCCGAGGCAGGCGGCCTGCCAGCCAAGGCCCGCCGCCAGCACCGGCACCAGCAACCCGGCCGTGGCACCGCCCACCGGCACGGCCACCTGCTTGATGGAGAACACCCGGTTGCGCAGCCGCGCCGGCGCCAGGCGGGCCAGCAGCGCCGAGCTCGCCGGGTTGGCCGGGCCATAGGCCAGCCCCACCAGCAGCGCGCTGGCCGCCAGCGCCACCGGATGGGCCAGCGCCAGGGCCAAAAGCCCGCCCGCCGCGCTGGCCAGCATCGCCTGGTGCAGCCGCACCGGACCCAGCGCCGCGACCAGTTGCGGCGTGAACAGGGTGGACACGGCGCCGGAGGCGAAGAGCAGCGCCGCATACCAGCCGACCGCCGCTTGCGGCAGCCCGGCGGCCGGCAGCACCAGCGCCGCCGTCACCGGCAGCACGAGGGAGGCCAGCACCACCAGCGCCTGCGCCCCCAGCGTCACCCCCACCGCGGCGGGCAGCAGGGCGGTGTCGGCGTGCGGCTCCGTCATGGCCCAGGCCAGTCCTGCGGTTGCGGTGCCTCCGCCATGCCGGGAATGCGCCGCGCTGTCCATCGGGGGCGGGTTGGCCCTGCGGAAGGCGGCGCCTATACGGAACAGGCCGACCGCTCGGGGCCGGTTTCGCGACATGATCCTGCTGTCGGATGCCGGATCGGAGTTGGAGTTTTCGGCATGGCAGCGGTCGCATCCGGTGGACAGGGCGGCCCCTCCGGCCGCGTCGCGAAGTTTCGGAAACTGGCGCCGGGCCTGCTGGTGTGCCTGGTCATCGCCGTGGCGTCCGTCTGGTTGCGCAATGCCTCGGGCATCGCGGCGCTGAACCCGGTGGTGATCGCGCTGCTGGTCGGGCTGGCCTGGCGCTCCGCCAAGGGAAGGCAGCCGGTGCTGGATGCAGGGCTGTCCTTCTCCATCCGGCCGCTGCTGCGCTTCGCCATCGTCATCCTCGGCCTGCAGGTGACGGCGACGGAGGTGCTGGCGCTCGGCCCGGGGGCGCTGGCGCTGGCGGTGGTGGTGGTGGGCGTCACCGTGCCGGCGGCGATCTGGCTCGGCCGGCTGCTCGGCGTGCCCTCGGGCCTTGCCGCGCTGCTCGGCATGGGCACCGGCATCTGCGGGGCCTCGGCCATCGTCGCCACCAACCAGGTGGTGCGCGCGAAGGATGAGGACGTGACCTACGCCCTGGCCGTCATCACCCTGTGCGGCACGGCGGGGCTGGTGCTGCTGCCGCTGCTGGCCGGGCCGCTGGGGCTTTCGCCACTCGCCTACGGCCTCTGGGCCGGCGCATCGCTGCATGAGGTGGTGCAGGCCGTCGGCGCCGCGGCGGCGGGCGGGCCGGAGGCCGCGCAATCCGGCACGGTGATGAAGCTCGCCCGCGTCATGCTGCTGGCGCCCGCCATCATGGCGCTGGGCTGGTGGGTGGCGCGCGGTGCGGCGGCGGGTGGCGGCACCGCCAAGGTGCAGGTGCCGTGGTTCGCCGTGTGGTTCCTGGTGATGGTGGGCGTCGTCTCCACCGGGCTGGTGCCGCGCATCGCCATCGATGCCTCCCGCTGGGCCGTGCCGCTGCTGATGGCGGCGAGCGTCGCGGCGCTGGGGCTGTCCACCGACCTCAAGGCGCTGCGCGCGCGGGGGCTGGCGCCGCTCGCCCTCGGCATCGTGCTGAGCCTGCTGATCGCAACGATTGCCTTGGTCGGCGTCTCGCTGATCGGCGTGTAGAGCGGGATGCGTTGAGGCGGAATCGCCGTAAACGCTGAATCCCGCGATCAGCGGGGATGCGTTGAGGCGGAATCGCCGTAAACGCTGAATCCCGCGATCAGCGGGGATGCGTTGAGGTGGAATCGCCGTAAACGCTGAATCCCGCGATCAGCGGGGATGCGTTGAGGCGGAATCGCCGTAAACGCTGAATCCCGCGATCAACGGCGCCGTGCATCAGGCCGGGTCGTGCGCCGCCTTGGCCTTCGCCGCCGGGGCCAGCCGCAGCGCGACGCGGCCGGCATCGCCCAGCGAGCCTTCCACCGCCATCGCCCCTTCGCTGCGCAGCGCGTCCGGCAGCTTGCTGTCCAGGCTGGCGCCCACCACCAGCGCGGCCAGCTGCGCCTCCGGAAAGCGGCGCTTCATGCGGCGCAGCAGGTAGCGCGATGCGGCGACGGAGGCGCCGCCTTCCACGGTGCAGAACCAGGCCTGGCGCACCAGCCCGGTATCCAGCCCGGCCAGATCCCCGCCACGCAGCAACTCCACCGGGGCGGCGACCGCGCCGATGCCGCGCTTGCGCAGCATCTGCGCCAGCATGGCGGCGGCGGCTTCATCGAAGGGGCCGCGGCCGGCCACGCACATGACGGAACCGGGCGGCACCAGCACCGCCGGCGGCGGCGTGATCTCCTGCGCCCCGGGAAGCGTGTCGCCCGCCTCCTGCTCGGTCAGCGGCGGGTCGGGCGCCAGGTCATGCTCGACCTCCTCCTCCAGATCCTCGACCAGGGCGGCGATGCGGGCGCGCAGCGCGGCCAGGCGTTCGGGGGCGAAGCTGCCGCGCAGCGCATCGGCCTGCGCCAGCGCCAGGGCCGGCAGCGCCACCGCGTCGTAATAGGCCGACAGGCGCTTGTCCCGCAGCATGTCCTCGGCCTGTTCGACCAGCGCATCGCCATCGCCGGACAGGGCGCGCTGGTAGAAGGTTTCCGGTGGATCCAGCGGCGGGCGGTCGCCGAGTGCAACTTCCAGGAACTCGAACCGCTCCACATGCCGCCCCAGCACCACCAGGCAGACGGTCAGCGGCACCGCGACGATCAGCCCGATCGGGCCCCACAGCCAGGTCCAGAAGGTGGCGGCGGCGATCACGGCGATGGGGGAGATGCCGGTGGAACGGCCGAAGACCAGCGGCTCGAACACCTGGCCCATCAGGCCCTCGCCCACCGCGAACAGCACCAGGACCAGCAGCGGCATGGTCCAGCCCGGCTCCACCGCCAGGGCCAGCAGCAGCGGGAAGGCGACGGCGACGATGGTGCCGACGAAGGGCACGTAGCGCATCAGCCCGGCGATGATGCCCCACAGCATCGGCTGCGGCACGCCGATCAGCATCAGCGCGCCGGTGATCACCACGCCATAGGCGGCGTTCATCGCCGTCAGCGCCAGGAAGTAGCGGGACAGGCGATAGGCCGCGTCATCCATCGCCGCCATGGTCCGGTGCAGGTCGCGCGCGCCGACCAGGCGGATCACCCGGTCGCGCAGGTCTTCCCGGTACAGCAGCACGAAGACCACCAGCACCACGACGATGCCGAAGGTGGCCAGCGGATACAGCAGCGGCTCCAGCACGTTCTGCAGCAGCTCGAACGGCTTCGGGTCCGGCAGGCGGACCTCCACCGGCAGGGGCTGCACGGCATTGGCGACGGCGGACAGGTCCGGCTGCGGCGCGGCGGCGCGTTCCGCCCCCGCGGCCAGGCCCCGCAGCATCTCCTGCGCGCGTTCCACGATTCCGCCGCTGGCATTCACCGAGGCCAGCTTGCGGGTCAGCTCGTACTGGTATTGCGGGATGTCGCCGGCCAGCTCCGCCAATTGCCGCCCCATCACCAGGCCGAGCAGCCCGATCACCGCCACGGCGGCCAGCACGGAGGCCAGCACGCCGGCCACGCGGGGAATGCCGATGCGGCGCAGCGCGCGGGCGATCGGCGCCAGCACGAAGGCCAGCAGCACCGACAGGGCCAGCGGCACCAGCAGGTCGCGCGCGAAATACAGCACGGCCACCACCACCAGCGCCGCCTGGGCGATGGTGGCGCCGCTCTCGGGTACCCCTGCGGCACGGACGCCGCGATGTGCGGCGGGTGGAAAATCGGGCATGCAGAGGGTGGTCCTGGGGCTGTCCGCATCCGGAACGCGGGCGCACCATTCGGGTTCATCGCGCGCGCCGGCTTTCCGTCCCCGCTCATTGCGCTACCTTGGCGGGCGATGACTCCTTCCCAGCCAGCACCACGCCCATCCCTGTCGCCCCATGATGGCCCGGTCGATACGCCCGTCCCGGTCGGCTATGCCGCCGGTGCCCCCGCCCCCTGGTGGCTGAAATTCGGCGTCAAGCTGGTGCTGGGCGCGCTGCCGGTGCCGCCCGGCGCCTGGCGCGCAATCGGCCTGCGCCGGCATTCCTTCGACGCGCTGGACCCCGCCCGGCTGGTCGATCCGCTGGCCTGGCGTGCCCGGCGCTTCCAGGACCTGGCCGGCCATGCCCCGCGCACGGTGCTGGAGGTGGGGCCGGGCGCCATGGTGCTGCGCGCGCCGATCGCGGCGGCGCTGGGCCTCGGCCCGATCTGGTACCTGGATGTGGAGGATGCCGCGCCGCGCGACCTCGCCCCCTATCGCGCCGCGGCGGAGGCCGCGCGCCAGGCCGGCCTCACCCCGCCCGACCTGTCCGGCTGCACCAGCCGCGCCGATGTGCTGGCCGCCTGCAATGCCCGCCTGCTGGTGGGCGGGCCGGAGGCGCTGGCCGCCGTGCCGGATGGCGCGGTGGATCTGGTGTTTTCCGAAGTGGCGCTGGAGCATGTGCGGCGGGATGCGCTGGCCCCCCTGCTGGCGGCGCTGCGACGGGTGACGGCGCCGGGCGGGCTCGGCCTGCATGCGGTGGATTTCCACGACCATCTGGGCGGCCGCCTGCGCCACCTGACCTTCCGGCCCGAGTTCTGGGATGGCAGCGCGGTGGCGCGCGCCGGGCTGTACTGCAACCAGCTCGGCCTGTCGCAATTCCTGGCCGCCTTCACCGCCGCCGGCTTCCAGGCGCGCGCCAGCAACCGCCTGGTCTGGCCGCTGCCGCTGCTGCCACCGGGCGGCGCGCATCCCGATATCGGCCGCGCGCCGGAGGATGACCGGATCTGCCACGCGGCGCTGGAGGTGCGGCCCACCTGAAGCCCCATCAGGGCGCAACGATTTCGCTTCGCCGCGGCCCTCCGCCGCTGCCACTCTCCCCTTGCGCAACAAGACGCAAAGGGAGGTTCCATGCTGCACCGCCGCTCCGCTCTCGGCCTTGCCGCCCTGCTGCCCAGCCTGCTGCCCGGCACCCTGCGCGCCCAGGGCTTCCCCGACCGCAACCCACGCTACATCGTGCCCTTCCCGCCCGGCGGGCTGACCGACATCATGGCCCGGCTGGTGGCCCAGCGGCTGGGGGAGGGCTGGGGCCGCGCGGTGGTCATCGACAATCGCGCCGGCGGCAATGCGATCATCGGCGCGGATCTGGCGGCGAAGGCGGAGCCGGATGGGCATACGCTGCTGGCCATCACCCTGACGCATGCGGTGAACGCCACGCTGTTCCCCAATGCGCCCTATGATTTCCGCCGCGCCTTTCACGTGATTTCCGTGCTGGGGTCGCTGCCGCTGGCGGTGGTGGTGAATGCCGAGCGCAGCCCGGCGCGGGACCTTCAGGCGCTGGCCGCGCTGGCGCGCAGCCGGTCGCTGAATGGCGGGTCCTCCGGCACCGGATCGCCGCCGCATCTGGGGCTGGAGCTGTTCCGCCGCGTCACCCGCGCCGGCGACAACATCGTGCATGTACCCTATCGCGGCGGCGCACCCTCCGTCACCGATCTTGCCGCCGGCAATCTGGACCTGATGGTGTCCAACCTGCCGGAATGCCTGGCGCAGATCCGCGGCGGCCGGCTGCGGGCGCTGGCGGTGACCAGCGCCGAGCGCCACCCGCTGGTGCCCGATGTACCAACGGTGCGCGAAGCCGGGCTGCCGGAGCTGGAGATCACCAACTGGACCGCGGTGCTGACCCAGGCCGCCGTGCCGCCCGCGATCAAGGCCCGGCTGGAACGCGACGTGCTGGCCGCCATCCGCCATCCGGAGACGACCCAGCGGGCGCAGGATGGCGGCTTCCAGGTGCTGGGCTGGGACAGCGCGCGCTCGGCCGCCTTCGTCACGGCGGAGACGGATCGCTGGGCCTCCCTTGTCACGGAGGCCGGGATCAAGCCCGATGCATGAAACAGCCGGATGAGACCTGCCCCCGATGAGACCTGACGCATGCCGCGCCTGACCCTCGCCGAAGCCGAAGCCCTGGCCACCGCCGCTCTCGCAGGGGCCGGGGCCAACCCCGTCATGGCGGCACTGACCGCCCGCGCCCTGGTGGGCGGGGAGGCGGAAGGGCAGGGCGGCCATGGCCTGTCCCGCGTGCCGCAATATGCCGCCTTCCTGGCCAATGGCCGGGCGGATGGCGCGGCGGTGCCGGCGGTGGTGGCCGAACGCGGCGGCGCGGCGCTGATCGATGCGCGGCACGGCCTGGCCTATCCGGCGCTCGATCTCGCGGTGCGGGAAGCCGCTGCACGGGCGAAGGCGCATGGCGTCGCCTGCCTCGGCATCACGAACAGCCACCATGCCGGCGCCATGGGTCTGCCGGTGGCGGCGCTGGCCCGGCAGGGTTTCGTGGCACTCGCCTTCACCAATTCACCGGCCGCCATGCCGGTGCCGGGCGGCAGGCGCCCGCTGCTGGGCACCAACCCGGTCGCCGCCGCCTTCCCGCGCCAGAATGCGGCGCCGCTGGTGATCGACATGGCGCTGTCCGAAGTGGCGCGCGGCAAGATCATGCTGGCGGCCAAGGCGGGCAAGAAGATCCCGCTCGGCTGGGCGCTGGATGCGGATGGCAACCCGACCACGGACCCGGAGGCCGCGCTGTCGGGGGCCATGCTGGCGATGGGCGGCAGCAAGGGGGCGCTGCTGGCGCTGGTCGTCGAATTGCTGTGCTGCGCCCTGACCGGCGCCGCCTTCGGCTTCGAGGCGGACAGCTTCTTCACCGCGGAAGGCAACCGCCCGCGCCTGGGCCATACGCTGCTGGCGATCGACCCCGGCGCCCTGGCGGGGGAGGCGAGCTTCGCCGAGCGCATCGAATTCCTGCTGGCCGCCATGCAGGTCGACCCCGGCGTGCGCCTGCCCGGCAGCCGCCGCGCCGGCCTCGCCGCCCATGCGGCAGCGGATGGGGTGGAGGTGCCGGAGGCGCTGCTGGCACAGCTTCAGGCACTGGCGCGGAAAACCGCTTCGGTGGCATGAAGATGGTCATGTCGCACGCCAGCCAGATGCCGGGCCTGACGCCCGGCGAGCCGATTCCCGCCTTTCATGCCCGCGCCGCCGGCAACCCCCGCTTCGCCTTCGACACCACCGCCGGGCGCTGGCTGATGGTGCTGATCCCCGGTTCGCTGGCCGATGCCGGGCTGGCCCAGCGCCTGGCCGCCGCCATCGCGCCGCAGGCCGGGCTGCTGCGGCTCGACCATGCCTATCTGGTCGTGATCGGCACCGATCCGGCGGATGAACAGGCCGGCCGCATCACCGATGGCCAGGGCCGGCGGGTGCTGTGGGATGAGGATGGCAGCGCCTGCCGCGCCTTCCGCGCCCTGGGGCCGGATGGCGCGCTGCGCCCGGGCTGGGTGCTGCTGGACCCGATGCTGCGCGTCTTCGGCGTCTGGCCGCTGGAGCAGGGGGCGGAGGCCATGGCCACCCTGGCCGCCCTGCCACCCCCGGCGGAGCATGCCGGCGTGCCGGGACACGCCCCCATCCTGGTGCTGCCGCGCATCTTCGAGCCGGAGTTCTGCCGCCGCCTGATCGCGGAATATGAGGTGGTGGGCGGCGGCGAGAGCGGCTTCATGCGGGACCAGGGCGGTCGCACCGTGGGCGTGATGGACCCCAGCCACAAGCGCCGCAAGGACGCCTTCCTGACCGATGAGGCGCTGCGCGCGCAGATCCGCGCCCGGCTGAATGCGCGGCTGGTGCCGGAAATCCGGCGCGCCTTCCAGTACAATGTCACCCGGCTCGAACGCTATGTGGTGGCCTGCTACGATGCGGCCGACCAGGGCTTCTTCCGGGCGCACCGGGACAACACCACCAAGGCCACCGCGCATCGCCGCTTCGCCGTGACGATGAACCTCAATACCGGCGAATATGAGGGTGGGGAGCTGAATTTCCCCGAATTCGGGCCGCAGACCTACAAGGCCCCGGCCGGCGGGGCTGTGGTGTTTTCCTGCTCGCTGTTGCATGAGGCGCGCCCGGTGACGCGCGGGCGGCGATACGCCTTCCTGCCGTTCCTGTATGATGACGCGGCCGCGGCCATTCGCGAGGAGG
>LNFM01012836.1_pt1 | contig 10862 bp, 8 predicted proteins | sample 596031 | NCBI WGS metagenome assembly LNFM01 (sample SAMN04254537, study PRJNA301005) | activated carbon metagenome | isolation source: dual media filters at the Ann Arbor, Michigan drinking water treatment plant | place: USA: Ann Arbor | reverse complement strand
TCGGGATGCGCTCGCGCACCGCGGTCTCGAAATCCATGCCGGTGAAGCCGATGGCGGCATCGCCCCAGACATTGATGCAGAGCTTGTCGGGTGCGGCGAGCTTCGCACCCATCGCGAGGCCAAGCCCGTAGCCCAGCTGCGTCGTCTTGCCCCAGCCCAGATACGACAACGGCGTGCGCGCCACCCAGAAAGGCGAGAGTTGGTCGCGCGGCGACCCCGCATCATGCGTGATGATGGTGTTGTCGACATCCACCGTGCGCCACAGGTCGCGCAGCACGCGGTAGGGGTTGAGAGGCTCGTCGTCGCTGTCGGTCTTGGGCGCCCAGGTGGCGAGCCATTCGGCACGGTGCTGCGCGATCTCGGCAGCAACCGGCGCGTGGTCGCGCTTCTCCTTCACCCGCCCCGCGAGTTCGGCCAGCAACGCATCGAGCGTGAGCGCGGCATCGCCCACCAGGCCGACCTCGCAGACCACATCCTTGTTCAGGTGGTCGGGGTCGAGCGTGGCGTGGATGATCTTCTTGCCCGCGGGCATCTTCACGCCGAAATTGGTCTCGGTGAAGGAACACCCGATGCCGAAGATCAGGTCGGCATTGTCGAGGAAATGCCGCACCGGCTTCGGGATCGCCAACCCACCGGACCCGAGCGCCAGCGGATGATCCTCCGGAAAGGACGACTTGCCGCCGAGGCTGGAGGTCACGGGCGCCGCCAGCAATTCGGCCAGCGCCTTCAGCTGCGGCCAGGCCTTCGCCCAATGCACGCCCGTGCCGGCATAGATGACGGGGCGCTTCGCCTTCGCCAGCATATCCGCCGCGCGCGCCACATCGGCCGGGTCCGGCCCGTAGCGCGTGGCGATGACGGGCGTATAGACCAGCGGCTCCGGCACTTCCTCGTTCCACATGTCGGTCGGGATCTCGACCAGCACGGGACCGCCGCGGCCGTTGCGAAGCTTGCTGAAGGCACGGCGCAGGATGTTGGGCACCTCGGCCGCCGACATGATCGGTTCGGCCGACTTCGTGATGCCGCGCATCTGCACGGATGAATTGAAATTCGGGTCGATATGCGCGAGCCGCCGCGGATAGCCCATCGGCAGCACCAGCACGGGGATGCTCTCCCCGTAGCACTGCGCGACACCGCCATAGGCGTTCTCGGAACCCGGCCCATGCTGCATGCAGAAGGCGCCGATCTGGCGGCCCGAGGTCACGCGGCTGATGGCATCGGCCATGTGCAGCCCGATGCGCTCCTGGCGCACCATGATGGGGCGGATGTCGATCTCCGCCGCGTATTCGATCAGGTGGTTCACCGGATAGCCCGTGAGGATCTGAATCCCCTCACGCTTCATGATCTCGGCGATGGCTGCGCCAAGTTTCATTCTGCCGTTTCCTCATTGTTGCCGGCATTCACGAGGACCGGCTTGCTATAGCAGCCTAGACACCGCGATGCGCCGCGGGCAACCCCCTGCTTGTCGGTTTGCATCCGCTACGGACATTGCGCGCAGCCCGGCCTTGGCCTGCGCCGGCCGACCTATGCGTCGCGCTCGCGCTCCGCCATGTCGCGCAGCGCCTGCCGCGCGGCGGCGCCGATCGCCGGCGTGCCGGCCCTGCGCGCCAGCGCATCCGCGCGGTTCAGCCATTGCCGCGCCTGCGCCCATTCGCCGCGCGACGACGCACCGCGCCCCGCGCGCAGCAGCAGGTCGGCCGCCACCGCGTCATCGCCCTGGCGCTGCGCCGCTTCGGCCTCCAGCACCAGCGCGCGACCCAGGCCACGATAATCCAGCCCGTCGCGTCGCGCCTGCGCGGCCTCGCGCGCCAGGCGCCGCGCCGCTTCCGTATCGCCCGAGCCGAGCGCCGCGGCCGCGTCCAGCTCGCGCGCATCGGCGCGGAAGCCGGGTGCGCTCGGCGCACCGAGCGCGGCACGCGCCGCATCGACAGCCGCCGCATCGCCGCGATCCGCAGCGATCAAGCCGCGCAGGAACCAGGCGCGTTGCGCGGCGTCCGCATCCTCGGTCGCGCGCGCGGTGACCAGCGCGGCGGTGGCCTGCGCGTCACCGGCCGAACCGGTGCGATACAGCGCCAGCGCCTCTGCCAGCAGCAGCGACGGCGGCGCCGGGGCGTTGCGTCGCGCCAATTCGGCCCGCACGTCGCGCGCCATGCGCAACGCCTCGGCAGGCCGCCCACGCGCCAGTTCCGCCGCCGCCAACCCGACCGCCGTATCGCCGATCGCGGCGACGTCGTCGCGCTGGCGCGCGCGCGCCAATGCGGTGGTGTAGAGCCGCGATGCTTCCACGGGCCGCTCGGTCTCCAACGCCAGCCGACCGGCCCGCGCGGCGCGACCCAAGGCCTCGTCCGGGGGCGGCGGCGGCGGACCCTCGGGCGCCCCGCCACACCCCGCCAGCAGCAACGCGACCCAGGCCGCGCGCCTCACGGTCGCAGCCGTTCGGCCGACGGGCGCGACGGTTCCGGCGGCGGCGGCCCGCTGCCACCCAGCAGCCACAGGCCGCGCAGCTGGCCCAGCAGCAGCTCCAGCTCCCGCGTCGTCTGCTGCGTCTGCAACAGCACGCCGGGCAGCGTGCCGGTGCCGTCCTCGACGTTCCGCAGCGTCTGCGGCAGGCGCCCGGCGGCGCGCGTCACGTCGCGCGTGGCGCGTTCGAGATTCGCCAGCGTCTGTTCCACGCGGCGCATCAAAGACGGCACGGACCCGCCCGCCCCGCCCGATTCCGCCATCAGCCGTTCGGCCTGCACGGCCAGCCCGTCGATGCGCTCCACCAGCCGCAATCCGCCCTGCATCAGGGCGGCCATCTCGCGCGCCGCGTCCTCCGCGCTGCGGGCGAAGCGGTCGTCATTGAGCAGGCGGCCGACCAGCCCCTCGCCTCGCTCGGCACGGTCGGTCAGGGTCGCGATGCTGCGCGAGACGCGCCCGACATCCTCAAGCACCGGAAACGCACGGTCGCGGAGCTGTTCCAGCACGGCCAGCAGGGCGGCGTTGGACGATGGCTCGGCACCCGCTTCCAGCGTCGCGGCAGTCCAGTCGAGCGGCGCGGCGGAACCACGGCCGATATACAGGTATGCCGGCCCCAATCCGCCTGCGCGTGGCCGGACCACCAGGCGCGAATCGCGGCGGATGAAGTCGCGCGCTGCCAGATCCTCGATGGCGACCTCCGCCACCAGGCGGCGGTCGGGGCCGAAGGCGATGCGCCGCACGGTGCCCGCGCGCAAGCCCAGCACCTGGACGTCGGAGCCGACTTCCAGGCCCGCGGTGCCATCCTCGGGCAGCAGCACGCGCAGCACCGCCTGCGCCTGCGCCTGCGCGGCCGGGAACAGCAGCGCAAGCGCCAGGAGCCATCGCGCGAGGCGGCGGGCGGTGACAGCGCGGCACCGAAGGGTCATCAGGCACGCCTCCCGCAGCCCATCCGATGATGGCGCAGCGCAGCCTATCGTCACGCTTCGCGCCGCAGCAAGCGCGCGCAGTGGTGCGGGGCGCGCGGAATGGTCTAGCGTCACGTCGCGGCAACGTCCGCGCCGGGAGTATCGCGGCAACGTCCGCGCGGGAAGTATTGCGGCAACGTCCGCGCGGGATGAATTGCGGCAACGTCCGCAGGGGGGAGAATCCACGCATGCATCTGTCGGACCGGATCACGGGCGGCTTCCTGGTGTTGCTCGGCGCGCTGGCTTTCTGGGGCGGGTCGCGCCTGCCCGGCGTGCCGGGCCAGGATGTCGGGCCAGCGGTGTTTCCCATGGTGATCGGCGCCGGGCTGGTGCTGTGCGGGGCGCTCATCGCGCTGGGCATCGGGCGGTCCTTCGAGGCGCCGGAACCCGACGACGCGCAGGCCACGCCGGGCCTCGCCGGACGGCTCGGCCGCTTCGCGCCGATGGCGGCGATGGTGCCGCCGGCGCTGCTGATATTCTACATGCTGGCCGCCGATCGCCTCGGCTTCCTGCTGAGCGCCTCGGCGATGGTGCTGGCCTGCGCGCTGGCGCTCGGCGCGTCGTGGCGGCTCGCCATTGGCGTCGCGCTGGTGGCGCCGCCCGCCGTCCACCTGGTGTTCTACAAGCTGCTGCGCGTGCCACTGCCCGAGGGCCTGCTGGCGGCGCCCTGGGCATGAACGCGATGCTCGAAGCCTTCACCATGGTGGCGACGACCGAGGTCGCCATCGCGATCCTCGCTTCCGCCGTCTATGGCATGGTGATCGGCGCGCTGCCGGGGCTCACCGCCACCATGGCGATCGCGCTGCTGGTGCCGGTCACCTTCTACCTCTCGCCGATCGCGGCGGTGGCGACCATTATCACCTCCTCCGCCATGGCGATCTTCTCGGGCGACATCCCCGGCGCGCTGATGCGGATACCGGGCACGCCGGCCTCGGCGGCCTATACCGACGAAGCCTATGCCATGACGCGCAAGGGCCAGGCCGAGACGGCGCTGGGCGCGGCGCTGTGGTTCAGCGCCATCGGCGGCATCGTGGGCACCATCGCGCTGATGATCCTCGCACCGGTGCTGGCGGAATTCGCGCTGTCCTTCTCGACCTACGAATACTTCTGGCTGTCGTTCCTGGGGCTGATGTGCGCGACGCTGGTGGCGCGATCGTCGCCCATCAAGGCGATCGCCGCCGCGCTGCTGGGGCTGTTGGTCGCCTGTGTGGGCATCGAGAACCCCGGCGGCGTGCCGCGCTTCACTTTCGGCAGCACCGACCTGCTGGGCGGGATCGAGGCGCTGCCGGCGCTGGTGGGTGTGTTTGCGGTCAGCGAGATCATGCGCGCCATGACCAGCCCGCTGCCGCCGCCCATCCCGAACCGACGCTTGGGCTCGATCCTGGGCGGGCAATGGGCGCTGACGAAGCGCTACCAGAAGCAGATGTGGCGCGGCAACGTGATCGGCGTGCTGATCGGCGCGCTGCCCGGCGCGGGTGCGGACATGGCGGCCTGGGTCGCATACGCGACATCCAAGCGGTTCTCGAAGGAACGCGAGAAATTCGGCACCGGCCACCCCGAGGGCCTGGTGGAATCGGGTGCCGCGAACAATTCCGCGCTCGCCGGCGGCTGGGTGCCCGCGCTGCTGTTCGGCATCCCGGGCGACACCATCACCGCCATCGCGATCGGCGTGCTGTACATGAAGGGGCTCAACCCCGGCCCCACGCTGTTCACCGAAAAGGCGAGCAGCATGTATGCGCTGTACATCATCTTCATCCTGGCGAACCTGCTGATGATCCCGCTCGGCATCGTCATGATCCGGCTGTCGCGCCATGTGTTGCGCGCGCCGCGCGCGGCCGCCATGCCGCTGATCCTGCTGCTGTGCGCGGTCGGCGCATTCGCGATCGGCAACAACCTGTTCGCCGTGCTGATCGTGGCCGCCTTCGGCGTGATCGGCTGGATGATGGAGCGCAACGGCTACCCGGTGGCCGCGCTGGTGCTCGGCATCATCATGGGCACCATGGTCGAGCAGAACCTGGTCAGTTCCCTCATCAAGTCCGATGGGGAGATCCTGCCCTTCTTCGAACGCCCGGTCTCCTCGGTGCTGGCGGCGCTGACCATTACCGCGCTGGCCTGGCCGGCGGCAGTCTGGGCACTGCGGCGCTTGCGGCCGGCGCAACCCGCGCGATAGCGTCACGAAATCGACAGGAGGAAACAAACACCATGTCCATCATCACCCGCCGCGGCGCGCTTGCCGCCGGCGCGACGCTTGCCTTCGCCCGCCCGGCGCTGGCGCAGCCGCGCTACCCGGCCCGCCCGGTGCAGGTCATCGTGCCCTGGGGCGCGGGCGGGGGCACCGACGCCACCGCGCGCATCGTCTCCTCGCTGCTCGAAAAGGAAATGGGCCAGCCCTTCAACGTGGTGAACCGCACCGGCGGGTCGGGCGTGGTCGGGCATTCCGCGATCGCGAGCGCCGCACCGGACGGCTACACGATCGGCATGATCACGGTCGAGATCTGCATGATGCACTGGCAGGGCCTGACCGAGCTCAAGCGCACCTCCTACACGCCGCTTGCGCTGATGAACGAGGACCCGCCGGGCGTGCAGGTGAATGCCTCCAGTCCCTATCGCGACATCAAGGCGCTGGCCGATGCGATCAAGGCGTCGCGGCCGGGGCAGTTCAAGGCGTCGGGCACCGGCCAGGGCGGCATCTGGCACCTGGCGCTGGCCGGCTGGCTGGGTGCCATGGGCCTGCGCGCGGACCATGTGCGCTGGGTGCCCTCCAACGGCGCGGCGCCCGCCATGCAGGACCTCGCGGCCGGCGGCGTGGACATGGTGACGTGCTCGGTGCCCGAGGCACGCGCGATCATCGAGGCCGGGCGCGCGCGCTCGCTGGCGATCATGGCGCCCCAGCGCAACCCGCAATTCGCCAATGTGCCCACGCTGAACGAGACGCTGGGCATCAACTACAGCGTCGGCGCCTGGCGCGGCATTGCCGCACCACTGAACCTGCCGGCACCGATCGCGCAGCAGCTCACGGCTGCGCTGCAGAAGGTCTGGAACGGCCAGGAATTCAAGGACTTCATGAACGCGCGGGGCTTCGGGATGGTGTGGGGCGACGCCGCCGGCTTCGCGCAGCACATGGAACGCACCGACGCCACGCTGGGCGACGCGATGCGCTCGGCCGGGCTGGTGCGCGGCTGAAGCACGGCCCGGCCGGGTGTAGACACCTGGCCGGGTCGCGATCCCGGGGTGTCGCCGCCTCCCCCGCGCGAACGGCAACGGCGCCGCGCGCGGGCTGGACGCGCGCGCGCCCCTGCGCCAAGACCACCTGAGGGCGCGCCGCGCCCATGCAGCTTGACGCCGCCGACACCGGCGCAGGATCGTCCACCACGATGGAAATGACAGTGCCGGCGCCTCCGGCCGACAGCACCGACCTGGTCCTGGACTGCGTGCAGCGCGTGGCGTTGTCCCACCTGTTCATCCGCGGCTGGCTGTGCTGGACGCCCGACCGCCCCGCGCCCGCCATCACCCTGCTGCGCGACGGCGTGGCACTGCCGAGCGTCCTGTTCAGCACCCATGACAGGCCCGACATCATCGGCCTGCCGGCGGGGTCGCCGGAACCGATCGGCTTCTTCCTGGTGGCGCAGCTGGGCGATGCCGGGGCGGGCGGCAGCCTCGCGGTGGCGCTGCATGGCGACGGGGCGGCGGCATCCGTTGCGCTGCCGCCGGCGCCTTTCGGCCCCGCCGTGGCCGACCTGCTGGCCGCAGCACCCTGGAGCGTGGTGCACGACCTGCTGGATGCGGCTGCGGGCGACCCGCGCCTCGCCTGCCTGGCGCAGGCCGACCGGCAGGCGCTGGGCGTCTTCGCGCGCTGGTACGACCGCCTGCCGGTGCTCTCGCCCGGTGCGGAGGACCAGCACGGGCTGCGCCGCATCGACGCCATGGCGGCACCCTCGGGCGAATGCGCCGTGGCGGTGACGTTGCCGGACCCGTTGCCGGAGGACACCGCGCTGCGCGTGGTCGCACTGCTGCCCGGCGCGGACGGCACGGTGCTGCACCGCCTGCACGGGCCGGGCGCGCTGCATGGCGAGACCCTGCTGGCGCTCTACGGACGCCTGCCGGACGAGGTCGCGCTGCCGGCGCCCTCGCCTACGCTGGTGGTCGAACTCCGCTGGCGGGGCGGCAATGCCTGGTTCCGCACCCAGCCGGACCGGCTGGATGTGCCCGACTTCCTGGTCGCGCTGGGCACGCTGGCCGGGAGTGCCGCGGCCGGCGACGCCCTGCACGGCTTCACCTGGCTGCGCGGCGTGCTGGAGGACCGCGCGGCCGCTTTCGCACGGGTCGTGCGGCCGGCCGTGCGCGCCGTCTCGCCCGATGCGCCGCTGGTTGCGGTGCTGCACGGGGTCGATGACCCCTTCGCCGCGCGCCTCGCGCTGCTGGCCGCCACGCCGATCGAACGGCATGCGGCCGAGGTGCTGGTGGTCGGCCCGCGGGTGGCGGCCGGGGCGGTCGCTGATGTTTTCCTGGAGCGCGGGCGCCTTCCCGCGCGCACCAGCCTCGACCTCGCGGCCGCGGTGCGGCGCGCGACCTATGCGCGCTGCGTGCTGGTGCTGATCGACGTCGCGGCGCTGGGCGAGGCGCTGCTGGCCGGCGGCGCGGGCGTGGATGCGCTGTTCGGCGGTCGCGGGGATGGCGCGCCTGCGGCGCGACATGACACCGGCGCGCCTGCGGCGCGACACATCGACGGCGCCACCCTGCCCGCCCTGATGCGCCTCGCTGCCGTGGCTGGCACGATGGATGGGGCGCAGACGCTGGGGCGGCTCGCGCTGCTGCTCGATGCCGGCGCCGGGGCGCTGCGCTTCGGCCCGGTGCAAGGCGCCTTCGGACAGTTGCTCGGCGACCACTTGGCCGGGTTTTGGCACGACGCCGCGCCAGGCTTCCTGGTCGGGGACGCGCATGAACCCGCCTGACCACGCGCAGGCGGTCTGCATCGTCGCGCATGCCCATCCCGATTTCTCGAAGGGCGGCGGGGAGAGCGCGGCGCATCGGGAATTCCTTACGCTGCGCGCGGCGGGACGCGCGGCGACGCTGGTGGCGGCGACCGATTCCGACCTGGGCGGTGAGTTGATCCTGCGCCACGCACCGGACCAGCACCTGTTCGCGATCGGCGGCATGAGCGAGGATCGGCTGTGGTGGTCGGACATCGCCGATCGGCGCGCCCTGGTGCGCTTCCTGGCGGCGCAGCCGGCGGGCGTGTTCCATTTCCACCACCTGTGGCGCATCGGCCTCGACCTGGTCGCGTCGCTGATGGAGGCGCGCCCGGATGCGCGCTTCGTGGTGACGCTGCACGAGATGCTGGCGATCTGCGCGCATCACGGCCAGATGATCCGCACGCGCGGACGCGAATTGTGCAACGGCTTCGCGCCGACCCAATGCGCAGCCTGCTTCCCCGAACACGCGCCGCGGCATTTCGCGCTGCGCCGCGCGGCCTTCCTGGCGGTGCTGCGGCGCTTCGATGCGGTGGTGTATCCGTCCGACTTCGTGCGCCGGCGCTTCCGCGACTGGGGCCTCGATGGCCCGCGCGAGGTGGTGCTGGAGAACTACCTGGGCGATGCGCTGGCCGCCCACCCGCGGCGCGATGCGGCGGATGCGTCGCTGTCGGGCAGCTTCGGCTTCTTCGGCCAGCCCACGCCGTTCAAGGGCCTGGACGTGCTGCTGCGCGGCTTCGCGCTGGCGGTCGCGGACGCGCCGGGGCTGACGCTGGCGGTGTTCGGCTGCGAGCGGGAGGATGTGGTCGGCATGTTCCCCGACGCGGTGGGCGCGCTGGACCAGGCCGGGGCCGCGGTGTCCTTCTTCGGGCGCTACGACCAGGCGCAGGTGCTGGGCCTGATGCAGACGGTGGGCTGGGTGGTGGTGCCCTCGATCTGGTGGGAGAATTCGCCGGTGGTGATCCAGGAGGCGATGCGCGCGGGCACGCCGCTGGTGGTTTCCGACATCGGCGGCATGGCCGAGAAGGTGCGGCCGGGCATCGATGGGCTGCATGTCACGCGCGGGTCGGTGCAGGATTTGGCGCGGGTGATGAAGGGGGCGGCCGTGCCGGCGCAATGGGAAGCCGTTCGCGCCTCACTGGGCGATGGTGTGGATCGGGCTGCGTTCCTCGCGGGGCTGTCGGACGCATTCGGCGACGCAGCCGCGGCGCCGGATGCGCGCCGGTGGGGCTGACAGGGCGCAGCGCAGCGGGCCGGTCGGCAGCGCTCACCCGGCTCGGGCCTTGAAGGGAGACGCCGATGTCCATGCGCATGCTGATGGACGGGGATTTCGACCGGTACTTCGACCCGTCGCGCACGCGCGGCGCGTTCTGGGTGTTCCAGCATGTCCCCAAGACGGCCGGGAGTTCGCTGCGCGAGGAGGTCGTGCAGGCGCTGCGCGAGTTCCGTCCCGAAACCAACATCCATCTCGACGGAACGGACCCGTCGATTCCCTGGCATGCGCGGATGGACCAGGCCGTGTCCGGCTTCGCCGGGGCGCTGCGCGTCGGCGACTATCGCTTCGCATCCGGGCATCTGTTCGCGCGGCACGTCGCGGCGCTGCGCGCCGCGCGGCCCGATGCGCGCAGCTTCACCCTGCTGCGCGATCCGGTGCGGCGGTTCGTGTCCGACTATCGCTACCAGCGTTCGGCGATGAACCCCGACCACGAGACGTTCCGGCGCGAGGTGCCGACGCTGGAGGCCTTCCTCGCGCTGGGATGGACGGCGGATTCGATGGCGCGTCATCTGCTCCCGCCCGACCTGCTGCGGCGCGGCGATGCCGCCGCCGCGCTGGACCATCTGCTGGACGACTTCGAATTCGTCGGGCTTCAGGACGACTACGCCTTCAGCTTCGCGATCCTGCGCCGGCTGCTCGGACTGCGTCGCGAGCCGAAGGTGCGCCAGCGCAGCAATCCCCCGACGCCGGACAATCCGACGGAGGTCCCCGAAGCCCTGGCGGCGCGGCTTGAGGCGGCACACCGGTTCGATCGCGCATTGTATGATGGCGTCAGGCTGGGATTGGCCGCGATCGCCGAAGGCTTCCGCGCATGGGATGCGTCCGGCCAGGCCGAAGATCCATCGAACTAGGTCCTATTCCGAGCGACAGGAGTGGTCATCATGGACCAATTGTTCACAACTCGTGTGAATGATGGGCTGCTTCAGGCGTATTCAGTACCGATGATGGGCAGGAATGCCTTCATCGGTGGACCCGTGCTCGACGGTGTCGACGGAATGGAGCGACTTCGTTTCAAAAATTATAGTCAGGAGATTTACAGAATTCGGGAGAACGAGAGCTACTCGGAGCATCTCGCCGGCACAGCGGCCTATGCTGGCCCGATGATCGATCATTTCGGCCATTTCGTGACATCGTGTATTCATCGGATTGTGCCAAGCCGAGCTATACAAAAATCCGAAAAATTCGTATTCATTT
>LNFM01012835.1_pt1 | contig 10862 bp, 4 predicted proteins | sample 596031 | NCBI WGS metagenome assembly LNFM01 (sample SAMN04254537, study PRJNA301005) | activated carbon metagenome | isolation source: dual media filters at the Ann Arbor, Michigan drinking water treatment plant | place: USA: Ann Arbor | reverse complement strand
TGAAGCAGCCGGTGGCCGCCTGCGGCCTGCAGCTGCAGGCCAATGCCGAGCAGCACCTGCGCGCGCGCAGCCGGCTCGGCGCGCTTTATCCCCGCGCCTGGCTGGACCAGAGCCTGCAGCTCGCGGGGCGCTGCAGCTTCTCGCTCGGCGAGTTGCGCTACGAGTACCCGCAGGAGATCGTTCCCCCGGGCGAGACGCCGGCCAGCCACCTGCGCCAACTCACCTACGAGGGCGCCGCGACCCGCTTCGAACAGGGGCTGGACGAGGCCTTCCGCGACCAGATCGAGCACGAGCTGGCACTGATCGCCCGGCTGCAGTACGAGCCCTACTTCCTGACGGTGGCCGACATCGTGCAGTGGGCGCGCCGCCAGGGCATCCTGTGCCAGGGCCGCGGCAGCGCGGCGAATTCACTGGTCTGCTATTGCCTGGGCGTGACCGAGGTCGACCCGCGGCGCGCCAGCCTGCTGTTCGAGCGCTTCATCAGCGTCGAACGCAACGAGCCGCCCGACATCGACATCGATTTCGAGCACCAGCAGCGTGAAAAGGTCATCCAGTACATCTACGCCAAATACGGCCGCCACCGCGCCGCGCTGACGGCGGTGGTGATCAGCTACCGGCCGCGCTCGGCGCTGCGCGATGTCGGCCGGGCGCTGGGCATCGACCTGCAGCGCATCGACGCGGTGGCCAAGAGCCAGCAGTGGTTCGACGGCCGCAGCATCAGCGCCGAGCGGCTGCGCGAGAACGGCTTCGACCCCGAGGCCCCGCTGACCCGGCTCTGGGCCGAGCTGACCGCCGCGCTGATCGGCTTCCCGCGGCACCTGAGCCAGCACCCGGGCGGCTTCCTGATCGCCGCCGGCCAGATCGAGCAGCTGGTGCCGGTGGAGAACGCCGCGATGCCCGGCCGCAGCGTGATCCAGTGGGACAAGGACGACCTGGACGCGCTGCGCCTGATCAAGGTCGATGTGCTCGCGCTGGGCATGCTCAGCGCGATCCGCCGTGCGCTCGAGATGATCGGCCGCCCGCGCGGCCGGCCGCTGCGCATGCAGGACATCCCCGATGGCGACACCGCCACCTACGACATGATCTGCCACGCCGACACCGTGGGCGTGTTCCAGATCGAGAGCCGCGCCCAGATGAGCATGTTGCCGCGCCTGCAGCCGCGCAACTACTACGACCTGGTGGTCGAGGTGGCGATCGTGCGGCCCGGCCCGATCCAGGGTGGCATGGTCCACCCCTACCTGCACAACCGTGGCCTTAGCGACGAAGAGATCGCCTGCCCCGAGGAACTGCGCCCGGCGCTGATGCGCACCAAGGGCGTGCCGATCTTCCAGGAGCAGGTGATGCAGATCGCGATGCTCGCGGCCGATTTCAGCGGCGGCGAGGCCGACCAGCTGCGCCGCGCGATGGCCGCCTGGAAGCGCCGCGGCGGCCTGGGGCATTTCCACCAGCGGCTGGTCGGCCGCATGACCGAGAAAGGCTACGCCGCCGAATATGCCGAGCGGGTGTTCAAGCAGATCGAGGGCTTCGGCGAATACGGCTTCCCCGAGAGCCATGCGGCCGGCTTCGCGCTGCTGGTCTATGTCAGCTGCTGGATCAAGTGCCACCACCCGGACGCCTTCCTGGCCGCGCTGCTGAACAGCCAGCCGATGGGCTTCTATGCACCGGCCCAGCTGGTGCGCGATGCGCGTGAACACGGTGTGCAGGTGCTGCCGGTCGATGTCTGCGCCAGCGGCTGGGAGACCGACTTCGAGGCCGGTGCGCCGGCCCGCGTGGTCGGCCAGCGCGGGCTGCACCTGACCCCGGTGCGGCTCGGGCTGAGCCGGGTCTCGGGCCTGGCGCAGGCAGCGGGCGATCGCATCGTCGCGAGCCGCTGCGAGGGGCCGTTCGCCAGCGTCGAAGACCTCGCCCGCCGCGCCGGCCTCGATGCCCACGCACTGCAGGCCCTGGCCCAGGCCGGCGCGCTGCAGGCGCTGGCCGGGCACCGCCACCAGGCGGCCTGGGCAGTGGCCGGCATCGACACCCGGCCGACACCGATGCTGCGCGCCGCGCGCAGCGACGAGGCCCCGGCCCTGCTGACCGCCCCCACCGAGGGCGAGGACACCGTGGCCGACTACCGCGCGCTCGGCCTGACGCTCCAGCGCCACCCCGTGGCCTTGCTGCGAGAGGCCCTGAGCGCCTTCAAGGTGCAGCCGGCCAGCGTGCTGCGCGGCTACCCCGATGGCCGGCTGGCGCGCGCCAGCGGCCTGGTGACCCACCGCCAGCGGCCCGAGACGGCCAAGGGCACGGTGTTCGTGACGCTGGAGGACGACACCGGCGCCGTCAACGTGATCGTCTGGCCCGCGGTGGCGGCGGCGCAGCGCCGTCCGCTGGTGGCGGCCCGTCTGCTGACGGTCTTCGGCCGCTGGCAGCGCGAGGGCGAGGTGATGCACCTCGTGGCGTCCCGGCTGATCGACCACAGCGGGCTGCTGCAGGGGCTGGTCAGCCGCAGCCGGGACTTTCGCTGACAGGAGAACAGCACGCGGCCGCGGGTGTCTTCAGCGGCCTGTCCCGCCCGGGCGTGGCGACCGGGCTCACGCTGCCCGCGGGATCACAAGCGGTCGATCGCCTTCTTGACCGTCTGCTTGGCGTCGCCGACCTTCTGCCTGGTCTTGCCGACCACCTGATCGATCTGGCCTTCAGCGGTGAGCTGCTCGTTGCCGACGGCCTTGCCGGCGGCCTCCTTGAGTTTGCCCTTCAGTTCCTTCGCGTGGCCTTGCACCTGGTCCTTGTTCATGGGGTCCTTTCGAGATGCCGCGGGGATCGCGACGACGAAGCCAGTGTGCGGCGGCCGGCGGCCGTCCGGTGTCGGCCCCGATCGCTTGTTGGCGTAGGCGCATGCCGACACCGGCCCGTCGCCGGGCCGGGCGCATCGATGGGCCGCTCGGCTGCCACCACAAGGCACGGCGGGCTGCGGCGCGCGTGTCCTGGGGCAGGCGTGTGCAGGGTCGTCTCCGTGAGCGTGTCCGGCCGGGTCGCCACACGCCGCCAGACCATGCGTCCGGTTCGGGGGGGTCTCTACGCCCTTCGCACAGAGGCGATCACAGGCTGCGCAAGGAGGCCAGCAGCGACACCACCTGATCGGGCGGCGGGAAATCCGCCGAGCGCAGCACCAGCTGGCCGAGGCGATTGAAGTAGTACACCTGGGCCGTGTGGCCGTCGGGCCCGGCCTGGCGACCGCGCAGGAAGTCGAGCAGGTTGTCGACACCGGCCGGACTGGGCACCGCCGCACGCCAGCGCGGCCCGGCACCGAAGCCCTGCATCCAGCGAGCCAGCGCGGCAGGCGTGTCGCCGAGCGCGTCGATGCTGACCGACAGCAACTGCACGCCTGGCAAACGCGCCAGGCCGGGCTGCACCGCACTGAACAGGGCGCCCTGGATCGGGCAGGTCGCGCTGCAGCCGGTGAACATCAGCTGCAGGGCCGTGGCCTGGCCGGACAGCAAGGCGGGCAGGGTATGGCGGCGGCCGTCGTGCAGCTGCAGGGGCAGGGCGGGCGCGGGGAGCGGTGGCGACACGCGGCCTGCCAGGTTGTGAGCCCTTGCCGACCCGAGCAGACCAGGCCCGGTACAGGCCGCTGCGGCGGCCGCCAGCACCAGGCGGCGCCGGCCCGTCGCCAGGCGGCCGACGGGCTGCGCAATGGGCTGCGCAATGGGCTGGGGTGGGGCGGGGCGGACGATGCTCATCGCAGGTCGGAGGTCAGCAGTGTCCAGAGCTGGCGACAGCCGAGGTCGTCGATGCGGTAGCGCGGCATGGCACCGCCCAGCATCACCCCGGCCGGGTCCACACCCTCACGCAGGGCGCGGCAGAGGGCCTCGGCGTCGTAGCGTGAGGGCGGGCCGCCACGGCGTGGCAGGGCCTGCATCAGCGTGGCCGCATTCAGAGCCGGACCGATGGCCCCGTTGCCCGCAGCCGGCAGCCCGGGGGCGGCGTGGCAGTTGCTGCACCGAGCGGCAGCGGGCGGCAGGGCTTCGCGGTGACCGGGCATCAGCGCCACCAGCGGGCTCTGGCCGGTGAATGCCGCACGGCCCGCATCCAGCGCCGGGTTGGCCTGGGTCGGGGCCCCAGCCAGGGCCCACAGGAGCAGCATCGACGAGGTCCTGATCGACGCCTTCACCGATGTCTTCACCGACGCCGGTACCCCTGCCGGTACCCACCCCGGTCGACGACCGAGCCCGCCCCGGCTGGCGCCGGGTGACCAGGCTGTGTGCGGCGCCAGGGGGGCCATCAGTTCGGGCGCAGGTTCGCGGCCGGGATGGCCGAGAAGCTGGTGCTGCCAGGCGGACTCCAGCGCAGCCGGATCTCGGAACCCCCGGTCTGGTCGAAGTACTCGACGCGGATGCTCACCGGCACACCCGCGCGCAGCGAGAGCGTCTTGCTCATGTTGATGGTGGGGGTGTGGATGGTCCAGTTGTTGATCACCTGCACGCCGTTCACCCACACGCGGACGCCATCGTCCGAGACGGTCTGGAAGCGCCAGAGCCCGCCGGTGGGCGGCGTGAGCAGGCCGCTCCAGCGCACCGAGAACAGGTCTGCCGGTACACCCGGGCCGGCTGCGGCGGTGCCCCAGCGGAAGTCGATGGCCTCGTTGCGCGTCAGCACCGGGGTGCCGCCGAGGCTGGTGTTGGCGAAGTATTCGCCTTTCAGTCCGGTGGCCCCGGCGATGGGTGTGCTGGGCACCACGGCGGCCTCGGTGCTGCCGATCTGGCGCACGAAGTCGGCCAGCGGTGCGAGCTCGGCCGCGGGCACGGCCAGCGTGGTGTGGGCGCGGATCGCGTCTTCCAGCGTGGCAGCCGAACCATCGTGCAGAAAAGGTGCCGTCGCCCAGGCATCGCGCAGCGTGGGGCTGTCCAGTCCGCTCAGCGTCCCGCCCAGGCGCTGCCCGCTGCTGGATGTCAAGGTGCCGACGTTGCGCAGCGCGTTGGCCGAACTGTCCGTGAAGGCTGCGCCCCCATGGCAATCGGCGCAGCGGCTGGCAAAGATGGCTCGGCCCTGGGTGGCACTGGCCGTCAGCGCGCCGTTGTGGCGCCAGGGGCTGGGCTCGAAGCTGTTCAGCGAGTTCACGTACGCGGCCAGCGCATCCAGGTCGGTGCTGAGGCCGGCCTTGGCGTCGCCCAGGGGCTGGCTGCGCGTGCCGGTGTTGAACTGGGCATCGCTCATCAGCCCGGTACCGGCCGCGAAGCTGCGGATCTGGCCTTCGAAGTCCTGGACTTCATTGAAGTTGCTGCTCCAGTGCAGGCGGCCGTGGCCACCTGCGGTGCCGGCGCGGCCGCGCAGGGCGACGGTGTTGCGCAGGCCCTCGCCGAAACCGCTGAAGTCCCAGGTGCGGCCATCGTGGCCGCCGTCGTTGTGGCAGGACGCGCAGCTCAGGTAGCTGTCGCGCGCCAGCCGGGTATCGCGTGCGTCGTAGAACAGTTGCTTGCCACGCAGCACGCTGGCGCTCAGGGCCTCGCGGCTGATGGTGGCGAGTGGGGTCGGTCCGTTCGCATGGGCTTCACCGCGGTCGAGCAGCGGCGCGAGGTCGTAGCTGCTGACGCTGCGCTGCATGAAGTTGTGGACGAACAGCCGCCGCCCGTCGGCCGACACCGCCACGCCCTGCGGGGCCAGCTCCGCCTCGAGGCGGAACAACTCGCGCCGGCCCACCGGGTCGAGCACCACCACCTGCCGGTTGGTCTCGAGCGCGACGAACAGGTAGGCGCCGTTCGGGTGGAAGGCGGCCGCGCTGGCCACGCCCGCGTTGTCGTGGTCGACACGGCCGGACAGGTCCTCGCGCTGGGCCACCAGGTCCAGGCGGCTGCTGACGGCGCGCACACTGTTCTGGAAGTCCAGGTTCTGCCCGTCGCGCCGCAGCCCGCGCTGGATGTTGTCCTGCTTGGACGGGACCCAGGCCGATTGGCCGTCGGGTGCGATCGCGGCGGCACCCAGGTAGTTGGGCACACCGCGCCCGCCGATCGTCGTGTCCGGCTTGCTGCTGTGCTGGAGCACGAAGCGCAGGCGCTGCACGCCGGTGACCGGGTCGAGCTCGGTCACCTCGCCGCCGGTGGCCACGCCCGCCTGCTGGGTGGCCACCGTCAAGGTGGATTCACCGGGCTGAGGGGCGGTGATGAAGCGCGAGACCAGCAAGCGTGCGCCATCGCCGCTCACCGCCAGGTGCCGGGCACCGGGCACGGCCACGTCGAACAGCGGGCTGCCGCTGGCCGACAGCTTGCGAACCCGGCCGGTCGCCTCCAGCGCGACGAAGGCGCTGCCGTCCGGGGCGAAGACCACGCCATGCGGCTGCGACGCGGCGGGCAGCGCGAGCGTGCGTGCGACCTCCAGCGTGGCGGTGTTGATCATGCTCAGCGTTGCACTGCCCTTGTTGGCCACCCACACGCGGCCATCGCGCGACAAGGCCAGCGTCTGCGGGCGCTGGCCGACGGGGATCTCGGCCACGCGGGTGTTGCTGCCCAGGTCGAGAACGCTGACCGAGTGGTTGTCGGCATTCGCGACCCACAGGCGGGGGCTCGCCCCTTCGCGTGCCTCGAAGGCCAGGGTCGACGACGCGGTCGCGGTGCCGCCCACTGCTGCGCCGAGCACGGCCTGGTAGAAGCGCCGGGTGCTGATGCTGCCCGCGCTGTTGCGCACGCTCAGCGTCACCGTGTAGATGCCCGGGCTGGCGTAGCGGTGGCTGGTGTCGGGCGAACTGCTGAACGCGGTGGATGGCGAGCCGTCGCCGAAGTCCCAGCTGTAGCTCAGTGCGCTGCCGGTGGCGCTCGCGCTGAAGTTGGCGCTGGTTCCTGCCACGACGGGTGGTGCGGACACGGGCTGGATCACGGTCGGCGTGGCCAGCACCGTCCAGCCGAAGCGGGCGCTGGCGCTGCCGCCGCGCCCGTCGCTGACGCTGATCTCGACGTTGAAGCCGCCTGGCGTCGTCGGCATGCCACTGACGCGGCCGGTGGTGGTGTTCAGGCTCATGCCGGTGGGCAGGCCTTGGGCCGCCCAGGTGAGCGCGTCGCCGTCGGGATCGCTGGCCTGCAGCACCAGTTCCTCCGCCACGCCCTGCTGGCTGCTGCGGGCCGCCGGGGTGGTCAGCGTGGGGGGTGTGTTGTCGGCTGCCCGACCGTAGGCTTCGACCTCGGCGAGTTGCAGCGGGTTGCTGCCCGCCAGCTGCACGCGCAGGTAGCGCCCGAGGCCGTCGAAGGGCAGGGTGGTCAGCCGGCCACTGACACCGGGCACCGAGGCGCGGCGCACCGTCGGGTCGGCCAGCAGCTGGGCCAGGGAGCGTCCGGTCATCGGCGTGGCCGACAGCAGCACGTGGTAGTTGGCCAGGCGTTCGGCGCAGCAATCGCTGCGGTTCCACAGGCGCACCGCATGCAGTGCCTTCTGGCCGCCCAGGTCCACCTCCCACCAGGGCTGGGCCTCCGGGTTGGTGTGGGAAACCGATTGATTCGCCCAGGCGCCATCGGTGTTGCCGTCCGTCGCCTTGGAAGCCGGCGACTGGCTGGCGACGGTGCTGGACTGCGTAGCCGCTGCATTGCGCACCAGGTTGTCGAGGTAGACGGTCTTTTCTTCGGCGTTGCCGCCGAGCGTGCGCAAGTCGCCCTGCGCCACCGGATTGCCCCAGGTCACGCCGTCGGCGCTGACGTAGAGCCGCCAGCCGGCCAGCGTGCCATTGCCGCCGCCGGCCCGGGGCAGGTAGCGGAAGCCGCCGATGCGTTGCGTGCTCCCCAGGTTGATGGTGTAGCGGTGCGGGTGCGTCGGGCTGCCTCCCTGCCACTGGGTATGCCAGAGGGTGGCGGGGTTGCCATCGATCGCGTTCGTGGCAGCGCCGTTCTCGCCTTGCGTCTCTGCGCTGCTGGCGCTGACCGTCCAGCCTGTGCGCGGCAACACGCGCCCCGCATCGTCCAGCAGGTTGAATTCGGCCATCGAGGCCCAGGGGTTGCCGTTGACCTCGCTCACCGACTCCAGCCGCACGTGGCGCACGCGGCCCGGTTCGGTCACGGCCCAGTTGAAGTCCCAGCTCATCGCGCCGCTGGCGCTGCGCGCGGTGACGGTGACGAGGAAGCTGCCGCCGGCCGTGGGCGTGCCGCGCAGCTGGCCGGTGGCGCTGTCCAGGCTCAGCCCCGGGGGCAGGCCGCTGGCGCTGAAGCTGGTGGCGCCGGTGGCCTGCAGATTGAAGTTCACCGGGCTGCCGAGGGTGCTCACCTGCTGGCCCGGCGGGTTGAGTGCCGGCACCCCGTTGCTGTTGATCACCACGGTGCGCGAGACCGAAGGCGTTCCCGCCGCATTCATCGCGAACAACATGTAGGCACCCGGCACCGCCCAGCCCGGGTTGCTCGGGATCTGGACCGAATAGCTGTTCGGGCCGGTGGACGTGAAGCTCAGCGACAGTCGGCGCTGGTCGTTGTTGACCGCGTGCGTGGTGCTCGACAAACGCACGATCGCGAACGAGGTGACCGGTGCATTGGTGGTCACGCTGATGTTGCTGCCGTGGCTCGCCTGCGTGGGTGCGCTGTTGATCACCGGGCGCGTGGCCGGGCTGCCGTCGGCGTTGAACAGGTAGTAGGGGCTCAGGACCTGGTAGTCGGCATGGTTGGCTGCGCAACCGCGGCCGCACAGCCCGCCGCCACCCACCATCACGCGGCCGTCGGGCAGCAGCAGCGCGACGCTGTGGTAGGTGCGCGGCACGGCCATGGCCGGCATGGTGGTGAAGCTCTCGGTGGCCGGGTCGAACAGTTCCGGGACCAGTGCGGCATTGGCGTCCGTGAATTCCCCGGTGCGGGTGGCACCGCCGAGCACCACGACCTGCCCGTTGGGCAGCACGACCGAGTTGTGGTACACGCGCTGGTAGGACATCGACGCGATGCGGCGCGCCGTGGCCGCGCCGTTGCGGGTGTCGATGATGAAGCTGTTGGCGTTGGCGGCCGGCCCGCTGTAGCCATTCGCGCCACCCACCTTCAGGATCAGGCCGGCGTCGTACATCACGGTGTTGCCGTTGATGCTGAACTCGTCGTCGCCGCGTCGGCCCGCCGGCGTGACGCTGCCGTTGCCCTGGGTATCGATCCAGGCCATCTCGACGCCCGGGCCGGCGTAAAGCACCCGCCCGTTGCCGCTCGGCAGCAGCCAGAAGTGGCTGTCCATGCCGAAGTTGCGCGTGGGGTCGTTGGACAACATGCTGTCCACCGGAACCCCGCTGAGCCGGCGCCAGCCCGCCTCGGCCGTCCAGACCTCGGCGTGTTTGTTGCCCACACCGCCCGACCAGGAGCCGCCCAGCGCCATCACCGAGCCATTGGCCAGCACGGTGTTGGCGTGATAGGCGCGCGGGATGTTCAGCCCCGCGGCCACGCTCCAGGTGTTGCTGCTGGCGTTGAAGATGCTGGTCCTGCCGGCCGAGGAGCCGCCGCTGACGAGCAGTCGGCCGTCGGGCAGGTTGCTGGTGCCGGGGCAGAACATGTCGTGGCCGGTCTCGCCCACGAGGCGCTCGCTGACCTGTCCGGTGGCCGGGTCCAGCAGCGCGGTGTAGGTGCGGCCGGCGTCACCTCCGAATTCGAAGCGGTCGCGGGCAGACCAGAAGATCACCCGCCCGTCGGGCAGGTTGGCGGCCGCTGCGGGCACGATCGGCAGCGCCGCAGCCGGGGCCCAGCGCGAGCGTTCGGGCCCCTGGATGGCCAGGACCCGCTTGCGGCCGTCAGCGTTCGCCGCAGTGGCTGACGCGGCGTCGGTAGAAGGGGTGTCGGCTCCGCCGCCGCAGGCGGTCAGCAGCAACAGCCCCAGGGCCTGCACGGCCCGGGTCAGGTAGGCAACTCGCATGGTGCGACCGGCTTGTAACGTTGTGTTACCAGAAGTCTAACTTGGTAACAGCGTCGGCGGACAAGTCTGCATCCCCCTGAATGCGGGGGAGATGGCCTGCGGCCAGCGGGCGTTCAGACCGCCACGGGGGCCTTGATCGCCGGGTGGTGCTGGTAGTCGAGCACCACGATGTCTTCGAAGCGGTAGTCGAACAGCGACGCCGGCCGGCGCGCGAGCTGCAACACCGGGTAGGGGTGGGGGCTGCGCGTGAGCTGCAATGCGACCTGCTCGCGGTGGTTGTCGTAGATGTGGCAATCGCCACCGGTCCAGATGAAGTCGCCGACATCGAGCTCGCACTGCTGGGCCAGCAGGTGGGTCAGCAGTGCGTAGCTCGCGATGTTGAAGGGCACGCCGAGGAAGATGTCGGCGCTGCGCTGGTAGAGCTGGCAGCTGAGCCGGCCACGCCCGCCCGGGGTGCTGGCCGGTGCCACGTAGAACTGGAAGAAGGCGTGGCAGGGCATCAGCGCCATCTTCGACAGCTCGGCCACGTTCCAGGCGCTGACGATGATGCGTCGCGAATCGGGGTCGTGGCGCAGCTGCTCGACCACCTGGGCGATCTGGTCGATGTGCCCGCCGTCCGGCGTCGGCCAGCTGCGCCATTGCACGCCGTAGACGGGGCCGAGGTCGCCGTTGTCGGCAGCCCATTCGTCCCAGATCGTCACGCCGCGCTCCTGCAGCCAGCGCGCATTGCCGTCGCCACGCAGGAACCACAGCAGTTCGAGCACGATGGACTTCAGGTGCACCTTCTTCGTGGTGACCAGCGGAAAGCCCTCGTTCAGGTCGAAGCGCATCTGGTAACCGAAGACGCTGCGCGTGCCGGTGCCGGTGCGGTCGCCCTTGGCGACGCCGTGCTGGTCGACATGGCGCATGAAGTCTTCGTACTGGCTGCGCACCGGGCGCTGCGAGGGGGTGTCCGGGCTCAAGGCGGTCCTCGTGGTGGTCTGAAACGGCGTCGACCCCGGACCGAGCAGCGGCTCCGGGGTCGACAGTCGAGAGTATGC
>LNFM01018399.1_pt1 | contig 10863 bp, 10 predicted proteins | sample 596031 | NCBI WGS metagenome assembly LNFM01 (sample SAMN04254537, study PRJNA301005) | activated carbon metagenome | isolation source: dual media filters at the Ann Arbor, Michigan drinking water treatment plant | place: USA: Ann Arbor | reverse complement strand
GGGAAACACACCGCGCCATGGCAACAATTCTGGTTGTAGACGATGAACTGGGCATCCGGGACTTGCTGTCCGAAATCCTGAACGACGAAGGTCATACGGTCGAGTTGGCCGAAAACGCCGCCCAGGCTCGCGCCGTTCGCGCCCAGTTGCGCCCCGACCTGGTGCTGCTCGACATCTGGATGCCCGACACCGATGGCGTCACGCTGCTCAAGGAGTGGGCCAGTACCGGTTTGCTGTCAATGCCGGTGATCATGATGAGCGGGCACGCGACCATCGACACCGCCGTGGAAGCCACCCGCATTGGCGCCACAGCCTTTCTCGAAAAACCGATCACCATGGCCAAGCTGCTCAAGGCGGTGGATCAAGGCCTGAACAGAACGCCCCCCAAGCCCCAGGCCACGGTTGCACCGGTTCGCATGCTTTCGGGTCTGTCCGTGGAGCTCACTGTGGAGGCTGCCATGACAGGCAGCAGCTTGCCCGAACCTGCAATCGACGTGGGTCCGCAATCCTCGCAGTCGTTCAATCTGGAAGGCCCGTTGCGCGAAACCCGTGACGAGTTCGAAAAGGCGTACTTCGAATACCACCTCGCCAAGGAGTCTGGCTCCATGACCCGTGTGGCAGAAAAGACCGGGCTGGAACGCACCCATCTTTATCGCAAGCTCAAACAGCTTGGCGTGGACCTGGCGCGCAGCAAGCGCAACGCACTTTGAGCCTGCTGCCCTCGAAGAACGAGGCCATGGAAGCTGCTACAATCTCGCTTCTCTCAAAGGCCCGGTAGCTCAGTTGGTAGAGGCGTGTCGATGGTTCGATTCCGTCCCAGGCCACCAAACTTCTCGCAAAAGCCCATCCAACGCGATGGGCTTTTTCGTTTCCGGGTCCGCCGCACCGCGCCGATCCTCCGGGACTTGTTCCTTCCCTTTGATTGGATGCCCCATGACCCAAATTTTGTCCGTGACGGACCGTGACGACCTGCTTGCCCGCTTCAGCCAAGGCCTCAGCATCCGTTCCTTGCGCCATGTGGCCGAAGAAGCGCGGCTGGATGGCGAGGGCTTGAAGCAGGGCGTGGAGCGTTACGAGATCGATTACGCGTGGCACGTGCTCGGGTCGCAGCGGTTGCAGGACGCGTGTCTTGTAGCGCTGGCTGTTCGCTTGGGCCATGGGGCCAGCGAGATGCAGCAGGCCTGGCTTGTGGACTTCTTGCAGTCTGCCGCGACCGCGCAGCCCACCGACGCGTTGATGAGCTTTGACAACGACGTGCCCGAGCACCTGGCCACGCTGATGTGCGCATGGTTCGACCGGCAGTCGGTGCCGGCGACCGAAGCGGCCTGAGGGGGCGCACGCCCCCAACCTCGCGCGTCAAAATGCGGCATGCGGGTGAACCACGCCCACCCTTCGAGGAGCGGATCATGAGGATGGGCAGAACCTGTCGAGTTGCTCTGTTGGCGTTGGTGCTGCCGGCGCTCAACGCCTGTGGCGTGGAAACCGTGGGCACCGCCGCCACGGCGGGTGCCATCAAGCAGCAGGAAATCGAACAAGGGCGTGTTGTCCAGCAGCAGGTGCAGCAGCAACTCCAGCAGTCGATGGACCTGACGCAGCAGCAGCGCGCCGAGCAGCTGGACCAGGCCACGCGCTGAGCACGGCGCGCGTGTTCAGCGCCAGCCGGGCGCTTTTTTCAAGACGAAGTTCATCACTGGCTCAAGCGTTGTCCGACCTTCGGCGGGGCGGCGGATGCCGCGCAGTTCCTGGCCGCAGCCGCTGGGCGTCACGTTGCCTTCCCACACCGCGTCCATGGTCACGCCGTCGGCCGACTCATCAAGGTTGAACTCGCCGCTGGTCACATCGCCCGAGACCAGCGCCTGGCGGTCGTTGCCGGGTGTGGTGCGTTTCAGGCTGCCGCGCACGCTGCCCGGGTACTCGGGGTGGCGCTCGAACAGCAGGGCACCGGTGGACGCGGGCGCGGCTTCGCTGCCGCTGGTCTGTGGCCACAGCACGAGCTGCCACAGGCCGTACAGCTGGGCTGGCACCATGTCGGCCGGCGGCGTGCAGGCTGCAGCGGGTGTTTGGGCCGAGGTGGGCAGCGCGAAGGCGATGGCCAGAGCAGCCGTCGCGATCCCGTGGTGTTGACGTCTCTTCATGGTGCGATATCGGCCGCTTTCTGTGCGGCCTGTTCGGTGGCGCGCTGGGCGAACTCGGCGCGCAAGGCGCGCAGTTTTTCGCGCGGGTCTTCTTTGATGGTGGCCTGGTCCAGTGCCATCTCCTTGATGAAGCGGCTGGCCTGGCCGGGGATGCTTTCACGGCCCTTCTTGCGGCGTTTGAGCCAGCTCACAGCCAGCGTGCGCTGCGCGCGCGTGATGCCCACGTACATGAGCCGACGCTCTTCTTGCAGGCGTTGCGCCATGTTCTCCGTGGCGGCGTCGCTCTGGCCGGGCTCTTCGTCCATCTTGAACGGCAACAGGCCTTCGTTCACACCGACCAGCATCACGTGGGGCCACTCCAGACCTTTGGAGGCGTGCAGCGTGGAGAGCGTCACCACGTTCTGGTCCTTCTCCCGTTCGGAGAGGGTGGAGAGCAGGGCGATGGTTTGCACCACCTCCATCAGGCTCTTGCGTTCGTTCTCCGTCTGCACGCCCGCCTCGTCTTCGATCTGGCCGCCGCAGCGGCCGGCGACCCAGTCGCAGAAGTCCATCACGTTGGTCCAGCGCGCAGCGGCCACTTTCTCGTTGTCTTCGCTGTCATACAGGTGCTTCTCGTACGCGATGTCCTTGAGCCATTCGGTGAGGAAGGCGCGTGCCGCCTCGTGCCCCACCGTGTGTTTGGCGCGGTACTCGAGTTCGTTGACCGCGCGGCCGAACTCGTGCAGCGTGGCCACGGCGCGCGCGGGCAGGGCGGTGCCCAGCGAGTTGGCGAACAAGGCTTCGAACAGGCTGAGCTTGTATTGCGTGGCAAAGCTTCCCAGCGCCTGCAGCGTGGTGTGGCCGATGCCGCGTTTGGGTGTGGTGGCCGAGCGCAAAAACGCCGGATCGTCATCGTTGTTCACCAGCAGGCGCAGCCAGGCGCAGAGGTCGCGGATCTCGGCCTTGTCAAAGAAACTCTGGCCGCCTGAGACCTTGTAGGGAATCTGCGCGCGGCGCAACGACTGCTCGAACGCCCGCGCCATGTGGTTGGCGCGGTAGAGGATGGCGAAGTCGCGAAACTCCTTGTGTTGCGAGTTCGAGCGCAAGCTCTGGATGCGCGCCACGGCGCGCTCGGCCTCATGCTCTTCGTTGTCGGCATCCACCACGCGCACCGGCTCGCCCTCACCCAGGTCGCTCCACAGCGTCTTGGGGAACAGCTTGGGGTTGGGGCCGATCACATTGTTGGCCGCGCGCAGGATCGCGCTGGTGGAGCGGTAGTTCTGCTCCAGCTTGATGACCTTGAGTTCGGGGTAGTCCTGCGGCAGGCGCTTGAGGTTGTCCAGCGTGGCGCCGCGCCAGCCGTAGATGGACTGGTCGTCGTCGCCCACCGCGGTGAAGCGCGCGCGCTCGCCCACCAGCAGCTTGAGCAGCTCGTACTGGGTGGCGTTGGTGTCCTGGTATTCGTCCACCAGCACATGGCCCATCTTTTTCTGCCAGCGTTCGCGTACGTCGAGGTGTTCGGTGAGCAGCTTGAGCGGCAGCGAGATCAGGTCGTCGAAGTCCACGCTCTGGTAGGCGGTGAGGCGCTCTTCGTAGCGGCCCATGATGGTCGCGGTCACGCGCTCGTTCTCGTCCTTGGCCTGCGCGAGCGCCTGCGCCGCGTTCAGGCCCGCGCTCTTGAGGGCGCTGATGGCCCACTGCCAGCCGCGCGCGGTGGCCGCGTCGGTGGTGCCGCCGCAGTCCTTGAGCAGGCTGGTGATGTCGTCGGTGTCCAGAATGGAGAACTGTTTCTTCAGACCGAGTGCCGCGCCGTCTTCGCGCAGCAGGCGCACGCCCAGCGAGTGGAAGGTGCAGATCAGCACTTTCTTCGCATCGCGCCCCACCAGTTGTTTGGCGCGCTCGCGCATTTCGGCGGCGGCCTTGTTCGTGAAGGTGATGGCGGCGATCCGGTCGGCCGCGAGACCCGCCTGGATCAGCCGGCCGATCTTGTGCGTGATCACGCGCGTCTTGCCCGAACCGGCGCCCGCCAGAACCAGGCACGGCCCGCCCAGGTGGTTCACGGCTTCAAGTTGGGCGAGGTTCAGGCCGGAGCCTGCGTGGGCGGACATGGGTGTGGGGTGGACACCTGGGTGGGCCGGAGCGGCTGCCAGGCGCGGTGCGATGGGTGAACGCTGAATGATAACGACCGGCCCTGGTGACTAGCCCCGGGCCGCGTGGTTCAGGCTTCGCGCGTGTGAAACCTGTAACTGCGCGTGAGCATTGGGTACCTTCGATGGACAAAACGCCACTTCCCCGTAGGGACGCATGATTTTTCTCACGTGAGAAAGGTCCTGCCGTCCCCATTCTCGGGACATGAGCGGCACCCCCGTGTCGCATGCAAGGACTTTTCATGCAGAGAAAACAATTCCTGCGACTCGCGGGCGTGGCGCTCGGTGGCGTGGCGCTGGCCCCGGTGCTGACGGCCTGTGGTGGAGGCGACGAAGCGGCCGCTGGCGCTGCGGCCCCTGCGCTGGATGGCGCCACGGCAAGGGGCGCGTCGGCAGAAGATCTCTCGGGGGACGAAATCGCCGGTCTGCTGTTCATGCGCGAAGAAGAAAAACTCGCGCACGATGTGTATGTGGCGCTCTACGCCCGCTGGGGTGTGCAGGTGTTCAACAACATCGTGCCCAGCGAGGCGCAACACACCGAAGCCGTGCGCCAGCTCATCCTCTCGCACGGTCTTCCCGATCCTGCCGCGACCACACCGCCTGGCGTGTTCGTGAACACCGAGCTGCAACAGCTGTATGACGCCCTCGTGGCGCAGGGTCAGCCCGGCCTGATCGAAGCTCTCAAGGTGGGATGCCTGATCGAAGAAAAGGACACCGTCGACATCGAGGAAAAGAAGGAGCAGGTGCTGGACGAGCCCGACATCGTGAGGGTCTACGACAACCTGCTCTGCGGATCGCGCAACCACCTGCGGGCGTTCAACCAGGCGCTGGTTGCTGCCGGTGGTGTCTACGACCAGCCGCAGTTCCTGAGCCTGGCCGAATGGACAGCGATTGCCGGTTCTGCGCAGGAGCGTTGCGGCAACTGAGACAATCGCTCCCGTGCTCAACATCCTGCTCGTCACATTTCCGTTCTTTGCGCTCGTGTTCGCCGGATTTGTGGCCGCCCGCCGCAAGATGCTGCCGCTGGAGGCGATTCCTGGACTCAACGGCTTTGTGTTGTTCTTTGCATTGCCGTGCCTGCTCTACCGTTTTGGCTCCACGACGCCGATCGCCGAGCTGCTCGACCCCTCGGTGGTCGGTGTTTACCTGCTGTGTGCGCTGGTGATGGTGGCGTTTGCGGTGTCCATGACGTTGAACGCCCGCATCCGCTGGAATGATGCCTCGCTCGGCGCCCTGGTGGCGGCCTTCCCCAACACCGGCTTCATGGGCGTGCCGCTGCTGGCGGCGCTGCTGGGTCCGCAGGTGGCGGGCACAGTGATCGTCACCATGTTGATCGACATGGTGGTCACCAGTTCGCTGTGTATTGCGCTCTCCCGCTTGGACGAGGGAGAAGGTCACGGCGGCCACGCCATGCTGGATGCGGGGCGCAAAGCCCTGCGCGGCGTGCTGGTCAACCCCATGCCCTGGTCGATCATCCTGGGGGCTCTGGCTTCCTATTTCGCGTTCACACTGCCCAAACCCGTTGAGCAGACCGTGTGGCTGCTGGCCGATGCGGCCTCACCGGTGGCGCTGTTCACCATCGGCGCGGTGCTGGCGCGGGCCCAGATGCAGTCCAGCCACCCGATGCCGTTGTCGGACTACGTGCCGGTGGTGCTGATGAAACTGCTGCTGCACCCGCTGCTGGTGCTGGCGGTGGGCACAGCCGCGATCCAGCTGGGTGTGCCGCTGTCGCCCACGGCGCTCACCGTCATGGTGCTGGCGGCTGCGCTGCCGAGTGCCAGCAACGTCTCGCTGCTCGCCGAGCGTTTTGGCGCGGACAACGGGCGCATTGCCCGCATCATTCTGGTCACGACCGCTGCCGCGTTTGTCACGTTTTCCGCCGCGGTGTCCTTGATGACTTGACGCTTTGCGCTTCAGTTGGCTTGGGAACTGGCCGATACACGCAGTATCCCGGCCACGCGGATGCGACCGGGTGTGAAGCCTTCAAACGACGACCTGCGCGGAGATGACCCATGATTCCGGCCCCTTTGCCCCACAACGAAAAGCAGCGCCTGCAGGCCTTGCGCGAGCTGCTGATTCTGGACACGCCGCCCGAGGAGCGCTTTGATCGCATCTCGAAATTTGCCGCGAAAGAGTTCGATGTGCCGATTGCGCTCGTCTCACTGGTGGACCGGGACCGGCAGTGGTTCAAGTCGAGCTTCGGCATGGATCTGTGCGAGACGCCGCGGGACATTTCTTTCTGCGGCCATGCGGTCACGATGTCGGAAACGCTGGTGGTGCCGGACGCGCTGAAAGACGCCCGCTTTGCAGACAACCCCCTGGTGGTCGGAGAGCCTTACGTGCGGTTCTACGCCGGGGCGCTGCTGCGACTGCCTTACGGCCAGGTGGTGGGCACTTTCTGCATCATGGACCGTCGCCCGCGGTTGTTTGATCGTTTGGACATCGCGATCCTGGGCGGGCTGCGCGACATGGTGGTGGAAGAGATGTTCCGGCGCGAGGAGGCTCTGACGTGAGCGCGGCGATCGGAGTTTCCTCGATCAATGTCCTGCTGATCGAGCCCGATGGACTGGTGCGCAGCACGGTGGCCTCGGTGTGTCGAGAGCTGCAGATCGTTCGGATGCACCAGGCGACCAGCCTGGCCATGGGCGAGCAGTGGTTGCAGACCTCGCAGGCCGACGGATTGATGCTTTCCCTGGCCGATCCTGATGCCGCGCTGGACCTGTTGAGCCGTCTGCGCGCCGGGGATTTCCGTTCAGAAGCCGGCATCCCGGTGGCGGCGATGGCGCCGTCGTGTGATGCAGCCATGCTGCAGCGTCTGAAGGAGCTGGATGTGCGCCGGTTCCTGTTGCAGCCTTTCAAGCTGCGGGACGTGATCCAGACCGTCGAGCAGTTGTGGCCTGTCAGGGAAAAGATCGACGCTTGAGCCGGCGGAGCTTCAGATCACCAGCGGGTCCACGTCCACCGCAAAGCGGATCAGGCCACGCGCCTCGGGCAGGCTGCGGGCCTGCAGCAGCACCGGTTGCCACGCCGACAGAAAACGCTGGAGTGCGCCGCGCGAGGCGGCCTCCACCAGCAGCTGGGCGCGCTCCACATTGGCCACGCGCTGGATGGTGAGCGGCACCGCCGGGTACAGCGTGACGTCCTCAAAGTGGGCCAAGCCCACAGCGGCCTGCGCCGCTGCGTTCAGGTAGGCCTGCGCCGCCTGCTGGGTGCGCGCGTCGGCCCGCAGCAGCGCCTGGTGTCCGTAAGGCGGCATGCCGGCACTCAGCCGCTCGGCCAGCTGCGTGGTGGCAAATGCGGGAAAGTCGTGCTGCTTGAGCGAGGCAAACAGCGGGTGCTGCGGGTACCAGGTCTGCACCCACATTTCACTCGCTGCGCTCTGGGCGGCGTCGCGCCCGGCGCGGCCCGCCGCCTGCATGAGCAGGGCAAACAGGCGTTCAGGCGCGCGGTAGTCGCTGGCGAACAGGCCCGAGTCGGCGTTGATGCTGGCCACCAGCGTGATGCGGCGGAAGTCGTGCCCCTTGGCGATCATCTGCGTGCCCACCAGCACATCGACCTCGCCGCTGTGCATGGTCGCCAGCTGCACTTCCAGGCTGCCCTTGAGGCGGGTGGAATCGGCGTCCATGCGCGCCACGCGCGCTGGGGTGCCGTCGGGGCGCTTCACATCCGCCAGCAGGGCCGCGAGTTGCTCCTCGACCTGCTCGGTGCCGCGGCCCACCGGCGCGATGTCGAGGTTGCCGCAGTCCGGGCAGGCGCGCGGCACGCGCTCGGTGAAGCCGCAGTGGTGGCAGCGCAGCGTGCGGTCGAGCTTGTGGAACACGCGATAGGCGCTGCAGTGTGGGCAGGCGCTCTTCCAGCCACAGTCGTGGCAGGCCAGCACCGGGGCGTAGCCGCGCCGGTTCAGCAGCACGAGGCACTGTTCCCCGCGCCCGATGCGCTCGGCCATGGCGGCGATCAGGGGCGGCGCGAGCACGGCACCCTTGGGCTGGTGGTTCATGTCGACCAGTCGCAGGCGCGGCAGGGCGCCGCCGCCGATGCGCGCCGGCATGGTCAGGCGCACATAGCGCCCCTGGTCGGCCGCGTGCCAGCTTTCCAGCGAGGGCGTGGCGGAGCCCAGCACCACCTGACAGCGCGCACCCGCCTCCATCGCCTCCGACTCCACCTTGCCCCGGTACACGGCCAGATCCCGCGCCGAGTAGCGCGCACCTTCCTGACTCTTGTAGCTGGGGTCGTGTTCTTCATCCACCACGATCAGGCGCAGACCCGGCAGGCCATGCGCGTGCCCAGCACGATGCGCGCTTGTCCCGTGTGGGCCGAGAGCCAGCTGGACAGGCGCTGCGCCGGCGTCATGCCGCTGTGCAGGCAGACCACTGCACCCGCGCCACACAAAGGTTCGAAGCGCTCGCGAAAACGCGCCTCCAGCTGCGGCGTCAGGTTGATCTCCGGCACCATGACCAGCACCTGGGCGTCGGCGTGCGCGGCCAGCGCGCGTTGTGTGGCCTGCAAATACACCTCGGTCTTGCCGCTGCCCGTGGCGCCGAACAGCAGGACCGGCGCCTTCGCATCGGCCAGCGCTTCCAGCGCCTGGCCTTGTTCGTCGCTGAGGTCGTGGCCGTGCGCCACAGCGCCGGCCGGCGCCTGCTCGTCCGCGCCGACCGCTTTGCGCCGTTTGAGCCTGCGCGCCAGCTGAACGTTGCTGAGGTCGCGCAGCTGCGGCGGCAGCGCGGCCAGGGCAACCTCGCCCAGGCTGCGCTGGTAGTACTGGGCGGCAAATCTGACCAGCTGACGCCAGCGGTCGTTGAGCGGTGGCAGGCCGTCAAGCACGCCGGCCACGGATTTGGTCTGTGCTTCGGTCAGGCCTTCGGGGGGGGTGGCGGGGCAGTCCCAGACCACACCGAGCACCTCGCGCGCACCCAGCGGCACCCGCACCAGTGTGCCGGGCGCGAGCAACAGCTCACTTCGGTAGGTCAGGCTGGCGCCCACCCCGCTGTGCGCCGGGGTGGCCACCACGACGCCGGGCCAGAAAGCCATGCTTAGCGGGTCTTCCTCAGTTGAACTGTCGGAAAGCGGCGTAAGTCGTTGATTTGGCTCAGCATCGGGACATATCCAGATTTTCTGTGGATAACTTTGTTGATAGATTCATTTTCCGGCGCCACAGCCCTTGAGAATCAAGGCTTTTCTTAAACTGCCTGCAAAAAAAGCAAATCCCAAAACCTATATAAATCAATGACTTGCTGAGAATTTCCGGGAAGGGTATGGCCCGCACAGTGCCGCTGGGTTCATGGCGCACCGCAGCACAAATTTTGTGCATAAGTAAGGCTTGTCAAGTGCGTTTTTCGGCGATTTTTGTGTTAATGGTCATCGCCGCCCCGGTGTCATGAGGGTTTCATGGTGCCTTTCGGGCTACTGGAAAGGCCTCCGTGTGTTCGCCGCAGACCTCGCCCGAACGGCGTTTGAAGCTTCAAAAACGGGAGCGCCCGGCGCGCTCCCGGTCCGGCCTCATGCCCCTGCCCGCAAGCGCTTGGAATGGGAATGCACCGCGTTCACCAGGGCCGACACGTGTTCTGGCGGCGTGTACTGGCTGATGCCATGGCCCAGGTTGAAGATGTGGGTGGCGCCGGTGCCCGGGCCTTGGTGCGGCGCACCAAAGCTCTCCAGCACACGCGCCACTTCAGCGTCGATCTGCCCGGGTTGCGCAAACAGCACGTTGGGGTCGATGTTGCCCTGCAACGCCTTGCCCTGCGGGCCTTCACCCACTTGCGCTCGTGCTTTGGCCAAGTTCACCGTCCAGTCCAGGCCGAGCGCGTGGCAGTCCAGCGACTTCATGTCGTCCAGCCACAGACCACCACCCTTGGTGAAGACGATGCGCGGGATCACCACGCCGTCGTGCTCGCGCTTGAGCTGGGCCAGCACGCGCTTGGTGTAGGTGAGGCTGAAGTCCTGGAAGTTGCCGTCGGCCAGCACGCCGCCCCAGCTGTCGAACACCATCACGGCTTGCGCGCCGGCTTCGATCTGGGCGTTGAGGTAAGCCGCCACCGCGTCGGCGTTGATGGCCAGGATGCGGTGCATCAAATCCGGGCGGCTGTACATGAGCGTCTTGACCGCGCGGTAGTCGTCAGAGCCCCCGCCTTCCACCATGTAGCAGGCCAGCGTCCAGGGGCTGCCCGAGAAGCCGATCAGCGGCACGCGCCCGTTCAAGGCCTTGCGGATCGAGGTGACCGCGTCAAACACGTAGCGCAGCTTGTCCATGTCGGGCACGGCCAGCGTGTCCACGTCGGCTTCTGTGCGCACGGTCTTGGCGAATTTCGGGCCCTCGCCGAGCGCGAACGACAGGCCCAGGCCCATGGCGTCGGGCACGGTGAGGATGTCGCTGAACAGGATGGCTGCGTCCAGCGCGTATCGATCCAGCGGTTGCAGGGTGACTTCGGTGGCGTAGTCCACGTTGGTCGCCAGTCCCATGAAGCTGCCGGCCTTGGCGCGCGTGGCGCAGTACTCGGGCAAATACCGGCCCGCCTGGCGCATGAGCCACACGGGCGTGTGGTCGGTGGACTGGCGCAGGCAGGCGCGAATGAAGGTGTCGTTCTGCAGGGGAGCAAAGGGCA
>LNFM01012834.1_pt1 | contig 10863 bp, 9 predicted proteins | sample 596031 | NCBI WGS metagenome assembly LNFM01 (sample SAMN04254537, study PRJNA301005) | activated carbon metagenome | isolation source: dual media filters at the Ann Arbor, Michigan drinking water treatment plant | place: USA: Ann Arbor | reverse complement strand
TGTGCCCGCTTCAACAGTGCGGCCACATCGTTGTCCAAGCTAAGTGTCGTACGCATGCATCACAGCATAAGAGTCATGATGTCATGATGTCAATCAGAATGGCCTAAGCCGGCATTAAGGAAAGAATGGACCGAAAGAAAGGGGTCGGGAGTCATTATTTACGATTGTTTCGGTCGCCCCGGGGGCCGTAGCGTCGATTCCATCCCGAACCGTTTCGCCATTCGCCGGACCCAGGCTTCGTCACCGAAGGGGCGGCCTCGTTGCACGCTCACTCGGAGCGATTCCAACTCCGAGGCAGTCTGCGGGCGATTCACGCGCGTCAGCCAATCGCGTGGCCGCTCCACGGGCCAGTCACTCAGCCACGCCGTCAGCTTGGCATCTCCCTGATCCCGCCGCCAGAGGCTCGACCACTGCCAATCTTCCGCCTGTGCGACCAGCTTCGCCCGGAGCGCGTTGCGTTCGACATAGCGTGCGACGGTCAGGAAATGTTCATCGGTCTGGGCCGGAAAGGATTTGAAGCGGCCTTGATAGACCGGGCCTGTCCCGGCAGTGCGATGGTGGGCATGCCAGCGTTGGGTATGCGTCACGGTGATCCAGCGGAGGATTTCCGAAAGTTCCCCGTCCAGCCGGGGCCAGAGAAGCAGATGCCAATGATTCGGCATGAGGCAATAGGCGGCGATGCGGATCTTGGTGTGGGCGTGGGCCTCGGCGAGAATCTTTTCAAAGGCGGTGTAATCAGCGGGTGTCTCGAAGAGCGGGAGTCGTCCGACGCGGCGATTCAGGACATGATAGGCGAGGTCGCCGGCGGCAAGGCGTGGACGTGGTGTTAAGAAAAGACGCTCGACACCTTTTGTGGGTTCATTGATAACGAGAACGTGATCTCCCTAGATAGAGCGTAGAGATATACAGACGAAATAGTTTATATTGTATGTATTGCGGGCGCTGCTGTGGAGGCAGCGCAAAGATATGGGACATTCGGTTCAATCGAGTTTTGGACGCTCGGCTGACTTGGGGAACGTCCCATATCACCGCAATTTCAATTAACCCATGTTCTGATTGATCATTCTCTCGACACTCCGTTGCCCTTCAAGCGTTAATCTGTATTTTTTTCTAGCCTGTTTTGAAGTTCCCGATTTCTTTGTCTGGAGGACCAATGCGGGCTTCCGACTTATCAACGTGTCTAGGGCCGAAGTTATGTTTGAGATTCCATGCCCTAGATGCTTGAGCTCCTTGTTGAGAGAAAACCCGTCTAGGTCTGAAGCCCCCTCTATGACCTGGAACCAATATCCGACAACAAGCGCCTTATCGGCATCTTGGCCTGGGGCCGCAGCATCAAAGAAATCAGCGAGTGCCGGGTACTTTACTTTAAGATCTGATCCGCCTGCAGAAGTTATGCTGTCGAGACCACGCTCCCCGTGCATGAACGAAACACTTGCTCTCGAGCCAAATGCATCGTTCGCCCAATGCAAAACTCGCCGGAGCGCAGAGTCATCAAGCTTTGTCAGCGCGTCGGCTATACTTCTCATTGCATCGAGTTCACGAGACGGATCGACTGGATTTTCTGTGCTCATGGCAACGCCCCTCCAAGCTCCATTCATTGTAATCGCATTAGATATATCATTGCTAAACTTGAGTGCATAATAAGTAATATTTAGTCGCATGTCAAGATGCTCATTGGCATGGCAGGGCAAGCCGAATCACCGGGGCCTGAATCAAGGAAAATTGTTTCTCGACGAATCGAATATACCTATCTGAACTTGGAGCTCTGATACCGCTCCGCTATGGAGAAGGGCATGTATGTGGCTAACGTACTCAGTTCTTTACCTTGCATCGAGCGAACAGCCGCAATTGACCGAGAGTCAGTGGATTTCGTTCGATCAACTTCTGCATCTTTGAGATGCGCGAGGGGGAGATGCGAGAGCGAATGGCGACGGTGTGTAACGATTCATTTCCGGCCCAACGTATCAGATAGACAGTGGTCAGGAGAGGTAAGGCATTGGTACCGATGTCTTGGCCCATTGAATGCACAGCACAAGACTTACCCCAAATGTTAGGGCGCTGATGGGTGACTCGCGCGGCTCTGATCAGAGCTGACACGGTTGACGAGGACAACCGGGATGCGACGACGTCACACGACTGGCCCGGCGAGGAAAGATGGGATCTGAACACGGGCCCCGTTTGGAGAAGACGGAGGGCACGATGGCCTGTGCCCACTTGACCGGAGCCTTCGAGATGGGCGACCCCTTTAATTGGGTCTCGATCTACGGGGAGCTTACGCGTCAACCCCGGTCGAACTCCGAGAATCCCTATGGAGCAGGGTCAACGGCCTTGGGTGAAGGTGAGGACAAAGTTGAGCACGGCTTCACGCTTTTGCAGGCGGAGCGGAAGTCCCGTCGTTCCACAGGAAGCCGGCAGGACAATCTCATCTTTCTCTCGCAGGTCACCGTGCGCACCGGAGGGGGCAATCACGGTATCCATGACTGGGCTGCCATCGAATGAATAGAGCCACGACTTGTTTAGGGGGCCGCTTGGGAAAATTGAGTTGCCCGGTTTAGCAATGGTCGCCTGTACGGCGAGTCGGCAGAATTGGTCGGCATTTTGGTCTGTGGTGTGGCTCTGCTCGTCCGTGAGGGCGGTCCATGTCGCACCCATTGATGAAAGCCCCAGGTCGCGGCCTGCGCGAAGTCTATCGAGCCCAGTATTGCCGATGGCAGGAAGAGTGGACCGGAGTATGCCCATACGGTCTGCTTGGTGTGGAAGAGGATTGATAAAGTGTGATGCCGGAACAAAAAAATCCAACGTATTGACGGCCACGCGTCCGATTGTCCACCAGATGTTATCGGTTGCCTCCACTCGAATGATGGAATCGTTTGTCCGTAGGTGCCACATGAAATCTTGCGGCAACTGCGTCAGGGCGTGGAATGACCAGTTGATTGGTGCTTCGGCCATGGCGAGTCCCAGCGAAACGCTCCCATTCAGGATGTCGTACACTGGCCCAAACATGCCATCACCGAAACGAGACTCGCCAACCCAGGTTGCAGGTTGATGCAGATAGGTGTTGAGCCGATTGTCCATCAGCAGTTGGCTCAGGTTAAAGATGCTGCCTGTTGCATGATCGCGCCGGCCATACACAAGGGCTTTGCGCGGAATGCATTGCAGATAGGGCACGGGGAAGACTCGCCCCTCAAACGGGTTTGCGCCGTAGGGATGCGCATGATAGATGATTTCTCTGGGATGAAAAGCGGCGTTGAATAACACAAGTGAGGCGATTGGTTCCTGCTCGCAGAGAGCACTATGATTAGTGTTCGGCAATGTCTGCAGGGCACGAGGAGAAACTGGGGCTTCTTCCCATCGGCGGAGGGATTCAACGGCGGCTAATGTGGCCAGCTTGGCTCCATAGCTGTGGCCGACGATATGCAGGCGGATTTTCCCCCCGTGAACGGCCTCGTTCCATCGAATGAGCGAATAGAGCAGCGCGGAGACAGGGCAATCACGGCCGGTTCGATCTGTGTCCGTCTGCACTCCATAGACATCATGTTCTAAGGGGGAAAGCGGTTCGCAACTAGGATGGCGATCGTTCTGGTTAGAGACGGTTTGGTCTGTGGTGAAGTACCGATCAGGCGGTTTGTGGCCGAGCGCCACCGTAAAACTGTTGAGGGATTGCTTCCAGGCTGTCGGTAAAAACAGCACCGTGCCGTCAATGATGTTGGTTATGTCTCTGAGACCTCGGTCCAAGCCGAATGGAAGAACGGCGGTGGCCAGGTCTCCTAGTGGCCGACTGACGGAGGGCCAGGCGACAAAGAGAAGAAAAGGACGAAACTCGCTTTTGGCCGGGAGATGCGAGAGTTGCTGGTCGAGACTCTCGATGTAGCGATGGGAATTGGCAATGGCTTCCGCTAACGTAAAGTTCCAGCCGTGGATTACAACATATAGATCGGTCACCGGAAGTGGTGCGTCTGTTCCAGCCGGTGGGGCAGGAATCGCACGCCGGATTTCAAAGAGAGGATTGGAGATCAACCGACTGTCATCATTATACAGGGCAAAGGCGGTTCGTCCTTGTGAGAGAAGTGGCGAGTCATAGGTAAAATGTGTGGCAGGCTCAGTCGCACAGCCGGTCCAGACGGTCAACGAGATCAGAGACCAGGTTGTGCGCATGAGCAGTTTGGCGAGCGACAGCATAGGCACTCCCATGGTTTTCTTGGATTGGAGAAGGGAACCAATATTGTGGGGAAGCCCCCCGCTGCCTCAGCCAGGTCCCCTGGGTAAGAAGATATGTGTTCAATTTTCACCATCGCATAAATCGTACTGCCGTACCTTAGTTGACATATGCCCAATTTGGATGCGTCATGCTAATCGAGGCGCTTTCGAGAGGAGGTTTATCTGGCTCGTTGACATTTCTTATCAATATATCCTTTAGAGTATTGGTGGACTGAATAATTTCCCGTCCAATTTTAGAAAAAGTGGCTTCCTCGTAAAAAACCCGATGGGAGAGGAGCGGGTTTGTAAAGGCTTGGGAAAATGCGTCAATGGCAACCATCGTTAACATAAGTTCGGGGAGAGGCGAATCGTCCGCAGGATCTTCGGCGAAGAGCCCTACATAGAAATCGACTTCATCTGGACTTTTATACGACCTTTTCAAGAACGCAATAACGTCCGGGTCCTTCGATATGTCTTCAAATTGTTGTGGCCGTGAAAGGGAAACAAACTCACGGTAATCAGTATATGGAGCGAGTTCGCAGGTAGCATCTTGCTTGAGTGCTAACTCTTCAGTCCACATGAGTGCATCTGGAGTATTAAAAGCTCCAATGCGACCGGCCTTTTGAGCACTTATGTACGTAAAAGCCTTGGCCAGCCCGCTACCTAAAAGCAGTTGATTGTTCATGAATGTCCCAGCTACGGGAAGTTTTTGGTTACCCCAATCAATGAATTCCGGAACAAGGGAGTGCCACCGGTAGAGCAGGCTGAATTCGGTTGTGATCCAATTGGGCTTGTTCCAGGGGGCATAGTGTGCAAACGAGGGGTCTGCAACAAACCGAAAGGGCATTCGGGAAATATGGTTGATATATTCCTCCACCACGATTTTGATAAACAAAACGATGATCGTGTTTCTCGTGGTTTCAAATACACGGTCATCATCCCAAGCTGGCTCAGCCTTGGCAATCAGAGATGCAACGCGATTGTGCTCCCTCAAAAACAACGTATTCATCATGGCTACTTGCGTGGCTGAGTTTGTGCGATCTCCCCCAAAGGCGAAAAGGCTCTGGTGCTGCAAGCTGCTCAGAGTAACCTTCTCTACGCCCAACGGAGGATCCAGCTCATCAAATTCTTTTTTAATCTCACCGTAAGCATTAAACAAAAACGGCGCGTACTCTTCTCCACGAATCATTTGCGACTTCAGTTTTCCTCGATTTCCAACATCGGGGTTTTGTGCTCTGAGCTGGGTAGTCTGTTTCGGCAACCGTCCGTATAGCGTGCACATATCCAGATGATGGGTAGAGGTATTTTGTTTGCGTGCAAGGTCTTTATCCGCGTCAGGCGCATTATGTGGAACTGTGCGGGTGCGGAGGATGCTATCTGTTAAGTACTGTGCAAATGCGGGGAATAAGCAGGTGGATTTTGTACAGTAGCGCTGCGCGCCATTCCTGCGCCTAAAAAGCTCCTGGAGGTCGGCAGCTTTCGGTCTCTCTCGTTTGGAAGCAGCAAGATGCCGTCCGCTCCAGGTATGATCTGACAGAGATGTCCACGAAACATAGTCGTGGGCTGTACTCCATGGGTGTGGTCTATGGGGCGCAGAGTTAACAAGGCGATTGACCATCACCGCACTGATTGTTTTCTTTAGCCAGGGCCAGCCGTTCGAAAAATCAGCGAGTGTTTTCAATAGCCACTTCGGTGTGTACCGCAGGACAGGGCTCAAGAGAGGTCCCAAGAGAGAGCCCAAGAAATAACCCAAGGCATAGCGCAACATAGTGCAATCCTCATATCTCGAAAATTTATAGGGCCTGTAAGTCTCAGGCCAGTTGTGCGAGAAATTTACAACTGACGCGTCAAAATCATTTGGTTTTCAAATACTCAATAATCGCTGAACGTTCGCCGTGTGATAAGGTTGTGCCGTAACGGTGGCCTCCGTTGCCGTTGCCGGATTTCGTGACATCAAACCGAAATCCAGATTCACAGACAAATCCTACCTTCTGAGGATCAAAGGTGTCACAACCTCGATAAAATGTGCTAGGCCGTTCGTCAGGCGGCATGAACAGATCGTGCAGCGTGGGCACGGAGCCATTGTGGAGATATGGTGCGCGAGCCCAGATTCCGTCTAGCAGTGAATTCGCGTAACCGCTACTCCTGCGGTAGTTTTTGAATTGCCACAACAGGCCCTGGCCCACCGTAGCAAAGTTTCTCAGTAGCTGCTCGGAAAGCATGTCGAGCCGTTGACGATCCGTGCCAATCTCCTTGATATCCGTGACGTCTCCATAGAAGGGACCTGTTAGTTCATGGCATGACGGGCAGCCTTGATTGATATAGATTTCCTCCCCAAGGGCTGCCTTAGCTGGGTCAATGGCGAACGGATATTGAGGGGCAGGTGCCTCTGATGACCAAAGTGCGACCAGCTCGATTGCCGCGTGATCGAGTGACTCTTCGGTCGCTCCACCAGCCAGGGCTGCGGAAAGATTGCGTTCATGAAGCGAACGATTGTTCCCATCCCAGTGTAACCATGAATCGCTCCGTATTTTTTGGTTCCAAAGCGATGGTAAATCTACCGTTCCAACAAGGTTGTCGGCTTCTGGATTCATTCCAAAGTGCTGACGCCATGGGTTTAACGCATCGGTCCTTCCCGGCCCGTGCTGGGGGCGTGAGTCTCGCCAGCGATTGTCATTAGCGGCCATCTGGAGCGTTTTGATGAGTTTGGGAATAATGTAGAACCGATAGGCCATTCGATCGAAGAACCCCAAAGGCGCTCCAGCTTTAGAAATCTCCTCGAAGATATTCTCCGATGTAAAGCGCGGATCTGTTGAGGTCTCTATTATGAAACGCAAGTATGCTTCAAGGTCCAGCTTGTTTGCAGGGGCGCCAAGAATAATGTCTGGATTTCCATTGATCGTGGATGTGTGGCAGGTCGCACAGTTGAATCCGACTCGTGCAACCCCGTATTGACGTACCGATATGCCTACTGGAAGGGAGCGCCCTGGTTCATATGAAAACCCGAAAGTTTCCCATCCACGGGGCGCTCGCTTGGGAAACAAGTTTGGAAGGACTTTCCATATAACGTAGGGGTAGCCATTGACCTCAGCTCCGATCGAGCCGTACTTGAAATGCTCAATGTCTTCTCTCGATGATTCAGACTCCAGGATTTTTCCATGTGAGTAGTAAGGTGTCCCTGCTGATGTGGCAAGTAGGAGTGTTATGACAATGGACAGAAGCGCTAGTCTCATTAGTTTCCTCAGTTAAAATACCAAGTGATGTCGGGTGCGGTAGATGGGGGGCGGTCTTGACCTTGCATCTTGTGAATGGCAGTCAGGGGGGTACACATGACTATTAGCACCTGTTGATACTTTTGATCGGATGCCATCCCTCGCTCATATCATGCCTGCTTCAGCCAGAACTTCCCGTCCCTATCCCACTTTCCTCTCCGGCCACACCGTCCGCAGCCCAAATCGCCCTTGAGAGTTTCACACTGCAATATACTTGGGGTAGACCCCAGTGCCTTCGGTAACGGTGATTTTCATTTCCCCCTACTGCTTGGTTTAGAATACTTGTCAAAATTGTGGTGTGAGATTGTTTTCTGATCGAGCACTTCCGCTATGGCGGCAATCTCCCACATGTTGGCGCTGATAGTCATTCAAAGGATCGCTCTGCTCACTTATAAGAGGACTACGGTGTTCGATAAGTAAAAGCGTTTGGCCTCTTGATCTTGACTTCTTTGCCAGCGATCAGGAGCGTCACTTCTACCGGGAGAGAACTAGTTGGGGCCGGGCCACGAAGCTGCGGCAACGCAAGTGTTACAGTCGATCCTGTTGCGCTCCTGATCGTCACTGGTGGATCTGGGCTTCCAATTTCCACCTTTGTGACAGATGCCCCAGAGTATTGCGGGGCGAGGGTTAGAATCACCTCTGTTTGGGGCTGACTAATGTCGGGGGAAAGCACAAATGGCAAATCCTGAGTGCTCATTACTACTTTTGACTGCAACAGACTTGTGGCATAGGGGATCGGAGTGCCGGCTTGATCCGTAGCTTCGGTGGAAGCTCCATTGTCCAAGACGGTCCATTGAAGTTTATCGCTCGTTGCTTTAGCAAGTGTTTCAAGTTGTTTGTTCGGGGTAAGCCCAACTCGGAGCTGATACCGGTTCAAAAGAGTAATTTGATCACGCGGTACAGCAAGCGGCCCGAGGAATACGGCCGCATCTGCGGTCAACGGTTTGTCACATGTCAATACTGCGGCTATAGGAAGAACTGCACTAATCTGTTCTGGATTAACTCTGCAGGTAAGCTTTGCCGGCCTATCGCTCGAAGCGCGCTTCAACCCCTCAAGTTCTGCCGTACTGAAGGTCCACTTCAATGGCGGGATGAGATCACTGAGAGTTTTCTCGAAAAATGAAATTGAAGCAGGACGCAGGGACATTGTCACTACCGCCTGAGCTTTCAAGTCAAAAGGAGTCAGCGCAGCCTTCCCGCTCTCTCTTTCGGTATACTCGTACTTGGAAAGCAGTATTGGAATGTCCGCAGCCGCATCCGGGAGCGAGAATGCTTTTTGAATCTTCGCGAACGAATCAAATTGTTGGTCGATCCCGAGAGCCACGTTTCGGATGCCCTCTGCAATTTTCCCCAGGTCGCCCGGCTCCATGAGGTAGGGGGCTGGACGTGCTACAACCTCTAGACTATGGAGATTTTTTGGTGCAATCAGTACTGCATACAGATCCCGTGGTCCCGGCTCAATTTCATACTCAATTGTATAGGCAGAACCAAGCCAACGAGCCGGATTTATTGCCAGCCGTTTCTCGATACGACGGCGCGGCCCAAAGGCAAATCCAAATGACTGCCCGTTCACTAAGCCGGGAAAAGGATTGTAAATGGCATACTGCAAGGGATATTCAACGGCTTGAAGCAACTGTTCCTGCAAGCCATTCTGTGTTCGACGTGCTGATTTGAGATCCACACCCTGGCTCGCACTTCCCGCTTGGTGAGAGATTGAGTCAATATTGCTTTGCAGAAAACTATCTTGCGCGCTGATTCCGCTGTATTCGGGAAACAACGTATACACATGAAGTTTGTTGGAGCAGTCTTCTGTCTGATTCGCCATCGTACACTTCGCAGTGATATTAAAAATGGCAACGGCAAATTCTCGTCGGTACCATCGGCTAAGGTATTGATTGATTGAAACATCAAACCTTACGAGGAGCACTTGATTGTTGGGGTCCAAGAATTGAGAGTCTCCTTTGAACAGGAGGTCGTATCCCATTAAATATTCTTGGCTGACGGCGACATTTCGCAGCATGGATCTGGCCGGAAGCCCGATGTCCTTGTTCGCTCCTGGGGGCGTCCGAAACGCGATCTCCCCTCCGGAAATAGGACTGGGAGCAGAAACTAGGCTACTGCCTGTGGGGGAGACGCTAGTGGTGACATCGGTGCGACTGGCTTGATTTGCGTCAAACAACTCATTCAGTGATGCAGGAGACAGATTCCCGGATTGCTCCCTAATACGTCCACGATATTCAGCCATCGTACGGACAACTTCATCATGTGTATACAATTTTGGTTCTGAGATCGTCATGTTAGCGAGGTTGGTGCAGGCTGAGGACATGACACAAGATATGGCTACGAGAAGATAGCAACTATTGCGGCAAAAAGCCTTTCCCATGACTTCCCTCAAGTTGAGTTGCCCCTTTCAGAATTAACCGGTCGGCGATTGCAGAGTGCCGTGTCCATATTGTGGAATTATGTCAGGCATGGCGTTACCGGTTTCACGGGAATGCGTTCGGAAGAAAGAAAATGGGTCGGGCGTCTTTGCTTGAGAACCATGGCTTGTGACGAGGGAAGCTGCCACCGGTGTTTCGCAGCGGATTCTGGCGAAAGTCACGTTCCCGATGTGTCGGGAGTGGCTGAGTGCTCCTAGCCCGCCGCTTTCTGATCGGTGATTCACCGTGCCTCCTGTGAGTCCAACAGCCGACAATGTTCTGAGTAGGCGCATAGCTGCCTCTCTAAGGGCGTTCAGCTTTGTTGAGACTCGTATCCCCCCTCGGATTTCACCTGCGAACCTCTCGTACGTAGCCATTGCGGAGAAAAAGTAAGTATGTCTGCGCGGCGGGAAGGTAGCAGAGGGGCAAGACTAAAAAAATACCTCGGAAGCATATGTCCGGTTTTGCCTACCTCCGATTAGATCCATACGGTTCTATTCATGCTAGGACCGGTAGGCAGGTGGGATGTCTGGATCGGGCGGGGAATCGAGGGTGGTGGTCGTGTCTATCGCATCAATGTGAAATGGATTCGCAAGGGTAATGATGGACTTGGTCAGGTACGGAGCGAGCGGAGTACTGGCGTCGCTGAGGGGTTAGATGGGGGCAGTTTGGGAAAGAAAAAGGGTGGCAGGGACCAATGCGCAACAGAATTCATAGCCGTCAATCGAATCATTGGTTCCTGCCACCATTTTCTGATCTCAACCTAGTTCCCGGCATCGTCCATGGCCGCGTCCGGATTCCATGCTGAGACGACGAAGCGTAGCTGGCCACGCATGCCGGGCGTTGTCTTGCTATCGAAGGGACCGCTATCTCAACTTTCCCTCCCCTGAGTCTCTTTGGATCAATCTCATGGTCAGCTGGCTTGGCTCCCTGATCTTGCCATGCATAAGTGACCTTCCAGGCAGCTCCCTTTT
>LNFM01012833.1_pt1 | contig 10864 bp, 11 predicted proteins | sample 596031 | NCBI WGS metagenome assembly LNFM01 (sample SAMN04254537, study PRJNA301005) | activated carbon metagenome | isolation source: dual media filters at the Ann Arbor, Michigan drinking water treatment plant | place: USA: Ann Arbor | reverse complement strand
TTCCGGGGCGTGCCCCACAATCCCGCCGCCCCGGGACGGCCCGACTCCGCCAGGAGTTTTCGGGCCGTCGGGCACCCCGGCGAGGACGCCCGGGGTCAACGGCAGGCAAGGAGGCGCACGCCGATGGCACGCTGGTTCATCGACCGACGGCCCCAGCAGGGCATCCCGTCGGTCAGCCTGAGACGGCTCTTGCCCGAAGCCCGGTTCGTCGGGTGTGAGGACTTCGAGGTCTCGGGCTGCACGGCCGACAGTCGCCGGCTCGACCCCGGCCAGGTTTTCGTGGCCGTGCCGGGCTCCCGGTTCGACGGCCACGCCTTCATCGCCCAGGCGATCGAGCGCGGGGCGGCGGCGGTCGTGGCGGAGCGCCCCTGCCCCGAGGCCGGGCGGCTCCAGGCGATCGTCCCCGACTCGCGGGCGGCCCACGCCCGGATCTGCCAGGCGCTCGCGGGGGACCCGTCCGACGCGATCACCACCCTCGGCGTGACGGGCACCGCAGGCCGGACGGTCGCGGCGGTCTACCTCCGGGCGATCCTCGAAGCCGCGGGCGGGCGGTACGGCCTGGTCAGCCGGATGGACTGGTCCGACGGCCGGACCACCCGGCCCCTCGGCGCGGGGGCGTCCGACGCCGCCGGGCTCGCCGGGATGCTCGGCGAGATGGTCGACTCCGGGTGCGCCGGCGGCGTCCTCGAACTCGGGCCGGAGACGCTCGACTTCCGGGGGGTCGAGGGGATCGGCTTCGACACCGCCGTGGTCACCGACCTCGGCGGCGCCCCGGCGCTCTCGGCCGACGAGGTCACGTCCCGACGCAACGCCTCCTCGCGGCTGGTCCGGCGGGTCCGGCCCGGCGGCTCGGTCGTCGTCAACGCCGACGAGCCGGCCTGCGAGATCCTCGGCGGGATCAACCTCGACGCCGATCGGGTCAGCTTCGGCCTGCTCCGCAGGGCCGACGTCTCGGCCCGGGTCGACCGGCTCGACGGCCGGGGCACCCGGTTCCGCCTCCTCGGGTTCGACCGGGAGGCGTCGGTGACGCTCCGGCTCCCCGGCCTGACGACCCTATCGCACGCCCTGGCCGCCGCCGCCGCCGCGCGTTCCCGGGGCGTGGGGGCGGACGCGGTGGCCGCCGGGCTGGAGTCGGTCGCGACAATCCCCGGCCGGCTCGAACCGCTCGACGAGGGGCAGCCGTTTCTCGTCTTCGTGGACGACGCCCGGCGCGGGGGCACGTTACAGGAAGCCTTGCGCGCGGTCCGGTCGGCCCTTCCGGGCCCCGGCCGGGTCCACTGCGTCTTCGGCGCGGAGGGGAACCGTCCCGACGCGGTCGCCGAGCGCCGGTCGCTCTCGGCGGTCGCCGAGGGCCTGGCCGACCGGGTGACGCTGACGCTCGACAACCCCCGCGGCGAGGACCCGAACGCGATCCTCGACGCCCTGCTCGCCGGGTTCCGCCGACCCGGCCGGGTCCGGGTCGAGCCCGACCGCCGGGTCGCCATCGAGTCGGCACTGGCCGACGCCGTCCCCGGCGACGCCGTCCTGATCGCCGGCAAGGGCCGTCAGACGTTCCAGATCTACGCCGACCGCGCCGAGCGTTGCGACGACGCCGGGGCCGCCCGCCGTTGGCTCCGCGACCGACGCCCGCGCGGCCGAAGGGCCCCGGCCTGAGCCGGCCGCCGCGGCGGGGTTCCCGGCTGACTACAATGGGGACACCGGCCGGTCGGCCGGGGGGAGGTCGCGGCACCCCGCGCGGGACGGTCCGGAATGTTGACAAGGCGGCAACTCGCGGCGGAGAGCTGGTCACGGTTCGTCGGGTACGTCCCCGAGATGGGCCGCCCCTGGTTCGCCGCCGCCTGGCTCGCGGCCGTCGTCTGTACGTCGCTGGCGATCCTCGGCGGCGCGGCCTGGCTCTCCCGGCGGGTCCCGTACGGAGCGCTGGGGGTGCAGGCGTCACTCGTCGCGGGGATGACGGCGACGGCCTATCTGGGCTTCTGGCGGCACCGTGAAGCGTACCGAGAACGGTACGGCCAGTGGGCGTACCGGGCGCTCTTCTTTCGCTATGTCGGCCCGACGGTGGCCCTGCTAGGGGCCTCCGCCTGGCTCCCCCTGGCGACGGCGCAGGGCCAGGGAGTCTCGTGGGGACTTTCGCGAGGCGTGGCGGCCTACTGCTTCCTCAGCGGCGGGCTCATCAGCGCCCGGGGCCGCGCCCTTTTCTGGAACATTGACCTCCGGGCGTTCGTTTACAGCGTCTTCCCGGAGGAAGGTGGCTGGGTCCGCTCGCCGCTGTTCGATCTCCTCCGGCACCCGATCTACTCGGCGGCCGTCCGGATGATCCTGGGCCTGGCGGCGGTCCGGAACAACGCCGAGGCACTCGCCTCCGGCCTGCTTCTGGCGGCCGGGTTCGCACTCTGGTCGGGCCTGGAAGACCGGGAAATGGCGGGACGGTTTCCCGAATACGACGCCTACCGGCGCCGGACCCCCGGCCTCTTCGTGCTCCGTCCGGCCCGCGTTCTCGCCTTCTGGCGGTACCTCGTCGTCGGCAATGCCGGGGCCCCGGCACTATACCCGCAAGACGAAGCCGTCGCGGTCGTTGCGGGCGAGCCGGTCGATCGTTAAGTTAACGTGAAGGGGGCGCCGCCCGCCTGTGCCACCTCTACGGATCGAACGGGAGTCGGGGGGCCGGACATGCGTCTGACGAACTCGGTCGCGGGGTTGGTCATTCTGGTCTTGCTCACCGGGCTGGGCTTCGGCCTGTTTTCGCTGCTCGTGAGTGAGCGTCGGCAGGCAGCGGCCCGGGAAGTCGCCCTGGCCCTACGGGCCGCGAGGCTTGCCGAGGCGTCGGCCGCCGCCGAAGCCGCGCGCCGGGCCCGAATGTCGGCCGAGCGGGGGGGCGTGCCGGAGGCGCCTCCCGCGCCCGGCGACGACCGCGACAGGTTGGTCCTTGAGAACGAGGCGCTGCGGGCCCGGGTCCTTGAACTCGAATCGAGGCTGCGGCTCATCGACCCGCCTTCTGCCCCTGCTTCTCCCGCGGTTTCGCCCGGCCGTTGACCGGGGCTTCGTCGAAGATCGCGTTCAGTTCGTTGGCGACCCGGACGCCGGCCTGCGCCAGCCGGAGCCGGATGACGGGGACGGCGGCGTCGGCGTAGTCTCGGCCGATCCGGCTCCCCGGCGGGATGTAACGGCCGCCGTCCTTGAGGTCGCGGTAGGCCCGTTTCGCCGCGGCCAGGCTCTCGTCGGCCCAGTCCTCGACGGCCCCCTTTGACCAGCCCTCGACGTTCTGCGGGGTCAGCAGCGGTTCGATTTCGTCGACCCACTTGCGCTCGTCCCGGCTGTAGTCTTCGATCAGGGCCGAGTCCCAGAGCCGGTGGAGGTTCACGCCCCGGCCGAGGAACTGGACCTGCGTGGTGTTCCCACCCCGGTCGTTCCGGTCGCCGACGTGGAGCGGCTGGTGGACGTCCTGGATGAAGTGGACGAGGAACAGGAGCGCCCGGGCTCGCTCGGCCTTCGGGGCGTTCCGGTCCCTGAGGACCTTACGGAACTGCCCGATCTTGGCGACGACGCAGTCGCCCCGTCGGCAATAGCGGTCGGAGTACTTCGGGGCGTCGACGGGGACGTTGACGTAGTGCCAGGGCCCGCTCCCGGGGACGGCGTCGTGCCCCTCCTGGTCGGCCCAGTTGCAGACGGTCAGGAGGGAGTCCCCTTCCAGGAGGAGTTCCTTGACCCCCGCGCGGGCGGCGGGGGTCAGCCGGGCCTCGGCGATCCGTGTGGCGATCCGGTGCCCGCGGGGCCCCCAGGCCGAGGCCGCGGGCGCGAGGGCCGTGAAAACGACCGCCACGGTCAGCGGCGGGCACAACCAGCGTCGAAGTCGTTGGTGCATCGTCCGGTCGACTCCCGAGGTACGCGTTCCGGGGCGGTCCCGGGCGGTCCCGCCGTTGATGGTCCCATTATGGCCCGGCCGACGCCGGCCGGGGAAGGGAACGGCGGGGCCGGCACCCCCGGTTCGCCGGCCCGTGTATGATGATGGGGAGGCCCGCCGACGGACAGCGGGTCGGTTCCGGGGAGGGGGTCCAGGGTGTCGAAAACCGGGTCGGAGGGGCGTCGGCGGACCAGCCGGGGGCGGTTCGGGACGTTTCGTGAGGACTGGCGGGCCTCTCGCAACGAGCCGTCGAAGAACTGGACGCGCCCCGGCGAACCGTCAGGGATGCAGCGGAGCCTGCCGACTCTTTACCGGGAGCTCTTCCTCAGGGTCCGCCGCGACCTCCCGACGATCGCGGGGGCGGTCGGCCTGCTCACGGTCGCCACGCTCTTGAAGCTGCTGCCGCCGGCGGCGACGAAGCTGGTGATCGACTACGTCTTGCTCCAGCGCCCGCTCCCCCCGAACGTCCCCGGCTGGCTGCCGATCCCCAGCCGCCCCGAGGCCCGGCTCTGGCTCCTCGTGGCGGTGGTCACGGTGGTCGCGGGGCTGGCGACGGCGGTCGGCCTCACGGCCCGCTGGCTCGCCACCAAGTCCGCGAAGCGGCTGCAGGTGCGGACCCGACGCAGGGCCTTTGAACACGCCGCGAGGCTCCCGCTGCACCGGATTTATCAGCTCAAGGCGGGGGGCGCGGCGAGCCTGCTCCGCGAGGACGCCGACGGCGTCGGCGAGCTGGTTTTCAGCATGGTTTACAACCCCTGGCGGGCCGTGGTCCAGCTCGTCAGCGGGGTGGCGGTGCTCCTCTGGGTCGACTGGCGGTTCCTTCTCGGGGCGGTCCTGCTCGCGCCTGTGGTCGTCTGGACCGACCGGATGTGGAACAAGAAGCTCCGGGGTCTGTACCGGGCGGTCCGCCGGCAGCGGCAGGACATCGAAGGGGGGACGGCCGAGGCGTTCGGCGGGATGCGGGTCGTCCGCGCGTTCGGCAGGGTCAAGACCGAGTCGGGCCGGTTCGCCAGGGAGAGCCACTACCTCAGCCGGCTGGAGCTGTTCGCCTGGCGCTGGACCCGGTCTGTCGAGGGGATCTGGGACCTGGTCCTGCCCCTGGCCTCCAGCGGAATGCTGCTCTACGGCGGCACGCAGGTCCTGCGGGGTTCGCTGTCGCTGGGGGACCTGATGATGTTTCTGGTCTACCTCGCGATGCTTCTGGAGCCGATCGCCGTCCTGAGTTCGAGCGTCACCCAGTTGCAGAACAACCTCGCGGGCTTCGACCGGGTTCTCGACCTGCTGGCCGAGCCCCGCGAGATGGCCGACCGCCCCGGGGCGCTCACGGTCAACCGGCGGAACACCGAGGGCTCGATCACACTCCGGGGTGTCACGTTCCGCTACCCTGGTTCCGATGCGCTGGTGCTGAAGGGGATCGACCTGGACGTGAAGGCCGGCGAGACCGTCGCCCTGGTCGGCCGGAGCGGGGCGGGGAAGACCACCCTCTGCAACCTGATCGCCCGGTTCTACGACCCGACCTCGGGCGTGATCGCGCTCGACGGCCGGGACCTCCGCGACGTCCGGGTCGAGAGCTACCGTCGGCTCCTCGGGATCGTCGAGCAGGACGTCTTCCTGTTCGACGGGACCGTGGCCGAGAACATCGGCTACGCCGGCCGCCGGGCGACCCGCGCGACGATCGAGGCCGCGGCGCGCGTCGCCCACGCCGACGAGTTCATCACGGCACTCCCCGAGGGGTACGACACCCGGATCGGCGAGCGCGGGGTGAAGCTAAGCGGCGGCCAGCGCCAGCGCCTGGCGATCGCCCGTGCGGTCCTCGCCGACCCGACGATCTTTATCCTCGACGAGGCGACGAGCAACCTCGACTCGCACTCCGAGCGGCTGATCCAGGAGGGCCTGGAATCGTTGATGCGGGGCCGGACGTCGTTCGTGATCGCGCACCGCCTGAGCACGATCCGGCGCGCCGACCGGATCCTGGTGATGGAGGCCGGCCGGGTCATCGAGTCGGGCCGGCACGACGACCTGATGGCCCGCGACGGCCGGTACCGGGGGATGGTCGAGCTGCAACAGCTCGGCACGGAGGCCTGAATCGTTCGCGTCAAGGGGCGGCCGGGGTGTCGTCGCCCCCCGGTGGGCGGTCGCGGTCGCGAACTTCAAAGTAACGCCCGATCGAATCGAGGCTTTCGATCAGGTAGGGGAGGCCGTTGAGGACGCTGAACAGGCCGATGAGGATCAGGCCGTGGCCGGCCCGGAAGTGGCCCCGTTGGAGGTCCTCTCGGAACGTGTCGGAGGCGTCGGAGACGCCGATCAGCATCAGCGCGAATCCCTTCACGACGTTGGTGAGGGGGTGATCGACGATCGCCCGGACGCGGCGTGCCCAGGTGTCGGCGTGTCCGGTCACGGTCTCGGCCCCCGGTCAGTCGACAAGGTCCACCTCGACGGTGATGTCGCGGCGGAGGAAGAGGCACTGGCCCCCGGCCTCCTCACAGGTGTTGTAAAGGGCGTAGGCCGTAAGGCGGGCCTTGCCCGACGCGCCGGGGGGGGCCTTCACCTCGAAGTCGAGCCGGCGGACCTCGTCGGACTCCGGCGGCGGGCCGGGGGGGGCCTCCAACAGCCGGGCGTCGACGGCCCAGCCGTCGGGCGCGTTAACCCAGACCTGCAGGGGCGTCGATTCGTTGTTCCAGTGCGCCCCGAGCGCCCGGTTCGGCCGGAACGTCAGGTGGGCGCGGGCGGCGCCTCCGGGGCTGACCTTCGCGGGGACGACGACCACCTCGGCCTCGATCAGCCCCCGGTCGTCGCGCCTGATCCGACCCTTCGGGTCGGGCTCGGCGGGGGGCTTCCGATCGGTGACCACCTCGCGGGCCGGGCTCGCGATCTCGGACCCGTAGGGCTCCAGGGCGAGCGCGACGGGGGTCTCCCCGCGGTCGCGGACCTCGTCCCTGGCCTGAGCCACCCAGTCGTAGAACGGGTACGGCTTCGCCAGCCGGGGGCCGTACTGTTCGATCCGGCGCCTCCAGATGTACTGGTTCGGGTCGAGTTCCAGGGCACGCCCCCAGGCCCCGACGGCCGCCCGGAAGTCCCCCGGCTCCCGGCCGGCCGACTCGTGGCGGACCCGGTGGGCGACCCCCAGGCGGAACACCGAGAGCTTGTCGTCGGGGTCGATCTTCAAGGCGCGTTCGTAGGCGTCGATCGCGTCGGAGGCCCGGTCGGGGCCGCGCCAGACGGTCAGGGCGTCGCCGACCGCGCGCCAGGCGTCGGCGGAGGGGGACGCCTCGGCCCTGACGCGGAGCGCCTCGGGGTCGGGGGGGCCGGGCGACCGGGCCGACGCGGGGCCTGCGTCGTCGTCGAACGTCCTGTCGAGGAAGTCGGCCTCGAAGGTCTCGGGGTCGGGGCCCACGGCCCTGACGATCCCGTGCTCGTCGATCGCCACCACGATCGGGACGGCGGGGGCTTCCATCAGGTTGATCGGGTCGTGGAGGATCGGCCAGTCGAACCCCTGCCACTGGGCGAACAGCCGGCAACGGTCGGGGTGCTGCTCCTGGGTCACGCCGAGTACGGCCATCCGGCCCTGCTCGACCCAGTCGCGTGTGCGTGCGTGCCAGACCGGCACGTGCTTACGGCAGCCCGCTCACCACGACGCGAACTGGATGAGGAGGACCTTCTTGCCGAGGTAGTCGGAGAGGGAGACGGCCGCGCGGTCGGCGATCGCCGGCAGGGTGAAGTCGGGGTGCCGCTCGCCGACCTTCGGGGCGTACGCGCCCGCCGCGGCCGGCCGTGTGACGCCCGCGAGCACCAGCCCGACGGCCGCCAGCGCCAGTACCTTCGTCCGCATCGTCCGTCTCCTCCGGGTCGTGTCTGGTCGAACTTACTTGACGGCCGCGGCGGCCTTCAACAGCGCCTCGGTCGTGTGGCGGTCGCGGAAGCCTTCGAGGAAGAGCTTGGCCCGGATCACGCCGCCGCCGTCGAGGACGAACGTCCCCGGCCTGGGGACGCCTTCGAGTCGGCCCTTCGCGGCCTCGTTGCGGACGTTGTAGGCGTCGATCGTCTTGCTGTCGGGGTCGGAGAGCAGCGGGAACGTCACGCCCGCGCGGTCCGAAAACGTCTTCAGGACCGACGGTTCGTCATAGCTAATGCCGACGATTTGAACACCGGCGTCGGCGAGCGCCCTGGAATCCTTTTGCAGCTGGACCAGCTGCGTCCGGCAGAACGGTCACCAGTCGGCCGACCGGTAGAAGACCAGGGCGACCTTCCCCTTTCCGAGGAATTCTCCGAGCGTACGCTCCTCCCCCTGCTGGTCCCTGAGCGCGAACGCCGGGGCCTTCTCGCCGACCTTCAGGCCGGTCTGTGCTTCAGGTGCCGGCTTGCCCTGGCCCGCCGCGACGCCGGCGGTGAGGGCGGCGAACGCCAAGGCCGTGGCGAGCGATCGGAGCGGTGGTCGCATCGGTCCTCCCCTGGGGATCGAGGTCGGGCCGGGGGGCCGCCCCCCGCGCCAGCGGTCGATCGTAGCCGAAACGGCGCGCCGCGACAAAGGGGGGCACTCGCGCCGGTCCGCCCCCCCTTACCGTCCGGGGGCTGGGGGGTCGCCGCGGCCGGGTTCCGGGGGCAGTAGCGCCCTGACGGTCTCCAGGGTGTCGGCCTCGCCCGCGGGCTTGTCGGTCCGCCAGCGGACGATCCTCGGGAACCGGACGGCGACGCCCGACTTGTGGCGGGTCGACCGGTTCAGCCCCTCGAAGGCGAGTTCGAAGACCAGTTCGGGGGTCACGGTGCGGACGGGCCCGAACTTCTCGACCATGTGCCGGCGCACCCAGGCGTCGACCTTGCGGATCTCGGCGTCGGTCAGGCCCGAGTAGGCCTTGGCGATCGTCACGAGCCGGCCGCCGTCCCAGACCCCGAACGTGTAGTCGGTGTAAAGGCTCGCGCGCTTGCCGCTCCCCCGCTGCGCGGCGGTCAGCACGGCGTCCACGGTCAGCGGGTTCACCTTCCACTTGTACCAGTCGCCGCGCTTCCTCCCCACGCCGTAGGCCGACCCCTTGCGCTTGAGCATCAGCCCCTCGGCCCGCCGCTCCCGGCTGGCCCCTCGGGCGGCGGCGAACGCGTCCCAGGTCGCCCCTTCGACCGCCTCCGAGACCACGAACCGCGACGGCCAGGGGGAGGCGTCGGCGAGTTCCTTGAGGCGTTCCCGCCGCCAGTCGATCGGCCCGTCGCGGGCGTCGCGCCCCTGCCATTCGAGGAGGTCGTACGCCATCAGGATGACGGGGACCTCGGCCAGGATCGTCTTGCCGACGGTCTTCCGGCCGATCCGGCGCTGGAGCTGGCCGAACGGGAGGGGGAGGCCGTCGCGGAACGGCAGGACCTCGCCGTCGATCACGGTCCCGTCGGGGAGCGCGTCGCCGACGGCGGCGACCTCGGGGTAGCGGTCGGTCACGAGTTCCTCGCCCCTCGACCAGAGGAAGGTCTCGCCGCCCCGGCGGATGAGCTGGGAGCGGATGCCGTCCCACTTCCACTCGGCGAGCCAACCGGCCGGGTCGCCGAGCGCCTCGGGGGGGCCTTCGAGCGCGTGGGCGAGGAAGAACGGGTAGGGCCGGCTGAGGGCCGACTCCCCCCCCGGCTCGGCCGCCAGGCCCTCGAAGAAGGCCGGCGTGGGCTCCCAGTCCCCCATCAGCCGGTGGGCGATCAGCGGGGCGTCGCGCCCCGTCACCTTCGCGAGCGCCCGGGTGACGAGCTGCTGCGAGACGCCGACCCGGAACGACCCGGAGATCAGCTTGTTCAGGACGAACCGCTGGGGCCGGTCCGTCTCCGCCCAGGCCCGGACGACCGCCGCGCGTCGGGCGTCGTCGTCGGCCTTGCGGAGCGGCAGCAGGTGCCCCTCGACCCACTCCGAGAGGGGCCGGTCGCTCGAACGGTCGGGCTCGGGGAGGAGCAGCGCGATCGTCTCGGCGAGGTCGCCGACGGCGTCGTAAGACTCCTGGAAGAGCCAGTCGGGGAGGCCCGCCAGTTCGGCCGCCCAGGCCCGGAGCTTGCCCGAGGGGACGACCTGCTTCGGCTTCCGGCCGGTCAGGAAGTAGACGGCCCAGGCGGCGTCGGCGGCCGGCGCGGCGGCGAAGTAGCGCGCCAGGGCGTCGACCTTGTCGTTGGTCCGGGTCGTCTCGTCCAGCGCGCTGTAGAGTTCGGCGAACGCCTTCATGAGAGTGTCAGCTGGGGGTCGGACTCGGACACCTGTGCGTCGGCCTCGGCCTCCGCCTCGGGGCCGTCGCGCTCGCCCTCGAACCGGGTGGAGATGGCGTGGGCGTCGCGGCCCTGGTCGCGGAGCCAGCGGGTCAGCACGGCGGTATACCCGTGGGTCAGCCAGACCGACTCGGCCCCGGTGGCGTCGATCGCGGAGAGGAGGCCGGGCCAGTCGGCGTGGTCGGACAGGACGAACCCGCGGTCGGCCGACCGCCTCCGGCGCGCCCCCCGGATCGTCATCCAGCCCGAGGCGAACGCCGTCGAGAGGGGGCCGAACCGGCGGAGCCAGGCCGTCCCCTGCGCCGACGGCGGCGCGACGATCAACGAGGACGACCACTCCCCGGCCGTCCCCGACGCCGCGTAGGCCGTCTCGGGGAGGGACACGCCCGACGCCCGGTAGGCCCGGTTGATCACCTCGACGGCCCCGTGGGTGTAGATCGGCCCGATCCCGCCGCCGACCCCGGCGATCAGGCGCTGGGCCTTCCCCAACCCGTAGGCGAACAGGACGCTCGCCCGGCCCGACTCCCGGTTTCCACTCCACCAGTCTCGAACGCCTTCGAAGACGCTTTCCTGGCCCTTCCAGCGGTAGATCGGCAGGCCGAACGTGCTTTCGGAAACAAAAAGGTGGCAACGGACCGGTTCGAACGGCCGGCAGGTTGCGGGGTCGGCCTCGACCTTGTAGTCTCCCGAGACGACCGCGACGTACCCCCCTTGCTCCAACCTGACCTGCGACGAACCGAG
>LNFM01012832.1_pt1 | contig 10864 bp, 7 predicted proteins | sample 596031 | NCBI WGS metagenome assembly LNFM01 (sample SAMN04254537, study PRJNA301005) | activated carbon metagenome | isolation source: dual media filters at the Ann Arbor, Michigan drinking water treatment plant | place: USA: Ann Arbor | reverse complement strand
GCTTCGCCGAAGAAGAACTGCTCAAGGCCGGTCGCCGTGCCGAAGCCTTCAACCAGTACGCGCTGCTCGCCAATCAGGCCAACACCCACATCGCCACTTTCCGGGCCCTCGCCAAGAAGTACCCCGAGCTGGCCAAGGACAGGCTCTTGGATCACCTGATTGCATCCACACGCGGTGAGCCCGGCAAGTGGTTTGCCACCGCCAAGACCCTCAAACTGTTCGAGCAGGCAACCCGCCTGGCCTGGGCCTCACCGTGCGACCCCAAGACCCTGAACCGGGCCGCACGCGACCACCTGAAGACGCAACCAGACTTCGCGCTGCAATGTGCGTTGGCCTCTTTGCACTGGATGTCGATGGGCCACGGCTACGAACTCACTAGCTTGGACGTGCTGGAAGCCCACCGATTCGCCACTGAGGCAGCAGCGAAGACCCAGCAAACTCAACAAGCCCGAACATCCATCGAACAAGTGCTCGCATCCGATAGACCCATGGTTGCCTGGATGCAACGATCGCTGGGTACCGTGCGAAAGCCAGACTAGCAAGGGACGGTTGGCTTCCTATCAAGTAGCTTTCCAAGCAGGTGAGCGTTTCCACCCGAGCGGGAACACTTGCTAGTTCACCGCCATTGACCGTTCAAGGCTGGTTGCGGACATCAGAATTCGACGACTGAGTCTAGTTGTGGCACCGCAACCGGTCGTTCACTGGGCACTATCTCGAACCAACGCTCGATCGTTTGAACCGGGCGCTTGGCAGGTGAGACAGGTCTTCCCAGCTCGTCGATATGGACGGACAGAACTGGTTGGCGAACAACACACGCGGTGGCTTTCACTACAAGAATTGCGATGTCAAATACCCAGGTGACCAACTTCAAAGACCGCTGGTCATCCAATGAAGGTCGCCAGGCTGGACCCGTCTGACGGACATGCACTGCTACAGCCTTCAAAGGTAGTGGTTTACCCTATTGATGATTCCACTGGTATGTTTGTGGCGGGCAATCTTGAACCATATCAAGATGCCAGTTCTGATATCTCCTCCGGACCTGCCCAATTGGGTGCCTGGCAGAGTCATGTCTGCGAGTGATGGCCTCGGATGGAAAGGCGTGTCGCACCGTTCGTATCGGTATACAGGTCTGGACGTGCCGATCCCACCGATGGATCACGTCATGATCGTCCGCTACCGGTCGGGTCAAACACCAATGGAGCGTTGTCTGGACGGGAAGTGGAGCAAGGCTGCTTGTGAACCCGGCGTCTTTTCTTTGTTGACGCACTCCGAGCCTTCACATTGGACCTGGTCGCAATGCATCGACGTGTCCCACACCTATTTGTCAGAAGCTCTCATGTGCAGGGTGGCATCAGATGTGATGGAGCGGCCGGTGGCAGAGGTCCGACTCCTTGACCTGCTGCGCGCACATGACCCCGTCGTGACCAACATCGCCGATGCCATCACACTGGAGGCCCAACAGCAGGGATTAGGTGGTGCTTTGTACGCAGAGGCTCTGGCAATGCAACTCACCGTGCATCTGCTGCGGCGCTACGCAGCAGTGACGTATAGAGACTGTTTCGTGGCGGGAGCACTTCCGCCCGGTCGCTTGCGCCGACTGGATGAATATATCGAGAGTCACTTGCACGAGAACATCACCATCGAGCAACTGGCCAAGGTGGCAGAACTCGGCGTATGGACCTTTACCAGACACTTCAAATCGACCACCGGTCGCTCGGCTCATGCGTATGTGATGGACCGAAGGGTCGAACGCGCACGTCGCCTTCTGTCTCAAGGACTGATGGCCATCAAGGAGGTTGCGTTTGCTTGCGGGTTTTCAGATCAAGCGCACATGACCCGCGTCTTCCAGGCCCGATTTGGCATCACTCCGTCTCGCCTAAGAAAGGTGTAGTGGCTCTCATCGAAGGTGTCAGCGCCTGATTCACCGTCAGGTACAAAAAAACGCCCGAAATAGACAAGACCCCGGAAGCGGGTGTCTCCAAGATTCGTTCTCGGTATTGCTCAACCTCATCAAGGCAGTGATACCGAATTCACCGGCCAGCACAGCCGGTCAACATGAACGTCACAGGAGACAAGATGGGCACCATCACTTTGGAAAAGGCCGGGCAAGGCCAATCGAATTCCGCCTTCACAACTTACGACGCGGTCGTCATCGGAGCTGGCGTGGCCGGCTTGTACCAACTGCACCGCCTTCGCGAAATGGGCATGTCGGTGCGGGCGTATGACACCGCTTCCGGCGTGGGGGGCACCTGGTACTGGAACCGCTACCCCGGCGCGCGCTTCGATTCGCAGGCCGAGATATACCAGTATTGGTTCTCGGAAGAACTGTACAAGTCCTGGCAACCGTCGGAGCGATTCCCCGCGCAGCCGGAAACGGAGCGCTGGCTGAACTATGTGGCCGACAAGCTGGACCTGAAGAAGGACATCCAGTTCAACACCCGTATCGCCTCTGCCCATTTCGACGAGACGGAGAACCGCTGGGACATCACCACCGACAAGGGAGAGAAGATCCAGACACAGTTCCTGATCGCATGCTGCGGCATGTTGTCCGCGCCTCTGTCGGACCGCTTTCCAGGCCAAACCAGCTTCAAAGGCGAGATCTACCACACTGGCCTTTGGCCCAAAACGCCGGTGGACTTCAAAGGAAAGCGCGTGGCTGTGGTGGGTACAGGCGCAACGGGCATCCAGGTGATCCAGACCATCGCGCCCGAGGTCGGTTCCATGAAGGTCTTCGTACGCACGCCCCAGTACGTGATCCCGATGAAGAACCCCAAATACAGCGCTGAGGAATGGGCCAAGTGGGGAGCACAGTTCCACCAACTCAAGAAGCGCGTGCGCGAGACCTTTGCCGGCTTCGACTACGACTTCGATGCCGGCCCGTGGGCCGAAAAAACCCCTGCCGAGCGCACCGCCGTGCTGGAAAAACTGTGGAACGACGGCTCGCTGGCACTGTGGCTGGCCTCGTTCCCCGAAATGTTCTTCGACGAACAGGTGAGCGAAGAAGTTTCGGAGTTCGTCCGGATCAAGATGCGCGAACGCCTCAAACACAACCCGGCCCTTTGCCAGCTTCTGATCCCGTCTGCGAAGGACTACGGCTTTGGTACCCACCGCGTACCACTGGAAAACAAGTACCTGGAGGTGTACCTGCAGCCCAACGTCGAAACGGTGGACTGCCAACAGGCCCCGATCGAACGCATCGTGCCCGAAGGCATTCAGACCGCCGACGGAAAAGTGCATGAGGTGGACATCATCGTGTTGGCTGTGGGCTTTGATGCAGGTTCCGGTGCGCTCAGTCGCATCGACATCCGGGGCCGCGGAGGCCGTTCTCTGAAGGAGCAGTGGTCTCAGGAGATTCGTACCGCCATGGGCCTTCAAGTGCATGGTTTTCCCAACCTGTTCACCACTGGTGCGCCGCTCGCACCGTCTGCCGCTCTGTGCAACATGACCACCTGCCTACAGCAGCAGGTGGACTGGATCAGCGATTGCCTTACCTTCGTGCGCAAGCAAGGCAAGGCCGTGGTTGAAGCGACCAAGGACTTTGAAGATGCCTGGGTACAGCACCACGATGAAACTGCGGCCAAGACGCTCGTAGTGAAGACCGACTCCTGGTACATGGGTTCGAACGTGGATGGCAAGCCGCGCCGCCTGCTGTCATACATCGGTGGGGTGGGCAACTACCACGCCAAGTGCGATGAACTGGCACGAACCGGCTACCCCGGTTTGGACATCCGCTGAACCGGGAGACCCATATGAGCAGACTTAAAGGTCAAGTGGCAGTGGTTACCGGTGGAGGCAATGGGCTGGGTGAAGCCATCGCCTTGCGAATGGCTGAGGAAGGCGCTGCAATCGCTGTCCTCGACATCGATGCACGTGGCCAGACTGTGGTTGATGGCCTCGAAGCCGCTGGCCACCGAGCCATGTTCGTGCGAACCGATGTGACGGACGAGGCACAAGTACGCAGTGCCATGGACGCAACCGTCAGTCGCTTCGGTCAAGTGAACACGCTTGTGAACAACGCAGGCATCGAAGGATTGAACAAGCCGACTGACCAGTTCCCACTGAGCGAGTGGGAACGTGTGATGGCGGTTAACACCACCGCAGTCTTCTTGTGCACGAAACATGCAATTCCTCACCTCAAGCGCAGTGGTGGCGGGTCCGTGGTCAACATCTCGTCGATCTACGGAATCGTCGGGGGCGGCGATATCCCGCCGTACCACGCGGCAAAAGGCGCTGTTCGCACCATGACTAAGAACGATGCCCTGACATACGCCGCAGATCGGATCCGGTTCAACTCGGTGCATCCGGGCTTCATCTTCACGGCACTGGTGAAGCGGTACGTGAACGACGCAGGATGGGATGCCACTGCCGCCAAAGCTTCTCTGGACGCACTGCACCCGTTGGGCGGCACCGGCACGCCGGACGACATCGCTTGGGGCGTGGTCTACCTCGCTTCGGACCAGGCACGTTGGGTAACGGGCGCCGAACTGGTCATTGACGGCGGCTACACAGCGCGTTGATGCAAACCGGGGCGGTCACTATTGACCGCCCCGTCCTCATTACAAACTCGGAGACAAGCATGAATGGCTATTACACACAAGAAAACCACGGCCCATTTCAATTGATCGACATTGGCCGTCTGGAACTCGCAGAGGGCGGTGTTCTTGAGCACTGCGAACTGGCCGTGGCCACCCATGGCCAGCTCAATGCGGCAAAGGACAACGCCATCCTGGTGCCTACTTGGTACTCGGGTACCAGCAAGATCATGGAGCAGGTTTACATCGGGCCCGGTCGGGCACTGGACACGACCAAGTACTTCGTCGTTGTTGTCAATCAGATCGGCAACGGCCTTTCGGTGTCACCGCACAACTGCACCGGGGCACACGCGGGGCCCAATTTTCCAAAGGTTCGCATCTGCGACGATGTGCGTGCCCAGCACCGCTTGCTGACGGAGCACTTCGGCATCCGGCGTCTGGTGCTGGTCACCGGAGGCTCCATGGGGGCACAGCAAACCTACGAATGGGCCGTGCGCTATCCCGACATGGTGGAACGTGCCGCCCCCATCGCCGGTACGGCCTGCAACACCGAACACGATTTCCTCTTCACGGAAACACTGGTCGAGGCCATCACCACCGACCCGGGTTTCCAAGAGGGCCGCTACCAGTCATCGGCTGATGTCGCGGCTGGCCTCAAACGCCATGCCAAGCTGTGGACCGTGATGGGTTGGAGTACAGAGTTCTTCCGGGGCGGTCGCCACCGCGTGCTGGGCTTTGAGTCCATGCAGGCTTTTGTGGATGGATTCATGACCGGATATTTCGGTCCAATGGACCCCAACAATCTGCTGTGCATGGCATGGAAGTGGCAACGCGGTGATATCAGTCGACACACAAACGGGGACAGGGCGGCGGCTCTGGGCCGTATTCGCGCGAGAACCTTCGTCATGCCCATCGCTACCGACATGTTCTTCCCACCGTCTGACTGCCAAGCAGAACAGCAGTTGATCCCAAACAGCGAATTCAGGCCGATCGCCAGCTATGACGGTCACCTCGCCCTGTTTGGCACAGACGCAGATGCGATCGCCCAGATTGACCTCTATCTGAAGGAGTTGCTCTCGGAGGCCGCACCCGATCTCGATTGAGGCAGTCGCCGTCGGACAATGGGGGTTGGCCGACGACTCCCTTTTCATTTTCTTGAATGATGAACTGGACCATCCGTTGGTTTGCCATTACCCCTGGCCGCACCCAACTTCAACAGCAGCTTCCAGGCAGTCAGCATAAGAGCGACAAGTCGCACCCAACGTCGCGTGTCGCTGCACAGCCGAAGATGAAAAATGGAAGGTCGCTTGAGGCTGGTTGCCGTCCCTCGGCCCAAGCCAGTCAAGAGGCAGCTTCCGACCTCAGAGCGGCATTTCGCCTAAACAGGTGGCTTACTCTCGCTCAGTGGGGTGCTGCTGGGGGAAGGAAGAGCTCGGGTGCCTGTAGTTCAGACCGTTATCTCGATTGCGACCTGTGCCGCTATCTGCTGCGCAACTACCGCGTAGAGGTCCTGTTTGATCTCGGGCGCCTCTATCGACACAACGAGGCTGTACCTGGCCGCCCTCTCGAACCGTCCGTGGCTCGGGCGGTTCCGCCACCATCCCATCGCAGGAAATACTGCCAACTGTCCGCGGTTGGCGAGGGCCGCGGCGGTTCCACTCCAGCTATCGCTGACTAGCGAGCCGCGAGCGCGCGTGCGCTCACCGACGGTCCAGCCGGCGTCGGCGCCACCGGCTGCGGGAAGCCCTTGCTCTTCTGCTACCGCCTGGGCGTTAATGCGCCCGCGAAACGAAGCCTCGGTTTCCAAGGGACGCCGCACCGCGAATCGCAGCGCGTGCGACTGGTACGCATATTTGTCTATGCCGCCGCGCTCGCCTGGGTTCGGCTCTATGAAGTACGAGAGCGTGACCCGAAGTGTCACTTGCGCATCGCCCAGCGCTTGAAGCAGCTCAGTCGGCCAAGGCAGGTCGTGCAGGTGCATATCGCGGGTGCGGACCGTCGAGCCCACCTTTTGGTACGGCTGCAACTGGTCTTGGACGATCAACGTGAGCGAGTTGCTCGCGCTGTACAACGCCCGCTCCAAACTTGGAACGCCGTAGCCGCAATGCCTGAGCAGCTGACGCATGTTGGCCTGGTTGCGAAGCCCGTTCGGGGTGTAAGAGTCGAGCATTGGCTGCGTCCATCGAGCCGAGTGGACCATCAGCGCTCGGACGGTTTCAGGCCAGAAGTCGGGATACGCGGCCTGGATCCGTGCGGCCATGCCCGCTGCCAGGGCAGTGGATGCACTCGTCGCCCAGCTCAATGTAAAAAGGCGGTCGTGGGGTCGAGAATTGGTCGTCAGAAGCGAAAGGCTATCCATCTGGCTTGTGAAGCCAGTCCCATCAATAGCGGCATTGCCACCTTCCATCACGATGTCGGGTTTGAACGGCCAGCCTGTCTGCCAAGTCGACGATGTTGTCGTGTACGGACTCAGCCCGCCAGCTGGCGCGATCGGGGTGTACTCCTGGCCGAAGGCCTCAGAGATCGTCGTAAGTTCAGAATACGCGCCCACCGTCAGGGCATTCCAGGCCTGCCCAGGATCGTGTACTAGGTTCGTCGAGAGGCTGGCCGGATACTCACCCCAGGCATTGGGATCCTGAGTGTTCCCAGCGCAGAGCACAAACAGGCGCGGCGTATCCCCCTGACCCTCGTAGTCGCAGGCGAGACGGTCGACCTCTGCAGACCAAGACGAAGGGCGCCCTCGATCGCGGCCGTCCGTGGACGACACTGCCATCGCGAATACGCGGCGCCGGTCATGGGCGGTAATCTCAACACGCGCTACGGCTTCCGCTGTTATCGAGCCGTAGGACTGACCGTCGTTGTCGCCTGGTCCCTGCAGGATCTTCACAGACTCCAGGCGATGCGGCACGTACAGTGCGCTTTCGTCCGAAAGCGTCGGTGTCAGGTCACCAAACAATGCCAAGCCGGCCAGTTCGGTGCCATGGCCATTGGCATCATCGGGTCCCCAATCCGGCTCCACGGTGTGGCGGTCGCCGTCGGCGACCATCGGAGCCAACAAGGGATGCCCATGATTGACGCCAGTGTCCAGCAAAGTGACGTATGAGTTACCCGCATGCTGCGGCATGAGGCGGGCTTGCAGGGTCCCGCTCCACTCAGCTTCTTCCTCCAGCGGTAGTGCAGCGAAGAACTCAGCAGTCGTCTTCGCTCGACGCAGCTCGGCTACCATGTTGAGGACTAGCGAGGACTGAAGTAACTGAGCCTTACTGCCGTACATCTGCACGACCGATCGCTCCGGAAAGTGGAGCGCCCGCTCCCGTACAAGCAGACCCGCCAGTTCACCTACCTTGCGGAAGTCCGCGGTGACTTGCGGCCGGTTGTCGCCAGCGGGAAGCCACGCCTCCCACCAGATTGCCTCGGCGTCGTTGGATGGCAGCGCCTCGGCGCTGTCCGTCCACAGGGAGTCGAACGTGGCGACACGCACCGAGCGGATCGCATCGATCAACGACTGGTTGTCGAGCGAGCGACCGCCAGCACCGGTTCGGTGTTCGGCGTAGGCTTCGATCAGCTTTTCAAAGTGCGTCAGCTTTCCCTGGGGCACGAAAACGGTAGCCAGCACGTGGTTATCCTGCTCCCGCACGTTCATGAGTTCAATGCCCTGGCGATCGCGGGCCAAGCTCTCGGCAGCCAACTCAACCCCCTGTTGGCTCTCGAACTCAATCTGGATGCCGATTGCCGTCTGCACTTCTGCGGCCTTCTGCTCGGCCACCCGCTGAAGCTGAGCCGCCTCTACCTGTGCAAACTGGGTGCGCAGCTCCTGCGCGTGTTGCGCACGCGGCTGAGACGGTACGACAGCCTTTACGACGACAGCCTTCTTAGCGGTGTACCCCTCAGTGGAGCGAGTGTCATGTGGAAAGAGATGCGGGCGCCTCTGTTGGTTCTCTGTGGCCATGCAAATGAACGCGCTTAATCTTTGCCGCCAGCGGTGCGGCGGCGCACAGCCTGCCGCTGCTGCAGCAGGAAGCGCAGCGCTTCAACCGGGATAATTTCCTGATCGTGCATCACGGCCTCTTTGACCGCGTCGTCAATCGCTCGCGAGATCTCCGCATGGCTTAGGCCGGTTGCATCTGTTGCCAGGTCTGCGAGGTCCTTCTTCGACCTGACATAGACAGCTAGGCGCATCCGCAGCAGCGCCTGCACCTCCGCCTTAGACGGCACGTGGTACTCGACCACATCGTCGAAGCGCCTGAAGAGTGCTTCATCCAAAATGTCCGGGTGGTTGGTCGCTGCGACAATCACGCTGTTGGAATCGTCCTGCTCGATCATGAGCAGGAAGCTGTTCAAAATCCGGCGAATTTCGCCCACGTCGTTCGCCATTCCACGCTGGCTGCCAATCGCATCGAATTCGTCGAAGAAATAGACGCCGCGAGTCGACGTTACGGCGTCAAAGACTTGACGCAGCTTCGCCGCTGTCTCCCCCATAAACTTCGTGATGAGCGCGTCCAAACGAACCACGAACAACGGGATGCCGAGTTCGCCGGCGAGCGCCGAGGCCGTCATCGTCTTGCCGGTACCCGATGGGCCGACGAGTAGCAGCTTGCGCCGCGGGTGCAGGCCGTGGCTGCGCAACTTCGACAGATGCCGTTGTTCCTTGAGCACGCGTTGCAGGCTCTGCTGCAGCGACTCAGACAGCACCATGTCGCTCAATCGGAGCGAAGGGTAGGAGACGCTCAACAGCCCTGCAAGCTCACCTTTGGGCCTTGTGAGCGGGATCGCTCCATCCCCGACGCTCGCGTTGCTGCGTGCCTTTGCGGCATCGATCAGTTCGCGCAGCTCTTCGGCCAGCTTCCCGTGACCTTGCTTCGCCTCATGGGCAGCCATCTGCATGGCCACCGAGTAGAAATGACGATCGTCGCCCTCCGCGTGAGAGCGCAGCAATGCTTTGAGTTGATCGCCGTTCGCCATGATTTACCCATTGTCTCGCATTCTGGAGCGGCTGCTCAGTCGCCGTCGTGTGAGGCAGCGTTTAGGGCTCTATGTCGAAGGCGAACTGTGTCAAAAAGCAGACCTTCATGGTCAATACGCCGACAGGCCGATCTCGCTGCTCAGCAGCCGGTGCGGTCGGCGTACTCTTAACGACTCTGGCATTTCTCAAGGCTGAGAGGTCCAATCCCTCCATCGTTCTCTAGGTTGGCGGATTGGTCACGGGCGATTTTCAGGTTCCTGCATCCGGGCTCTAAGAAACTTCCCGCCACCGTCAGTCAGCCTGCTTCGGTCAATCAGCTTGCCAGTGAACTGGAAGTTCTTGTCGATCCGGACTATCAGCAAATGCTCAAAATTTCCGTCACGCTTGACAGATACTCGGTCATCGCATTTCTCTGGGGAAATGGTCTTCACCTCGACTAACGTGCCGCCAATGGTGCCGTCAGACCCAGCCTCATGAGTCCCATGGCGGCGCAGACCGAACTTGATCTCAGCGTAGATTTCCCCGAGTTCGCCCCAGAGCTGCAAGTACCGCCCAGTATTCTGAAAGTGCCGCACGGCACAGTCCACGAGGTCCTCAAAGATCTGGGTCTGCTCGTGGGCAGAGTATGGGAATCCATCCCTGCTCCGAAACTGCTCTCTCGGACTCAGGGAACTGACGTCGTCCGGTGACTGATCCTTAAGCTCGGAATCAATCCACTCCCTGCTCAAGTAGGGCTCTTGCCACGGTGCATAGCCGACAGCAGCTGCATCGGCTATTTCTGCAGGGCTAAAGCCTTGATCGTGCATGTCATGAAGGAAGTCCCAGTCGCTCATGAGTCGTCCTCTTCAAAGTTTCTCACCCAATTACAAGCTCGACGCATAGCCACGAGCGCACGCCAATACTCCACCATTTATCATACCCATAGGCCTGTATGTCGGCGGGCGCGGTTATGCAAGCTCTTGAGAGACTACCTATGCATCTTGATTGTTTGGCTCCAGAGCAGCAGCCTCAATAAAGTCAGCCACCGTCTGCCATCCAGCGCGCAGTTGCGCTTCGCTTTTGCCCACGTAGTGTCCCAAGGTCACGTCACCTGCAACAGAATGGTTGAGCATTCGCTTCAGCAAACCACCTGAGACCAGCTCTTCAGCAATACTGGCAAAGGTATCTCGCAAGCCATGTCCCTGCACATGGGTCTTTGCTCTCGCATTGATCCACTTCAGCGTTTTTCGGGCGTCGGTGATCGGGAACAACACTTCGTCAGGCTTCCGGCCTGCACAGTGCTTTGACGCGATTTCCAGCGCCTGTCGGGCCAGAAGCAGCTTGTGGTCGCTACGGTTCTTTGTGTCCCGCAGAACAACTTTCCCGGCAT
>LNFM01011200.1_pt1 | contig 10864 bp, 11 predicted proteins | sample 596031 | NCBI WGS metagenome assembly LNFM01 (sample SAMN04254537, study PRJNA301005) | activated carbon metagenome | isolation source: dual media filters at the Ann Arbor, Michigan drinking water treatment plant | place: USA: Ann Arbor | reverse complement strand
CGTCGGGCAAAGCCCGCCGGAGCCTCCTATCCCTCCATCGCTTCGCTCCTTGCCTTCGTCGCGGGTGAACGCTCCGCGTTCATCCGCAACTCAGAACCATGTCGACGCGCCGAGCACCACGCCGAACCCGAGCACGTCGGCGCGCTTGGTCCACGAGGATGCGCCGGCGATCCCGTCGCTGCCGGTGCGCAGCAGCGGCGCCACGTAGTCGAGCTGCAGTCCGACGTCCAGGGAGAGCCAGTTCCGCGCGAAGAGGTGGACGCCTGCGCCCGCACCGACGACGGGGTAGAGCATGCGTGCCGAGGTGCGGCCCATGATCGGATCGTGGCGCACCGTGCGGAGCCCACCGACGCCCGCGCGCGCCAGCACGTACGGACGCACGGAGGCACCGGCGCGGAAGATCCACTCGGCGTAGGGCACGATGCGGCCGCCGAACGCGACGATGCGCGTGGAGTCGCCGATGCCGTAGGCGTCGAGCGTGAGCGAGCCCTTCGCGCCCACGAGCAGGTGGTCGCCCTCGAGCAGGTAGCCGAGCCCGAGGCCGAACACCGGGCGCGTCGCCAGGGCCGAGCCATCGTCGAGCAGCGAGGGGCGACCGAGGCCGCCGCCGAACGACACCGAGTCGCGGCCCTCGGTCCGCGCGGGGGTCGTGCGCCGGACCCACGCGCCGCCGAGCAGCTCGGAGTCGACGTGCACACGCAGCCGACGGTGGTGCGTTCGACGGACGCGCTGCGGCCGTGCCGTCGCGCCTTCGGTGCCGGCGGTGGTCTCGGTGCCAGCGGTGGCCTCCGGGGCGGCGGCGCGTACGGGGCTCGAGGCCGACGCCACGGCGAGGGTGATGGCGACGGACAGGCCCAGCGTCCTCGTGTTCGACGGGATCACGGTTCGGCCTTCAGTCACGCGCCGCCGCGCAGGCGCACTCGCACGCCAGCGTCTGCGCCTCGTTCATCGGCGCGGCGCCGCAGGGCACGAAGCCCTCGGCGACGTCGCACGAGGTCGACGAGCGGCCGAGGAGCACGCCGCCGTCGGGCCCCCACAGCGCCCAGACGTGCGTGCCGTCCTCGCACACCGTGGCCGACGCGTCGCAGGCCTGCGCTTGCTCGGGCGCGTAGCACAGGCCCATCGGCTCGCCCGGCTCGCACGTGCGGCGATCGGCGTCGACGACCATCCCCGCGATGTCGAGCCAGTGGCACTGCGCCGCGAGGCAGCCCGTCTCGTCGTCGAGCTCGTCGCACGCGAGCTCCGAGCCGCTCGTCTCCGACGATCCGGGCGCGTCGGAGTCGGGACCGGAATCGCATGCGGCGAGCACCACGGCCAGGGCGATGCTCGAGTGCCAGGGACGGGGAGTTCGGTTCGCCATCGCGACAGACCGCAGTGCAAGACCGTCGCCGCCCTGGGTCGCGAGTCGAGTGTGCCGTCGCGGCGCGCAGGGTCGCGCGATCGGGCGCCCCTGCCACGCCCGGTCGCGCCCACGTCGCGCGTGAGGACGAGAACTCGGATGCGGCGCGCTGGCACGCTGCGTGCTCTGCCCCGCCCCGGAGAACGAGATCATGAGCAAGCTGTTGCGCGGAGCGGTTGCGGGAGTCGGGGCGTGGAAGCTGGGCGGAGGCCTGTTCGGCACGATCATCGTGTTCGTGCTGTTGTGGTGGGTCCTCGGCTACTTCGGCATCTTCCAGTAGGACGTCGCCGTCCGTCCGGGGCCGCGTTGGCCCCGGACGTGCACCGCTCCACAGCGCGATGGGTACCGTCTTGCGAGATCCTCGAGTCCTGGTGGTCGCCGCGCTGTCCTTGATCGGAGCCTGCGCGCCGCCGAAGCCTCCGACGCCGCCGTCGTCCCCCGACGCACCACCGCTCGCGCAGGTCGAGCCCGCGTCGACGACGACGAGCCCGACCACCACGGACCCGAGTCCCACGACCGAGGCGCCGGTGGAGCCCCAGGCCGTCGCGCCCGAGCCCGAGGCGCTCGCGGCGATCGCTGGCGCGTACCGCTATCGCGGGGGCAAGGCCTCGGTGCGCAAGTCGATCGACGGCGTCGTCGACGACATGAACGTGATGGTCCGCGGGATCGCGCGCAAGCGACTGATCGCCGCGAACACGGTGCCCAAGCGCATCGCGATCGATCAGGTCGGCGACGAGGTCACCGTGCGCATCGATGGCCGCGCGTACGTGGCGACCCTCGGCGGCGCCGCGAAGCGCGTGAAGGACCCCAACGGCGAGGTGTCGCGCATGCGCTACGAGCTCCGCGATGGCGCCCTCTACCAGATCTTCCGCGCCGATCAGGGCGATCGCACCAATGTGTTCACGGCGCGCGAGGGCGGCGGCCTGGCGATGGCGGTGCGCATCCACTCGCGCCAGCTCCCCGCGGATGTCCGCTACCGGCTGTCGTTCGCCGAGTCGGGCTGAGCCGATCAGCCGTGGCCGCAGCCCTGGGCGCCGAGGGCCGGGTCGACGGCCAGCGTGATCGCGGCGTCGAGGATGACCGGCGCGCCGTCGGGGACCAGCAGCGCGGCGTGGATCGTCGCGGCGACGCCGTCGAGCACGGTGGGATCGGTGAGCGCGTCGGGCAGCAGCACGGCGATGCCGGCGAGATCCGATCCACCCGCGCAGCCGAGGTTGATGCCGTAGTTCGGCGCGTCGAAGAAGTGGCCGTCGGGGGACAGCTCGTCGAAGCCGGGCACGTCGAGCGTCACGGCGAAGTACGCCGCGGAGCCGGGCGGGGTGAAGCCGCCCTGCTCGGTGGCGAGGTAGAACATCCACGCGCCCTGGCCACCACACTCGAGCTCGAGCGTCGCCCCGTCCTCGACGAGCGTGCTGTCGTTGTAGAGGCGGAACCAAGGCCCGGCCTGCTCGGGATCGTCGGTGAGGCCGCACAGCGTGGAGCCACCGGTGGACGACTCGGACGCGCCTCCGAGGCTGGTGTCGCCCTCGGAGGACCCGCCGGTGGTGCTGGTGTCCGAGCTCCCGGAGGTCTCGGACGCGCCGCTGCTCGACTCGCCCGTCGCGGCGACGGTGGTGTCGGCGGTCGAGGTGCCCGAGGCCCCCGCGGGGGGCGAGGGATCGCTTCCGCACGCGATCGCCCCGAGCCCGGTCAGCACGGAGGCGGCCAGACGGACGACCGAGCGCATCGCGACAGCCTGCCCGGAGTCGCGCGCGCTGGCAACGGTCGCGCTCGCTCCTCCTCGCGCGCTGTACTGGCGCGGGGTGCCGTATACTGCGGGGCCGGCGCGATGCTCATCAAGGGAACTGCACTGCGCAGCTCGCTGCGTGCGCTCGAGCAGCGCTGCGGCATCGATGCCATCGCCCGCGTGCGCGCCCAGCTCGACCCGGCGCTGCGCGACGACTTCGACGGGTTGCTGCCGACCAAGCACTACCCGCCGTCGTTCAACGCGGCGGTGCACGCGGCGATCCGCGACACCTTCGGCGGGGGCGACAGCACGATCAACTACGAGCTCGGCATCGAGGCTGCGCGCATCGACTTCGGGGGCGTGTACTCGATCTTCCTGCGCGTCGCCGACTACGAGACGTCACTGCAGCGGCTCGAGCGGGCGTGGCGACAGTACAACTCCCACGGGAGCGCGACGTGGGCCCGCCTGGGGCGCGGCTCGGGTCGCTGCGTGGTCGAGGGCGTCGAGGACTTCTCGGAGCCGATGTGGCGCTCGGTCGGCGGACGCATCGCCGGGATGCTGCTGCTCGCGGGCGCGCCGGTCGCCACGGCGACGATCGACGTGTGGTCCGACCACCGCTGCGCGATGGACGTCGACTGGCAGCCGTGATCGTCGCGGCCTACTGACGGACGATGACCGTCGTGCCCGGGCTACCCGTGTGCGCGTGCACGCCGTGCCAGCCCTCCGGGAGGAACGGTGTCGTCCAGTAGAACAGCCAGCGCGCCGCCGAGGGGCCGAGGTTCACGCAGCCGTGGCTGCGCGGGCGGCCGAAGCCCTGGTGCCAGAAGGCGCCGTGCAGCGCGTAGCTCCCCTCGAAGAACATCGTCCACGGCACGTCTTGGATCGAGTAGTTGCCGTCCGACGCGGTGTTGCCGTCCATCGTCGTCGAGATGTGCTTGCTGCGGATGCGCCAGCGGCCGGTCGGCGTCACGAAGGGCTCGTCGGCGCTGCCCTTCTTGCCGGTCGACACCAGCGACGTGAACACCGGGCGCTCGCCCTCGTACGCGACGAGGATCTGCTTCTCGAGGCTGACGTCGACCCAGCGCTCCCATGGCTGCAGACCCTTGGGCAGCGGCTGCGGATCGGCCATGCGCAGATCCGCCTTGCGGACCATGTGCCCGTCGACCGTGGTCATGTACGTCTTGCCCGCGACCTCGATCTCCTCGTCGAGGTCGACGAAGGCCCGCTTCTCGAGGGTGCCGACCGCCGTCATCTTGCCGTCGGCCTGCAGGTCGAACACCTTGGTCGTGTCGACCATCACGAAGCCGAACGGGAAGGTCGCGCCCTCGGCCAGGGGGATGCCGGCCTGATCCTTCGCGTCGTACTTGTACGCGTGGGTGACGTCGACGTAGCCGCCGCGCGCGGTGTGCCACCACGTGCGGCCCTCCTCGGCGATCTTCTCGCCGACCGAGATGTAGAAGCCGCGCTCGAGCCACGACTTCTCGGGCTTGAGCGGCAGCGCGATCGGAGCCGCGGGCGCGACCGGCTCGTCGGACTTGGAGGCGTCGGACTTGGAGGCGTCGGACTTGGAGGCGTCGGACTTGGCGGCGTCGGACTTGGCGGCGTCGGACTTGTTGGCGTCGGACTTGTTGGCGTCGGACTTCGCAGTGTCGGACTTGTTGGCGTCGGACTTGTTGGCGGGCTCGGTGTCGTCGTCGTCGTCGACCGACGGCAGCGCGGAGCCACCGTCCTTCGGCGCGTCGTCGGTCGCCTTGCTCGGCGGCACTGGGGCCGCGGGCTCGGCGGGCTTGGGCTTGCTCGGCGAGGCCGGCGGCGGCAGGCCCTTCGCCGCGGCCTCGTCGGCGAGGCGCTGCTGCTCCCGCGTCGCGCGGATCGCCTCGGCCGCAGTGACCTCCTCGGGGGTCGGCACGCGCCACCACATCGGGCTGTTCCACCGCTTCACGTAGGCGTAGTCGTAGGGCAGCGCCTGCTCGGTGTGGGCCGCAGGGGGCGGGTTCGGCAGCGGCGGCGCTCGGTCACCGACGACCAGGCCCTTGCTCGCGCACGCGAAGCCACCCTGCGGCAGCGCGTGCCAGCCCTTGGGGCAGCCGGGTCCGCTCTGCTTCTCGCCGACCATCAGCCGCGTGCCGAGCCGCAGGTAGCCGAGCTTCGAGGACTCGCCGTCGGGCTTGTCGTGGATCGCGACGACCTCGTAGCCGGCCAGGCCGTGGAGCGTGAGCGCGGAGGGATCGGGCAGCGGCAGCGACGGCTTGATCACGCCGTAGTCGGCGGGGGCCACCGGCGGCGCGGGCTCCTCGGGCGGTGGCGCCTGCTCGTCGGGACGATCGCCCGGCTGCGTCGGATCGACCTGCGTCGGATCGGGCTGCGTAGGATCGGGCTGCGTCGGATCTGGCTCGGTCGGCGTGGCCGACTTCGCGCCGTCGGCGAGCACCGCGGGCTGCGACGTGGTCTTGGACGCGGCCGGGTCGCGCTTGGCCCCGACGTCGGTCCGCGGCGTCGCCCGTGCCTCACCCTGACGGTCGCAGCCCAGCGCGAGGATCGAGGCGGCCACCACGAGGGACGCGCACAATCGGGTGCTCATGGTTCGCATCGACTGGGTTGGTCCTTAGCGCACCGTCGTCCGTTGGGGAAGATTCCGACGCGGGCGGCCGACGCTCGAGGGCGTCTGCGGCATTCCCGGACCCGCGCGCGCCGCCTGCCAGACCGGGCGTGCCCAGGCGCGCGGCTGGGGCGGGTCCCGCGGCCCCTCGCCCGGCCTTCTGTTACCGTGGTGCGATGACGGGGCGCGTGCGCGTGGAATGGGGCGGCCGCAGCAGGGCGGCGCTGACGGTGTTGATCCCCCTGTGCGCCGCGTGCCCGACCGGCGCGGAGCTGACGCCGCCGCTCGACACGTTCGGGAGCCTGAGCAACGGCGATGCGACCGACGCGAGCGTCGGCGATGCGTCGTCGTCGGCGGCGGACGCCAGCGGCGACGCGAGCGCGACCTCGACCGATCCCACGGCGGCCGACGAGAGCTCGACGACCAAGCCAGGCACGAGCGAGACCGACTCCGCCGACGGGAGCACCGGCGCGCCGCTGGTCTGCGGCGACGGGATGATCGGCGGCGACGAGCAGTGCGACGGCGACGAGCTCGGCGGCGAGGACTGCGTGTCGCAGGGCTTCGTCACCGGCACCCTGGCGTGCAAGAAGGACTGCACGTTCGACACGGCGACGTGCGCCGCCAACGAGTGCGGCAACGGCCTCGTCGAGGCCCCCGAGTCGTGCGACGGCATGGACCTCGCGGGCCAGACCTGCCAGTCGCAGGGCTTCACGTTGGGCGTGCTCGCCTGCAACGCCGACTGCTCGTTCGCGACCGGGGGATGCAGCAACCCGAGCTGCGGCAACGATGTCATCGAGCAGGGCGAGGTGTGCGACGGCGGCGATCTCGGCGGCCAGAGCTGCGTCTCGCAGGGCAACCCGGGCGGCGGGATCCTGGCCTGCCTCGGCAACTGCTCGGGCTACGACATCGGCGGTTGCGCGTGCTTCGACGAGGACCTCGGGACGGCCACGGGCCCGAGCGTCACCTCCGGCGACACCTCCGGCGACGACGACGATCTGAACGCGAGCTGCGGCGGCGTCGGCGGGGCCGATCGCGTCATCGAGTTCACCTCGACGGGCGCGGGCACGTACACCTTCGACACGCTCGGCTCGAGCTTCGACACCAAGATCGCGGTGTACTCGGACTGCGCGACGGAGCTCGCGTGCAACGACGACTTCGACGGGCTGCAGTCGTCGCTCTCGCTCGACATGAACGCCAACCAGACCGTGCTGGTGGTGGTCGACGGTTACGGCGGCAACGTCGGCGCGTGGGTGCTCAACATCGCGGCGCCCGGCGGCGCGTTCCCGTGCCAGGACCAGGACATCGGCGGCGCCCTCGGGGCGTCGGTCGCCAGCGGCAACAGCGGGGTCGCCGACGACGACCTCGATCCGAGCTGTGGCCTCGGCAACGCGGCCGACCAGGCGATCCGCTTCACCGCGCCCGCGGCCGCGTCGTACACCTTCGACACCTTCGGCTCCGGCTACGACACGGTGCTCTCCGTGTGGTCCGACTGCTCGACCGAGATCGCGTGCAACGACGACTCCGGCGTGCTGCAATCCCAGCTCGTCGTCGACCTCGCCCAGGGCCAGGCGGTGCTGATCCTGGTCGACGGCTACAGCGGCGCGACCGGCGACTGGGTGCTCAACATCGCCGGGTGATCCGAGTTGGTCGGCGCCTTGCAACGCGAGGCGGCATGACGTCCGAGGATCGACACCGTCTCCTGCCCCAGTCCCGTCGCGACCGTTGGGAAAGCGGCGACCCACGCCGTGGCGATGGCCGCCGCTCGCCCGACTCGCCCGAGGACGAAGCGGCCGCGGTCGGCGGCCAATCGGGCCAGTCGGGGCTGGTGGAGCCCGCGATCGTGCCCACCAGCGACACGCCTGGACCGCAGAATTTCACGCAGGCCGACGCCCAGCTGCTGGACGCAGTCGTTGCGGCGCTGCAGGACTGCGAGCTGGACGCGTCGCGGATCGAGGTGCGGGTCACCAACGCCGAGGTCACGCTCGAGGGGACGGTCGAGGACGCCCTCGCGCGTGGCACGGCCGGGACCGTCGCTTCGCGCGTGCCCGGCGTGAAGTGCTGCCACAACCTGCTGGCGATGGATCGACGAGACTCGCGCGGGTCAGCGCCGGCCTCCTGAAGGCGCCTGGTCGCCGGTCTCTCGGCCGTGCGGACGTGCCTCGGTGCGCCTCGTCGACACGCGGCGGACTGCCCATCACCATCGGCGGGCGTCCGTCATCGAAGCGCGGGTCCTCGGCAATGGAGTGGTCGATGCGAATCCCATCCACTCCCTACCGAAGCCGCCTCGGGCTCCTGTTCATCCTCGCGTTCTCGGGCTGTGACTCGGACGACCCCGTCACCGACGAGGAGCGCCTGCTGGCCATCGCCGAGCACGACGGGCTCGACGTCTCCGACGCCGAGTACGACGGCGAATACCTCTACATCGGTGACATGGCGTACGGGCCGCACCACTTGCCCGAGTACGACGCGATCGCGTCGGAGTCCACCGATCGGGCGTTTCTCTTCAACGAGAACTCCCGCGTGATCGATCTGGGTTTTCGCGACATCTGCTTCGAGATCGACGACAGCGGCGACGACTCGGCCGAGGACTGGATCGGGACGTTCAACACCATCACCAGCGATCTCAACGGGCTCGGGACCACGATCGACGCGGTCAACCGACGCAAGTCGGTGGGCTGCCCCGGCGGTCGTGAGGTGATCAAGGTGTCGACCGCGAACTACGGCGACAACATCCTCGGCAAGGCCGACATCCCGTCGGAGAACATCATCAACGGCAACACGCACCCGGGCAACTGGATCAAGCTCGATCGCGGGCGCGCGCCGAGCCTCCGGGTCGCGAGCCATGAGACGCTGCACGCCCTCGGGTTCGCCCACGTCGACGACACCGGCAACGACTGGGTGTCCGGCACGTGCGCCAGCGCCCTGGCGTGTACGGGCCTGACGATCATGTTCTCGTCGGGGCCGGCCGATCAGGTCGGCTTCCTCAGCGACGACGAGGACGCGCTGCAGACGGTGTACTGAACTTCGGATGCGACGCGCCGCCCCACCGGGCGGCGCCGGGTCGACCGTGGCTCACGACGGCGGTGGGGAGCAGATGTCCGCGGGCCGCACCCACGCCAGCATCTGCGACCAGAACTGCTGCACGTCGGCGTAGCCCTGCCAATCGGAGTCGAAGGTCACCCACTCGTCGCCCCACGCGACGACCCGACCGCCGCCGCCAGCGGTCTGGTGCGCGAGGCCGGCGTCGCCCTGCGGCACCGTGGCGAAGACCACGGTCTCGCCCTGCCCGCCGTTGTCGACCGGGGCCATGCCGCCGGCGAAGTTGACGTCGACGATGCCCATCGACACGGAGTGGTCCTGCACGAACGTCGGCGTCACGCCGCCGCCGTCGCCCGCGTGGAGGTAGTTGCCCGCGTAGGCGAGGCCGAAGGAGCCGAGCACGCTGTTGGCACGGTCGCGCTCGGGCGCGGGGTTGTCGGAATCGAAGTTGTAGCCGATGAGCGTGATGAGCCCGAATCCGCCGTCCTTGACGAAATCCTCGATCGCGGCGGCCTCTTCGGGACTCAACGCGCGCTCGATGCGATCGAGCAGGAGCACGTCGTAGTTCGCCAGGAGCTCGGGGGTGACCACGCCCGGGTTGTTGGCGAGGGTGGTGCGCGTGACCGAGGTCCCCTGCTCCTCGAGCCAGCTGACGAAGTTCGCCGTCGGGTTGTAGCCGGTGTCACCGAGGATGCCGACGTTCAGGCAATCGCAGAACCCGTCGAGCGCGGCATCGACGTTGTCGACGAAGCCGTCGCAGTCGTTGTCGGTATCGTCGCACGTGACCTCCTCCGCCTCCGTGGGGATGCAGTCGCCGCTGCCGGCCGACGTCTCGCTCTCCCCGCCGGGGAAGCTGGTGTTGACGGTCGTGTTGCTCGAGGTGCTGCCGGAGCTGGTGGATTCGACGCCGCCGCTGGTGTCGGCGGCCGCGGTGGTGCTGCTCGGCCCGCTGTCGCTCGTGGGGGAGCCGTCGCCGCTGCTGGTCACGCCGGTCTCGGTGCCCGTCGGCGTCGAGCACTCGCCCGCGACGCACATGGACGCCGGGCCCACGAGCTCCGCACATTCGGCGTCGGCGGTGCATTGCGTGGCGCTCGTGTCGACGAGCAGCGAGCACGCGGTGGATCCCGGCAGGAGGATGCCGAGGCCGGCGAGGAGTCCAGAGAGGTGTTTCACGGTGTTCAGAATCGCAGGGTGAGAGACTTCGGATCGAGGTGGGCGTGCGAGCGAGCGCGCGCCCGTTTGCTGGTGACGATCGCGCTGATCCCCAGCGCGAGCGTGGCCACCGCGAACGCGCCCGTGATGCTGGCGGCCACATCCGTGGCCAGCGCGAGGCGCTTCGTCCGCGATTGCAGCGAATCGACCCGGAGAGGGTCCTGCGGCACCTCGTCGCGCGCCGCTCGGAGATCGCGATTCGCCCGCAGCGCGAGGATGCCGGTCGTGATGGCGGCGGCGGTGCCGGCCCCCGTCATGGCGAGCCCGACCCAGGTGGAGATCTTCAGGGCGCGGAGGCGCCGGTCGGCGCCCGCGGTGCCGTCGGCGTCCGGCACGTTGGATCGCTCTGCCCGCGGCGCAGGCACGGGGGTGTCGCGCGCCTGCGCAGCGCGATCCGGGAGCCGTTGCAGTCGGATGCGCAGCACCGTCCGTTCGCCACCCTCGACATCGAACACCTTCTCCGCGGGCGCATAGCCCGTCGCGCTGACGACGAGCCGGCGCTCGCCGAGGTTCACGAGCAGGTCCTCGGCAAGGGGCGCGGTGCCGACGTCGCGGCCATCGAGGGAGATGGTCGCGCCCGCGACGTCGACCTTCAGCGCGAGGCTCCCGACCCGCGGTGCGAGCGTCGCGAGCTCGCGCTCGCACTCCGCGCGGCGATCCGCGGCGAGGCTGTCACCGCCCTGGGCGAGGTAGCCCTCGAACGCCCGCTTCGCGCCCGCATAGTCGTGGGCGTCGAGGCTCGCGAGCGCGATGTTGTAGAGGATGCGGTAGTTCCCGGACAGGGCATGGGCGCGTTCGAACTCGAATTGCGCGCCGCGGAAGTCCTGCTCTTCGTAGAGCGCGACGCCCTGGTCGAAGTGCCGCTTCGCCTCCGCCGCGGAGTCGGCGT
>LNFM01012830.1_pt1 | contig 10867 bp, 11 predicted proteins | sample 596031 | NCBI WGS metagenome assembly LNFM01 (sample SAMN04254537, study PRJNA301005) | activated carbon metagenome | isolation source: dual media filters at the Ann Arbor, Michigan drinking water treatment plant | place: USA: Ann Arbor | reverse complement strand
AAGCTGCGCGATGCCGCCAAGATCGGATCGGCGGAATTCAAGCGCCTGGAAAGCGAGATCGACTCTCTCGATAAAAAGCTGATCGCCGCCGGCCTGAAGAAGGCCCCGGGTAGTGCTGGAGCCAAGGACAAGCCCGACTTTCTTAGCTTCGACCTGGCCAAGGTTCGTCGCGACCTCGACGGCCTGACGGCCGCATTCAGCGTGTCCGAGTCGATCCTTGAGGCCCAGCGCAATGCCGGGCTGGTTGCTGACCGCGAATACTTCGAAGCGAAGATTGCATTCGTCAACCTCAACCGTGACGCCCAGGTCAAGGCGCTGCAGGCTGAGAACGCCCGACTGGCTGCTGAGAAGGGCAACAACAGCGAGCGCCTGGACAACCAGAAGCAGATCGCTGACAACGAAGCCCGCATCGCAATCCTGCGCGCGCAGTCGGCGGGCCAGATCACCACACTGGCGATCCAGCAGGTGCAAGCCAACAATGCGGCGGCCAAGTCTTTCCGCGATGCAGAGGCCGCGGCACAGGACTACCTGGACACGCTCGCGCGTGGACAAGATCGAGAGCTTGCCGGGCGCGGCATTGGCACCCAGGAGCGAGACCGCCTGCAAGGCCGTCAGGGCATTGAAGATCGGTTCAGCGGGCAACGCCAGCAACTTGAAAGTCAGCGCCGCGAAGCGCAGTTTGCAGGCACGTTCGGCCCGGATGAGCAGAAAAAATACGACGAAGAGCTCGACCGTATCAACCGGTTCCAGGCCTCTGCGCTGTCAAGGTTCGAAAGTTCTTACAAAAAACGAATCAGGCTCGACAAAGATTTCAACGTGGGCGTGGCTGAGGCAGCGGCGAACTACGTAACCGAGTCAGCGAATGTCGCCAAGCAGATCGAGCGGGCATTCACCAGCGCGTTCAAAGGCGCGGAGGACGCACTGGTCGGCTTCATAACCACCGGAAAACTGGACTTCAAGTCTCTGGCCAATTCGATCATTGCCGACATCACGCGGATCATCGTGAAGCAGCAGATCATGGGTCCGCTTATCAAATCGTTGGGCTTGGATGGTTCGGGCGGGAGCGGCGGTGCAGGGTCAAGCATCGGCGGCGCGATCACCAGATTCTTTGGGTCTTTGTTCGGCGGTCCTCGCGCCATTGGTGGCCCTGTCTCCGCCGGACGGCTGTACGAGGTCAACGAAAAGCGCCCCGAGATGCTGACCATGGGCGGGCGAGACTTCCTGATGATGGGCTCTCAGGGTGGCAACGTCACTCCCAATGGTGGCGGCGGCGGTGGCTCGGTGACCAACATCAATGTGAGCGTGGCTATGCCCCAAGGCGGCAGCCGTGCAACCGCACTTCAATTCGGCACTGACGCAGCCCGTCAGATCAGCCGCGCAAACTCAAGGAACGGCTGATGGCTTTCTTCGAACAGCAGTTCCCGCCCCGTATCAGCGCCGACATGTCAGGAGGCCCGCGCTTTCTCACGAGCAAAGCCTACACGGCTGGTGGGCAGCGCATCACCAACCGCATCGACCCGTATCCCGTGCACGACTTTGTGCTGGCCCAGCCGCCGCGCTCAGGCGCTCAGTTCGAAGAGTTGCGCGCCTTCTTCTGGGTGGTGGGTGGTGATGCCGACGGCTTTCGTTTAAAGGACTGGTCGGACTACCTGGCGACGCAGGCCAACACCAGCACCACACTGGTCGCCGCCGATGTGTACCAGCTCAACCGCATCTACACCTTCGGTTCGCGCACCTTCACCCGCCCGATCTACAAGCCGGTGAGCGGCGTGAAGGTGTTCCGCACGCGAGCTGGCTCAACCTCAGACGTCACCGCCACCACCAGCGTTGACACCACCACGGGCCAGATCACGGTGAGCAGCCACATGTCGGGCGACGTGTACACCTGGTCCGGCCAGTTCGACATTCCTGCAGCGTTCAAGGATCCGGCCGCCGTGTTCCGCGTCTTGGGTGGGTCGACCATGATCACCGAGTGGTCGTCGATCGGCATTGAAGAGATCCGGGAAATCGCCTGATGATCCCCGCTGCACTGCAAGCGCACTACGACAGCGGCAACACGTCGATGGCCGTGGGCATGTTCATCGAGCGCAAGGATGGCCAGCGCTACGGGTTCACCAGCAGCTCGCAGGCGGTCACCCTCGATGTCGGGCCCTGGGTGGGTGGTGTGAGCACACCGTTCACCCTCAGCGCCTCGCAGGGCCTGAACCTGCGCGACTTCGTTCGCACGCTGGGCATGGCCCCGGACAACTCCGAAATCGAGACGCTGGACGACGACACCCTGTTCACACGGGAAGACGTGCTGGCCGCTCGCTGGTGGAATGCTCAGTACCGCATCTTCCGCTACCGCTGGGATGTCTCACCGCCCGTGATCGGCGTCGACGTCGAGGTTGTGCAGCGCGGCAGGCTGGGCGGGATCAAGGTCGGTGAGACCACGCTCAGTGTGGAGCTGCGCGGCCTCAAGCAGCGCCTGCAGCAGACCATCGCCGTGGTGTCCACCAAAACCTGCACAGCAAGGCATGGGTCGGTGGGCGACCGCAAGTGCAACAGAGACGTGAGCGCCGAGACCTTCACGCACACCGTGACGGCGGTGGTTGATCGGTTCACGTTTGCAGCCAGCGCTGCGGGAGACCCGGAGGATTACTTCGGCAACGGCGAGCTGATCTGGCTCACCGGAGAGAGCGCAGGGGTCGAGGCCATCGTCAAGACCTTCGTGGGTGGCCTGTTCACCTTGCACCTGCCGGCAGTGTTCGACATCCAGGTGGGCGACACCTTCCAGGTGATTCGCGGCTGCCGCAAAACCCGCGAAGTCTGTGCAGCGCGAGGCAACGTCATCAACTTTCAAGGCCAGCCGGATCGTCCCTCGGTCGACCAGCTCACGCGCGGATCATGAGCAACCACATCGTCCAGATCGCCCGTTCCTACATAGGAACCCCGTACCGCCACCAAGGCCGCCTTCCAGGCGTTGCGCTCGATTGCATTGGCGTTCCGATTTGCGTGGCCTGGGAGATCGGCTTCAAGCCGCGAGGCTTCAACGTGACGGGCTACCGCCGGATCCCCGATGGTGTGAGCTTGCTGCACCACCTGACCCAGCACATGGTCGAGATCGACCAGGCAGATCTGCAGCCGGCCGACCTGGTGGTGGTGAGTGAGGACGTGTTCCCGCACCACGTCGGCATCGTTGGTGACTACCCTGGCGGCCTGAGCTTCATTCACGCAGCCGGCCGTGTGGGCAAGGTGGTCGAGCAGCGCCTGTGCTTCACAGACGACCTGCGTTTTGCGGCCGCGTTCAGGTTTGGGGGCCACTGATGGCTGAATTTGTCATCGCCGCTGCGGGCTCAGCGCTGGGTGGGGCCCTGATTCCCGCAGGCTTCCTGGGAATCTCCGGTGCTTCGCTGGGCTACTTCGCGGGTAGCCTCCTGGCTTCGGCCATCTTCAAGCCACCCGGGCAGCAAGGTCCGCGCCTGGGCGACCTGCGTGTCTCGGGCACCGAATACGGCCAGGTGTTCCCGCTGGTGTACGGGTCACCCCGGATCGCTGGCCAGGTGCTCTGGGCCAGTGATCTGCGAGAGCTCGAAAACGCCCAGAGCGTGGGCAAGGGCGGCGGACAGGAATACACCACCTTCACCTACGAGGTCGACCTGATCATTGGCCTCGCGGAAAACATCACCGCAGGCGTGGGGCGGATCTGGTCCAACGGCGAGCTGGTGCGCGGCACCACAACCAAAGACGGGGTGTGGACGGGCATCACCACCTACACCGGCGATGCGCTGCAGCTGCCCGACCCGACCTACGAGTCCGTGGCCGGCATCGGCCAGGCCACTGCACACCGGGGTATGACAACCATCGCCATCCGTGGGTTGCAGCTCGGCAACTCCGGCCAGATCCCGAACCTCACGTTCCAGATCGGCAGTTTCAACCGGACCGACGGCGTCGGCATCTACGCGCCGCTGAACAACGTCACCGAGTACCAGGACCTGGTGCCTGTACCGCAGCAGCTCGTGAACACCTCCATGGTCGTCAACCCTGCAGCGGACTTTGGAGAGGACGGTGTGCGGCTTGCAGCTGGCGCATCAAACATCGGCTACTACCAGGGCAAGTTCAGCACGGGCGCGGGCGTGTTGGACGGTCTTGATACCTGGATCTCGTTCGAGTACGCGTTCGATGGCACGACCGGTTCAGGCCCTGCGGTTCGTTCGAATTTTTTCCAGCTCAGTCGATTGGCGTCTTTCAGTATTGAATTGAATGCCACTGCAAACGTCGACAGCGGCATGTGGACACTCACCTTCTTCACTCAGGCTTCAGTGGTCAGCAATGTGGTCACGCCGTTGCCGCTGTCGGGTCGGATCGATCTGCGTTTCCCGGTGGACAGACCCGCTGATATCGAGCTGTATGTCGACCTCGAGTTGCGAGGTGCGCTCGTTCTCTCCTCAGCGTCTGCACAGACCTACGATCAGGTTTATCTCATACCCAACGTGGTTCAAACGGGCAACCTGAAAGCAGGCCCGGTCACGATCAGCGAGTTCTATTTCGCCGTAGGCGAACAGCCTGGTGTGGTGGATGAGACGCCGGAGCTGCTGTACCTCGTGATCGAGAAGCTGATGCTTCGCGCCGGCTACGACTACGACGAGTTCGACATCTCTGACCTGGTCAACATCGAGCAGCGGGTGCGCGGCATGGCGGTGGCGCAGGCCTCCACCACGCGCGGCATCCTGGAAGTGCTGCAGGCCGCCTTCTTCTTCGATGTCTTCGAAGAGGGTGAGCGCATCGTGATGCGCCGTCGCCAGACCGAGGTTGCTGCCGCGCTCACCTACGAAGAGCTGGCCGCCGACGAAGGAGGTGATGGAGGGGATGCCTTTGTGCTCGACACGGGCAATGAGATCGAGATCCCCGCGCAGGTGGCCGTTCGCTACAACAACACGCTCAACGACTACAACATCGGTGTCGAGTACAGCGACCGGGGCATCAGCACGCAGGAGTCTGTGCAGATCGTTGACCTGCCCATGGGTCTCACGCCGCAGGAAGCCAAGCAGATCGCCGATGTGATCTGCTTTGACCGCATCGCTTCGCTGGCCACAGCTTCGCTCAAGGTGCCGCTCAAGCGCGCAAAGCTTCGGCCGGGCGACATCATCACCTGCCCCGACAAAAACGGGCGGGTATACCGGCTCAAGATCATGAGCAAGCGAGACCGCTTCCTGGTGCAGGACCTTGAATGCGTGATCGACGTGGAAGGCGTGCTCAACCAGACCGCGCCCACCGACAACAACTACCTCAGCGTCACCGAGCCACGCCGCGTGGCCAACGCGCTGTGGCAGACGATCGATGCCCCTTCTTTGCGTGACGAAGACGTGGGCGCTCCGGTGTTTTACGTGGCTGTCGGCAACGATCGAAACGCAGGCGATCAGTGGCCAGGCGCCGTGTTTGTGCGCGCCACCGTCCCGAACAACTTCGAGCAGGAGTTCACCACCGGGCAGGTGGCCGTGATCGGTGTCGCCGGCGCCGCGCTGGGCACTTTCACCGGTGGCAGTGGCCGCTTTGACTACAGCAACCGCCTGACGGTCTTTGTCCGCGGCGAATTGCCATCTACCACCCGCGCCGAGCTGCTGGCCAACAGGACGATCAACGCGATGCTGGTCGGCCGTGAGGTGATCCGGTTCGTCGAGTCCGAGCTGATCGGCGTGGTGGATGGGGTGAGTGAGTACCGCACCGGCATGCTGCTGCGCGGCCAGCTCGGCACCGAACACGAGATCGGCGGGCACAGCGCATCGGAGCCCGTGGCACTCCTGAATTCTGCAGTGCGCGTTGTGTCCGACCAGTTGGCCCTGCTGGGCCAGACCGTCCAGGTAAAGGCGGTGACGCTCAATGCGCGCCTGTCTGACACGCTGGCTCAGGACTTTGTGAACACCGGTGTGTCCATGCGCCCCCTGAGCCCAGCCAACTTGCGCGGCCAGTCGGGGCCCGCAGGCGTGCAGTTCACCTGGCAGCGGCGCACGCGTCGCCAGCCCAGGTATGGCGGCTCGCTGCCGTCGTCGGCGCCGCTGGGTGAGGTCACCGAGGCGTATCGCGTGGAGATCTTCAGCGGCGCAACGCTCAAGCGCACCGTCACGGCGTCCACCCAGTCGCACCTCTACACGCCTGCCGAGATCGCGGCCGATGGCTTTGGCTCGGGTGCGGCCTACACCGCGCGCGTGGCGCAGCTCTCTGACGCCATCGGGCCCGGCATTTACTCCACCTTTGAAGGACTCACACCGTGAACTTCCCCGAATTCGAAGCCAACCAGTCCGATGCGCAGATCCCCGTCAATGAGGGCTTCGACATCTTGAAGGCGCTGGCCGTCTATGGCCGCGATCCTGTTTCATCCACCGGCCTGGTGTGGGGGTGGCTGGGCACTGCGGCGGTCTCTCCAGACGTCACCTATGCGTGGTCCGGCCTCACCGTGACCGAGGGCACGGCAACGCTGGCCGCCAGCTCCGTCACCTACATGACCGTGGCGCGCGCCACCGGTGTGCCCAACTTCAGCACCAGCATCACGAACTGGAACAACCTCACCGACTACGCGCGGGTGTTTCAGCTCACCACCAACGCCACGGACGTCACAGGGGTTGTCGACGCACGCGTTGGCAACGGCGGCATCTTCGGATCGTCGGGCCCGATCGGGCAGGCGACGCCGGCCGCTCTGGTCACCGACGCCACCACGGCGCGGGCGATGGATCCCACCGATGCCAGCACCTACGTGCGCTTCACGGCCACAGGCGCGAAGACGGCCACCTTCGATGTGGCCGACAGCTTCATCAACCCGCAAGAGTTCCACATCGCCAACCGCGCCACATCGGGCGACCTGACGCTGGTGGGCACCGGTATCACGCTCAACCCGCCCAAGAGCGGCTCGCTCGTGCTCGAGCCAGGCGATACCGCCACGATCAAGTTCATCTCCTCTTCGGTGGCCGACGTTCTGGGGGCGACGAAACCGCTATGAGCATGATCATCGGCGCCACTGCAGGTGGCAAAAAGACCAGCTCGATCCCGCCGCCGGCGGTCATTCGAAGCCATGCCGCCGGCACGCTGAGCAGCACCAATCAGAACAACCTCACGCTGACCATGCCGCCCAGCTGGGTGACGGGTGACATGCTGATCGCTTTCGTCGCAAAGAACCTGACCCTGGTGATTGACACCGCCGTCTCCGGGGTGAATTGGGTGACGGAATACAACTCTGGGACGACGAACGTTGGTCTTCTGATTGTTCAGAAGATCGCCGAGGGCAACAGCGGCGATGGCCTTGATGCGTTGCGAGTCACAAGCTCTACTTCAGGCAGGTGGGCGGGGCGCGTTTACGCCGTACAGAATGCTTTGGTAGTACGCAAGCAAATCGGGATCGCCGCGCCGGGGGTGATTGATCCTCCTGCATTGACGCTTCCTGCAACCGCTCAGGGTTACACCTTCTTTTCCGGAGCATCTCAGGCAGGCGGCATTCAGACCGGGCCATCAACGGGGTATGGGAATTTATTTGGGAACGAGGGTGGCGGCTCTGGTAGCGGCGGCATCTTGGCTGTTCAGGACAAGTTTGAGCTGAAAGGAACTTCGGAAGACCCCAGCGCGTTGGCCCCGTCAAACAACACCAACAACGCACGATTCACGATTGCCTTGGCCGGCAGCTGATCGGGGAGATCCACCATGCAACTCGCACTCAAGACCAAGGCCGACGATGGCCTGTTCCAGCGACTGTTTCACTGGCTCACCAAGTGGCGGCTGCTGACCGAGTACCCGCACGCCGGCATCGTCCACGGCGGGATGCTGATGCACAGCAATCTGGCCAATGGCCTGCACGCGCAAACCTTCGACCCGCTCGGCTGGGTGCTGATTGACATCCCCACACCGCACGACGTTGGGCACCTGTTCTCCCAGCACCGTGGCACGGCATATGACTGGTTTTCGCTGCTCGCTTTCGTGCTGCCGTGGAGGGTCAGGGATGGCGACCGCATGTATTGCTACGAGTGGTGCTGGCTGGCCATGACAGGTGAGATGCCCGCCTGCCGGGTGACGCCGGAGATGCTGCTCACGCTCGCGCACCAGATGAACAAAGGAGTTGGCAAATGAGCCGTGACGCAGTGGAGGCAACCGTGATAGCAGCAACAAACAAAGTAACCGCAGCCGGCAGCATCACGACGCTGTTTGGTTGGCTCACCACAAACGAAGCGCTCGGCCTGATGGGCCTGGCAGTCGGCGTGATCGGCTTGGTGATCAATGTGCACTACCGGTGGAAGCAGGACGTGCGCGAGCAGAAGCAGGACGAACGCGCCGAGCGTGAGCACCAGCGGCGCATGGAGCAGATGAAAAGCCAACCAGGAGACCTTCCATGATCCCGCTCACCGCCGACCAGGTGCAGCGCGCCACCGGATCCACGCTGGCGAACGCCGAGCTCTACCTGCCCTTCCTGCAGGGAGCCTGCAAGGCCTACGACATCACATCGCCCAAGCGGCTGGCGGGCTTCCTGTCCCAGATCGGTCACGAGTCCCAAGGCATGGCAACGCTTGAGGAAAGCCTGAACTATTCGCCCGAGCGGCTGATGGCCGTCTTTGGGCCGGGCCGGATCGGTGAGGCCGACGCGCACCAGTACGGCCGGCGCAAGGGCCAGCCGGCCAACCAGGAAATGATCGCCAACATCGTTTATGGCGGCGTGTGGGGCCGCAAGCGCCTGGGCAACGAGCACGCGGGCGACGGCTGGCGCTTCCGGGGCCGTGGCCTGAAGCAACTCACCGGCCGGTTCAACTACATGCAGTGCGGCGACGCCATCGGCGAGATGCTGACGGTCTACCCCGAGCGCCTGCTGGTGCCGGTTAACGCCGCGCTCTCGGCTGGGTGGTTCTGGTCGTCTCGTGGGTGCAACGATCTGGCCGACGCCGGCGACGTGGTGGCCATGACCCGGCGCATCAACGGCGGCGAGAACGGCATCGAGGAGCGCACCGCGCTCTGGAACGTAGGCCTGCAGGTCTTCGCTTGAAAGGAAATCCCATGGACTGGCTCAAAACCGTCGCACCCACCGTTGCCACCGCGCTCGGCGGCCCGCTTGCTGGCCTCGCCGTGGAGGCGATCGGATCGGCCTTCGGCTGGACCGATGCCACGAAGGAGAAGGTCGAGTCGGTGCTTGCCTCTGGCCAGCTCACCGGCGAGCAGCTGCTGCAGCTCAAGCAGGCGGAGATCGCCCTGAAGCAGCGCCAGGAGGAACTGGGCTTCCAGTTCGAAGAGCTCACGTTCAAGGACAGGGACAGCGCGCGCCAGCGCGAAGCCGCGGTGAAGGACAACACCAACAAGGTGCTGGCCTACATCGTGATCGGCTCGTTCATCGCCATGGTGGCCTCGATCCTGATGGGCTGGAGCAAGGCCGAGAGCGTCATGGCCGGCACCCTGGTGGGCTACCTCTCAGCGAAGGCCGAGCAGGTGCTGTCGTACTACTTCGGATCCACCAAGGGCAGCTCAGACAAGACCGCAATCATCGCGCGCCAGCAGCCGCCCAAAACCTGACCACCGGTTGTCTCATCGATCAGGTTCGCCTGACGTTCGCCCCCTGGCCTTCGGGCTGGGGGGCTTTTTACGTGGTATCAAACCTGCTGGAGCCCGCGCAGAATCTAGGGAAGATTTCGGCCAAGAGTTACCATGAACTCGCCTGGAGGCCGCGCCGATGCTAGAGCGAGCATCTGGATTGTGATTCCTGGTTAAATGCGCGCCGAGATGTCTTCTGCCGATTCGCGGTAGTAGGTGCGCAAGAGCAGATTCAGATCCTTGTGCCGTGATATGCGCGCTAAGGTCATCACGTCCATGCGCCTGGCCAGAAGCGTGAGCGCAGTCGCTCTGCTGTCGTGGAAGGTCAGATCCTCGATCAGTAGCTGCTCGGTGAGTGTGCAGAACAGAGAGCTCGCCTCGTTCGGGCCAACGGTGAACTCCACCGGGAACAACTTGTGGGCTCGGCGCGGCACCGGGACTTCCACCAACTTGTGTCCATCGCCCTTGGTGCGCTTTTTCCCACCCAGTAGCATCACGCGCCGTACTGGGTCGTAGCGCCCCTCCAGAACCTCTTTGAGCCGCAACGCCGTGTGCAGCGCGATCCTGAACGCCCGGATCACCTCCGCCGTCTTGCCGTCCCTGTCGGCTCTGAGTACGCGCTTGATCTGCTGCCACCGCCAGACCTGCGTGCGCGGGTCGTTGTCCTCCGGCATGCGCAGGCCGGTGAACGGGCTGGTCTGGATCCATTTCCACTCGTCCCGAGCCAGCGAGAACATGTGCCGCATCAGGTTGATTTCTCGCAGCACTGTTCCACTGGACACTGGGCGGTGCGTGGCGTCCCCGGTCATGCGCCAATCGCGCCATTCCCCGACGTGGGCGGTCGTGATGCTCGCCAGCTTTGTCTCTGGCGGGAAATACCCCATGAAGGCGTCGAACCGGCGCTTCTCCCAATCTGGGTCCGCCTTGTCCTTGCTGACGGTTGTCAGGTACTTCTCGACAGCGCTCCCGAAGGTTTCGCCGCCTGAGCCTTTGAGCGCGTCCAGCTCGGCTTCCTTCTTCAAGGCCCATGCCTGGGCTTCGCGCTTTGTGTCGGCTACGTGGGATGCCCTGTGGCCGTGCCGCTGCACTTCGGCCCTCCAGCCTTCTCTGAACTTGCGGATGTAGGCCATGTGCGGGATCGTGTGCGGGAGGTTGTGCGGGGAGCAATTCACTTTGAACTGCGTTGCACTGTACCGCTACAGAGACAAAGCCGACGCTATTTCCGCGTAAACGTCGGCGGTGGTGCCCGGGGCCGGAATCGAAACCCAGCATTTACGCGGCTTTCAGGGCCATGTGCGGGATTCGTGCGACTTTGCGACTCACGAAGGCCCGC
>LNFM01012828.1_pt1 | contig 10867 bp, 12 predicted proteins | sample 596031 | NCBI WGS metagenome assembly LNFM01 (sample SAMN04254537, study PRJNA301005) | activated carbon metagenome | isolation source: dual media filters at the Ann Arbor, Michigan drinking water treatment plant | place: USA: Ann Arbor | reverse complement strand
ACACCTGGGAGCGCGCAAAGTAGATGTCGACGTTGTCCTCAAAGACTGCGGTCACCTGCGAGAACCCGTTGCGCGACAGCGAGCGCGTGTAGGAAAGCCCCGGTATTCCAGCGAGCGCAGTCTCGATCGGGAAAGTGACGTTTTTTTCGATCTCAAAGGGCGACAACGCTGCCGCTTCCGTGTTGATCTGGATCTGGTTGTTGGTGATATCCGGCACGGCGTCGATTGGCAGCCGTTGCAGCGAATAGAGGCCGAATGCCGATGCGGCGGCGACTAGCAAGACCACCAGCACGCGGTGCGTGAGGGAGAAGCTGAGGATGCGTTCAATCATGACCGTTTCCTCCCCTCAATGCTCATGCTCGGCTTCGGCTTTGCCGAGCTCGGCCTTGAGCGTGAAGGTGTTGGAGGTGGCGACGGTCTCGCCGAATTCCAGCCCCGACACGATCTCGACGTTTCGCGAGTCCTCGCGGCCCGTTGTCACCGGCCGCATACGAAAACCGCCGCTTTCGCTGACGAACACTACCTTGGACCCCTTCACCGTCTGAATGGCGCCAGCGGGTACCAGAATGTCGACCTCCTGCTCTGACGCGATGAGGCGCGCATCGACATAGTCGCCCGGCTTCCATGTGCCGGATGCATTGTCCACCTCGGCAATCGCTTTGGCGGAGCGCGTCTCCTGATCAATCACAGGGCTGAGCGCGATGATTGTTCCGCTGGCCTGACGGGTTCCCGACTGCACGCGCACCGTTTGCCCTTGTTTGGCGAACGGCAGGTCACTAGGCGCGACAGCTAACTCAATCCAGACCTTTGCCGGATCGGCGATCGTGAACACTTCTTTGTCGGTCCCAACGGTCTGTCCAAGCACCAGGTCACGCGCGGTGACCTGGCCGGCAATAGGCGCCCGCAGTTCATAGATGCGGAAACTGCTCTCATCGCCGACCTTGGGCAGCTGTTTGATTTCATCATCAGAGAGTCCAATTGCGTGCAGCCGCTGATGCGCAACATCGAGCCTGATTTTGGCTTCGGCGTGAGCATTGCGGGCGGCAAGGAACTCCTGTTCTGCCGTCACCTTTTGCTTCCACAGTCGCTCTTCCCGCTCATAGGTTGAGCGTGCCAGCTCCTCGGTGCGCGACGCCGCCAGAAAATCGGCCTTTGCGTCGGCCATTTCTCGGCTGTCGATCGTGGCAAGAAGATCGCCGATGGCAACAGCATCGCCAAGCTGCCGATCAATACTCGCCACGGTACCGGTCAGTTTGGGTACGACCCTGGCCTGCGCTTTGGCATTCATCGTTATCCGGCCGGGAGCAGCAACCTCCTTGCTGAGCTTACCGGAAGCCGCCGGCTGCATCTCGATCGTTGCAGCCTTGATCTGCTCGGCACTGAGTTTGATCAACCCTTCCGAAGTTTCGCCTTCTTCCTTGCTGTGGGCATGGCCATCCGCGTCCTTCTCGCCGGCAGCCTCCTTGCCGTGGGCGTGGCCTTCGCCTTCCTTCTCTCCGGCAGCCTCCTTACCGTGGTCGGCGTCCGCTTTCGCAACCGGCGCCATCTCAGCACTGGAAGGCCACATCGTTTCCCATACGGCTCGGACGACTCCGTCCTCACAGACCTTCGTGCCGAAGCCCTCGGCCGCATGACCAGCGTCCTGCTCTTCTCCATGACCGTGGCCATGCCCATGCGCATCCACCTTCGCGGGTCCGCACATGGCGCTGGTCTCGCGATACGCCACGAACAAGCCCAACAGAGCGGCTCCGACGGCTAAGGTGAGTTTCGAACTAAACTTCATCTAGCAACGCTTTCCTAGAATTCTTTGATGTCGCGCCCGATCAGGGCTTCGACCTTGACCCGCGCCTTCTCGTAGTCGGCGCGGGCATTAAGCAGATCGAGCCGCACCTCGAACACCGAGCGCTGCACATCGAGCACATTTAAAATATCGAACTTGCCTTCGTCGTAGCCGATGGTAGTGCGGTCAAAGGCCGTCTGCGCCACGGGCAGCACGTCGCGCTTCAACCCATTGAGCTGCGTCGCCGCGACTTCAAGTTCGCCAACGGCTTCAATCAGCGCGCGCAAAAGATCGTCGCGCACAGCCAATGCATCGGTCTCAGCTTTCGTAAGTCGGCTCTCGGCGGCGGCAATGTTGCCGTCATTGCGATCGAAAATCGGTAGCGGGATCGCGACGGACGCAACGATCGCCGTCGAGTCGTTCTCATTGAACTGACGCACCCCGGCGCCGACGCGAAGATCGGGGATGGATTTGGCATGCTCCAAATCCACCTGGGCGGCACGGCGACTAATCTCGTCAGTCCAGCGCGCCAGCGTCGGATTGTCGTTGAGGTAGGTCTTCAATGCTTCGACCGAAGGTACGCTGGAACCGTTGCCAAGCCGGCCAGCTGCTACGCCGAAATCGGGCGCATGCGCGCCCCATAGTGTTGAAAGCTTGCGCTTGGCCGCATCCAGCCGCGCCTTCTCGGCGTTTTGAAGGGCTTTGGCTCGCGCGGACGCCACCAAAACACGATCCAACTCGATCGGACTGGCCTTGCCGGCTTTCACGCGGGCATCGACACTTTGGCGCGTCTTCTCCGCTATCGATACAAACTCGCCCAAAACCTTCACCCGCTCCTGCGCGGTGAGCACGTCCACGAACGATTGGGCGGCCAAGGTCGCCATCTGCACGCGGACGCCCTCGTAGTCCCACGTGGCAAGTGAGGTCTCGAGTTGAGCGGCCTGCAGACGCGCATAGCGCTTGCCACCGAGTTCAATGAGCTGGGTCAGGCTCGCAGTTTCTTGAGCAACATCGAAGCCGCGCTTATCTTTCGAACCGCCGAAGTCCTCAACCTCGAGCAGCAGCTCCGGATTGGGTCGGCGTGAAGCTTGAAAGGCTTCACCATCGCGCGCCTGAATTTCATGGTAGGCCGCGCGCATCGAGGGATTGTAGGCCAACGTCCGGCTGACGGCGTCGCGCAGCGTCAGACGGTTTTCATAGCGCAGTGTCGACGTCGCGCTGGATGATAGAAACGGCACCGGTCCAACTTCCCCGGACACTGCCGTTTCCGTACTCCAGCCAGAAAGTTCTTCGCCCGATGCTCGATAGCCCGAGCAGGCCGTGGCCATCGCCACGGCCAACCAGTAATAAAATGTCGAACGTTTCGCCATAGGGCCCCCAGGCATCGAATCATTTTTGCGCCGTCAGCAAGTGTGCCGACATGCGCAGCCAAAGATCAGACGGGAGGCGCTAAATGAGGAGGATAACCGTGCTCAGGGCGTCAAGACGCGGATCGCCGGCCACACGCAGCTCAGCATAGCCGCTCGAAGCGGCAAGGTCTTGCTGCAGCTGAAACACGAGCTGCAGCTGAAACACGAGAGGTGTGGTAGCGATTTGCAACGGCGAACCACCGCCGTCATCGGTCGACTGCTTCTTGATCGAAGAGAAGGTGACAGTTGTCGTTGCCTGAAGACCAATGTCGATGCAATCCGGGGCGTTCTCTAGACTACCCGTTTGCGAAGCCTTTTCGTGCGCCACGTCAATAACTTGGTCGTTCTGGTGGTGCATGGAGCTGTGGACGAACTCCACCATCCGGTGGCCGTCTTTGCCGATGCACAACCGCATAGGCCCGGCGACCACGGTTGCCGGGATGAACAAAACCAGTAGAAGGGCGGCAATCAAACGTCGCATAGCATAGTCTATAGCTGCCTTACTTCTTAAACGCTACCACGATTTCTATCAGGTTGGAAATGCAGCAGGTTTGGCGTTGCCTATGTGCACATTAGACATATTTCTGTAGCTCGGAGGCAATATGGGCGCCGGTCATGATCACGGGCATACGTCATCCAGCGCATCCGCGCTGACCAAAGCCCTGGCGCTGACCGGGACGTTCCTGGTCGTTGAGGTGGTGGCCGGTATCTTGACCGGCAGCCTGGCGCTCATCTCCGATGCCGCGCACATGCTGACCGACACGGCCGGGCTCGCGATTGCTCTCGCCGCCATCAAGGTCGGCGAGCAGCCTGCCGACAGCCGGCGGACATTCGGCTACCGCCGGTTCGAGATACTCGCCGCAGCCTTGAACGCGATCCTGCTGTTCGCTGTGGCTGGCTACATTCTGTATGAAGCCTACCAACGGGTTCTCGCCCCGACTGATATCCAATCCATACCGATGCTCGTGGTGGCGTCCCTCGGTCTTCTCGTCAACCTTGCCGCCATGCGGCTGCTGGCAGGCAAAGCGCAATCTAGCCTCAACGTGAAAGGCGCCTATCTGGAAGTCTGGAGCGACATGCTCGGCTCGATTGGCGTCATGGCCGCCGCAATGATCATCTGGCTCACCGATTGGCGTTGGGTCGATCCGCTGGTCGCTGTGGCGATTGGATTGTGGGTGCTGCCGCGAACGTGGCAGCTCTTTAGCGAGACCATGAACGTTCTGTTGGAAGGCGTCCCGGATGGAGTTGACCTCGATGCGGTTGCCTCCGCGCTAAAGGCGACGCCTCTCGTAGCCGATATTCACGATCTGCACGTATGGGCGCTGACGAGCGATCTGCCTTCACTATCCGTGCACGTGATCGTTACGGACGGCGCTAACGCCGACGAGGTGCGCCAGCAGGTGGCGGCTATGCTTTCTCGCAAATTCAGTATCACTCACGTGACTATTCAAATGGAGTCCGCTGACTGCCGTGACGGGATTGAGCATCATGGCCTGCATTAATCGTCGCACAAACGGTCTTCATGCAACATGTGGAACCGTGGAACCTGCTGCGTGGAAATCCGCGGCCTATCCATCCGCTAATGTCGCGGAAAGACGTTGCATTATCATGATGCGGAAACCGTCGAGTGTGCAGAACCGCAACTACCATCACCGCGACTTGAACTACATCCGATTGTATTATCGCCCTGACGGCATCGCCATGGCATCCTCCTCGCACGATGAAAGTGTGAAGAGTGAAAATTGGATGCGCCGCGTCTCAATGCTCTGCACGATGCCGGCGTCAGTGGCGAAAACGTCTATGGCGACAAGGCTTCCGGCAGAAGCGACAACCGTCCCGGTCTCGACGCTTGCCTCAAGGCTTTACGCATAGGCGATACACCTTCTCGTCTGGAACTCGACCGGTAGAGCCTATTAAGGCCGATCCATTTAGCTCCGACATTTGCTCGGGCGACTGCTGCAATGGGATTCGAATGTCGGAACCAGAACACTAGCAAGCCGTTGAACTTCTCGCCTACTGACAGAACTGCGGAAATATGATTCCGTTGGGTCTCCATGGTCATGGGGGCCAAGATGCGTGGATCGGATGCCTCTTTCGGGTCGCTATTCTCGTATGTCGACCTCGAAAGCCGGGTGCCAGCGAGGCATCCGTTACGGATCATCAAGGCGATCGACGATGACGTGCTGGTCTCACTCGATGCCGAGTTTGAGCAGCTCTACGAGAGCACCGGCCGCCAGTCGATCGCGCCCGAGCGGTTGTTACGCGCCTCGCTGCTACTTGCCAAAGCGCGAGGCGCAAGGGCTGAACTGCCCGGACGCCGCCGAAGAACATGAAGAACGCAGTTGTTCCCGGTCTGGGCTGAGGGTGCGCTTCTACCCGCGACCAAGTTCAACAGCCTGCTCGTGGGGGCACGCGCTTAATAGCGCCAGACCCAATTTCCGAGAAACCCTCCACGCCGCAGGTCTTCGATGATTTCGATGGCGACAACGGCAATCAAGAACCAGATGACTTCGGTGAGAGAGCGGATGAATGGCTTTACGGAGAGGCTGATCGTGTCTTCGGTGGTAGGAAAATCCAACCGAGGAAGGAAACGTGGCACGCTGCTGACATAGCGTTCAAAGTCTATCCCGAACATTTCGCGCAGCCGCGCTTCTTCTTTGCCTATAATGAAGTGATAGTATATCAGAAAGAGACTGCCGGTAAAAACGGCCAACGTGATGTTTTGAGCAGCGGCGCAAATGCCAACAACGCCGACAAATGAGAAGAAATAAAGCGGATTGCGGCTGATGGAATACGGGCCAAGTACGCACAACTGCCGATCTTTGCGGCCGCTGATATACAACGAACACCACAACCTGCCCATGACTGCGATGCAGATTAGAAAAAAACCAAAATACTCAAGAACCTTATAGGCTTTCGTCTCGAAGCCTTCCGCACGTGTCGCAAGAAGAATTGCTGCCCAAAGCGGGAAGAAAACCAGCGCCGTTAGCCTGGTCCGCCATCGTTCGAACGGCGACTTGGATTGGCGGCCAGCGTGCGTTAAGGACATCGAGATTATCTCAACTCTAGGTATGTCGCATTCAAACCTGCCGATGGACACTAACGCGGTTTGCGAGACCGGGGTTTTTTGAACGCCAAACGGCGATGCATCGTATCCTCCACCTCTTAAAGTTTTTCAATAGCGCACAGCAGAGTGGCCAGATTTTACGCGCACAATTGAACCGGGCGGCCGGCTCTCAACCCCTTGCTAGGCAGCCACGAATCATGTTTTGGCGCTGTCAATTTTGACTTCAAAACCTGCACGGATGCGGGTCGCTCCGCTCAGCCTATGCTATGCGTGTTGAGGAGGCAACGCTGGCGTGCCTTCAAACTGCAGCGCGCGACGATAGCTCAAATGCTCGCGATGACGGACATCCGATGCTCACGTGTCGTTGGGTTGATCGGGAAGCCGCTACCTTTTCGGCACTAGTAGTGGTGCCCGCCATCGTGACCACCATGATGGCCGCCGTAATGATGGTCATCGTGATGCCCATAGTGATGGCCGCCATAGCCTCCGTAGTCCCAGGACCTCCCATAGCCATAGGGCGCGTAGAACCGCGGCACATAAACGAAAGGCGTCGGGGTATAGCGATAGTATTCGCCACGGCCATGGCAGCGGCGGGAACCATGGCAATGTCTGTACCGGCGCGCGTGTACGAACTGGACCACATCTGACCCGTCCGATTTGCCGATATTTCGGGCCAGGTAAACAGCGCTGGCGGGGGCTGCCCAGGTCATCGCGCTAATGGTGACAGCTGTCGCTAAAGCTCCCATTAACTTCAGAGCAAAAGCCGCCCTGTATCCCGGCATCGTTCGACGAGTCATTTTCATAGCCCTGTCCTCACAAACGAATTCGTCTTTTTGGATTCATAGCACAGGGTCGGATCAAAGCCACAAGGTCATAAAGAGCAGCGCTCAATCTGAGGTGCCGCCCTTTATGCCATGTAGCCGCTTGTTGCGCCTTGTTATGGCTGCAACCTCTTATGCCGCGATAAACGTTACTCCTTATGTTTCTCTTCGGCGCCAACTAGTTTCATCGCGGGCGCCAGCGATTTTTCGCAGTCTTCTTCCTTGCCGGCTTTGTCCATCGCCTCTGCGCTCGCGAGCGCGTCGTTGACAGTTTTCATATCAGCGGCGCTGAGCTTTGCCTTGGTCATAGCCGACTTGACGGCATCCATGTCGGCGTCGCAATGGCCGCCGGCGGCGAGCGCCGGAGTAGCGAGCGCGGAAAAGGCGAGTGTTGCGAACAGGGCTCTATTCATTTGTGACCTCTTTTGTGTTGTTGACATGAAATCGTTGCAGACGTTGTCAGTCTGCGGAATTGGTGAGGCAAATCTATGTCACGGCGCCGCCGTTCGGCCGCGCCGTGAGCTTGTCAAAGGCGTACGTCTTTAACGATTGTGCCCGCCGCCATGGCCACCGCCGTAGCCACCGCGATACGAGTTATAACCGTGGCCGCGCCGCCCGCCGCCGTAGACCCAATTGCGACGATGACCGCCACCCAAATAGAAGCGGATACCACCGCCGTGGCGTCTATAGCCCCCGTGGCGGCTGCGATAACCCGCAGCCTGGACCAGCCGCGCGGGCTCAGATTTTGCACCCGCCGCGAGATTTCCGGGCGAGGCAGGCGCAGCGTTGGCAGGCAGGGCGAAAAATCCTGCCGCGACGGCGGCGAAAATGGCTGCTGTGACTGTTTTGCGTGACATGAACAACTCCTCCTTGAAACTTGCCCGGATGCAACTCTGCATCCGGTACTCGACTCTGGATACGGCGAGTTGTGCCGCCCGAACACGAGCATGCCGCATGCTTACCACTCCCGATCTGAAGATTGACTGAGCATACGGTTCACGTGCCATTCACGCGCGCGCCGCAGTTGCGATAGCCGCACGCAAAGAAGCCTTTTCCGAGGGGCGGCGACAACGTCGCTATCTTTATCGCCGACCCCCGAATGGCCGATGCCGTGACCTTCTACTGTGTGGAAATACGGCAGCGCGCGTGTTGCCTGCTTGCACCCTGGTACTAACCGGGACGTTCTTGGACGTTGAGGTGGTGGCCGGTATCTTGACCGGCAGCCTGGCGCTCATCTCCGATGCCGCGCACATGCTGACCGACACGGCCGCGTTGGGTCGATCCGGTGGTCGCTGTGGCGATTGGATTGTGGGTGCTGCCGCGAACGTGGCAACTCCATCAATGCCGTGGATCGATCGGAGCCAGCGCTTCAATAATTCGGCACTCGGCAATGGTGCCGCAACCGCAATGGCGGATGATACTGTCGAGTTCGCGACGTAGAGCCTTCAAATCGGCCAGTTTGCGATCGACGTCTGCGAGGTGGTCGCGCGCGATGACATCGACAGCTTCGCAGGAACGCTGCTTCTGATCCGACAGGCCCAGAAGCTCCCTTACCTGCTGCAAACCAAATCCCAGAGCGCGGGCACGAAGAATGAAGCTCAGTCGACCGAGATCGCTTTTCCCATAGGCGCGGTAGTTTCCACTCGTCCTATCAGGCGCGGGAAGTAATCCAATCCGCTCGTAATAGCGGATCGTTTCCACCTTGGTGCCGGTTGCTTTGGCCAAATCGCCGATCGTGAGGACGCCTGAACTCATATGTGTTGACCCTGAAGTTACTATAGGGTGCGATATGATCGCTTAACGAAAGAAAGTCCAACAAACATGACCGTTGCCGAACGATCCTCGACAAACATCCACACGCTCAAGATGGGCGTCGAGGGCATGGATTGCGGCGCATGCGCGCTCAAGATCGAGAACGCCCTGAAGCGTCTCCCCGGCGTCACCGACATCAACGTCAACTATGGCACCGAGACGTTGGACCTCAACCACGACGCGGATCGGAGCTCGCGCCAAGCAATAGAGGACAAGATCCGCAGCCTTGGCTACACGCCGCGTCCACTGGCGGGCGACGAACACGAACTGTCGCACTCACGCGACCAAGAAGACCGGGCGTGGTGGGAAACACGAAAAGGCCAGCTCGTTAGTGTCAGCGCCGGCTTGCTCGCGCTTGCCTTCACCGTGGCTTGGGTTGCACCCGACTTCTCATTTTACGCTTATCTCGCAGCGGCCGTCATTGGTCTCGTCCCCATAGCGCGCCGTGCGCTCGCGGGCGCCATGTCCGGCACGCCCTTCAGCATCGAAACGCTGATGAGCGTGGCGGCAGCCGGAGCCGTTGCCATCGGTGCGACCGAGGAAGCAGCGGTTGTGATTTTCCTCTTTGCCGTCGGTGAGCTTCTGGAGAACGTCGCGGCAGGTCGCGCACGGGCTGGCGTCAAAGCACTGATCGGATTGGTGCCGCGTACCGCCAAAATCGAGCAAGACGGCGAAGTGCGGGAAATGCCAGTCGAACAGTTGCGTGTCGACGACATCGTCGTAGTGCGACCCGGCGACCGGATTCCATCAGACGGAAAAATCATCGAGGGGACGTCGGAACTCGACGAAGCCCCCGTTACCGGTGAATCGGTTCCCGTTCTCAAGACGACCGGGGCGTTTGTCTATGCCGGCAGCATCAATGGCAACGGCCTGCTTCGGATATCAATCACCAAAACCGCAGCCGACAACACCATCGCCCGCATCATTCATTTGGTGGAAGCGGCACAGACATCTAAAGCGCCCACGGCCCGCTTTATCGACCAGTTCGCGGCGTACTACACGCCAGCGTCAATGGTCGCTGCGGCGCCGATCATCATCATACCACCGTTGCTCTTCGGGGCGGACTGGGGAACCTGGATCTACCGCGGCCTCGCTACCTTGCTAATTGCCTGTCCCTGCGCGCTTGTTATCTCGACGCCTGCCGCCATTGCCTCCGGTCTCGCGGCGGGGGCGCGCCGCGGGCTTCTCATCAAGGGCGGTGCAGCCTTGGAGACTCTCGGCAAGATCAAGACCGTCGCCTTTGACAAGACCGGCACCTTAACCGTTGGCAAGCCACAGGTGACCGATGTTATCGCCATTGAAGGCGACGACAGCGAGATGCTGGCAAAAGCTGCCGCCGTCGAGCAAGGATCCAGCCATCCGCTCGGGTCTGCAATCATCGCTGCGGCCAGCGCGCGGGGGCTTGCCATACCACAAGCCTACGGTGGCGCTTCAGCCGTCCCCGGCAAAGCGGTTGTCGCGCGGCTGCACGAGGGTTTCATATCGGTCGGCTCGCCGCGTCATGCAGCAGAATTCAAACTGCTGCCCCCTTCCTTCGAGAGCGTTGTGCAGCGGCTGGAGGCGGAAGGAAAGACAGTCGTGATCGTGGCCACAAAAGAGCGCGCGCTCGGCCTTATTGCGCTCCGCGACGAACCACGCCCCGATGCCGTAGCCGGGATCAGGTGGCTAAAGGCGCTCGGCGTGCACAGCATCATGCTGACCGGCGACAACCGGCGCACGGGCCAAGCGATAGCAAACGCACTTGGCCTCGATGTACGCGCGGAGCTGTTGCCCGACGCCAAGCTCCAAGCCATTGCTGAACTCAAGACGGCTGGCCCTGTGGCCATGGTGGGCGATGGCATCAATGACGCGCCTGCCCTTGCGGCATCCTCAGTCGGCATCGCAATGGGGGGCGGGACCGATGTCGCGCTGGAGACCGCCGATGCAGCCTTGCTCAGCAACCGTGTCACCGGCGTTGCCGAGCTTGTCAGTCTCGCGC
>LNFM01020695.1_pt1 | contig 10868 bp, 7 predicted proteins | sample 596031 | NCBI WGS metagenome assembly LNFM01 (sample SAMN04254537, study PRJNA301005) | activated carbon metagenome | isolation source: dual media filters at the Ann Arbor, Michigan drinking water treatment plant | place: USA: Ann Arbor | reverse complement strand
AAGCCATGTATCTTTCTTGCGATCACTGGATGCGCGCCCAATGTTTGGAAAATATGGATGTTGAGTTTAATACGGCAACTGCTGTGTTATTTGGTGTGGCTGATTTTATTCCACCCCTAATGGACTATGTCAGACGCTACCACGCAAAATTGGTATTCAATTCTAATTTGGTCAAAGTGGACGGGAGTAAAAAGATCGCCTACTTTGAAAATAAGGGCAATGATGGAACGGTAACCCTCGAAGAGAAACCTTTTGACATGCTGCATGTGACACCATCACAAGTAGCTCCGGATTTTCTTCGCAATAGTCCTCTGGCAGATGCGAGTGGTTTTTGCAAAGTGAATGAAAAGACACTGCAGCATACCGATTACTCGAATATATTCTCACTGGGCGATGCCTGCTCATCGCCAAATACGAAAACGGCCGCAGCAGTCAGAAAGCAAATTGTTGTGGTGGCCGAGAATCTTCTGGCAGCAAAAGAAGACCGGGAACTGACGACTATCTATGACGGTTACGGCGCCTGTCCGCTGACTGTGGAAAATGGCAAAGTCATACTGGCTGAATTTGGTTTTGTGATCCAACAGTGCCGAGAAAGCTTAATTGGTTTCTTAAAACGACAGTTTTTCCATGGATCTATTGGAATGGCATGTTAAAAGGCAAGGAATGGCTTGCTCGTCCTGGTAAATTAAGCTGACATGTGGATATTCTGCTAATCAGTATTTTGCTTGGCGCTGTTACTGGCGTTATATTGGCACTGACTGGTGCTGGCGGTACGATCATTGCAGTTCCGCTGCTGATGTTCGGACTGCATCTGGTTGTCGCCGAGGCTGCTCCGATTGCTTTATTCGCCGTGTGTTTGTCTTCTGCTATCGGTGCGTTAATTGCGCACAGACAAGGAAAAGTGCGTTATCGGGCAGCGGGGTTTATTGCGATTACCGGTGTTGTGACTGCACCCATCGGCATATGGCTGGCGCAGAAATTGCCTAATGCGCCATTAACATTTTTGTTTGCACTGGTTTTGTTTTATGCTGCAATCAGCATGTTGCGGCAAAGTAAGATGCAGGATGATCCGGTGAAAAATATCACCGATTTTCAATCTGATTCCGCTTCAATACCTTGCCAGCTAGCCTATGAGCAAGGCCGTTTAGTATGGACTTGGCCGTGTGCCCGGGCATTGGCATTTTCCGGAATTGCAACCGGGTTCTTATCGGGATTGCTGGGCGTCGGGGGCGGCTTTGTCGTTGTGCCGGCATTACGGAAAGCAACCAATCTTTCGATGCAATCTATTCTTGCCACATCCCTGGCAGTTATCGCGCTTATTTCTGCTGTAGGTGTTGTTTCTGCAACCTTTATCGGCGGGATGAACTGGACTATTGCGCTACCTTTTGCTGCCGGCGCATTGGCAGGTATGTTGATCGGGCGAATTTTTTCTCATTTTCTTGCTGGCCCAAAACTACAGCAAGGATTTGCTGTAGTTTCTATGGGCGTTTCGGTGTGGATGATTATCAGATTGTTCTGGATTGATGGATAAGATTAAAGCTCAGTTCAGCATGATTTCACGAAGTTTTTCTTCCAGCGGCGGGCGCAAACCGGTTTTACGGGCCTCCTCAATAGCCACTTCCGGATCAATACCTTTGGTGATTCGATAGCTAGCCCACATAGCACTTGCCCGGTTACCTGATCCACAATGGATTAGTATCGGAGCCTGAGCTGATTCGATCACTTTGGTAAATGCGGCCACCTGTTCTTTAGTGATCCCAGCAACGGTTGTCGGAATATTGACATACATCATGCCGGCAATATCGACCAATGCTTTCTCCTCCATAACGCCTTCATTTTTGGTGCGTAAATCAATAATTGTTTTGAAACCGGTGGCTGCCAATGCTTGCACACCACCCTCGCTGATAAGTCCTGATATGGCAATTTTTTCCGTAGCGCGGCTGTAGTTTTGTACCGCAATGACCTGATGGCCAAAAGGTACTCGGCCAGAAGCCTGTGCTATGCTGGAAAACAGAATGGTCACAAGAACCATCAGAATGATAGAGTATTTCATAGAAAGTCCCATTTGCTGTGTTAAGTGAGAAAAGAATGTTTTTCATTGTAGCCGTACTGAATAATTAAATACAATTATTCCTATCAATTTTGGTCTATTAAATAGGCGCAACACAGCCTATCCAACCATTTAAGAGAGCTGCTTATGCCACTTGAACAAGTTTTTGCACCCGATAAAACACCTCTATGGCATAGCTATCTACCGCAGCAAGTGCTGGAAGAATTTAAAACCGGGCATGCTGGTTTATCGCAAACGGAAGCGAAGTTGCGTCTTGAACAGTATGGCGCAAACCGATTACAACCACCAAAACCACAAAGCATCATCATTCGCTTTTTGTTGCAATTTCATAATGTACTGATTTATATCTTGCTCGCTGCATGCAGCATGACTGCTTTTCTAGGTCACTGGGTCGATAGTGGCGTTATTTTTGGTGTTGTGGTCATCAATGCCATCATCGGCTTTGTTCAGGAAGGCAAAGCGGAAGAAGCACTGAATGCTATCCGGCGCATGCTGTCGCTTAACGCGATCGTTCAACGCGACGGTCAGCGGATACAGATGCCAGCTGATCAGCTGGTGCCTGGCGATATCGTATTGCTGCAATCCGGCGACAAGGTGCCGGCTGACTTGCGATTGGTCGACTGTAAAAACCTGCGTATCGAAGAGGCAGCGTTAACTGGAGAATCGGAAGCTGTCGAGAAATCCATTCATGCAGTCGAAGCAGTGACGGCGATTGGGGATCGGTTTTGTATGGCGTATTCGGGCACGTTGGTGGTTTATGGCCAGGGATCGGGCGTGGTGGTTGCTACTGCTCAACATACCGAGATTGGACGCATCAGTCAGATGATCGCGCAAGTCGATAAGCTGACATCGCCTTTGTTGCGGCAAATGGCGATCTTCGGCCGCTGGCTGACGCTGCTAATTTTACTGTTGGCAGCCGGAATTTTTGTTTATGGATTGTTACTGCATGATTACCCGGTTAATGAGATGTTTATGGCGGCCATCAGCATGGCTATCGCAGCGATTCCAGAAGGACTGCCTGCCATTATGACGATAACATTGGCGCTTGGCGTGCAGAATATGGTGCGGCGTAACGCGATTGTTCGTCATTTACCTGCAGTAGAAACACTGGGTGCCGTGACCGTCATCTGTACCGACAAGACCGGAACGCTCACACGTAACGAAATGACTGTGCAGAGCGTGATTACTGCTGAAGTTCAATTACAAGTTGGCGGCGTGGGTTATGCGCCAACAGGTAGTTTTAGCCGGGATGGAAAGGAAATTCTGGCTACTGATTATGCCGATATGCTGGATATGTTTCGGGCAGGGATGTTGTGTAACGAAGCATCATTGCATCAGCAGGATGGTACCTGGGTCATTCAGGGTGATCCGACAGAAGCTGCGCTCATTACTTTAGCAGTGAAAGCTGCATTGGATCCGGCTTCTGAGCAGAAAATACTGCCTCGAACGGATGTCATTCCGTTTGAATCGGAGCATCGTTTTATGGCGACGTTGCATCAGGATTATGCCGGGCATAGCCTGATATATGTCAAAGGTGCACCGGAAGAAGTGCTGGCAATGTGCAGCCATCAGCGTAGCCAAGGAGAAGATCAGCTGATTCAGCTTGATTTCTGGCATACCAAAATACAGGAGGCAAGTGCAACGGGACAGCGCATACTGGCCATGGCCAGTCGTGCGACTCAAATAAAACAGAAAATATTGCAGTCTTCTGATGTTGAATCAGGCTTTACGTTGCTTGGTCTGGTTGGAATTATTGACCCGCCGCGTGAGGAAGCCATTGCTGCCATAGACAAATGTCATACGGCAGGCATCCGCGTTAAAATGATTACCGGGGATCATCGTATTACCGCTTGCGCGATTGGCGCAAAATTAGGTATTGGTAATGGTCAGAACGCTGTGACAGGGATTGAACTGGATAAGATGGACGCAGCACAACTGCGAAAAGTGGTTGGAGAAATAGACATTTTTGCACGTGCAAGTCCTGAGCATAAACTCCGGCTGGTTACGGCGCTACAGGACAATGGTGAAATTGTTGCCATGACAGGTGACGGTGTGAATGATGCACCAGCCTTAAAGCGTGCGGATATCGGCGTTGCCATGGGGAAAAACGGTACTGAAGTGGCGAAAGAAGCAGCTGAAATGGTGCTGATGGATGACAATTTTGCTTCGATTACACATGCGGTAGAAGAAGGCCGAACAGTCTACGACAACATCCGCAAAACGGTTGTTTATATTCTTCCAACCAGCGGCGGTGAAGCGGGTGTTTTGATACTCGCCATTATTCTGGGGATGGCGCTACCCATCACGCCGGTGCAGATTTTATGGATCAATATGGTGACGACTGTAACGTTGGCCATTTCGCTTGCATTCGAACGACCTGAAAGCGGTGTCATGTCACGCCCACCCCATGACCCCAATACGCCTATTTTGTCGGGATTCCTGGTGTGGCGTATTGTTTTTGTTGCATTATTGATGATTGGCGGCGTTTTTACTTTGTATTTTTGGGAAACTGTGCAGGGCGCGAGTATTGAACTGGCCCGGACAGTGGTTGTGAATGTGCTGGTGATGTGCGGGATAGTCTATTTGTTCAATTGCCGCTATTTGATGGCTTCCGTGTGTTCGCGCCAAGGATTGCTGGGTAATCGTTATGTTTTAATGGCTGTCGGGCTATTGTTGATACTGCAATTGCTGTTTACCTATTTGCCTGTGATGCAACAGTTATTTGGCACGACTGCTCTGGATGCAGCAGCCTGGGTACGCATTATCGCAGTCAGTTTGTTGCTATTTCTAATCATTGAACTTGAGAAATACTTGTTGCGGCGGAGGGGTGTTAAAGATCTATGAGATGCTAAGTTAACTCAATTGAATTAAATTGGCTGTAATTGCAAGGAAGGTTGAGGGCAATCTATTTTATGGTCTAAAATAAATTGCCCCATTTCTCATCAGACGATGGCAAAGACTGCTTTACAGTGCTGCCAAGAATGCTACGAGATCGGCTTTCTCATCTTCAGTCAGACCAATGCTAAAGCGATTGTTGTAAAATTCAATAACGGCTGGCAAATCTGCAGCAGAGCCATCGTGGAAGTAGGGTGGCCGTGAAGCGACCGAACGTAAAATAGGTCCTTTAAAGCGGCCAATATCTTTCCATTTGCCGGTAATCAAAGCACGACCAGGATCAGTTGTTTTAATGATTTCGTTAGTCGTTTTATTTTTCAGTGTATACAGTGGCATATCCGGTGTCCGGCGCGATTCATCAGCGATACCGATGTCTAGTGGCATTGGTGTCGAATGGTTACCCGAGTTCGGTGTGTTGTGACACGTCGTGCATGTGCCTGGAAGTACGCTAACGCTTAAATCATCATTGATTCCTTTGACACCAATGATCTGGATAGGCTTCGTATTAAATAATGCTTGGCCACGCGCAATCGCAGCGCGTGCGTTGTTAGTGCTATTGGACGATTTGCTGGTGCTAAATCGTTCCCAACTGTTATAGAGGGACATTGCATTGGGATCAAAAGGTTCGCGCGTTTGATAATCTCCAACCAAAGTATCATTTATGCCAAAGTGATATTCTTGTTTCTTCAGTTTCTTTGGACCACCATCTGCTTTTCTTGCAGTTAGTTTGCCGGCATTGTTATCATGTATTTGCGCTGTAAATAATCCAGATTCAAACTCCACGATCGCTTCGCGCTCTGCACCAGTTAATTCCCGAAGTGCTTCGGCATGACCTAATGTGGCATGATTGGACTGGGTTGATAAATCAAAAGGCACGGGAGAGAAACAAGTCGAAGTACCAAAAATGCAGTCGGTGGAACCTGACATCTGGGTTGTTTCACGACCATCCCACATGACGGTACTTAAAAATTTAAGATTGGTGGTTGGCATAGGACGACGGAATAGCGATAGCTCAGTCGCACTTGCAAATCCATAAGGGTCATCGGCTTCGACCAATTCGAATTCTGCAGTGTCAGGGATGCCAATTCCTACGCGGATATTTGCTTTTTCCAAGAGCATGCTGTAAGCGGTACGGCGTTTTTTAACCGTCGATACATCCGCAAGTGGAGAATTTGCACCATCAACCAGACGGAAAAGCGGATCTAGACCCTTGGTTTCGTTGAAGAGCTTCTGGACGCCTTGTGGCGTAATTGTCCATCCTTGAGAAGGAAGATGGCAGGTGGCACAACTGCGGCCATTGCTTCCCAAGCTCTTGAAAAACGGATTATTAAGATCAATAAACCCCGCTGTACTGTAGGTTGCATCTTTACCGTGACTATTTTTCGAGATAAACATATTGGGCAGGCGATTAGGATGGTCCTCATGATCATGATCATTTTTCGCAAATACAGGCGCTGTTAGCATAACAAACAGAACCGATACTGCTTGTAATCTTATAATGTTCTTTTTCCGCATTTATTTCCTCCAATTATGTATGAATGTCGAGCTTAAATTTTAGCTCAGAGAAATTTTACTAAGTACCAATAAACTTGCGGTATCAAGTCTATTCGAGCGGACCGTGATTGGCTGTGAGAAAAGTCACACACACTTCACGCTGTCTAAAAACTATATACATTGGCACTGAGGTATTAAAAGTAAAGGCCCTGTAGCAATCACTTGTTGAATTGATAAGTCAAGACTGATTTCAATCGAAGCGAATGGTAGTAACCACTGGTGGCGCAAATTGATCCATCCCAATTTTGTTCGACTCCTTGTTATATTTCTATTGTGCATGCACACCCATTATCAAATAGCATGGTATAAATCTACTTTTTAAATATATATCTACTAAAGATGATATGTATTGAGAAATATCAAATAATAATGAAATATATTTGATTGAAATTAATCAACCAACTGTTATTGAAGGTGTTTGTGATTTTCTCAATGATTATTGACAAGGACAAGGAGAGCATGAAAAACTGAGGGAAGCGGTCAAACCGATTACATCATTGAACTTTGAGATGTTGGAAAACAGGTGTTTCCCGATAGATATTCCGTTAAGCTGATAGGCCAACTCTAGTAAACTTCCGACCTTTCCCAAGTTTTGCATGCCCCACAAAGATGCTTAGCAAAAACGCATTTGTTGCCAGATGGTTAATGCGACAGAACCTTGTCGACTGGATTTCGAACTTGAATCCGTGCTCAATAAATAATTGACGGTACAATGTTTTTACCGTTTTTATCATAAATTCTAACTGAGGCTTTTAGGATTAACGTCGTCCATCGTACCAAATCGGTAGCTTTTTCTTGTCTTGTAAGGTTTTTCTCGGATTGAATAGGACGCTGAATATCTGACCGGCAATTTCTCGTCCGCTGTACAGAAGTACTTTGCGGGGTGAAGTGACGAGGGGATGGCGGGTGAGAATGGTGAATTTCAAGCGATTTCATCGGCGGCGAACAATTCCTGATTAAAGCCGCCTACATCACGAAACGCGTCTGCGCGGCAAACCACCAAAGCACCGGATGCCCAGCGGAAGGTAACTGAGAACACAGTCCATAACTGCATCGCGGCATTACCCCACCACGGCAGGTTAGGCATGTGCATAACGCTGCCGCAGCCTACGTGTTTGCCGCCTTCAATCATTTTCAGAATATCAGTCACCATGTCGGGATTGAGCAAGCTGTCGGCGTCGACAAACAGTAGCCAGTCTCCCGTTGCAACCGCTGCGCCAGTGTTGCGTGCGCGGCCGATCTGATTGATCGGTTCAAACACAACTTTTGCACCGGCTTGCGTGGCCAGTTCTGCAGTTTTATCAGTTGAGTTGTTGTCCACGACGACCACTTCGTGGGTAAAGCCGGGTTTCTGATTGATTTTGAGTGATTCTTGAATGGAATTCAGACAATCCAGAATCAATAATTCTTCGTTAAAAGCGGGGATGACGATGGATAGATGCATGGGTAAAAGCAGGAAGTTCGGTGAGAATACTATCAGCTGAGTGAAGCGATGGCGGAGAACGGGAAATGACCGCTCTCCGCAGCAAGATTAGAACTCGCCTTGTTTGATATAAGGTTGTGACCACAGAATGACTTGCATCAAGACTGATTTGCGCCAGGCATCTTGCATACGATCCACATCATCACGAGAGTGGCCGGCTTTTTCCAGGAATGGACGCAGCGTGGTGGTGATCGGGATAAGTAATGCAAAAATGTAGTGCAAGTGAATGATCGGCACTGATTTTACGTTGTCGGTAGTATTTTTCTTCGAGGTGTGGTGGCGCAATCCGATTTCGTACTGATAGTTGAGCCAATCTTGGTTGTATTCGGCTTTTGCGGTGTCTAGAATCCATTGACCAAAGCGTTTACGCACACCACCCAAATAATCCATGTTGGGTGTGCCATCGGCCGCATTGGTGAAGTAGTGCAGCAGGAAAGGTGTTGAGCCCACAAAGCCATACCAAACATCCAAAATTTGTTCGGTTTGATCTTTAAGTATGTCGTGCGACATTTTCAGGTAGCGCACATCATCATCGCCAAATAGAGTAGCTTGTTTCAGATTGGCAAAATCATCGAGTGATACGGGGGATTTTGCAAGCGAAGCGCTACCATAGGTATAGCCAGGTATATTTGTTGTCATAAAATTTCCTTTTGTTAGGTCTGTTAATCATCATAGATAACAAAGCTTATCGTTATCTATGCATTTGATATCATGCGGTTATGCAATGAATTCTTGTAAAATTATATAGAAAAATAAGCCAATTGAGTATTTGAATGGCGGATTCTACAGGATTGATAATTTGTGCGGGAATACTTTTAGGGACTCGGTTAGTTTTTGTGCGTTGACAATAAGTCATCCAGCCAATTTTTCCAGTGTTGGAATTTTCCGGATAATGCGTTGATTCCGCGTTTGGTTGCTATTTGCTTAACCTGCTGGTGACAGTTTATTTTAAGTCCAGCGGCGAATAAGGCAGCACCTTGAAGGCTTGCTTCTTTTTGCTGTAAATGAAAAACCGGGAACGGCACGCATTGAGTGATGCCTTGCTGTAGGCAGGGTAGCTCGGACAGGCCGCCGGATAGGTAGACTTGAGTCAGTGGCGAGTGGTGATGGAAATCTTCCAGAATGCGTGCAACCCGGAAAATGATAGCTTCGAGCATCAGTGCGGTAATTTGTTGCGTGGTCAAAGCGGAGACTGATTGAGAAAAGTAAATTCCCCAGTCTTGGCGGAAGTACGGTGCGCCTAAACCGCTCGGTTCCGCCAGGCAGAAGATATCGTTGCCAGCCAATTCTTCAATGCGGCAATCTTTCACAGGATATGGCGCCAGTGCAGCGGCGATGGAATTGAGTGTGCCTTCTACGGCAAATTGCGCCTGCTGATTCTCATCCAGATAAACCAATGTCTGAAGGTAGCCATCAAATGCCAGCTCGTGCTTAGTGAGAGAACGAATCACAAACCCGCCGGTGCCAAGATTAACCAGAGCATCGGTTGGGCTATCGGTCAGGCTGGCGATCAGTGCAGCTGACTGGTCACCGACACTGGCTTGTAGCGTCAAACCGAAATCCGGTAAAGATAAATTCAATCCGGTTGAAGGTTTGATTTGCGGCAGAATCGAGCATGGAATATCGAAGAGTTGGCATAAAGTACCTGACCAGCATTGCTTGTGGATGTCCATCAGCAAGGTGCGTGCAGCCATCGACGCGTCGGTAAGGAAATGTTGACCGTGCGTCCAGCGCCAGATCAGAAAAGTATCCAGCGTGCCTGCCAGCCATTCGCCCTGAACAAGCTTTTCACACCAAGCCGGATTCTCCTGCAACAGGACGCTGAGTTTGGGAGCAAAGTAATAAGCGGCCAAACGTAAACCGGTCAGGTAATGAATGGTGTCTGTTGATGCGTGCAGGCGATCACAGCAACTTGCTCCCCGGTTATCTTGCCAAGAAATCAGGGGTGTTACCGGGTTACCACAGATTTTGTCCCAGATCAGGAAAGACGAGCGCTGGGTGCATAACCCTAAAGGAGGATTGTTACCGGTTTGTGCAATACATTCTTTCAGAACTTGTTCGGCAATCCCGGCATAATCAAACGCATTACTTTCATAGTACCCATTGTGACTATCCATGGCAGGTGCAGAGCGAGTGACGATATGTTGGAGATTTCCTTGCCGATCCATTACAGCAGCTTTAATGGATGTCGTGCCCAGATCAAGGGCAATTGCCGAAGTTAGTGCGTGATCCATTGTTTGCAGCAGCGCTCAATTTCTTGGTGTGTCCTGGCATCGTCCCAATGCAGGGTATCGGCTACGCGCAGGGCAATTTGCTGCACCTCGTTTTCTGTCAGCCTAGCTAGAATGAGTAATGGCAGGCGGCGGCGTAACAAATCTTCCAAGTGGATAACCATTTCAGTAGCGGCGCAATGTATCAGATCGGCAACTATAAACGGCAGAGACGGAATAATGCGTTGCGCCAACTCAGCTTCTGTTTCAATATTGCGAAGAATCTCAGTTATTCGTGTGCCATGACGATGCAACAACCATCTGGCACTTTCTGTATCAATGCCCAACTGCATTGCTTGGTCCAGCATGCGGGCAGACCAGTCTGCAAAATTTTCCTGCGGCGCCCAGGGAAATAATCGATCCTGGGTTGTGCAGGGCAAAGCAGTACCAAGTTGTGAACACACCGTATCGACGATACTGGCGGCATCCTGGCGTGACGAGGTTATTTTTCCACCGACAGCATAATGTACTCCGTTGGAGGCAGATTTTAGTTCCCAATCGCGGCTGACAGCAGACGGTGAGCCAGAGGAAGCCGTTTGAGTATTTTGTTTAAAAACTCGAACCCCGGCAAAACGGCCGATAATATCCGATTCTT
>LNFM01012827.1_pt1 | contig 10869 bp, 9 predicted proteins | sample 596031 | NCBI WGS metagenome assembly LNFM01 (sample SAMN04254537, study PRJNA301005) | activated carbon metagenome | isolation source: dual media filters at the Ann Arbor, Michigan drinking water treatment plant | place: USA: Ann Arbor | reverse complement strand
TTTCGCAGAAGCACTGGATGGCGCTGGACCGCACGCGCTACATGCAGTCGTCCAAAACCTTCGTGATGGTGGACCGCCCGTTCTGGAACGACCTCAAGGCCAACGGCTGGCCGACCCTGGGCATGACGCTCACCGACCGGCTCACGCGCGGCACCTACCTGTTCGACAACGGGCCCGACCAGCCCGGTGTGATCTGCCTGAGCTACGCCTGGATGGGCGACGCGCTCAAGATGCTGCCGCACGGCACGCAGAAACGTGTGCAGCTCGCGCTGTCGGCGCTGGCCAAGATCTACCCCGACGTGGACATCGCCAGCCACATCATCGGCGACCCGATCAGCGTGTCGTGGGAAGCCGACCCGCATTTTCTCGGCGCGTTCAAGGGCGCGCTGCCCGGCCACTACCGCTACAACCACCGCATGTACAGCCACTTCATGCAGGACGGATTTGCACCCACCGAGCGTGGCATCTTCATCGCGGGCGACGACGTGTCGTTCACGCCGGCGTGGGTCGAAGGCGCGGTGCAGACCTCGCTCAACGCGGTGTGGGGCATCGTCAAACACCTGGGCGGCAAGACGTTTGAAGCCAACCCCGGGCCGGGCGATGTGTTCGCCGAACTCGGGCCGATGGCCCTGCCGGACTGAGCCCCGATACAGTCCTGCCCATGATCCAACGACGCCACTTCACAACCGCCACCGCGCTGGCCTTCGCCAGCCCCTTCGCCCTCTTGTCCGGGTGCGCCCACTCAGCGCCCGGTTTGCAAGCCCAGCTGCAGCAACTGGAGACCACCGCCCAGGGCCGCCTGGGCGTTTTCATCATCGACACCGCCACCGGCCAGGTCCACGGCCACCGCGCCGACGAACGTTTCATGGTGCTCAGCTCCTTCAAGCTGCTGGCCAGCGCGCTGGTGCTGGCGCGGGTGGACCGGGGCCAGGAATCGCTGGAGCGGCGCATCACCTACGCCAAGACCGACCTCGTGACGTACTCGCCCGTGACCGAGCGCTTCGCCGGCACCGCCGCGGGCATGAGCCTGGCCGGGCTGTGCGAAGCCACCATCACCACCAGCGACAACAGCGCGGCCAACTTCATTCTGGACAGCTACGGCGGCCCGGCAGCGCTCACGCGTTTTGCACGCGAGCTGGGCGACGACACCACGCGCCTGGACCGCCGGGAAACCGAGCTCAACACCGGCACCGCCGCCGCGCTGCTCGACACCACCACACCGCGCGCCATGGCGCTGACGATGCAGAAACTGCTGCTCGGCAACGCCCTCTCCGCCTCGTCGCGCCAACTTCTGCAGCAATGGCTGGTGGGCAACACCACGGGCGACAAACGCCTGCGCGCCGGGCTGCCCGCCGCCTGGCGGGTGGGCGACAAGACCGGCACCAACAAGACCGACGCCAACGACATCGGCATCGCCTGGCCCGCGAACGGCCGAGCGCCTTTGATCATCACGGCCTACCTCGCTGAAAGCACGGCCAGCAGCGCAGTGAAAGAGGCCACGCTGGCGGGTGTGGCCCGGCTGGCGGCCGGTCTCGTGGCCTGAGCCCCATGCCCGCCAACACCCTCACCCTCGCGCTCTGGCAGTGCCCCTACGCGGCCAACACCGCCGAGGCCCTGCTGCGGCTCGACGCCACCGCCGCGCAGGCCCGCGCTCAAGGTGCCGAGGTGCTGGTGTGTCCCGAGATGTCGCTCACCGGTTACCAGATCGGCGCAGCGGCCGTGGCCGCGCTCGCCGAGCCAGCCGACGGCGCGCTGGCGCAAGCGGTGGCCGCCATTGCGCAGCGCCACGGCATTGCCATCGTCCATGGCTACCCCGAGCACAACGCCGACGGCCAGCCGTACAACGCGGTGCTTTTCATCGGCGCCGACGGCCAGCGCATCGCGAACTACCGCAAGACCCACCTCTTCGGCGGCATCGACCGCGCCCAATTCAGCCCCGGCCCCCAGGCGCCCGCGGTGTTCGAGTGGAACGGCTGGCGCCTGGGTCTGCTGGTGTGTTACGACATCGAGTTCCCCGAACCCGCGCGCGGCCTGGCGCTGCAAGGGGTGGACGCGGTGCTGGTGCCCACCGCCAACATGGTCGATTTCGACGAGGTGCAGCGCGTGCTGCTCCCCGCCCGCGCGCTGGAAAACCGCGTGTTCGTGGCCTACGCCAACGCCTGCGGGCAAGAAGGCGACACCACCTACGGCGGCCTCAGCACCGTGTGCGCGCCGATGGGTGCGGTGCAGGCCCAAGCGGGGCGAGATGCGGCGCTGCTGCTCACCACCCTGGACCGCTCCGCCTTGCAACACGCCCGGCGCACCAGCCAGTGGCCCGACCGGCGAACCGACCTCTACCGCGGCGGAGCCTGAGCGCTCACCGGGCGGGCGATCGCTCGCCCACGCCCAGCACGAACGCACCCGGCAACACAAAACCGTTCGCACGGGCCCAGCGCTGCAAAGACGCGAGGTACTCGGCGCGCACCGCCGCGCGGGTGGGTGCGTCGAAGCGGCCGTAAGCCAGCGCCACCGGACCCCCTTCAAAAGCAGCGTCGCACGCGGTGGTGGCGTCCGCGTAGTCGATGGTGGTGGCCACGCGCCCGGTGTGCACGCGCTGCAGACCCGCGCCGGCCAGCGCGCTGCGCAGAGCGTCGCCGCCGCCCAGCCGGAAAAACATCGGGCAGACCTCGGACTGCACGCGCGCATCGACGATGGGGAACACACCCGACCAGCCACACGCCGAGCGCTCGCCCCACACCGACACCACCAGCCGCCCGCTGGGCCGCAGGCAGCGCGCCATCGCAGCAAGACTGGCCTCGGGGTCGGGCATGTACATCAGGCCCAGGCCGCACAGCACCACGTCGAAATGGTCGGCAGGCAGCACCTCGCCCACTGCCTGTGCGTCGGTGCGCAGGAAATGGCAGCCAGGCGACGTGGCCTGTGCCACCACCACCATGCCCGCCGACACGTCGCAGCCCACCGCTTCGCCACTCGGCCCGACGGCGGCCAGTGCCGCGCGCGTGAGCACGCCCGAGCCACAAGCGACGTCGAGCACACGCTCGCCGGGCCGCAGCCGCGCCAGGCGCAACACGCCTTGCGTGGCCGGCGCCAGCGCCTCGCGCCACAGGTCTTCGTAGCGGGCCGAGGCACGGTCCCACCCGTAGCGCTGCACACGCAGCTGCAGCCGCCCGTCCATGCTCAGCCCCGGGGCCCGTAGACCACGCTGCCCTGCAGTGGCTGCGGGTCGGCAAACACGTGCAGGTAAGGGCTGCAGCGCTGCGCCTCTGCGACCACCGGCGCCAGTTGTTCGGGTGGGGCGTCCGCGTCCAGGTACAGCGTGTGGCGCACGCCGAGGTAGCCGGGGTAAACGCCGTCCATGCCGAGCAGGCCTCGGTTGTCGTAGTCGGCCGCCACCTCCACCTCGAGGCTGCGCACCGCGATGCCGGCCCGCGCCAGGAAGATGCTGTAGCCGATGGCCAGGCAGCTCGCCAGCGCGGCGCGGCCGTGCACGCCGGGCGTGGGGCCGGCGCCGGCGCCGCCGCCTTCCACCGGCATGTCGATGCTGAAGCGCCAATCACCCTCGCGGGCCTCGCAGTGCAGCCCCTCCACCACGCGCGCCCGCATCACGCTGGTGTCCCGCGCGGCCTCCGGCTTTTTGGCGAACACGTGTGCCATGCGGCCGAAGGCGTTGCGGATGTGCGCTTGTGCGTTCATGGCGGTTCTCCCGGTGGGTTCAGCGGCGGTGTTCAGCGGCGCGTGATGACGACCTCGAGGTACTCGCTCGGCACCACCAGCGAGTGCTTCCCGCCCTGGTTCAGGCGGTTGAGCAGCTCGATCAGATCGCGCTCCAGCAGCACCGCGGTCTCCGGGGGCAAGGCCGCAAACGCCTTGTGCACCGGGCCGTACCAGGTGCGGAACACCTCAACGAAGTGCGCTGCCGAACGGTAACGGAAGTTGAAGACCTTGGGGGTGGCGGCGATGGCCGAGGCCTGGTCGCCGAACAAGGTTTCCAGGTGCGACTTCACACCCCAGAGCGAGGGCGGCTTCACCCCCGCCGGCGGCGGCAGGTGGCGGCCCAGGGTCTTGAACAGCTGGCCGATGAAGCCCTCGGGCGTCCAGTTGGCCAGGCCGATGCGCCCACCCGGGCGGCACACGCGCGCCATCTCGTCGGCCGAGCGCTGCTGGTCGGGTGCGAACATCACGCCGAAGGTGGAGAGCACCACGTCGAAGCGGGCGTCGACGAACGGCAGCGCTTCCACGTCCGCCACCTGGGTGGTCATGGCCAGGTGCTCGGCGCGCGCACGCTCGGCGCCGCGCGCCAGCAGGCTGTCCACGTAGTCGGTGGAAGTCACGTCGCAGCCGCGCCGCGCGGCGGCCAGGCTGGCGTTGCCGTTGCCGGCGGCCACGTCCAGCACGGTTTCGTCCCAGCGCAGATCGCAGGCTTCGGCCAGCGACTCGCCCACGATCTGCAGCGTGGTGCCGATCACGGCATAGTCGCCACTGGCCCAGGCGGTTTGCTGGCGTTGTTTGAGGGCGGAGAAATCGGTTGCGGTGTCCATGGGTCGTCCTTTGGGTTGGTTGAACAAGGTGGGTGTCTGGAGACCCGACTGTCCGCCCGAGGGGCCCGGGGCGTCTTTGGCTTTTTCTGAAGACTTCCTGTATTTTCTGAAGTCACCGTTCCACAGGAGCCCCCGTGCCCGCGTCCTACCGCTTCGATCGCTTCGAGCTCCGGCCCGCCGAGCGTGTGCTGCTGGCCGACGGCGTGCCCGCCGCGCTGGGCTCGCGTGCGTTCGACCTGCTGCTGTGCCTGGTGGCGCAGCGCGACCGTGTGCTGAGCAAGGGCGAGGTGCTGGAGCAGGTCTGGCCAGGCCAGGTGGTGGAAGAGAACAACCTCTCGGTGCACGTGTCCGCGCTGCGGAAGATTCTGGGCGCGGGCGCCATCACCACCGTGTCGGGCCGGGGCTACCGCTTCACGCTCGACCTGCAGCCCGACACGGCGGTTGATCCCGTCCCGCTGGCCACCGAATCGCTGGAGCGCCCCACCATCGCGGTGATGCCGCTGAGCGTGCTGTCGGACGACCCGCGCATCGGGTTCTTTGCGCAGGGCCTGGTGGAAGACGTCACCGCGCTGCTGGCCCGCGTGCCCGGCTTCATCCTCATCGCACACGCCTCGTCGCTGGTGTTTCGCGACCACCAGGCCCCGCTGCCGGACGTGGCGCGGCAGCTCGGTGTGCGTTTTCTGGTGCAGGGCAGCGTGCGCCCCAAGGCCGACGCGCTGCGTGTTTCGCTGCAGCTCATCGAAGCGGCCTCCGCCCGCATCTTGTGGAGCGCGCAGTTTGACACCCTGGCCGACGAGACCGTGGACGCGCAGGAGACCATCGCGCGCGGCATCATCAGCGAGCTCGAACCCGAGCTCACCCGCGCCGAGATCGCCCACATCCGCCGCCAGCGCCCGGAGAACCTCGACGCCTGGGCGCACTACCACGAGGCTGTGGGCGCACTCGCCGCGCAGGGCTGGAGCGCCGACGGCATGGCCACAGCCCGGGCCGAACTGCTGCGCAGCACCGCGCTCGACCCCCGCTTCGGACTCGGCCACGGCAACTACGCGCTGCTGACCATCGTGGCGGCCAACATCGGCATGGTCCCCGACACACCCGAGCTGCGCGCGGACGTGCTGGCGTCGGCCGTTGATGCCATCGCGCTGGACGACGGCAGCTCCGAGGTGCTGGGCTATGCGGGTTGCGCCCTGTGCGACCTGGGCCACTACCGGCACGGCATCGACACGCTGCAACGCGCGCTCGATCTCAACCCGAGCAACGCGCAGGCGCACGTGGCCATGGGCGCGGCGCTGGCGATGAACCGCAAGCTGGACGCCGGCATCGAGCGCATGCGCTACGGCATGAAGATCAGCCCACGCGACCGCCGCCTGGGCTTCTGGGGCTGGCTGCTGGGGCGCTTTCTGCTGCGCGCCGACCGCGTGGACGAAGCGCTGGTGGAGGCCCGGCTGTCGTGCCGCGCGGACCCGCGCTTTCATTTGCCGCACGTGCTGCAGGCCGCCAGCCTGGACCGCCTGGGCGCGAGCGCCGAAGCGGTCGCCTCGCTGAGCGCCGCGCGCCAGCGCCGCAAGCAGCTGTCGCTGGACGAGGTGACGCTGACGCACGGCCGGCGCATCGGCGAGCGCATCGCGCTGCTGTGGGATCGGGCCGGGTGAGACCCGACAAGGCGCTCACCAGCGCGATCGATTGAGCGCCACAGCGGCAGCAGCCAACACCACCACGCCCAGCATCACCCAGCCCTGCGCAGACCCCATGGTGGCCAAGGTGGCCGCGCTGACCGCGCACCAGGCCAGCGTCCCCGCGCGCAAGACCCCCAACAGCAACCGCGTGGCGCGGGTGCCCACGTCGGCACACAAGAGCACGCCCAGCACGGCGATGGCGGTGGGGTCGGGCGCGAGACCGATCACCTCGGCCTGCAGCCAGGACCGCCCCATGGACAGGGCCAGCAGCGGATGCACCAGCACCGCCCAGAGCAGCAGACACACGCCCGCCCGGCGGCGCACCCGCCCGCTCGCCAACACCAGCGACGGCCGCATGGCCAGCACCAGCAGTCCGACCGCCTGCGCCCCGAAGCCCCACGCAAATCCGGCCGCCACCCAGTTGATCTCCGCGTAGCGTTGCCACAAGAACGCCCAGGCCACAAAGACGCAACACAGGGCCAGCATTCCTGTGGCCCACCGAAGCGCGAAGGGCTTGCCGCGCCACAGACCCGCCACCATGGCCAGACCGGCCAACACGGCCAGCAGCTGCGCCGGCCACCAGGCCTGGTTGTGCAACTCGAACAACCGCCAGTAGGTGCGCGGCGCGAACATGAGGAAGTCCGCAGGCCGGTAGGTCCACCACTCGCTCATGCTGCAGAACCAGGGCTGATCACAGCGCGGCGACGTCGCGCGCCATGCGCTCGCGCAAGGCCGCGTCGGGCATGGGGCCCAGGGCCGCGCCCATGTTCTGCCGCAGGTGCGCCACCTGGCTGGTGGCCGGGATGGCGCAGGTCACGCCGGGGTGCGACACCACGAACTTCAGCGCCACCTGCGCCCAGTTACCGCAGCCGATCTCGCCCGCCCAGCCCGGCAGCGGGTGGCGCGCGAGCTGGTCCAGCAAATCGCCCTGGCGAAACGGCCGGTTCACCAGCACCGCGATCCCGCGCTCCTGCGCCAGCGGCAGCAGGCGTTGCTCGGCCTCGCGGTCCAGCAGGTTGTGGGTGAGCTGCACGAAGTCGATTTTTTGCGTGCGCATGATGCGCTCCAGTTCGGCGTGCCGCCGGCCTTCCGAGGTGCTGATACCCACGTAGCGCAAGCGCCCGGCCGCTTTCATCGCCTGCAGGCGCGGCAGGTGTTCTTCCCAGGACAACAGGTTGTGCACCTGCATCAGGTCGAAACGCGGCACGCCCCAGAAACTGCGCGAGGCCTCCATCTGCGCGGCCCCGCGCGACACATCACCCACCCACACCTTCTCGGCCGAGAACAGCGCCGCAGGGCGGCCCAGCTTCGCGAGCGCGTGGCCGATGACCGGCTGCGAAGAACCGTACATGGGCGAACTGTCGATGACCCGCCCGCCCGCTGCCAAGAAAGCGCGCACCACCTCCGCGCAGGCGTCGCGGGCCTTCGGGTCGTTGCCCACGTTGAAGGTGATCCAGGAACCCAGCCCGATCACGGGGACGGCTTCGCCGCTGGACGGAATGCGGCGCACCAACACCGCTGGCGCAACCCCCGGCTGCGCCAGCGCGGGCCAGGCGAGCGGTGCCAGCGCTGCGGTGGCGGTGCTCAGCCACTGGCGGCGGCTGAGCCCGGGCGGAAGTGTCGGCATGGCGGGCCTCCAGACATGGAAAGGCCTGTGGGACGCCTTGCGGACGCGGGAAGTTCCGGCCCAGCCGCCCCTGATCCGTCCTCAGAAGCCCACCGAGTAGGTGGCCAGCAGGGAGTTCGTGGCGCCCGAGCTGAAAGCTTCCTTGCGGTAGACCCACTGCGCGCTGAGCTGCTGGGTCTTGCTGATGTCGTAGACGCCACCGATCGAGGCCACCGGGCGCGTCTTCTTCGGGTTGCTGTTGAACGCGAACGGCTGCAGGGCGGCCACGCCGGTGGCGCTGTAGTCACTGGTCTTGCGGGACTGGTCGTGCTCCACACCGGCAAAACCGGTGAGCGTGAAACGCGGCGCGAGCCGCGCCGCCACATGGCTGCCCAGCAGCAGCGTGACCGAGCGCTCGGACAGGGCGCCGTAGCTCAGGGGTGCGGTGACCGTGGCCGAAGCGGCTTCGTTGTAGGCACCGCGTTCGATCTCGATGGCGCGCACACCCACATAGGGGCTCACGCGCCAGGTGTCGTTCAGCCGCACGCCGTGGCTCAGGGTCAGCTGTGTGCCGCGCGCGGTGAGACCCGCGGTGCCGGTACCGGGCTCGGAGCCGGCCACCACCGGGCGGGTGATGTCGACCTTCTTCTGGCCCTGGCGGTGCGCCACGCGCGCCTGCAGGCCGTCGCCGTCGGTGCGCTGGTTCCAGACCGCGAACACGCCCAGGTCCGGGTTGCCCTTGCGCACGTTCACCGACGGGTCGCCGGTGGAATCGAGCGTCTGCTCCACATAGCCGCCCACGCGCCAATGGGGCTGCACGCGCCAGGCCAGCGTGACCACGCCCGAGGTCGCGCCGGCGTTCGAGCCTTGCACCGAGGTGTTGCGCCCCGTGGCCGCCACACACAGGCCCTTGCTGTCGAACAGCGCGCAGTCGTAGCTCAGGCCGGGGTTGAGGTAGGCGGTCTGCACGGCGAAGGCGGTGCGCAGGCCTTGGGCGGTGGCTTGCATGGAGCTCAGGGTGTCCTGCGCCGTCGGACCGGGCGGGACAGGTGCGGCGAAGACCAGGTCGTAGTTGACGCCGTCGAACAGCAGCGACCAGGCGAGGCCGTTGAAGGCGCCTGCGGTGGTGGTCAGCCGGGAAGCGTCCAGGCCAGTGAGCACGTCCTCGTAAGTACCGGGCGCCACCACCGAGGTGTTGTAGATGCCGAAGGTCAGGTTGCCCGCACTGCTGGGTGCCGACAGCTTGCCGTAGACGGTGGGGCTGTCGATGATGATGTTGTAGTGGTTGGGCACCTGGCTGTTGGTCATGACCAGCGGCGAGTTGCCACCCTGGCGGTTGTTCAGCGTGGTGATGGTGTTCTGGTTGTAGATCGACCTGAACTGGCCGGTGATCGAACCCAGGTTCGTGAGGGTGCCGATGGTGCCCACGTTGTTGATGTGAAAACCCGGTCCAATCGTTCCGTTGTTGATGAAACTGGTGATCGCCCCCCGGTTCCAGATCGTGGTACTGCCTGCAGAGATCGTGCCGTTGTTGATGAAGGTGATGCCGGTGGCGGAAGGCTGGAAGATGACGCTGATGCTGCCGGGAGAGGTGACCGTGAAGCCTGTGCCAATCGTGATCGTCTGGTTCGGGTTGTTGATCACCAGATCTGTACAGCTGGCCGTCACATTGGCATCGGGCGTGCAAGGCGCCGCAAAAGCCTCGCCACGCGCCACCAGCAAACAAGCCGCCAAGGTGGACAGTGCAAACCAACGCGGGGCAGCGTGGCGCACACGCGGCGAGCAGGCCGGACCGCGGCCAACGGGGTGTTTCATGGGAAAGGTTCTCGGTGTGGCGGACCGTGTCCGACCGTGGATGGGTGAGGCTGTGCGCAGTGGGACGTGAGCCCACACTGCGTCCCCCTAAGGTACGCCGCTTCGCCACCGGTCAAGCCTTGAACTGACCCCGGACCACCTGCCTGTTCTGGCTCTGCGCGGCCCCGCAGCAGCGGCGCAGCGCAAGCCGCTTCACACGGGCCCGCTACAATTTTCAACCGTCCACTGCCCCCACACCCCCTGTGCCTGCCTGAGCAGGCGCCGAAGGTGCACTCACATGAACAACGACAAACAGGGACCCGAACGTCTGGAGTGCGACGTTCTCGTGATCGGCGGAGGGCCCGCCGGCTCCACCGTCTCGCCGCTGCTGGCCGAGAAGGGCCACCGCGTGGTGCTGCTGGAAAAGGCCCACCACCCGCGCTTTCACATCGGCGAATCGCTGCTGCCGGCCAACCTGCCCTTGCTCGATCGCCTGGGCGTGGGCGAGGCGGTGCGGGCCATCGGGCAATACAAACCGGGTGCCGAATTTGTCTCGCCGCACCACGCGCACACACAGACCTTCGAGTTCGCCGACGCCTGGGACAAGTCCATGCCGTTTGCGTACCAGGTCAAGCGCGCCGAGTTCGACGAGATCCTGATCCGCAACGCCGAGCGCAAGGGTGTGGACGTGCACGAGGGCTGCAAGGCGCGCTCGGTCGAGTTCCTGCCCGACGGCGGGGTGCGTGTGCACGCCGAACACGACGACGGCCGCACCACCGTGTGGGACGCAAAGTTCCTGGTGGACGCCTCCGGGCGCGACACCTTTCTGGCCTCGCGCTTCAAGATCAAGGAACGCAACCCGCGCCACAACAGCGCGGCGGTGTTCGGCCACTTTGCCAACGCTCGCCGCAACGAGGGTGAGGCCGCGGGCAACATCACCATCTTCTGGTTCGACCACGGCTGGTTCTGGTTCATCCCGCTGAACGACGGCGCCACCAGCGTGGGCATGGTGACCTGGCCGTACCACATGAAAACCCGCGCCGGACGCACGGTGGAGCAGTTCCTGATGGACAACGTGGCCACCTGCGCCGGCCTGGCCGAGCGCCTGAAAGACGCGCAACTGGTGACGCCGGTGGAAGCCACGGGCAACTTCTCCTACGCCGCGCAGCGCAACCACGGCCACAACTACCTGATGCTGGGCGACGCCTACACCTTCATCGACCCGGTGTTCTCCTCGGGCGTGTGGCTGGCCATG
>LNFM01012826.1_pt1 | contig 10869 bp, 7 predicted proteins | sample 596031 | NCBI WGS metagenome assembly LNFM01 (sample SAMN04254537, study PRJNA301005) | activated carbon metagenome | isolation source: dual media filters at the Ann Arbor, Michigan drinking water treatment plant | place: USA: Ann Arbor | reverse complement strand
GTTCGCGGGCGAGGGTCATATCCCGCTCGCCTGCACGCCCGATCCGGAAAGTGCGGCACCGGTGACCGGCTTCACCGATACCTGCGAGGTGGTGCAGTTCGAGCATGCGAACACGGTGACCCGCATCCACGAGGATCCGCGCGTCACCCGCCCCTATTCGCCCGACCAGTGGGCCCGCATCGACGCGCTCGGCCGCCAGGTCGATGCCGACCTGCAGGCCGGCGACGTGCGGCTGACCATGGGCGGAGAGCCGACCTTCGTGTCGATCGACGACATGGAATCGCCCGAGTGGACCATCGCAGCCGACGGCAAGGCCAAGCGCGAACGCGCGAACGTGCTGGTGCGGCGGCTGCGCGACACCTTCGGCGCCGGCGGCGTGCTCTACCACGGCCAGGGCAAGTGGTACCCCGGCGAGCCGCTGCCACGCTGGCTGCTGGCCGTGTTCTGGCGCGCCGACGGCCGCCCGGTGTGGCACGACGCCTCGCTGCTCGCCGACACGAGCCGTGACTACGGCCACGGCATCCGTGAAGCCGAGGCGCTGGCGCAGGAACTGACCGAACGGCTGGGCCTGCCGACGGTCTACCTGCAGCCCGGCCATGAAGACACGTTGCACTACCTCCTCGCCGAACAGAAGCTGCCGGACAACGTCGATCCGCTGGCGGCAGACCTGAAGGATCCGCTGGAACGCCAGCGGCTTGCACGGCTGCTGCAGCGGGGCCTGGGCGAAGCCACCGGCTATGCACTGCCGCTGGCCTGGGACTTCGGCCGCAACCGCTGGTTGAGCGGTACCTGGACCTTCCGCCGCGGCCACATGTTCCTGCTGCCGGGCGACTCGGCGATGGGCTACCGGCTGCCGCTCGACTCCCTGCCCTACCTCGAACCCGACAAGCGCATCGCGCTGCTGGACCGGTCGCTGATGCAGCCGCTGCCGCAGCTGCCCGATTACGGCATCTCGCGCCAGTATCAATCCGCAGCCGGACAGGGGGGCGGCAAGGCCGCTGCGGCGCCCGCATCCGCGGCGGCCGCAAGGCCCGCACCGGCGCGCAGCACCGCCACGCACCAGCCGAACGATGCGGTCCGCACCGCGCTGTGCATCGAGCCGCGCGAAGGCCGGCTGCATGTGTTCCTGCCGCCGCTGTCCTACCTCGAGCATTTCCTCGAACTGGTCAGCGCGGTGGAGGCGAGTGCTGCTGCACTGGGACTTCCCGTCGTCCTCGAAGGATATGCGCCGCCCCGGGATCCGCGCCTCGTGCGGCTCCCGGTCACGCCCGACCCGGGGGTGATCGAGGTGAACATCCATCCCGCGGGCAGCTGGACCGAACTCGTCCACAATACGCAGGCCCTGTACCGCGAGGCGCGCGAGGCGCGGCTGGCGACCGAGAAGTTCATGCTCGACGGGCGCCATACCGGAACCGGCGGCGGCAACCACATCACGATCGGGGCCGCGACGCCGGCCGACAGCCCGATCCTGCGCCGCCCCGACCTGCTGCGCAGCCTGGTCAGCTACTGGCAGAACCATCCGTCCCTGTCCTACCTGTTCTCGGGCATGTTCATCGGCCCGACCAGCCAGGCGCCGCGGGTCGACGAGGCGCGCAACGAAAGCCTGTACGAACTCGAGATCGCCTTCCGCCAGCTGCCCACGGGCAACGTCGCGCAACCCTGGCTCGTCGACCGGCTGCTGCGCAACCTGCTGATCGACAGCACCGGGAACACGCATCGCACCGAGTTCTGCATCGACAAGCTGTATTCGCCCGACGGCGAGACCGGCCGCCTCGGCCTGGTCGAACTGCGTGCGTTCGAGATGCCGCCGCATCCGCAGATGGCGCTGGTGCAGGCGGCGCTGCTGCGCGCACTGATCGCGCGCTTCTGGAAGGAACCGCACGTGCGCCCGCTGGTGCGCTGGGGCACCGAACTGCATGACCGCTTCATGCTGCCGCACTACGTGCGTTCGGACATGGCCGACGTGGTCGCCGAACTGCAGGCCGCCGGCTATCCGTTCTCGATGGACTGGCTGGCGCCGTTCTTCGAGTTCCGCTATCCGCACTACGGCACGCTGGTCAGCGGCGACCTGCAGCTCGAGCTGCGCGCGGCCACCGAACCGTGGCATGTGCTGGGCGAGGAAGTGGCCACCGGCGGCACGGCCCGCTATGTCGATTCCTCGGTCGAGCGATTGCAGGTCAAGGCCACCGGCCTGACCGACTCGCGCTATGTCGTCGCCTGCAATGGCCGCCGCGTGCCGCTGCGCTCGACCGGCACCCGGGGCGAGTATGTCGCCGGCGTGCGTTATCGTGCATGGCAACCCCCGTCCGCGCTGCATCCCGCGATCGGCGTGCATGCGCCGCTCACCTTCGACCTGATCGACACCTGGAACGGGCGTGCGGTCGCCGGTTGCCGCTACCACGTGACGCATCCCGGCGGCCGCAGCTACGAGACCTTCCCGGTCAACGCGTTCGAGGCCGAGTCGCGCCGGGTTTCGCGCTTCTGGGCCTATGGGCATACGCCGGGCGACCTGCCGCCGCCGCCGGACCTCGGCGGCTACCTGCCGAAGGACGCACCGCGCCCGATGGCACCGCCGCCGGCGGAGCCGGAGCGTGACTTCCCGCACACGCTGGACCTCCGTCGGTGACCCTTGCCGGACGCCCCAGGTGCTAGACTGGGTCGTACAAGGTTCCCTCTCCCGCACCGATGTCGACGGACGCCCGCGCAGATCCAGCAGTCACCCCGAAGCCCAGGTCCGAGTCCGCTTCCGAACCCTGGTATGCGCCCAGCGCGGACCTGTTCGACGAAACGCGTTCGGCCGACGGCACGGTGCGGCCGCACTGGGAGTACCTCGCCCGCGCATTGCAGGGGCTGGGCGCGGATGAACTTCGCCGGCGCCGCGACGACGCGAGCCGCCTGCTGCGCGAGAACGGGGTCAGCTACAACGTCTACGACGACCCGGACGGCTACAACCGGGTCTGGGACCTCGACCCGATCCCTCTGGTCATCGGCAGCAACGAATGGGCGGGCATCGAATCGGGGCTGATCCAGCGCGCCGAGCTGATGGACCTGATCCTGCGCGACCTGTACGGGCCGCGCGAGCTGCTGAAGAAGGGGCTGGTGCCGCCGGAACTGGTGTTCGGCCATGCCGGTTTCCTGCGCCAGTGCGACGGCGTCAAGCTGCCCGGCGACCGGCAGCTGATCCTCTATTCGGCGAACCTCGCGCGCGGGCCCGACGGACGCATGTGGGTGCTCGGCGACCGCACGCAGGCACCGTCGGGCGCCGGCTATGCGCTCGAGAACCGGATGGTGATCACGCGCATCCTGCCGTCGCTGTTCCGCGACTCGCGCGTGCACCGGGTGGCGGTGTTCTTCCGCGCACTGCGCCAGACGCTGGTGTCGATCGCCCCGCGCGCCAACCGCGAGCCGCGCATCGTGATCCTCACGCCGGGGCCGCGCAACGAGACCTACTTCGAACACGCCTACCTCGCCAGCTACCTCGGCTATCCGCTGGTGCAGGGCGACGACCTGACCGTGAAGAACGGCCGCGTCTGGCAGCGCACGCTCGCCGACCCGCAACCGGTCGACGTGATCATCCGGCGGGTCGACGACGACTGGTGCGATCCGCTCGAGCTGCGCCCTGAATCGCGCCTCGGCGTCACCGGGCTGCTCGACTGCGTTCGGCGCGGCAACGTCTCCATCGCCAACCCGCTGGGCAGCGGCCTGCTCGAGAACCCGGCGCTGCTCGCCTTCCTGCCCGCGATCGCCCGCCATTTCCTCGGCCAGCCGCTGCGCCTGTCCTCGGTGCAGACATGGTGGTGCGGCAACCCGCCGGAACTGCAGCACGTGCTGGCGAACCTCGAGCGCCTGGTGGTGAAGCCGCTGTCGCGTGCAGGCGGCGAACGCGCCCAGCTCGGGCCGACGATGAGCCGGGCGGAACTCGACCGGTTGCGCGCGCAGATCACGGCGAACCCGCGCGGCTATGTCGGCCAGGAGCTCGCGCGCTTCTCGGCGACGCCGACGCTGTCCGACACGGGCGTCGAACCGCGGGCAGCCGTGCTGCGCACCTTCCTCGTGGCACGCGACGCCGACTATGCCGTGATGCCGGGCGGGCTGACGCGGGTGGCCTCGAGCAAGGGCAGCCCGCTGGTCAGCAACCAGCACGGCGGCAGCAGCAAGGACACCTGGGTGCTGGCCTCCGAGCCCGAGCAGCAGGTCACGCTGTGGCTGCAGCCGGCACGCGAGCAGATGACATCGGGCAACCGCGTGCCGCTGTCCTCGCGCGCGGCAGACAACCTGTTCTGGCTCGGGCGCTACTCCGAGCGCGCCGAGGGCACGGCCCGCCTGCTTCGCACCATCCTGCAGAAGTACGACGAAGCGCTGCAGTACGACGACCCGGAACATGCGCAATGCCTGCATGCGCTGCTTCGCTCGCTCACCCACTTCACGGCGACCTACCCCGGCTTCATGGCCGAGGATGCACGGCTGCACCAGCCCGACGACGAGCTGCTGGCGGTCGCCTGCGACGCCACGCGCAGCGGCAGCCTTGCCCAGTCGCTGCAGGCACTGGTGCATTCCGCGCATGCGATCCGCGATTTCTGGTCCTCCGATTCCTGGCGCGTGCTGGACACGATCGACACCCAGCTGGCGGCGCTGCGCAACCGCAGCGGCGTCACGATGGAGAACCTGTCCGAGCACCTGAACCAGATCGTGGTGACGCTGGCGGCGTTCAACGGCCTGACCAGCGACCGGCTGATGCGCGACCAGGCGTGGCGCTTCCTCGACATGGGCCGGCGGATCGAACGCTCCCTGCTGCTCGCGTCGCTCACCCGGTCCACGGTCGCCGTGCACAGCGACGAAGCGGTCGAGGCCCTGCTGCTCGATGCGGTGCTGTCGACCGGCGAGAGCATCCTCACCTACCGCCAGCGCTACCGCTCCTACCTCGAGGTGCGCACCGTCCTCGAGCTGATGCTGCTAGACATCAACAATCCACGCGGCATGATCCACCAGCTGGTCCGGCTGCAGGAATCGCTGTCCGGGCTGCCCGCCGATCCGAACGTCGCGTCGGGCGGCGCCGAGCTGTGCGAGCGCGACCGGCTGGCGCTGGAAGCCGTGACCCAGCTGCGGCTGGTCAGCCTCGACCGGCTGGTGCGTTCCGGCCCGGGCTCCGTGCTGCGCCAGGACCTCGACCAGACCATGGCGCGCATCACGCACCTGCTGACCCGCATGTCCGAAGTGATCACCGAACAGTACTTCGCCCACCTGCGCGAGAGCCAGCAGCTCGCGCAGGCACGCATCGAGATCGGCTGACGGCCCGCGCGCGATGAACTACCGCATCACCCACCGGACCGAGTACCACTATGCCGAGCCGGTCGACACCGGCTACAACGAGGCGCGCCTGCTGCCGCGTGCGGTGCCGCGCCAGGTGGCCACCACGTCGGCACTCGACATAGTCCCGCGCCCCTCGGACTACCGCGAACGCCTCGACTACTTCGGGAACCGGGTCGCCAGCTTCTCGATCGACGAACCGCACCGCTCGCTCACGGTCACGGCGACCAGCGAGGTGACGGTGGAGCCCCGCTCCGGCCGCCTCGACCTGTTCGAAGGCGAATCCTGGGAGACCAGCCGCGGCATCCTGATGCAGTCGAGCGACGCCGAGGCCCTGCTCGCGCGCGACTTCGCGCTCGATTCGCCGCTGGTGGCGGCGCAGGCCGGCCTGGCCGATTACGCGGCGACGAGTTTCGCGCGCGGACGTTCGCTGCTCGAGTCGGTGCACGACCTGATGGAACGCATCCACCGAGACTTCCGCTACGACCCGGAGTTCACCACCCTGTCCACGCCGCTCGTGCAGGTGCTGGAACACCGGCGCGGCGTCTGCCAGGACTTCGCGCACCTCGCGATCGGCTGCATCCGTTCGCAGGGGCTGGCCGCGCGCTACGTCAGCGGCTACATCGAGACCCTGCCACCGCCCGGCAAGCCGCGCCTGGTCGGCGCCGACGCCTCGCATGCGTGGTTCTCGGTGTTCGTACCCGGGGCGGGCTGGGTCGACTTCGACCCGACCAACAACCAGGTGCCCGAGACCCAGCACATCACGGTGGCCTGGGGCCGCGACTATTCCGACGTGACGCCGCTCAAGGGCATCATCTTCGGCGGCGGCAAGATGGGCATGAAGGTATCGGTGGACGTGCTCAACCGGGACACGGCCGCCGCGGCCGACGCGGCTGGCGGAAACAGCCAGCGGCAATCATGACCTACTGCTGCGGCATCCATGTCGAGGACGGGATCGTGTTCGCGTCCGACACCCGCACCAACGCCGGCCCCGACCATATCGCCGTGGTCCCAAAGATGGCCGTCTGGGAGCGGCCGGGCGACCGCGTGATCGTGCTGCTGGTCTCCGGCAACCTCGCGATCACGCAGAAGGTGATCAACCTGCTGAACGAGCGCCTGCATTCGGCGGGACAGCCCAACCTGTGGTCCGCCACCACGATGTTCAACGTGGCGCAGCTGATCGGCGACACCGTGCGCGAGGTGCACCGGCTCGACAGCGAGGCACTGCGCAGCTTCGGCTACGACTTCGCGGTGTCGCTGATCCTCGGCGGCCAGATCGCCGGCGAGGAACCGCGGCTGTTCAACATCTATGCCGCCGGCAACTTCGTCGAGGCCACGCGCGAGACGCCGTACTTCCAGATCGGCGAAGTGAAGTACGGCAAGCCGATGCTCGACCGGGTGGTCACCGCCGAGACGCCGCTGGGCAAGGCGGCGAAGTGCGCGCTGATCTCGTTCGCTTCCACCCTGCGCAGCAACGTCACGGTGGGCATGCCGATCGACCTGCTGATCTACCGCCGCGACCTGCTGAAGGTCGACTTCCGGCGCCGCTACCAGCAGAACGACGCGTACTTCGAGGGGCTGAGCTCGGTGTTCAACGAAGGCATCATCCGCGTGTTCGACGGGCTGCCGGACCCTGCCTGAGGGTCGTGCGGTCAGCGCCGCGCAGATCCGTCCGCCGCGCGCCACAGCATCCATCCGCCCCAGGCCACCGCGAGCAGCATCACCGAGCCACCGACCAGCTTCACCAGGTTGCCGAGCAGGATGTCGTGCTGCGCGATGCCCATCGTGTTCAGCAGGTATTCCCAGTCGTGGCCATCGCGTTCTGCGCCGGTGCCGCCACCGAGCAGCTGAAGTTCGAGCTTGCGCGCATCGGCAATGTAGGGTGCACAGTCGGTGAGGCTCTGTCCGAACCACCACAGGCCGACCGAGGCCCCCACCGTATCGCCGCGCTGGGCGATGAACGCGATGCACACGATCAGCGGCATCGCCAGCTGCCCGAGCGTGCCACCGAGCACATGCATGAATCGTCCGAACGGGATCATGAACATGTGGCCCGCTTCATGGAACACCAGGTTCACCCCGTGCAGGAACCCGTTCCACGCGTCGGCAGTACGCACGTCGCCGAGGATGAACGTCCAGCTGTAGAGGAACAGCAGGGTGAGCAGCAGGCCATGGGCGATGCGCGAACCGGTGCCCATCGACTGCGGCGGCACGGTGAGCCGTGCGAGGAACTCGCCGACACGACCGTCCAGCCACGCCGGGACGGTCCGGCTGACATTGTCATCCTCCGGATCCGGGTTGCGCCCCGACTGCGCGTCGACCCACTTCGAGAAGACGAGCCCGCATCCGGCGCAGGACACCGCGGGCCCCTCGGGCCCGCGCGCACGCGGCGTCGCGCACTTCGGGCAGGCCGCCGGATACATCAGGCTGTCGGACCGAAGCGGGCCTCGACGGACACGCGCGGCATGGGTCAGCCCGCGTGTCCGTCCAGGAACGGCTTCAGGCAGGCATAGGCCATCGCATGCACCGGCGTCGGGACGCCGAGTTCCCGGCCCTTGCGCACCACCAGCCCCGACAGGCTCTCCAGTTCCAGGCGCTTGCCGCGGTTCAGGTCATGGTACATCGATGCATACATGTCGGCCGGGAAGCCCTGGTGCTGCTTCACCTTCGCCTCGACGATGTCGGCGGGCAGGTCGATGCCGACGGCACGCGCGACCGCCGCCGCTTCGGCGAAGCCCTGGCGCGCGATCGCGAGCAGGTCGGGGTCGTGGTAGACGACGCCGGCCGGGCGGCGCGCGAGCGCGGTCAGCGCCGCATTCGTGCTCAGGCCGACGAACTTGCTCCACTGCGCGGCGCGGATGTCCTTCACGACGGTCGCACCGAAGCCGGCGGCGATGCAGGCGTCCCGGAAGCGCACCGCGCGTTCGGACAGGCTGCCATCGGCCTCGCCGAACTCGAGCGCCGGATTCGCCGAGTTGTAGCGCACGGTACCGGGCGCCTCGATCACGGCGGAGACGAAGGCCGCGCCGCCGAGCACCCGGCCTGCGCCGGCCACCGCGCCGATCCGGTGCTGGCCGTCGACGCCGTTCTGGAGGCTGATGCAGATGCCGCCGCGGTCGAGCAGCGGCGTGATCGCGCGCGCCGCCGCTTCGGTGTCGAACAGCTTCACGCAGAACAGGACCACGTCGACCGGCTCGACCGTGGCGGGGTCGTCGGTGGCAACCGCCTTCGGCAGGTGGATGTCACCGGCCGGGCCCACCAGCGAGAAGCCCTTCGCGCGGATCGCATCGAGGTGCTCACCCCGTGCGATGAACACCACTTCGTTGCCGCTGGCGGCGAGCTTCGCCCCGTAGTACCCGCCGATGCCGCCGGCCCCCATGATCGCGATGCGCATTGATCGTCCTTCCCTGTGCGTGGTTGCCGGCCCGTGCGTCACGGCCGGCCATGCAGTGGCCGCCCTCGCTCAGGGCACGATGCCCGGCGGCAGACCTTCGATGTATTCGCAGATCGCGCCGGGACGGGTCAGCCAGACCCGGTCGCGGTGGCGCAGGATGTGTTCGACGACGCTTCGGAAATGATGCAGGCGGTACGGCTGGCCCAGCACGAAGCTGTGCAGCACGATCGGCATGACCAGCGGGCGCCGCGCCGACTCGGCCAGCATCTCGTCGAACTGCGCGATCATGTTCCTGCACAGTTCCTCGGACCCGGTCCGGCGCGACACCACCTCGACCGAGTCGTTCAGATCGTGGGCATAGGGCACCGAGAGGATCGGGCCGTGCTTGGTGCGGAACCAGACCGGCTGGTCGTCGAGCGACCAGTCCATCATGTAGCGGTAGCCGGCTTCCTTCAGCAGGTCGAGCGAGTCGTGGGTCTGCGCGATGTACGGGGCGAGCCAGCCGAGCGGCTTGCGCCCCCAGTGCTTCTCGATCGCCGCCGTGGCCTCGCCGATGCAGCGGCGTTCCTCGTCGAGCGGCATCTCGGTCTGGCGCTCCGCATTCGTGCGGCCGTGGCCGACGATCTCGTCGCCGCGTGCCGCGTACGCCTCGACCAGTTCCGGGCAGTAGTCGTAGAGTGCGCTGTTGATCAGCAGCGCATACGGCAGCCCGTACTCCTCGGCGAACTCGAGCAGGCGCCAGGCACCGACCCGGTTGCCGTAGTCGCGCCACGCATAGCTGCGCACGTTGGGCTGGGGCTGCGGCACGCTGTAGTCGTTGCCCATGCCCTCGCCGAACGCGAAATGCTCGACGTTCAGGCTGAAGTGGATGGCCAGCCGCTTGCCGTCCGGCCAGCTGTAGTCGGGACGCCGGCTGATCGGGGAGTAGTCATACCTGCCGTGGCTCTTGAGCATGGATCGCCTTCCTGTCGGTGCAGGGGGCAAACATAAGCCGCACCGGGCCGCAGGTCAACGCAGGCGCCGGCATCGACACCCGGACCTGCGCTTCGCCGGGCCGGCATCGACACCCGGCCTGCCACGCTGCTATGCTGGAACCCACTCGATACGAAGGGATGCCGGAATGTCCGATCGACCGCTGCCCCGCGCAACTTTCCTGCACCCCGCGCGCCTCGCCGCCGGCGCGTGCCTTGCAGGCGCCCTGGCTGCAGGCACGGTCCACGCCCAGGCCTGGCCCGCGAAGCCGATCCGCATGATCGTGAACTTCGGCGCCGGCGGCAGCACCGACGTGATCGCGCGTTCCATGGCGCCGCGCCTGGGCGAGGCGCTCGGCCAGCAGGTGGTGGTCGAGAACCGGGTCGGCGCCGGCGGCAACATCGGCCTCGACGTGGTCGCGCGCGCTGCGCCCGACGGCTACACCCTGCTGCATTCGTCGGACGGCACGATCCTGATCAATCCGTTCCTGTACGACATGCCCTCCGACCCCGCGAAGGACCTGGTCGCGATCGCCCCCACCGGGCGCGCCGCGATCTTCCTGGTCGCGCGCGCCGGCCTGCCGGTGAAGACGCTGCCCGAGTTCATCGCCTATGCACGGGCCAACCCGGGCAAGCTCAACTACGGCTCGGCCGGCAACGGCACCCTGCAGCATGTGGCGACCGAGATGCTCGCCCGCGAAGCGAAGATCAACGTGGTGCACGTGGCCTACAAGGGTTCGCAGCAGGTGATGATCGACCTGCTGGGTGGACAGGTCGACTTCACCTTCGACCTGGGCGCCGCCATCGAGCACATCAAGGCGGACAAGGTGCGCCTGCTCGCGGTGCCCACTGCCACGCGTTCGCCGATCTTCCCGAACGCGCCGACCATGATCGAGGCCGGCACCAACATGACGATCGCCTGGCTGTCGGGTGTCTACGCCCCGGCCGCGACGCCGCGCGACGTGGTGCTCCGGCTCAACCGCGAGATCAACCGGATCATGCAGACGCCCGAGGCGCGCGCGACGCTGTCCAGCATGGCGGCCGAGCCGGCGACACCCGCGACGCCCGAGGAGTTCGCGGCGAGCCAGCAGAAGGCGCGCGAGCGCTTCGGTGCGCTGGTGAAGGAAGCGAACATCCGGGTGAAGTGAACTGCAGCCGGGACGGTCGCCTTTCCGCCCTTATCCGTCGATTCCGACC
>LNFM01014334.1_pt1 | contig 10871 bp, 8 predicted proteins | sample 596031 | NCBI WGS metagenome assembly LNFM01 (sample SAMN04254537, study PRJNA301005) | activated carbon metagenome | isolation source: dual media filters at the Ann Arbor, Michigan drinking water treatment plant | place: USA: Ann Arbor | reverse complement strand
TAAAAGCCGGTTTTGTCCTGATGCTCAACCCAAGCCGCTTCCGCTGGCACGCGGTGGTCCAGCATTTCGACATGGTTGGCGTTCGCGCATTGGGCATCGTCGGTCTGATGAGCTTCCTCATCGGTATCGTGATTGCCCAGCAGGGCGCGGTGCAGTTGCGGCAGTTTGGCGCAGAGGTATTCACGATCAATCTGATCGGTCGGCTGACTTTTCGCGAGCTAGGCATATTGATGACCGCAATTATGGTTGCGGGTCGTTCTGGATCTGCTTTTGCAGCGCAGATCGGCACGATGAAAATCACCGAAGAAATCGACGCGATGCGCACCATTGGGGTTGTTCCGGCCGAAGCGCTCGTCGTGCCTCGTGTGATTGCGACGGTCATCATGATGCCCCTGCTAGGCATTTATGCCTCGCTGATGGCGATCATCGGCGGCGGGCTTCTATGCTGGATAGTGCTCGAAATTCCGCCATCCACATTCGTTCAACGCTTGCGCGAAGTGACGCCAATGACCGATTTCTGGATTGGCTTGATTAAAGCGCCGGTGTTCGGTGCAATCATCGCAATGGCTGGCTGTTTTCAGGGGATGCAGGTTCAAGGTAATAGCGAGCAGGTCGGTTTGAAAACTACTGCTGCGGTGGTGCAGGCAATTTTCCTCGTCATCGTCCTCGACGCCTTTTTCGCGGTTTTTTTCAGCAGTATTGGCTGGGATTGAGCCATGGCTGAACCGTGCATCATCTCCGTCCGCGGCCTAACCAACCGTTTTGGTGACCAGGTCGTTCATCAGGATCTTGACCTCGACGTCAGGCGCGGCGAGATATTGGGCGTTGTAGGCGGCTCGGGCACTGGTAAATCGGTACTGATGCGCTCGATCATTGGCCTTCAACAGCCCGATGCTGGTGAAATTCGCGTTTTTGATGAAGGCATGGTCGGCAAGGAGGAAGATGAAGCGACCGATGTCCGCCGGCGGTGGGGCGTGCTGTTTCAGGGAGGCGCGTTGTTTTCGACGCTGACCGTGGCCGAAAATGTGCAGGTGCCATTGCGCGAATTCTATCCGGATTTCAGCAGCCAGATGCTGGACGAAATTGCCCGGTACAAAATTCATCTCAGCGGATTACCCGCCGAAGCCGCACATAAATTTCCATCGGAATTATCGGGCGGAATGCGCAAGCGTGCCGGCCTTGCGCGCGCGCTCGCCATGGATCCAGAGCTTCTTTTTCTCGACGAGCCAACCGCTGGTCTCGACCCAATCGGCGCCGCGAATTTCGACAACCTCACCCGGAACCTTAAGGAAACCCTGGGATTGACCGTGTTCCTGATCACGCATGATCTGGATACACTTTATGCCATTTGTGACCGTGTTGCCGTTCTGGCCGATCATAAAGTCATCGCGATTGGCCCCATCGAGGATTTGCTCGCCACCGATCATCCGTGGATTAAGGAATATTTCAGCGGCCCACGTGGCCGCGCGGCAAGACGCGGGCATGCAAAAAAGACCGAAAATTCGGTCGTGGACAAGCAGTTGCAAGGAAGGCCATAAGGCAGGGCGATGGAAACAAAATCCAATTATGTGGTAGTCGGTGCCGTCACTTTGTTGCTTCTGGCGCTTGTTGCGGCCTTTGTCATCTGGCTGTCGCGCGCGGGTGAAGGCGATAAGAAAGAATATGACATTTTCTTTCAGCAATCCGTGAACGGCCTCGCAAAAGGGTCGGGTGTATCTTTTTCGGGCGTACCGGTTGGCGAAATTTCCAGTATTGAACTATGGGAGCCCGATCCCGACTTTGTCCGCGTGCGCATCAGCATCAAGGACTCGGTTCCTATTTTGCTGGGGACGACCGCTACGATTAACGGCGTCGGATTTACCGGCGTTTCGGAAATTCAGCTTGATGGCGCGGTTAAAGGAGCGCCTGCGCTGCGTTGCCCTGAAGCCAATCCAAAGTCGGCTTGCCCCACCGGAGTTCCTGTGATTCCCACCAAACCGGGCGCGCTCGGCGAATTGCTGAATAACGCGCCGTTGTTGCTCGAGCGACTGTCAACGCTCACCGAGCGTTTGACCAACATATTGTCCGACAAGAACCAGCAGTCGATCGAGCAGATCCTTGACAATGTAGAAGGGCTGTCGGGCTCGCTGGCGCAGCAAGCACCTGATTTGCAGGCTGCGGTCAAAGAATCGCGCCTGACGCTACAAAAGGCTGGCCTTGCCGCCGACGAGCTTACCAAGATGGCGGGTTCGGCCAACAGCCTGCTCGACAGCGAAGGTCGCCCGATGATGGACGAGCTTCGCAAAACTTTGCGTTCAGCCAATGGCAGCCTCGCCGCGCTCGAGACCACGCTTGATAATGCCAATCCGGCAATCGAACAGCTCAATAGCCAGACATTGCCAGAGGTGACACAGCTGGCACGCGATCTGCGCGAGCTTTCGGTGTCGTTGAAATCGGTGACCGAACGCGTCGACCAAAATGGCTTGGGCGGCGTTGTTAGCGCACCTGCTTTGCCCGACTACAAACCATCCAGCCGAGACCGGAATTGACGATGAAAATCAGCCGTAACATCCGATATGCAGCCTTAACCGGTATGCTCGCGCTCAGCCTTGGTGCATGTGTCAGCTTTGGTGGCAAGGCACCGCCGACGATGCTGGTGCTGACTGCGGCGAACAATGTCGCCAATGGTGCGACAAAAAGCGGCGCATCGGGTGACGCGCTGATCGTGCTGCTGCCCGAAACGCCGCGCAAGCTCGATTCCAACCGCGTTCCGGTTCAAATCGATGATAGCAGTATCGCCTATATCAAGGATGCCGTCTGGGCCGACAAACCGTCACGGTTGATGCAGTTGCTGCTGATGGAGACTATCGCGGCAAAAAGTGGCCGGCTGGTGCTGAATGAAACCGATGCCGGGGGCAAAGCGCAGCAATATTTGTCTGGCAGCTTGCTCGAATTCGGCGTGGATGCTGCGGCATCAGAAGCGATCGTCGTCTATGACGCGGTCAAGCTCGTACGCGGACAAAGCGTCGAGAAAAAGCGGTTCGAAGCGCGCCGTCCGGTCTCTGCAGTCGAAGCCGCTGCAGCTGGCCGGGCACTCAACGAGGCTGCAAATGATGTGGCAGCGCAAATCAGTGATTGGGTCGGTTAAGACTAGAAAATCATTTGGGAAAGACGCCAAATCCTTCAGGCGCAGGCCAGTCGGGCGAATGCACGGCCAAAACCTTAAACAACCCGCCCATTTCATCAGTTTTCACCAGCCGGTCTCGCGCGGCCCGAATTTCATCGGCGCTTTCGGGTGAAGCTTGGGTAAGCGCCGCCGCTCGCTGGTTTATCCCCAACGCCGATAGCCATACGCCTTGTGCGGTGGGTCCTGCGACATGCAGTTCGCGCATCCGCGCTAGATTGCCAAGTTCCACAAAATTGACATGCGCCGTAAGGTCGCATGTACCTGGGTCGAGAAACGGATCGGCATATTCATGCCCCTTGACCGCCTGCAACGTGCTGCCCAGACCGGGTTTCACATATCCATAATCGATAATCAGCATCACGCCGCCTTGCGCAGCGAGGCGCGCCGCAAGCTCATACATAATACCGGCGGAATCGGGAGCTGTTTCGAATATGCTGCCAACCGGGGCATTGCGGAACGCTTCGGGGACCACAGCGTCCATGGCTGATGATCCAGGCATCGCCGCAAAGCGGGTTCCGCGGTCACGAACCACGACACGCTCGCGCCACCCGGCATGAGTCAGAATGAGCTGACGTACGGGTAAAGCGTCGAAAAATTCGTTCGCCAGAACCAGCAATGGTCCCTCGGTTGGCAATGTCGAAATGCTGTTATGAAAGACAGCCGAAGGTACATTTGCGGTTTGCCTTGTCCGCAGCGGGCCGCTTGTCTCAACAAAATGGACAGGCGGAGCAAAATCGAACCGTGCCATCGCGCGCAAAGCATCGGCGGCCAATGTACCTCGTCCCGGACCAAGTTCGACATAATGGCAGTCGCTCGGCCTATTTTGCCGCAACCAGATGTCGGTCAGCCACATGCCAATCAGTTCGCCGAACATCTGGCTAATTTCGGGCGCAGTGATGAAATCGCCATCGACGCCCAAAGGATCGCGGCTGCCATAATATTCGCTGTTGGCCGCGCGCATATATTCGGCAACGCTGATCGGTCCGGAGCCTTCGATCTGCTTCGCCAACCGTAACGCGAGATGACCGGTGTCAGGCGACACTGTTCGTCCCGGCAATCGGTTCAACGCGCTGCCGCCGTCCAGCCGCGGTGAACACGAGGTACAGACCGAACAAGATCATCGGCATTGTAAGCCACTGCCCCATGCTCAGCCCGCTTGCGTCGACCAACCATTGCAATTGCTGGTCCGGCTCGCGCACGAACTCGACTGCAAAGCGCGACAGTCCGTAAATCAGCGCGGCCAATCCGAACAGAAAGCCTGGCTTGTAACGAGCATCGGTTTTGAAAAATAACGGCCACATGATCGCGGCCATCAACAGCCCTTCAAGCGCCGCCTCATAAAGCTGGCTTGGGTGGCGCGGCAAATCGCCACCATTGGGGAATACAATCGCCCAAGACACATCGGTCACGCGGCCCCACAGTTCGTCGTTCACAAAATTGGCGAGACGGACCAGGAACAGGCCGAACGGTATGACGCACGCGACATAATCGCACACACGCAGAAACGAGAGCTTATGCTTGCGCGCCAGCAACCAGATGGCAAAAATCGTCCCTAGAGCGCCGCCATGAAGCGACATTCCGCCCTCCCAGAGCTTGAAAATATCGAGCGGATTCTGGAGGATTGATGGCTGATAGAAGAGAATATAGCCGAGCCGTCCACCGAGGATAATCCCTAGTGTAGCATAGAGGATCATATCATCAGCATGTTCGCGCGACATCGGCGCACCCGGCTTCGCCAGCAATTTGAGCAACAGCCAATAACCGAGTAGTATCCCGGCCAAATAGCCCAATGAATACCAACGGATCTGGAAAAAACCCAAATCGAGGGCAACCGGGCCAACGCCCAGATCGGTAAACTGGATGTAGTTGGTCGCAGTAGCAATTATTTCGAACGGCACAATGTTTCCTCGGGAAATTTTGACATTCCTATAGAGCGAAATAGAAGGTGCACAAAGAATTTAGGAGAGAATCACCATGCCGACCGAACTGGACCTCGCTATCAATGCGACGATTACGCGCTTGATGGAAAATGATGGTCCGCTGACCGTTACATATGTCGAGAAATTTGGCGTGCAAATGCCGATGCTGGCGAAAGCGCCGGGAAATCTCTCTGACTATTTCACTTTTTTCTGTGCAACGCATGGCGACAAGGAATTCCTGGTCGATGGCGACTGCCGTTTGACCTTTGCCGAAACATATGCCGCAGCGCGGGCGCTAGCGGGCGGCTTGGTTGAAGGACGGCATCTGCAGAAAGGCGAGCGCGTCGGGATTGCAGCGCGCAACTCGGCTAACTGGATTGTCGCCTATATGGCGGTCATCATGGCCGGCGGTGTGGCCACATTGCTCAATGGCTGGTGGCAAGGCGGAGAGCTGGCCGAGGGCATCCGAATGGTTGGGTGCCGCTATGTGCTTGCCGATGCGCAGCGTGCGGCCAGATTGGAAGGGCATGATATCGGCGGATGCGATCTGCTCGTGTTCAGCCATGATTGCTCGCCACTCGAAGGCCTGTCGGTACTCACTTCGCAAGGCGGCGGCGCAGCGACTGCGTTACCCACCCTCGACCCGCTCGATAACGCGACAATATTGTATACCTCAGGATCGACGGGCCAATCAAAAGGCGCCGTGTCCGATCATCGTGCGGTCGTACAAGGCGCGATGAGCTATGTCGGTCAGACCATGGTGTTTTTCGAACTGCTGACCGCAACCGGTCAAACTATGCCATCGCAACCGTCAGCGTTGGTCAACGTGCCGCTATTCCATGTGACTGCATCGATACCGCTCGTGCTGCAAAGCTTCGCGATCGGGCGCAAATTGGTATTGATGCCAAAATGGGATGCCGAAGAGGCTATGCGGATTATCGAGAAGGAACGTATCAGCTATTTCGTCGGCGTGCCGCTGATGAGTATCGAACTTGCGACACATCCCAGCCGTCACAAATATGATCTGACCAGCTGTACCGCTTTTGCCGCCGGCGGCGCACCGCGTCCGGTCGATCACGTGAAGAAAATCCGCAAGGAGATGAGCTGGGGCTATCCATTGCTCGGCTATGGTTTGACCGAAACCAACGGCGTCGGCTGCGGGAATTTTACCGAGAATTACCTGCTGAAGCCAAGCAGCACTGGCCCTGCGACCAAACCATTGGTCGAGGTGGAAATGCTCGACGATGACGGCAACGCGATGCCGCAGGGTGAGCGCGGCGAGGTGTGCATTCGCACCATCGCCAACTTCAACGGTTATTGGGACAATGAACAAGCGACAGCTGACGCGTTCACCAAAGACGGATTTTTCCGTACCGGCGACATCGGCTATCTGGACGAAGACGGGTACCTATTCATCGTCGATCGCAAAAAGGACATCATCATTCGCGGCGGCGAAAATATTAGCTGCCCGGAAGTCGAAGCAGCGGCCTATGAGCATGATTCCATCGTTGAACTGTCAGTTTTCGGCATTGCAGACGACAAATATGGTGAGGTGCCGGGCATCGTTTATCACACCAAAGACGGCGTGCCGCTCCCTGAAGAAGACCTGAAGGCATTTCTTGCGCCGCGCCTCGCGCCTTACAAGATACCGGTCCATTATTGGCAGGCAAATGAACCGCTCCCACGTCTGGGGACGCAAAAGATCGACCGTGTGGCTTTGCGACGTGATTATAATATGAAGGCGACAACGGACGGCTGACAGACTGAACAATCGCGCCTAAGGTTGCTCGATGGCATCAGCACTTGAGAATATCATCAAGCAACGCGAGATTATCGATCGTAAGGCAATTGCTGAAAAGATCGATCATCTTGTCGGGGAGCGCGACGGGCTGACGCAACGGGCGAGGGTGCTCGCTGAATTGCAGTCCGCACTCGCAGATGGGCGGAATGAAATCGAGCGCCGCTTGGCTGACCACCCGTCACAAGGCTATCGTGCGGCAGCCGAACAGGCGTTTCTGATCGATCAGCTGGTGAGGCTCATTTATGATTATGCCACGACCTATGTTTATCCTGCGGCCAACCGGTCTGCATCGGAACGGATCGCGATCCTCGCAGTTGGAGGATATGGTCGCGGCGAAATGGCGCCGCATAGCGACGTCGATATTGCCTTTGTCACGCCGTTCAAACGCAGTTCCTGGACCGAACAGGTCGTCGAGGCGATGTTGTATCTGTTGTGGGATCTGGGCCTGAAAGTCGGCCAATCAAGTCGCTCGCTCGATGAAACCGTTAAGATGGCGCAAGAAGATCTGACGATCCGCACCGCGCTACTCGAAAGCCGCTTTGTCTGGGGTGACCGAGGGGTTTATGAAGAAGCCTCGATCCGGTTCTGGAACGAAGTCGTTGGCAAAACGGCCCCCGAATTCGTCCGCCTGAAAATGGCTGAACGCGACGAGCGGCACAGGCGAATGGGGGATAGCCGTTATGTCGTCGAACCCAATGTCAAGGACGGCAAAGGCGGCCTGCGAGATTTGCACACGCTTTACTGGATCGGTAAATATATCCACCGCGTGTCATCGGCGTCTGATCTGGTCGCAGTCGGCTTATTGAGCGCCGAGGAATATCGGCGGTTCCGCAAGGCTGAAAATTTCTTATGGGCCGTGCGTTGCCACATGCACAATATCACCGGACGCGCGGAAGATCGGCTGACTTTCGATCTGCAAAGCGATGTTGCCGGGCGTATGCATTTTGCCGAACGCCCCGGACGATCACCCGTTGAGCGATTTATGCAATATTATTTTCTTAATGCAAAAACGGTTGGCGATGTCACAGGGTTGTTTCTGGCGCATCTTGATGAAACGATGGCAAAAAAAGGCCGCAGGTTTCTTCCTAGCTTTGTCCGCATCCCAAAAAAGCTGAACGGCTTTCAACTCGATCGTGGTCGTTTGGCACTGCCGCATGACGCCTTTTTCGCCGATGATCCCATTCGCTTGATCGAAGTATTTCAGTTGGCCGATTTGCACGGCTTGGAAATCCATCCGCTTGCCATGCGGGCAGCGCAGCGCGATGCACGGCTAATCGATAAAAATGTCCGCCGTGATGCCCGGGCCAACGCGCTGTTTCTCGATGTGCTGACGTCTCCGCGCGACCCCGAAACAGTGCTGCGCTGGATGAATGAGTCCACCGTATTCGGACGTTTCATTCCAGATTTCCGCCGTGTCGTCGCGCAAATGCAGTTCGATATGTATCACCATTATACCGTAGACGAGCATTCGATCAGGGCCATCGGCTTGCTGGCAGAAATCGAACGGGGCGATTTGAAGGATGATCATCCTTTATCAACGGCAATCATGCGCAAAATTGTGAGCCGGAGGGTGCTGTTTGTGGCCACGCTGCTTCACGATATTGCCAAGGGACGTGGCGGTGACCACAGCATATTGGGCGCTGAGGTAGCCGAAAGCCTCTGCCCTCGCCTCGGCATGACCGCCGCTGAAACCGAAGCCGTCGCGTGGCTGGTTCGGTACCATCTACTTATGTCCGCCACCGCATTCAAACGCGACCTTGCGGATTTCAAGACAATATTAGATTTCGCGCAAGCAGTACAATCACCCGAACGGCTCCGACTTTTGCTTGTTTTAACCGTCGTCGACATCAGGGCAGTAGGACCGGGAGTCTGGAACAGCTGGAAAAGGCAATTGCTGTCGGATTTGTTCGAGTCCACCGAAGAAGTTTTGCGTCTCGGACATAAGCAACGCGGACGTGACGAGCGCATCGCCTCCAAAAAGCGCCAACTTGAGGCAAGTCTGAATCTGGCCCCTGACAAGTTTGCAGCGCTCACCAAACGTCTGCCAGAGGCGTATTGGATCGCCGAACCCGACGACATTATCGAACGAAACGCGCGGCATCTGCTCGCAAATCATGATACTGCTCTGGCCATCGACGCGTGTTATTATCCCGACCGGGGAGCTACCTTGGTCACGGTCTATGCTGCCGATCATCCGGGGCTATTTTATCGCATTGCAGGCGCGATCCATCTGGCCGGCGGCAATATCATCGATGCCCGAATTCATACCAGTACCGACGGCATGGCAGTCGACAACTTCTTGGTGCAGGATCCTATAGGTCGACCGTTCCAAGAAAAAGGCCAGTTGGACCGGCTTGTGCGCGCGATAACAGAAGCCCTTACCAATCGCGCGAAGCTGATGCTTCAGCTCAACGCCAAACCTAAAGCATTGCGCCGCGCCGACGCGTTCAGGGTTGCGCCAACAGTTTTGATCGACAATCAGGCATCAAACCGGTTTACGGTAATCGAAGTCAATGCGCTTGACCGCCCGGCATTATTAAACAACCTTGCGCAGGCGCTGTTCGAAGCAAAAGTGACACTACATAGCGCGCATATCGCTACCTATGGCGAGCGGGCGGTCGATACTTTTTATGTGACTGATCTGTTTAGTGGAAAAATCGAAAACAAGACACGGTTAAAGATGCTGGAGGCAGGCTTGCTGCAATCAGCAACCGGGGATGTGCGAGCCAAAACAAAGGCCGCGTAACGTTTTTTATTGCGTCAGCAATTTTCCGCGTTTTGTAAGTCAAACAAAAAGGGCCAGTCTTTCGACCGGCCTTGATTACATGCCCGAACCTGGACCGTAGGATACTTCCACACGGCGGTTTTGCGGTTCGCGCTCACCGTCTGCGGTCTGTACCAGAGGTGCAGTTTCACCGAATGCTTCAGTAGAGATTGCACTGCCAGATACGCCATTCGATTCGAGATACGAACGAACAGTGGCGTTACGACGTTGCGACAGGCCGACGTTGTAGCTTGCGCTACCCGACTTATCCGCGTGACCAGCCAACATGACCCGTGCGTTACCGCAAGATGCATATTGAGCGACCGCATTGTCCAGAACCGAAGCAGCATCTGGGCGCAGGTTCGACTTATCCCAATCGAAGAACACGATATAGGGGCCGGTGTTGCAAACAGGTGCTGGTGGCGGTGGTGGTGGTGGCGGGGGTGGTGGTGCCACATAAGGCGGAGGCGGAGGTGGCGGTGCCACTTCCACAGGCTCGGGTGCGCCGCCGAAGTTATAGATCAGGCTGCCCATGATGCTGTGCGAACGGAAACGGGTGTCTACGCTGCGGCCAAGGCGGTCTACGAGACCAACATTGTCTGCATTGAAGAAGCGATACTTAAGACCCACGTCCCAGCTGTCGCTCAATGGTGCGCGAACACCTGCAAGAGCCTGCCATGCAAAACCAGTGTCCGAATCATCAAGCCATGATGGTGCACCGAGAACGGCCTGAACATCAACGCGAGCAACCCCGACGCCGCCGCCGACAAAACCCTGAATGCCGTCGTCATCACCAAAGTCCAAAAGACCATTGACCATGAAGCTCAACGCATTTGCGTCGCCACCAACGGCATATGAGCCAGCAGGTGCAAGAACGGTCGACGTTGCGCCAGTAATCTGACGTGTACCGCTTGTGAACTGATCGACGTCAGCTTCACGATATGAGACTTCTGCTTCGAGACGGAAACCACCAAAGTCGTATCCTACTAGGCCGCCGAAATCATAACCCTTGTCGGTATCGAGCTTTGCGGCGTTATTCAAACCCGCAATATCAAGATCCAAATCTTCTACGATCATGACACCGCCATCGACTCCAACATACCACTGGTCGTCGCGGGCCAAAGCCGGTGATGCCAGAGCAGTGGAAGCGAGTGCCAGACCTATGGCTAACTTACGCATCTACTTTCCCCTTTTCTTTCTTAGGAACGGAAATTCGAGAAC
>LNFM01012825.1_pt1 | contig 10872 bp, 11 predicted proteins | sample 596031 | NCBI WGS metagenome assembly LNFM01 (sample SAMN04254537, study PRJNA301005) | activated carbon metagenome | isolation source: dual media filters at the Ann Arbor, Michigan drinking water treatment plant | place: USA: Ann Arbor | reverse complement strand
TTGCCGCTCTTGCTGCCCGCCTTGAAGCTTTGCAGCGTGTTGTGCAGGTTATGGCTCATTGTTGTGGTTCCGTCGTTGTCACTGCGATCAGTCGGTGTTCAAGGGGCCGTGCGGTTGTCACCCGCGAGCCCGGGTATCTGGCGATTTCGATTCAGTTGCTGCCCTTCGGGCGCAGTTGCACGTCGTACAAAAGGCCCTTGTCGTCCTGGCAGGTGCCGTTGGCCGAGCGCCCGGCGCCCAGGCCCCGGAAGTCGCAGCGCAGGCCGCCGCCATCGGGTGACTGCAGCAGGGCCTTGGCTTCGCCGCCGCTCGGGTTGTCGACCACCACGGGGCCGCCGCCGAAGCCGATGCCGCCGCGGCGGCCATAGAAGCCGAATCCTCCGGTGACAAATCCGCTGGAGTGCGATGCGGTACTGACGACCCAGGTGCCGGAGTAGGTCTTGTCTTCGATCGTCACGCTGACGTTGGCCGGGCCACCGGACGACTGTTCAACCGCTTCGCCGTAGTACAGCTTGCCGCTGTTGCGGGGCATCAGCGTCATCGAATAGGTCGATGCGCAGCCCGACAGGACCAGCGCGACGAGGGGCAGGAGTAGAGCGCTTCGGTTCATGGTGTCACTCCGCAACGTGGTGTCTTCCATAGACCCGCAACACGACGATCGGTGCGGCGGTTCCCGCCTTCGCGGGAACCTGTCCGGCAACTGCTCCGGCAACTGCTCCGGCAACTGCTCCGGCAACTGCTCCGGCAACGATAGCGCGATGCATCCTCCCGCCGGTCCGGCCGGTTGCCGCTCAGCGCGCCATCAGGTCGACGAACTCGTTGACGGGCGTGGCGTCCAGCTTCTTCGAGTCCAGGCACAGCGCCAGGATCGCGCCCGCCTGTTTGGCCGCGAAGACCCGGTTCAGGTTGGTCTTGAACTTCTCGACCAGAACCGGCATGCCTTCCTTGCGGCGGCGCTTGTGGCCGATCGGGTACTCGACCACGACTTCCTTGAGCTTCTTGCCGTCGTTGAACTCGACCGTGAGTGCGTTGGCAATCGAGCGCTTCTTCGGATCGTGGTAGTCCTTGGTGTAGGACGGGTCTTCCACGCAGACGATCTTGTCGCGCAGCGTATCGATGCGCTTGTCGGCGGCGATGGCGTCTTCGTAGTCGCCGGCGGTCAGGCGGCCGAAGATGATCGGCACCGCCACCATGTACTGGATGCAGTGGTCGCGGTCCGCCGGGTTGTTCAGCGGCCCCTTCTTGTCGATGATGCGGATGCAGGCCTCGTGCGTGCGGATCGTGATCTTCTTGATGTCTTTATCCGTCTTGCCTAGCTTTTGCAGTTCGCCGTGCAGGGTCATCGCCGCTTCCACCGCCGTCTGCGAGTGGAACTCAGCCGGGAAGCTGATCTTGAACAGCACGTTCTCCATCACGTAGCTGCCATAGGGGCGCTGGAACTTGAACTCGTTGCCCTTGAACAGCACGTCATAGAAGCCCCAGCCCTTGGCGCTGAGGACCGACGGATAGCCCATCTCGCCGGTCTTGGCGATCAACGCCAGACGCACCGCGCGGCTGGTGGCGTCACCAGCAGCCCAGCTCTTGCGCGAGCCGGTGTTGGGTGCGTGGCGGTAGGTGCGCAGGCTCTGCCCATCGACCCACGCCAGCGACACCGCGTTGATGATCTCGTCGCGGGTGAGCCCCATCATCTGTGCGACCACCGCGGTACTGGCGACCTTCACCAGCACCACGTGATCGAGGCCCACCTTGTTGAACGAGTTCTCCAGCGCAATGCAGCCCTGGATCTCGTGCGCCTTGACCATCGCCACCAGCAGGTCGGCCACGGTGAGCGGCTTCTTGCCGGCGGCCACCGCATTGCGGCTGAGCCAGTCGGCGGTGGCGAGGATGCCGCCGAGGTTGTCGGACGGATGACCCCACTCGGCAGCGAGCCAGGTGTCGTTGAAGTCGAGCCAGCGGATCATCGCGCCGATGTTGAACGCCGCCATCACCGGGTCGAGCTGGTACGGCGTGCCCGGCACCTTGGCGCCATTGGGCACTACCGTTCCGGGGACGACCGGCCCGAGCATCTTGGTGCAGGCCGGGTACTCCAGGGCCTCGAAGCCGCAGCCGAGCGTGTCCATCAGGCAGTAGCGGGCGGTGTCGATCGCCTCTTTGCTCTTGACCTGGTACTTGATGACGTAGTCGGCGATGTCGACCAGCACCTTGTCGGGCTTGGGACGGACGTTGCTGATATGGGCGCTCATGCTTGGTGGACTCCAGTTGATCTTGTTCGGGATGGTGTTGGGGTTTGACTACTTCTTGACGGCGGGCGAGACGACGCGCGCGCACCTGATTGGCTGCGGCAGCGTGCCCTCAAAGGAGAAAGTTGCTTCATTGCCATTGAGCTGCCAGGCCACCTTGCCGTCCTGGCTGACGTAGCGGCCTTCCTTGACCGGGCCTTGCAGCCGCACCTCGATGCGACTGCCGACGTATCGGATATGCGCTTCCTCGCGCGGGCGGCGTGGGTGGGCGTTGAAGAACAGGCTGCGACCGTTGTCGCACTGCCATTCGGAAGTGAAGCTGCGGGTGGTGCCGGTGTTGCTCGACTGCGCGAGTGCGCCGGTCGAGATGGCCGCCAGCGAGCTTGCGAGCAGCAGCAGGCACTGCGTGCGGGACGTGCGGCTCATGGCGTCGCCTCCAGCGTCAGCTTGAAACCCTCGTGCGACGCAACGAACCCCAGCTGCCCATAGAACGCGTGGGCCTGGGTGCGGCGCTTGTCGCTGGTGAGCTGTGCCATGCGGCAGCCGCGCAGCCGCGCTTCGTGCAGGGCGTACGCGATCAGCCAGGCGCCGATACCGCGGCTGCGGCAGGCGCTGTCCACGCGCACCGCCTCGATGTTGGCGCGTGTGGCGCCGCGTCGGCTCAGGCCCGGGATGAAGGTCAACTGCAGCATGCCGATGATGCGGCCGTCCAGCTCCGCCACCAGCAGCAGCTGGTTGCGGTCGGCGTCGATCGCCTCGAACGCCTGCGTATACGCCAGATCGGTGCTGCCCACTCCCTCGCGATTGCGGCCGAGGTCATCGTCGGCGAGCAGTTCGAGCAGGCGCGGCAGATCGGCGCGAGCGGCGCGCCGCGCGATCAGTCCGTCGATCGGAGGGGTGTGCACGGCGCGGGACTAGCTGCGTTCGCCGATCGGCACGAACGTCTGGTCATCCGGTCCGATGTAGTTTGCGCTTGGCCGGATGATCTTGTTGTCGGTGCGCTGCTCGATCACATGTGCGCTCCAGCCGCTGGTGCGCGAGATGACGAACAGCGGCGTGAACATGGCGGTGGGCACGCCCATCATGTGATAGCTGACCGCGCTGAACCAGTCCAGGTTGGGAAACATCTTCTTCACGTCCCACATCACCGTTTCAAGGCGCGCGGCGATGTCGAACATCTTCATGCTGCCCGCTTCCTGCGACAGGTTGCGTGCCACCTCCTTGATGACCTTGTTGCGCGGATCGGCGATCGTGTAAACGGGGTGGCCGAAGCCGATCACGACTTCCTTGCGTTCAACGCGGGCACGGATGTCGGCCTCGGCTTCGTCAGGACTGTCGTAGCGCTTCTGGGTCTCGAAGGCGACTTCGTTGGCGCCGCCGTGTTTCGGTCCGCGCAGCGCGCCGATCGCGCCGGTGATGGCGGAATAGAAGTCGGCGCCGGTGCCGGCGATCACGCGCGCGGTGAACGTGCTGGCATTGAACTCATGCTCGGCATACAGGTTGAGCGAGGTATGCATCGCACGCACCCAGGACGCCTTGGGCGTCTGGCCATGCAGCAGGTGAAGAAAGTGGCCGCCAATGGAGTCGTCGTCGGTCTCGACTTCGATGCGCTTGCCGTTGGTGGCAAAGTGAAACCAGTAGAGCAGCATCGAACCCAGCGAGGCCATCAGGCGGTCGGCGATGTCGCGCGCGCCCGGTGTGGCGTGGTCATCCTTTTCCGGCAGCGCGCAGCCGAGTGCAGAGACGCCGGTACGCATCACATCCATCGGATGGCTGGCGGCGGGCAGCGTCTCCAGTGCGGCCTTCACGCTGGCCGGCAATCCGCGCAACGACTTGAGCTTGGCCTTGTAGCCGCGCAACTCGGCCACTGTCGGCAGCTTGCCGTGCACCAGCAGGTGAGCGATCTCCTCGAACTCGCACGTCGTGGCGACATCGAGGATGTCGTAGCCGCGGTAGGCAAGGTCGTTGCCGGTACGTCCGACCGTGCACAGCGCGGTGTTGCCGGCGACCACGCCGGACAGCGCGACTGACTTCTTGACTTTGGGGGCCCCGGCTGGGGCTGCGGTGTCGTTCATGCTGCGTTCTCCCAGGTCTGTCTGGTCTTTGTGTACTGCAGAGTCACTTCTTGCGTGCGAACAGCGCGTCCAGGTGCTGCTCGTACGCGTGATAGCCGATGACGTCGTACAACTCCATGCGGGTCTGCAAGGTGTCGAGCAGCGCCTTCTGCGTGCCGTCGCGGCGAATGCTCTGGTAGACGTTCAGTGCCGCCTTGTTCATCGCGCGAAACGCCGACAGGGGGTACAGCACCATGGCCACATGGGCAGCGCGCAGTTCATCGACGGTGAACAGGGGGGTGGCGCCGAACTCCGTGATGTTGGCGAGAATCGGTGCCTTCACTGCGGCAGCGAACTTGCGATACGTATCGAGATCGTTGGCGGCTTCGGCGAAGATCGCGTCGGCTCCGGCTTCCACGCAGGCCACTGCACGTTCGATTGCGCGGTCCACGCCCTCCGAGGCGATGGCATCGGTGCGGGCGATGATGAAGAAGTCTCCATCGATCTTGGCATCGGCCGCCGCCTTCACGCGATCGGCCATCTCGTCGGTGGTGACGATCTCCTTGCCTGGGCGGTGACCACAGCGCTTGGCACCGACCTGGTCCTCGATGTGGACCGCCGCCGCACCCATCTTGCACAGGCTCTTGATGGTGCGGGCGATGTTGAACGCGCTCGGTCCGAAGCCGGTGTCGATATCCACAAGCAGCGGCACGTCGCACACGTCGGTGATGCGGCGCACGTCGGTGAGCACGTCATCGAGCGTGTTGATGCCCAGGTCGGGCATGCCGAGCGAGCCGGCCGCCACCCCGCCACCGGACAGGTAGATGGCGCGGTAGCCGGTCTGCTTGGCCATCAGCGCATGGTTGGCATTGATGGTGCCGATGATCTGGAGCGGCCTTTCTTCCTTGAGCGCCGCGCGGAAACGCGCACCGGGTGACATGCTGGCTGGGTTCATCTGCGCGTGCCTCGTGATGTAGTGGTGCCGACGTCGCGGCGATACAAGCGGGCGGTTCCAGGTGCCGGTTGGCGCGTGTTCATGACGCCTGCCGTGGCGCGCGCATGCCCGGCCTGCAGAGCAGGCCCCTGCGGGCGGTCAGGCCATGAATCGTTTCTGTCCACGGTCCTGACGTTGCCGAGCCTGCGCGCGCCACCTCTCCGGCTCCCACCGGTGTCCTGTCAGCCGAGCAGATGGGCCACGCCGTCGCGCTCTTCGAGGAGTTCTTTCAGCGTGTGATCCATCTTGCCGCGCGAGAACTCGTCGATCTCCAACCCCTTGACCATCTCGAACTTGCCGTTGGCGCAGGTGACCGGGAAGCCGTACATGATGTCGGCCGGGATGCCGTAGCTGCCGTTCGAGGCGATGCCCATGGTGACCCACTTGCCATTGGTGCCGAGCACCCAGTCGCGCACGTGGTCGATCGCCGCATTGGCAGCCGAGGCGGCCGACGACAGCCCGCGCGCCTCGATGATCGCCGCGCCCCGCTTGCCCACGGTCGGGATGTAGGTGTCGCGGTACCAGGTCTCATCGTTCACCAGCGGCTTGGCGGGCTGTCCGGCCACGGTGCAGAAGCGGATGTCGGGGTACATCGTCGGGCTGTGGTTGCCCCACACAACCATCTTGTCGATCGAGGCGACCGGCTTGCCGGTGCGGGTGGCAAGTTGCGACAGCGCGCGGTTATGGTCCAGCCGCAACATGGCAGTGAAACTCTCCTTCGGCAGGCTCGGTGCCGATTTCATCGCGATATACGCGTTGGTGTTGGCCGGATTGCCGACCACCAGCACCTTGACGTCGCGCGAGGCCACCTTGTCCAGCGCCTTGCCCTGCGCCGTGAAGATCTGGGCATTGGCGGCGAGCAGGTCCTTGCGCTCCATGCCGGGGCCGCGCGGACGAGCGCCGACCAAGAGCGCGACGTCGACGTCCTTGAAGGCAGTCATCGGATCGCCGTGCGCTTGCATGCCGGCCAGCAGCGGAAAGGCGCAATCGTCCAGTTCCATCATCACGCCCTTGAGCGCCTTCTGTGCCTTCTCATCGGGAATCTCGAGCATCTGCAGGATCACCGGCTGGTCCTTGCCGAGCATCTCGCCACTGGCGATACGGAACAGCAGGGCGTAACCGATCTGGCCGGCGACGCCGGTCACAGCCACACGGACGGGGGCTTTGCTCATGGGTGGTCTCCAAAAGAGAGGGCAGGACTGCAAAGGGGAAGCGAAGCGCCATCCGCATCGAGTCGCGCGGCACGCGGCACGGGAGTGGGATGGGAAGGCATTGGGAGGGAAGGGCCGCCGAGAGGGTGCGCCGCAAGCGCGGACACGTTCGAACAGCAAAAGTCTAATCCTTGATGGCGTCCGGGTTGGACTTGCTCGGTCCGGGCACGCCGCAGCGGGAGGGCCGACCACGGCGCATGCGAGGCGTGGCGCTGGCGCAGAGGCATCGGCGGCATCATCGGTATGGCGTTGTTGGCGATGTTTGAGCGTCGTTCAGGCGGCGTCGAGCGATTCGAAGTATAGTCGAACTCTTATATAAGACATAAGAATTCTTGCGTTTGCCATTTGCTTCTGCTCAACTGACTGCCATGACCACTGCCCCCGACAAGGCCAGCGAGCGCGGCGCCGACAGATCGGCGGTGTTCGCTCCCCTGTATCGCCAGATCAAGCAACTTCTGATGGCGAGCCTGGAGCAGGGCGAGTGGAAGCCGGGCGAACTGATTCCCTCAGAGATGGAACTGGCGACCCGCTTCCAGGTCAGCCAGGGCACCGTGCGCAAGGCGGTGGACGAACTGGCCGCCGAGAACCTGCTGATGCGGCGCCAGGGCAAGGGGACGTTCGTCGCCACCCATCACGAGCCGCGCGCCCAGTATCGATTCCTGCGCCTGCAACCGGACGAAGGGGGCGGCGCGCCAGTGCAAAGCCGATTCCTCGAATGCCGCCGCCAGCGCGCCACGGCCGATGTGGCTGCGTTGCTTGAACTGAAGGCGGGCGATCCGGTCGTATTCGTGCGCCGTCTGATGTGCTTTGATGATGTGCCCACGGTGCTCGATGACATCTGGTTGCCGGGGGCTGCCTTCAAGGGGCTCACCGCGGATCGCCTGGCGCAGTATCACGGTCCCTTGTATGGCCTGTTCGAGACCGAGTTCGGCACCCGGATGATCCGCGCCGAGGAGCGCATCCGTGCGGTTGCCGCCGACGGCGTCGCGACCGAACTGCTGCAGGTGGACAATGGCGCGCCGCTGCTGTTGGTCGAGCGGGTGTCGTATTCGTATGGCGACCGGCCGGTGGAGATCCGACGCGGGCTGTATGTCACCCGCCAGCATCACTATCACAACACGCTGACCTGACATGGCCTGTGCGCGAGCGCCCGTCAGATCGCGTCGGCCGCGCGATTTGGTCGACTCTCGCAATTTGGGGAAAATAGCGGCCCGCCTGCACGCTATCCCGCGTCGTGACAGGGCGCCTTGAAGCAACAACAGAAACGATGAGCCAAACCAGCCAATCGACGATCCTTCCCAAGGCACGCAAGCGCCCGCAGTTTCGCAACATCCACATCTCGCAGATCGTGTCCTACAGCCTGCCGCCCGCGGGCATGGTGTCGATCCTGCATCGTGTGTCCGGCGCCGCGTTGTTTCTTGCACTGCCGCTGCTCCTGTGGCTGTTCGACCTGAGCCTGATCAGCGAACTGAGCTTCGCCCGGCTGGCCGAGATCGCCGGCCAGTGGTGGATGAAACTCATCCTGCTCGGCCTGGTGTGGGCGTTCCTGCACCACCTGGTGGCCGGCATCCGCTACCTGGTGCTCGACCTGCACATCGGTCTGGACAAAGGCCCGTCGCGCAGCAGCGCGCTGGCGGTGTTTGCTGTCAGCCTCCCGCTCACCCTGATCGCCGGCCTGCGCCTTTTCGGAGTCTTCTGATGTCCTCCTCCCGTCATTCCGCAGGCATCGGGGTCAAGCGCCTGGTGGTCGGTGCGCACTATGGCGTTGGCGGCTTCCTCGCCCAGCGCCTGACCGCGATCGTGCTGGGCGCCTACTTGATCCTGATGATCGGTGTCCTGCTTTTCAAGGCCGACCTGTCGTACCAGGGCTGGGCAGAGCTTTTCGTGCCGGTCTGGATGAAGGTGGTGACCCTGATGGCGATCTTCGCGCTGCTGTATCACGCGTGGATCGGCGTGAAGGACATCTGGATGGACTATGTGAAGCCGACCGGCGTGCGCCTCGCACTGCAGACCGGCACCGCGTTGTGGCTTGTGTTCTGCGCCGTATGGTCGGTGCAGATTCTGTGGAGAGTGTGAGGTCATGACCTCATCGGCAAGTGGTATTCCGCGCCGTCGCTTCGACGCGGTGATCGTCGGCGCCGGCGGCGCCGGCATGCGTTGCTCGCTCCAACTGGCGCAGGCTGGGCTGAACGTGGCGGTGCTGTCCAAGGTGTTCCCGACGCGCTCGCACACGGTGGCTGCGCAGGGCGGTATCGGTGCCTCCCTCGGCAACATGACCGAGGATCAATGGCTGTGGCACATGTTCGACACGGTCAAGGGCTCGGATTACCTGGGCGACCAGGATGCGATCGAGTTCATGTGCCGCGAGGCGCCCAAGGTCGTCTACGAACTCGAGCACTTCGGCATGCCGTTCGACCGCAACCCGGACGGCACCATCTATCAGCGCCCGTTCGGCGGCCACTCGGCCAATTTCGGCGAGAAGCCGGTGCCGCGTGCCTGTGCCGCGGCAGACCGCACCGGCCACGCGTTGCTGCACACGCTGTACCAGCGCAACGTGGCGGCCCGCACCCAGTTCTTCGTCGAGTGGATGGCGCTCGACCTCATCATGGACGCGGATGGCGACTGCGTCGGCGTGATCGCGCTCGAGATGGAAACCGGCGAGCCGATGATCCTCGAAGGCAAGGTCACGGTGCTTGCCACCGGCGGCGCCGGTCGCATCTGGGCCGCCTCGACCAATGCCTACATCAACACGGGCGACGGCATGGGCATGGCCGCGCGCGCCGGCATCCCGCTCGAGGACATGGAGTTCTGGCAGTTCCATCCGACCGGCGTGGCCGGCGCCGGGGTGCTGATCACCGAGGGCGTGCGCGGCGAGGGCGGCATCCTGCTCAACAACCGCGGCGAGCGCTTCATGGAGCGCTATGCACCGACGCTCAAGGACCTTGCGCCGCGCGACTTCGTCTCGCGCAGCATGGACCAGGAGATCAAGGAAGGGCGCGGCTGCGGTCCCGATCAGGACCATGTGCTGCTCAAGCTCGACCATCTGGGCGCGGACACGATCATGAAGCGGCTGCCGTCGATCCGCGAGATCGCGATCAAGTTCGCCAACGTGGACCCGATCAAGGAGCCGATCCCGGTGGTGCCCACCATCCACTATCAGATGGGCGGCATTCCGGCCAACTTCCACGGCGAAGTGGTGGTGCCTAAAGGTGGCAATCCCAACGCGGTGGTGCAGGGCCTGTATGCGATCGGCGAATGCGCCTGCGTCAGCGTGCACGGCGCCAACCGGCTGGGTACCAACTCCCTGCTCGACCTCGTGGTGTTCGGCCGCGCGGCGGGCAATCACATCGTCGAGAAGCTCGGCAAGTCGCCGCGCGAGAACAAGCCGCTGCCGACGGGCGCAGTGGAGCCGACCGTGGCGCGCCTGGCGGCGCTCAATGCCCGCCAGGGTGGCGAACGCACGCAGGATGTCGCCAACGACATCCGCAAGGCGATGCAGACCCATTGCGGCGTTTTTCGTACCGGCAAGCTGCTGCAAGAGGGCGTTGACAAGATCATGGCGCTGGACGAGCGTCGCAAGAACGTCGCCATCGACGACAAGTCCAAGGTGTTCAACACCGCCCGCATCGAGGCACTCGAACTGGACAACCTCATCGAGACAGCCAAGGCGACCATCGTGTCGGCTGAGGCGCGCACAGAGAGCCGCGGCGCCCATGCGCGCGATGACTTCCCCGAGCGCGACGACGCCAGCTTCATCAAGCACACGCTGTTCTACTCGGACGACAATCGTCTGACCTACAAGCCGGTCAACATGAAGCCGCTCACGGTCGAGACGTTCCAGCCGAAGAAGCGCACGTTTTGACGGGACGCGGAAAGTGCAACCTGGCTTTTCCACGATCGAACGATTTGAGGCAACGGCAACGAAGCAGGACAGCCAATGACTGCCAACAGTTCCAATGAGACATCCGCCGTGTCGAGCACCGCGGCCGGCAAGCGTGTCGTCAAGTTCGAGATCTACCGCTATGACCCGGACCGCGACGACAAGCCCTACATGCAGAAGCTCGAAGTCACGCTGCAGCCAACCGACAAGATGCTGCTCGACGCCCTCATGCGCATCAAGAGTGACGTCGACGACAGCCTGTCGCTGCGACGCTCCTGCCGTGAGGGCGTATGCGGCTCCGATGCGATGAACATCAACGGCAAGAACGGCTTGGCCTGCACCACCAACCTGAACGAGCTCAAGCAGCCGATCGTGCTGCGCCCGCTGCCGGGACTGCCGGTGATCCGCGACCTGATCGTCGACATGTCGCAGTTCTTCAAGCAGTACCACTCGATCAAGCCGTTCCTGATCAACGACACGCCGCCGCCCGAGA
>LNFM01012824.1_pt1 | contig 10872 bp, 10 predicted proteins | sample 596031 | NCBI WGS metagenome assembly LNFM01 (sample SAMN04254537, study PRJNA301005) | activated carbon metagenome | isolation source: dual media filters at the Ann Arbor, Michigan drinking water treatment plant | place: USA: Ann Arbor | reverse complement strand
AGCCGGTCAGCGCGCGGATGCTCGCCGGGCTGCCCGAGGTCAGCGTGCACGCCGGCCGCTTTCGCGTCACCCAGATCGCGCTCGGCGCCGACGCACTTGGGCAGTTCGACATGGACCCCATGCTGGCCGCCGCCGATCTGCTGGCTGACGCCCATTGCCAGGCGATCTGCTGGAACGGCACCTCGGCCGGCTGGCTCGGCTTTGACCGTGACGCGTCGCTGTGCCGCGCGATCGAGGAGCGCACCGGCATCCGGGCGTCGTCTTCGGTGCTGGCAATGGTGGAGGCGATGCACCTGGCCGGCGTGCGGCGTTTTGGCCTGGTGTCGCCCTACACCGATGACGTGCAGCAGGCGATCGTCACCAATTTCGCGCGCGCCGGGTTCGAGTGCGTGGCCGAGCGACACGCCGGCATCAGCGTCAACTTCGACTTCTCCGCCATCGAGCCCGCGGTGATCGACCGCATGCTCGATGACGTCGCACAGGCCAGTCCGCAGGCCGTGATGATCCTGTGTACCAACATGGACGGTGCCGCCCTCGCGGCGGACTTCGAACAGCGCAGCGGCGCACTGCTGCTGGATTCCGTGGCGACCGCCGCCTGGGGTGCGTTGCGCGCGGCCGGCGTGGATGCGCGCCGCGTGCGCGGTTGGGGCCGGCTGTTCGACCTCGCTTAGGTCGAGTCGCGCAGGTCACACCCTGAATCGAGTCTCAGCCCGATTCCTCTGGAGTCTTCTCCGCTGATTGCGTGCGAGACCGGCGGTTTCGTATCGCGCCGCCCGCCCGCGCGGCGACCCGCGCCGGTGAGAGCCCTGCCCAATGGCACACAACTTGCGAGAACGATTGTCGTTGTCCATCCGCGGCACGCTGAACAAGGTCGTGCCCGCGCGACCCACCCACAAGAACCGGAGATGGCCCATGACGATTCAATCCTCCACCCGCCGACGCATCCTCGCGGCCGGCTCCGCGGTCGCCGGCGCCAGCGCGCTGGGCTTCCCGATGATCGGCCGGACGCAGACGCGCGAACTGGTGATCGGCGGCGCGGCCAGTCACAAGGCGTTCCTGAGCCCGACGATCCTTCCTTCCTTCGAGACCAAGTACAAGTGCAAGGTCATTTTCGAAGGCACGCGGTCGCTGACCAATCTGGAGAAGATGGTCAACAACAAGAGCAAGCCCTACCTGTCGGTCGTGATGATGGACGACCCGGTGATGCTGCAGGCGGTCAAGGAGGGCGTGATCGAGAAGATCGACCCGGCCAAGGCGCCGAACATCGCGCGCCTGAAGCCAGAGGCGATCCACCAGGCTGGCATGTGGGCCAACTACCAGCAGCCCTACACCGGCATTGCCTTCAACACGCAGCGCGTGAAGACCGCGCCCACCTCCTGGAACGACCTGTGGGCGCCGGCCAACAAGGGCAAGGTGATCATTCCATCGCTGCAGAACACCGAAGGTCTTGCCACCTTCTTCATGGCCGGCACGCTCGCCACCGGCAAGAAGCCCAAGGACGCGCAGTACGACACCGACGCCGCCTTCAAGAAGCTGCGTGAACTCAAACCCAACCTGCTGACCGTGTACGCGCAGATGACGCAGGCGTTCAACCTGCTCGAGCAGGGCGAAGCCTGGATGATCGGCGGCGCCTTGAGCTCGTTCGCGCTGCTGCGCAAGAAGGAAGGCGCGCCGATCGACATGGTGACGCTCAAGGAAGGCAGCATGGGCATGCCCTCGGGCATCGCCAAGGTGACCAACGGGCCGCATGCCGACCTGTCGTATGCGTTCATCAACGACATGCTGGGCGAGTACCAGACGGAGCTGGCCACCCTCGCCTTCGCCCTGCCCACCAACACCACCGTCAAGCCGCCTGCCGGCTTCCCGTCGGTCGAGATCTTCATTCCGGATTGGGCGAATGTCGCCGCCAAGCGCGGCGAGTGGGTGCAGCGCTGGGACAAGGACATGTCGGCCTGATCCATCCGACGTTTCGTACCACGGCTCGCTGATGTCGACCCTGCTTTCCGCCGGCACCGCGCCGGCGGCCGCCTCTGCGCAGGCGCCGCGCAGTGCCTACCTGCGCCTGCGCAGCGTAGCGAAGTCCTTTCGCCACACCGCGGTGATCGAGAACCTCGACTTCGAGATCGCGCGCGGCGAGTTCGTCTCGCTGCTCGGCCCCTCGGGCTGCGGCAAGACGACCATGCTGCGCATGATCGCCGGCCTGCTCAGCGCCGACCGCGGCAGCATCACCCTCGACGGCCGCGACATCACGGCGATCCCACCGCACCAGCGCGACGTCGGCGTGGTGTTCCAGAACTACGCGCTGTTTCCGCACCTGACGGTGCAGGAGAACATCGCCTTCGGCCTGCAGGCACGCGGCGCCTCGCGCGCCGAACTGCAGGCGGCGGTGCCTGCGGCGCTCGATCTCGTGCGGATGCGCGAGTACGCCGAGCGGCCGATCCATGCGCTCTCCGGCGGCCAGCAGCAGCGCGTGGCAGTGGCGCGTGCGCTCGCCGTCAAGCCCAAGCTGCTGCTGCTCGACGAGCCGCTGTCCGCGCTCGACCGCAAGCTGCGCGAAACGATGCAGATCGAGCTGCGTCGCATCCTGCGCGCGCAGGGCATCACCGCGATTTTCGTCACCCACGATCAGGACGAGGCGCTGGTGATGTCAGACCGCATCGCGGTGATGAACGCAGGGCGGATCGAGCAGATCGGCTCGCCGGCCGATATCTACGAGCGGCCCGCCACCAGCTTCGCATTGGAGTTCGTCGGCCTGTCGTCGCGCCTGGCCGGTACCGTGGAGTCGGTCGACGGCGAACTGATGCGCGTGCGCACCGCGCTGGGCACACTGCAGGCGCGCGCCGGTTTTCGCAGCGGCGCGCGCGTGCTGGTCGCGGTGCGACCCGAGCATGTGACCGTGGGCGCGCCAGGCAGCGGCGACAACACCGCCACGCTGACGGTCGAGGACGTGGTCTACCTCGGCGCCAAGACCCAGGTGTATCTGCAGGACGCGCGCGCCGGTGACGACGCGCGTCTCATGTTCGAAGTCGCAGGACGCGCCGATCTGGCCGCCGGCACGCCGGTCACGGTGCGCTGGCCGGTCGCCGACACGCTCGTCTACCCGTACGCCGCGGCGACCTGAGGCCGCCGATGTCGGCCGCCGCTGCCTCCAATCGCATCGGGCTGCTCGCGCTGCCGGCAACGATCTACATGCTGGCTGCATTCGCGCTGCCGCTGCTGCTGCTGCTGGTGGCCAGCGTGCGAACGCCGGACGGCCTGTCGTTGCAGGCCTATCGCGACTTCTTCTCCGACCCGTTCAGCTACCGCGTGATCGGCAACACGCTGGAGACGGCGCTCAAGGTGACGCTGGTGTCGCTGCTGATCGGCTACCCGGTGGCGATCGCGCTGGCTCGTTCGCGCGGCGCGGTGCAGGCCGTGTTGCTGGTGGCGCTGATCCTGCCGCTGTCGGTCGGCGTGGTGGTCAAGGCGTTCTCGTGGTCGATCCTGCTGCGTTCCAACGGCGTGGTGAACTCCACCCTGCTGACGCTCGGCGTGGTGGACGAGCCGGTGCGGCTGATCTTCACCGAGCTGGGCCTGCTGATCGGTGCCGTCAACGTGTTCCTGCCGTTCATGGTGCTGCCGATCTATTCGGTGGTGAAGCTGATCGATCAGCGCTACGTGGAGGCGGCCGCCACGCTGGGCAGCAGCCCCTGGTACAGCTTTCGCAAGGTGACGTTGCCGCTGACCATGCCGGGGATCATCGCCGGCGTGTCGTTCGTGTTCAGCATGGCGGTGTCGATGTACGTGATCCCGACGCTGCTGATCGGCGAGCGTTACCAGACGCTGTCCACCCTCATCGCGCGCTCGTTCCTGTTCATGCGCGATCGTCCGCGCGGCGCGGCGGTGGCGGTGGTCCTGCTGCTGATCGCGATCGCGGTGGTGCTCGCCAGCGCGTTGCTGGCGCGCCGCTACCGGCGGGTGGCGACATGACCGTGGACGCCGCGGTGTTGACAGCGGCGTTCGTGAGGACGCCGGCATGACGCCGTTGGAGCGCGTCGCCCGCGTCGCGGTCTGGACCATGGCTGCGTTCGCGGTGCTGTTCCTGCTCGCCCCGCTGGCGGTGACCGTCGCTGTGTCATTCTCGTCGTCGCCGGTGTTCACGCTGCCGGCACCGGAGTGGTCGCTGCGCTGGTACGAGCGGGTGCCGCGGCTGGAGAACTTCTGGTCGGCGCTGGCGCTGTCGCTGCAGATCGCCTTGCTCTCGACGCTGATCTCGCTCGTTATCGGCACCCTGGCAGCGATCTCCATCGAGCGCGGCAGCTTTCGCGGCAAGGAGGCGCTGACGACGTTCATGGTGTCGCCGCTGATGATGCCGGGACTGGTGGTCGGCGTCGCCATGGTGCAGATGTTTCGCGAGCTCGGCCTGCGCGATGCCTTTGTCAGTCTGCTGATCGCCCATGTCGTGATCACGCTGCCGTTCGTGGTGCGCAACGTGCTGGCGAGCCTGTCGCTGTTCGACTTCGCGCTGATCGACGCCGCGCGCACGCTGGGCTGCTCCTACCCGAAGGCGATCGCCAAGGTGATGGTGCCGGCACTCGCCCCAGCCTTCCTCACCTCGGGCCTGTTCGCCTTTCTGGCGTCGATGGACAACTACCCGATCTCGATCTTCCTGGTGGACGCGCGCAACGTCACGCTGCCGATCCAGGTGCTGCGCTACCTGGAAGAGACGCCGGACCCGACCATCGCCGCGATCTCCAGCGGACTAATCCTGCTGACCGTGGTGATCCTGTTGATCGCCGATCGCCTGGTGGGGCTGCGGCGCATTGCCGACTTCTGAGCGCCGACTGCCTGCCATGGCCGCTCGCTGCGACCTCCTGATCACCGGCGTCGACGCGCTGGTCGATGCCGACACGCTGATCGAGGATGCGGTGATCGCCATCGCCGGCGGCGCGCTGTGTGAGGTGGCGCCCCGCGCCGGTCGCCGCGTCGACGATCGCACCGACCCCGACTTCATCGCTGCCGCGCGCCGCCTGCACCTGCCCGGTCGGCTCGCGCTGCCCGGGTTCATCAACATCCATACGCACGCGGCGCTGTGCATGTTGCGCGGCGTTGCAGAAGACCTCGGCTTCGCACCCGCCTACACGCCCGGCGTGCCCGGCGGTGCGCTGCTGACGGCGATGGAGGCCTGCGCCTTGGCGCGCCTGGGCGCACTGGAAGCGCTGCGCTTCGGCTCGACCACGATTGTCGATACCTATGTCCACGCTGCTGACACGCTGCCGGCGATGACCGATCTCGGCCTGCGCGTCTGTGCCAGTCCGCGCATCCACGATGCCGATCTGTCCCGCCTGGCGCAGCGGCAGTGGCACTTTGACCCGAAGATTGGCGCCGCCACGCTGGGGGAGGCGGTGGCGCTGGCCGAGCAGTACCCGGTCGCACCGGACCGGCTGCCGAGCGTGCACTTTGCCGCGCATGCGCCCGATACCTGCTCACCGGCGATGTTGGCGCAGGTGCGCGAGGCCGCCACGCGCCTGAACCGTCCGGTGGCCACGCACCTGGCGCAAAGCCGTGGCGAGGTCGATGCGGTGCGCGCGCGCGAGGGCTGCAGCCCGGCGCAGCTGCTCGATCGCGCCGGCCTGCTGGGCCCGCAACTCATCGCCGCGCACGGCATCCACCTCGATGCCGATGACATCGCGCTGTGCGGCGTGCGCGGCGTAACGATCGCGCACATCCCCAAGGGCAATGCCACCGGCGGCCAGATCGCGCCGACGCGCGCGCTGGCGCAGGCCGGTGCCCGCCTCACGCTCGGCACCGACAACATGCACGCCGACCTGATCGAAGTGATGCGCTGGGCGCTCGCGCTCGGCCGCGTCCAGGCAGGCGGCGTGGCCGACGACTGGCAGCCGGCCCATGTGTTCGCGATGGCGACGAGCACCGGCGCGCAGGCGCTCGGCTGGCAGGACCAGCTCGGCACGTTGCACGCCGGCAAGCGCGCGGACCTGGTGGTGGTCGATGCGCGCGCGCCGCACCTGGCGCCTCGCCTGCGCCCGCTCGGCGCCCTGGTCCATACCGGCCAGGGGCGCGATATCGAGTATGTGGTCGTCGAAGGCGAGGTGGTGATCGCCGAGGGCGAGCCCACCCGTGCGCGCTCCGCCGAGGTGGTGGCAGAGGCGCAGGCGGCGGCCGAGGCGGTGTGGCGGCGGGCCGGCGGACTGCCGCCCGCGATGGTGCCGCGTGCGCGTTAGAACGGCTTCGCGCAGCGACGCGGCAGCCACGGCCGCGCCGTCCGCCCTAGACGTTCGGACGGCCAGTGCCGGCCAGCAGCGCCGCAACCGCCGGTGGCAGCCCGGCATGGGGCTTGATCGGCGGTGCCGCAAAGCTGCCGGTCCATGCCTTGCCCGGCGCCAGCGTCACCAGCGTCTGCGCCTGCTGCACGGCGCTGGACACGCCGTCGACCAGCGGCACACCGACGCGATCGCGGATCGTGCGCGCCAGACCCGCCAGCGGTGCGCCGGCGAGGATGACGACATCGGCGCCATCGTCGCGCACCGCGGCGTCACACAATTCCACCAGCCGCTCGCCATGCGCCTGCTGCAAGGCGCCGACCGCGCCCAGCGGCCGGTCGAGGGCGCGGATCGACGCCAGGCGGCTGGCGTAACCGTAGCCCGCCACGCACTCGCGATACCAGGCGCTGATACGCGGCGAGATGGCGACGATCGCAAAGCGCTGCCCGAGCAGCGCCGCGGTCGCAAGCGCTGCCTCCGTCAGGCCCACCACCGGCACCGGCAGAACCTCACGCAGCGCGGTGACGCCCGGATCGCCGAAGGCGGCCACCACCACGGCATCGGCCTCGTGCCAGCGCTCGGCGGCGATCAGCGCCACGGCGTGCGCTCCAAGCAGCGCCTCGAACCGCGTCTCGATGTACGCCACGCCGGTCGACGCGGTTGCGCACAGGATCTCGGTGTCGGGCGCGGCGACACGGCGCGCCTCGGCCTCGATCAGCGTGGTCACGCTCTCGGAGATGTTGGGATTGATCAGCAGCAGCTTCATCGGATGGGCGGGTCGGACAGACGCGGCGGGTGTGCTCGATGCGGTGAGCAGAACGTTTGCAGAACAGTGCGCACATCGACGTGCCCGTCGGCGCGCTTGAGGTTGCTCATTGTCGCCGCACAATACGATCATTGCGTCGACGGGCCCAGTGCATTGACCTCTTTCATTTCCTCACGATGACCCCGGATCCCATCGAGCGCGACCTGATCGGCTACGGCGGCCGGCCGCCGCACCCGCACTGGCCTGGCGCCGCGCGCGTCGCGGTGTCGTTGGTCGTCAATTTCGAGGAAGGCGCCGAGTACGCCGTCGCCGAGGGCGATGAGCGCAACGAGGCGGTCTATGAAGTCATCGACCGCCTGGACGGCATCCCCGACCCCTGCCTGCAGTCGCACTTCGACTACGGCACGCGCGCCGGTTGGTGGCGGATCATGGACACGCTGGCGCAGTTCGAGGCGCCGTGCACCGTCAGCGCCTGCGGCCGCGCGGTCGAGCGCCTGCCGCAGTTGGCACGCGACGCGGTGGCGCGCGGGCATGAAGTCTCGGCCCACGGCTGGCGCTGGGAGTCGCACGCGCGGATGCACGAGGATGAGGAAGCGCGGGCCATTTGCCGGACGGCCGACGCGATCGAGGTTGCCTGCGGCACGCGGCCGGTTGGCTGGCACACCCGCTCAGCCAGCAGCCCGCACACCCGCCGATTGCTGCGCGCTGCCGGCTTCCTTTATGACAGCGACTTCTACGGCGATGATCTGCCAGTGACGCTTTCACCCGGTGACCCGGGCGACGCGCCCTACGTCCTGCTTCCCTACGCCTTCGATACCAACGACATGCAGTTCCAGCACACCCACCGCTTCGTGCGGGCGAGCGATTTCGCCGGCTACGTGATCGACGCCTTCGACAACTTGTGGGAAGAAGGTGCAACGCAGCCGAAGATGATGTCGGTCGGCCTGCACCTGCGCATGCTAGGTCGCCCGGCGCGCATCGGCGCGCTGCGCACTATCCTGCACCACATGCGCACCCGCGGCGGCGTGTGGATCGCCCGCCGCGATGCCATTGCCCGCCACTGGCTGGCGCGGGGACTGTGATGCGACTGCTCCTGCTCAATCCCAACACCACGCCTGCCATCACGGCGCAGGTCGCTGCCAGCGCCCGCGCCTGCGCCTTGCCTGGCACCGAGATCGTCGAGGCAACTTGCGAGTTCGGCGCCGCGGTGATCGGCACGCGCACCGAGAACGCCATCGCTGCCCATGCCGCGCTTCAGGCTGCGCTCACGCAGCAGCAACCGTATGACGCGCTGGTGCTGGCGGTGTCGCTCGACACCGCGCTTGACGCATTGCGCGAGGCACTCGACGTGCCAGTGGTCGGCCTGACCGAAGCGGCGTTGATCACGGCGACGATGGTGTCGCGTCGCGCCGCGCTGCTCACCCTGGGCCCACGCATGGTGCCGATGTACGCAGAACTGATCGCGCATCATGGGCTTACCAGCCGCGTCCCCGTGGTGGAGGCGCTGACCCTCACCCCGCAGGACTTCCTGAGCAGTCCGCTGGATGCGCGCGAGGTGTTGCGTGAGTACTGCGAGCGTCTGGCTCAGCAAGGCGCGGAAGCCATCGTGCTGGCGGGCGCCGTGTTCGCAGGCCACGCGGCCCCGGTTCAGTCGACGGTGTCGGTGCCGCTGATCGACGGCGCGCCCGCAGCGGTGGCGTTGGCCGAGATGCTGGTGCGCTTGCGACTGCCCAAAGCGCAGTCGGGCAGCCTGGCGGCGCCACATCTCCGCGCCAGCAACGGGCTCGCGCCGCAGCTTGCGGCTTGGCTCAGGCGAGAGAAGCCGTAGGAGCCATGCAGGTGCGATGCAGGCCGGATGAGTCGCACCCGGCATGATCGAGCGGAGGGCCGCTGCGTCTGCAACTGCCCCCGCTTTTTGGCGTCATTTCCTCAGCGCCTCCCCTACCTAGACCGGACGCTCCCAACAGCTCACTTCGACCCTAAGCTGCCGTCGCAGTCCTCCGAAGCTGCCTGTCGGATCAGCGCCCTCCCTTCACTTTGGGCGACCGCACAGCCGTCGCTCACCGGCTCAAGCTGCCGGCCAGGAGCGGTCGGCATGCCCAAGGCCCGAACGGCGACGCTCATCGACTGCCACCAAACCCAGTTCCACTCGGCGTCGCGCCACCGGCCGAAACGTGGGCTAGGGCTGCAAAAGGGAACGTTGGGCCACTGCAAGCGATGGTTGAAGCGGAATCTCTTGCCCACTCGCCGCACCCGACGTTGACGGAGGTTGATGTCACCTGGCTCTTTGGATTCCAGTTCGAAATCAAGGTGATGGCCAAGCTGCCAGAGCAGGCAAAGTGAGCCTCGGCGACGCGCAGTGCGTCGCACTCCTGCTGCCCCGTTACCAACGTTACTTGAGCGATCCTCTGATCGTTGCTATCACGCCCGAGCCACCTGCTCCTCGCTCGCGCACAAAGACATAGCCACCGTGGTGGAGAACGCCGTCGCGGAACTCGCCGTCGGCCGTAAATCCGGTGTCGTCGACGTACCAGATGCGGTGCCCCTTGACCCAGTAGCGGCCGACGTACGCACTCTTGCGCGTGCCACGTTGCTCGTCATAGCGCCCGTTGGGCAGCAGCGCGTGACGGATGTGCCCATCGCGCGTAACCCACATCCCCAGGTACGGATGGCGTGCCGGGTTGTCATGATCGTGCGGCTCGGGCTGGCCCGGCACCCGGCGCGCCGGCGGCAGCGTTTGTGTGGGCACCTGTGCACGAGCCAGCGCTGGCAGCGAGACAGCGAACAGCATCGCGTCCCGGCGTGCTATCCGAGTCGTGTTCACGGCTTGCCTCCACGAGCGGCTGCGCTGCGTTCGTTGAAGACTTCCTGCAAGGCCTGCGACGCGTCGATGGCGCGTGGGAAACCGGCGGGCACGGTGAGAAGGTAAACGATCTCCTTCAGCTCTTCAGCCGAGGCGCCTACATTGAGCGCGTAGCCCGCGTGAATCTTGAAGAAGGGCCGCAAGCCCATCGCGCCGAAAGCCGCCATGGCAGCCAGCTGCCGGGTCTTCGGGTCGAGCACCTTCCGACCCCACACGTCGCCCAAGGCATAGCCCGCGGTGGCCTCGGCAAGAAAGGGGAAGTCCCGCCGCATCTGCTCGAAGACGGGTTGCGATCCGCCGCTTGTGAGTTCACTCAGAACCTGCAGGCCTCGGTCGACCCGGCGTGTGTCGGCAGTGTCCGCTGCCGCGGGCGATGTAGGCGCCGTTGGCGCCGCATGCACCGACGCCGCGCTGCAAACCACGGTCACAAACAAGCAAGCCGCTTGCGCTCGCACGCGTTGCGGCCACGGGGACAGTGTCATCTCGCGCTCCTGGGTTCAAGGGACGAGATCACTCTAGAGACCCGCTGCGCCGGTCGGTAGCACAACGCTGCGACGTGCTTGCCCAATCGTGGCAAGGCAAGGGTCCGCGCCGAGTGGTCTGAAGGATTCGGCAATCCGATGCGACGATCGTGCTACCGAGTGCCGCCCTCGCTGCTGAACACTGCAGTCACTTTGAAAGGGCCATCTCATGGAAAACTTGAACGGGCGCGTCGTCGCCATCACCGGCGCCAGCAGCGGCATCGGAGAGGCGACGGCACGACACCTTGCGGCACTCGGTGCGCGCGTCGTTATCGGCGCGAGGCGCCTGGATCGGCTCGAACAGCTCGCCGCCGAGCTGCGCGGCACCGGCGGGCAGGTCACCGCACACGCGCTGGACGTATGCGACCCGGCTTCGTTCGAATCCTTCGTCGCGGCCACCGCCTCAGCGCAAGGCAGGATCGACGTGCTCGTCAACAACGCCGGCATCATGCCGCTGTCGAA
>LNFM01024816.1_pt1 | contig 10878 bp, 5 predicted proteins | sample 596031 | NCBI WGS metagenome assembly LNFM01 (sample SAMN04254537, study PRJNA301005) | activated carbon metagenome | isolation source: dual media filters at the Ann Arbor, Michigan drinking water treatment plant | place: USA: Ann Arbor | reverse complement strand
CTATGTCACGCGCAACCACGCCTACCTGATCTGGGACACGCTGTACGGCTTCGACGCCGACTACAAGGCGCAGCCCCAGATGGCGCAGGGCCATGCGGTGGAGGATGACGGCAAGCGCGTCACCATCACCCTGCGCGACGGGCTGAAATGGCACGACGGCGCGGCGGTGACGGCGAAGGATTGCGTCGCCTCGATCCGTCGCTGGGCGGCGCGCGATGCGCTGGGCCAGGTGCTGATGGCGCAGACCGATGAACTCGCGGCGCCGGATGACAAGACCATCCTGTTCCGCCTGAAGCGGCCCTTCCCGCTGCTGTTCGAGGCGCTGGGCAAGCCCTCCACGCCCGTCGCCTTCATGATGCCGGAGCGCCTGGCCAGCCAGTCCCCCACCACCCCGATCACCGGCGACCTGATCGGCAGCGGGCCGTTCAAGTTCGTGGCCGGTGAGCGCGTGCCGGGTGCGCGGGTGGTGTACGAACGCTTCGCCGACTACGTGCCGCGCAGCGGTGGCGAGGCGAGCTGGACCGCTGGGCCGAAGGTGGCGAATTTCGATCGCGTGGAATGGCATGTGACGCCGGATGCCGCGACCGCCGCCGCGGCGCTGCAGAACGGCGAGATGGATTGGTGGGAACAGCCGACCGGCGACCTGCAGCCGCTGCTGCGCCGCAACCGCAACATCGTGCTGGAAATTCCGGACCCGACCGGCCTGATGGCGATCGCGCGTTTCAACCACCTGCACCCGCCCTTCGACAAGCCGGCGGTGCGGCGCGCGCTGCTCGGTGCGGTGAACCAGGCGGATTACATGACCGCCGTGATCGGCACGGATCGCAGCCTGTGGCGCGAGGGGATCGGCTTCTTCCCGCCGGGCACGCCGATGGCCTCCGATGCCGGGCTCGGCGCCTTGACCAGCGAGCGGGACGTGGAGAAGGTGAAGCGTGACCTGGCCGCGGCCGGCTACAACGGGGAGAAGGTGACGCTGATCGCGGCCTCCGACTTCCCCTCGCTCAATGCGCTGGCCCAGGTTGGCAACGACATGATGCGGCGCGTCGGCATGAATGTGGACTACATCTCCACCGATTGGGGCACCGTGGTACAGCGGCGCGCCAGCCGTGAGCCTGGCGATCGCGGCGGGTGGAACATGTTCTTCACCTTCTGGTCCGGGCTCGACATGTTCAACCCGGGCGTGCACCAGAGCCTGCGTGGCCACGGCCAGCAGGCCTGGTTCGGCTGGCCGACGATTCCGCGCATCGAGGAACTGCGCCAGGCCTGGTTCGAGGCGCCGGACCTTGCCGCGCAGCAGGCGGTGGGACGGCAGATCCAGGAAGTGGCCTTCCAGGAAGTGCCCTATCTGCCGCTCGGCCAGTATTTCCAGGCGACGGCCTATCGTCGCGACATCACCGGCGTGCTGAAGGGCCTGCCGCTGTTCTGGAACGTGGCGCGCGCGTGACCTGCCCGCAGGGCGACCGGCGCGCTCCGCCGGTCGCCCTGCGAAGCTTGATGCGGTGTGACAGGCTGGCAGACTGCGACCCGAACCGGCGGAACCGTGACTGAATGCGAACTTTGCGACTGGTCCACCATCAGGCCTGTACGGGCGGCAGTCTCATCAGCCGGTGCCTCTCGGCCATACCGCGCGTGGTCTATCTCAGCGAAATCTCGCCCGGTGGTATCGCACCTAAGATGCGCTACGACCCGCTGGCGCCAATGGGGCAGTTCCTGGGCGCCTATCCCGAGATGCGGCCCGCGATTGCAGACCTGGCACCGATACTGGGGCGGCAGTTGCAGGAGGTTCACGACATTGCCGCGGCGCGTCACGCGCGGCTGGTGGTGCGGGACCATTCGCATTCGGACTGGATGACCCGATACGGCAAGCGCATCGTTTCGATCCGGCTGGTGCAGCCGCAATTTGAACAGCACCACGCCATCGTCACGGTCCGCCACCCATTTGCCAGCTATACCTCCCTGGTTCGCAACAAGTGGGATGCTGCGGTCTTCGGCTATGGCGATTACTGCCGTCGCTACCTCGACTTTCTCGAGACGCTGGGCGACCTGCCGCTGTTCCGCTACGAGGATTTCTGCCTTGACCCTTCCGGTGTCCTGACCCGGATGGCGGAGGCGCTGGATCTCGGCGCCATCGGCCAGGCGCTGAACGGATGGCAGAAGCGCGGCACCACGGGCAATAGTGGCCGGGCGGCAGAGCTGGCGTCGATCAGGCCACTCGCCCTCAGCGGCTGGTCGCCGGCGCTGGAAGCCGCACTGCTTGGCCTGCCCGACCACGTGGCATTGTGCCAGCGGCTTGGTTACCCGAGCTCGCTGGCTGCCCAGGCCGAGGCGCAGAACACCGCGGTGCTTCTGTTCGATCCGGTGGACCAGGATGCGCCACAGATGCTGGCCGAGATCGCCCGGTGGCGAAAGGCAGGCCATGCTGCCGCCGACCAGACTGCCGTTTTGCCCGAAGCGGATCCGCCGGCGACGCAGGCAGCGTCCTGATCCGTCAGCCGGGGCGCGCCGCCGAATTGCGGTTGCGGCTTGCGGGCGGTGGCAAGGGCTGGTCTGATCGCGTCTCGGGAAGGCCTTAACGGGAGAATGGAATGCTTCGCAGGACCCTGCTGAAGACCGGTGCCGCCGTAAGCGGTGCCGCTGCGGCGCCAGGTTTCGCGATCGCGCAGCCGGCGCAAAATCGTGTGCTGAAGATGGTGCCGCAGGCGAACCTGACCAGCCTGGACCCGATCTGGACCACGGCGAACATCACGCGCAACCACGGCCATATGATCTATGACACGCTGTACGGGCTGGACGCACAGTTCCGCCCGCAGCCGCAGATGGCCGCGGGCCATGTCTCCGAGGATGGCGGCCGGCGCATCATCATCACGCTGCGCGACGGGTTGATGTTCCACGACGGCACGCCGGTGCTGGCGAAGGATGTGGTGGCCAGCGTCTCCCGCTGGATGAAGCGGAACCCCTTTGGCCAGAAGCTGGCGACGCTGACGGATGAGCTGAGTGCGCTGGATGACAAGCGGATTCAGTTCAGCCTGAAGCGGCCATTTCCACCGCTGTTCGCGGCGCTCGGCCAGGTCTCGAACAGCCCGGCCTTCATCATGCCGGAGCGCATCGCCAGCACGGATGCCTTCACGCAGATCCGCGAGGCTGTCGGCAGCGGGCCGTTCCGCTTCAAGGCGGATGAGTACAATTCCGGCTCGATGGTGGTCTACACCCGCAACGGCGACTACGTGCCGGTCTCCTCCGGCACGCCGAGCCTGACGGCCGGGCCCAAGATCGTGCATTTCGATCGCGTCGAGTGGCACATCATCACCGATGCCGCGACCTCCGCCGCCGCCATCCAGACCGGCGAAATCGACTGGTACGAGCAGCCGCCGCCGGAGATCCAGCAGCTGCTGCGCCGCAACCGCAATATACGGATCGAGGCGATCGACCCGCTGCCGCTGAGCGGCATCCTGCGCTTCAACCACCTGCACGCGCCCTTCAACAACAAGAAGCTGCGCCAGGCGTTGCTGGCCGCGATCAGCCAGTCCGACTTCATGCAGGCGATCGTCGGCACCGACCCGGCCAACTTCAACGCGCAGGCCGGCTTCTTCACGCCCGGCACGCCGATGGCGAACGACGCGGCGATGGCAGCACTGACCGGCCCGCGCAGCATCGACCGCGCGAAGGCGCTGATGCAGGAGGCCGGCTACAACAACGAGGTGATGCGCCTGATCGGCCCCACCGACATCTTGGCACCTTCCGCCATGACGCAGGTGGGCGCGGACCTGGTGCGCCGCATGGGCTTCAACGCCGATATCGTGCTGACCGACTGGGGCAGCACCGTGCAGCGGCGTGCCTCGCGCGAGCCGGTTTCCGCCGGCGGCTGGAGCATGCTGTTCACCGCCTTCTCCTCCTTCGATTTCGCCAATCCGGCAGCGCACTTCCCGCTGCGCGGCAATGGCGCCGGCGCCTGGTTCGGCTGGCCGGACATCCCGAAGCTGGAGGAGTTGCGCGATGCCTGGTTCGAGGCACCGGATGCCGCCGCCGAACAGCGCCTCGGCCGGGAGATGCAGGAGGTGGCGATGGACGAGCTGCCCTACATCCCGGTCGGTGCCTACCTATCCCTGACGGCGCTGCGCACCAACCTGTCCGGCCGCGTGCCCGGGCTGGCGCTGTACTGGGGCATCAAGCGCGACTGAACGAATACAACAGACAGGGAATCAAAAAGATGATCGGACGGCGCGGATTGATGGCGGCCTCGGCCGCGGCGGTGGCGGCCCCCAGCGTGCGGGTGATTCCGCAGGCGAACCTGACCTCGGTGGACCCGGTCTGGACCACCGCGGTGGTCACCCGCAACCACGCCTTCATGATCTACGACCAGCTCTGCGCGCAGGACAGCACAGGCGAGATCAAGCCGCAGATGGTGGAGGGCTGGACGCTTTCGGACGACCAGCTCACCTGGACCTTCACGCTGCGCGAGGGCCTGGCCTTCCATGATGGGGAGAAGGTGCTGGCGAAGGATGCCGTCGCCTCCATCAAGCGCTGGGCGCGGCGCGACCCCTTCATGCAGGTGCTGATCGGCAATGTGGCGGAAGTGGAGGCGATGGACGATCGCCGCTTCCGCTTCCGGCTGCACCGGCCGGTGCCGCTGCTGACCATGGCGCTCGGCCAGACGCAGTTCCCCTGCTTCATCATGCCGGAGCGCATCGCCAGCACGGATGCCTTCACCCAGATCCGGGAGACGGTGGGCAGCGGCCCGTTCAAATTCGTGCCCGGTGAATGGAACCCCGGCCAGCGCGCCGTCTGGGCCAAGAACGAGGCCTATGTGCCGCGGCAGGAGGCGGTGGATGGCCTGGCTGGTGGCCGCCGTCCGAATATCGACCGCGTCGAATGGACCATCATCACCGACCCGGCGACCAGCGCCAATGCGATGATGCAGGGCGAGCAGGATTACTGGGAATATCCGCTGCACGACCTGCTGCCGCTGTTGCGTCGCAACCGGGAAATGGTGGTGGAGCAGCGACTGCTGGACGGCACCTATGGTGTCTGCCGCTTCAATACGCTGCAGCCGCCCTTCAACAACCCGGCGATCCGCCGCGCCGTCGCCATGGCGGTAGACCAGCGCGACTACCTCCGCTCCGTCGCCGGCAACGACCCGGATGGCTGGGGTGTCTGCGAGGGTGTCTTCACCTGCGGCACGACGCTCGCCAATGAGAGTGGAAGCGAAATCCTGAAGACCCGCAACATCGAGCGCGCCAAGGCGGCGCTGGCCGCGGCCGGCTACAATGGCGAGAAGGTGGTGCTGATCGCGCCGGGTGACTATCCGCAGATCAACGCGCTGTCGATGGTGACGGCCGACATCCTGACTCGGATGGGAATGAACCTGGAGCTGATCTCCACCGACTGGGGCACACTGGTGCAGCGGCGTGCGAGCAAGGAGCCGGTGGAGCGGGGTGGCTGGAGCATCATCCATACCACCTCCTCCGGCCAGTCGTTGGCGCTGCCGGTGTACCACCTGTTCCTGCGCGCCAATGCGGCGAATGCCTGGTTCGGCTGGCCGGATGAGCCGGAGATCGAGCGGCTGCGCGGCGAATGGGTGCAGACCGGCGACCCGGCCGAAAGCCGCCGCATCGCGGAGCAGTTGAACGCCAAGGCGATGGAGTCGATGTACTACATCCCGCTCGGCTTCTACTGGCAGCCGAGTGCCTGGCGCCGCAACGTCACCGGCGTGTTCCGCGCGCCGGCCACCGTGTTCTGGAACATCGGCAAGGCGTGATTCCATGATGCAGACGACCAGGCGAGGCGTTCTCGGTGCAGCAACGGCGACGCTGGTGGCGCCCCGGCTGGCGTCGGCACAGGCACGCGCCGGCACGCTGCGCTTCGTGCCGCAGGCCAATCTCTCGAACATCGATCCGGTGTGGTCGACGGCCGTGGTGGTCCGGAACCACGGCCTGATGATCTATGACACGCTGTACGGGCTGGGTGCCGACTTCCAGCCGAAGCCGCAGATGGCGGCAGGCCACGAGATCAGCGACGAGGGCCGGCGCTGGACCATCACGCTGCGGCCGGGGCTGCGCTTCCATGACGGGGCGGCGGTGCTGGCGCGGGACTGCGTGGCCTCCATCGCGCGCTGGTCGAAGCGGGACGTGCTGGGCCAGCGGCTGGACGGACTGCTGGATGGCATGCGCGCGATCGACGATACGCGCTTCGAAATCCGCATGAAGAAGGCCTGGCCGGGGCTCGCCTTCGCCTTGGGCAAGCCATCGGCGAATATCTGCGCCATCATGCCGGAGCGCGTGGCCCAGACGGACCCGTTCCAGCAGATCCAGGATTTCACGGGCAGCGGCCCGTTCCGCTTTTTGCGCGAAGAGTTCCGCGCCGGCGACCGTGTGCATTACGCGAAGTTCGACGGCTATGTGTCGCGCGACGAGCCCACGGATTTCCTCGCCGGCGGCAAGCCCGTGCACTTCAACCGGGTCGAGTGGCATGTGATGCCCGACCCCTCCACCGCCGCGGCCGCGCTGCAGAACAACGAGGTGGATTGGTGGGAGACGCCGCTGGCGGATCTGCTGCCGCTGCTGCGCCGCAACCGCGACATCGCGGTGGAGATGATCAGCGCGGCCGGCAATCTCGGCGTGCTGCGCTTCAACTTCCTGCATCCACCCTTCGACAATGTCGCGGTGCGCCGCGCCATCCTGCCGGCGCTAGACCAGCGCGCCTTCATGGATGCCGCGATCGGCACGGACCCGGAGATGTCGCATGTGCCGGCGGGTGCCTTCACGCCGGGCATGCCGCTGGCGAATGATGCAGGGCTGGAGGTTCTGTCCGGTCGGCGTGATCTGGCCGCCGCGCAGCGCGCCTTGCGGGAATCGGGCTATGCCGGGCAGCGGGTGGCGATGCTCTCGGGCACGGATATCCCCATCCTGCAGAACCTGTCCGTGGTGGCGGCGGACCTGTTGGCCCGCATCGGCTTCAACGTGGATCTGCAATCGATGGATTGGGGCACGCATATCCAGCGCCGCACCAATCGCGGCCCGGTCGACCAGGGCGGCTGGAGCGCCTTCTGCACCACCTGGGAAGGCTTCGATGTTTCCGTCCCCGGCAGCCACCAACCGATCCGCGGCCATGGCAGCGCCGCCTGGGCCGGCTGGCCCACCATCCCCCGGTTGGAAGAACTGCGCGAAGCCTGGTTCGAGGCGCCGGACCTGGCCGGGGAGCGCCGCATCGCGGAGGAAATGCAGCGCGTGGTGTGGCAGGAAGTGCCCTTCATCCCGCTCGGCCAGGTCCTGCCGCGCATGGCGTTCCGGCGCAGCCTCACCGGTGTGGTGAAGGGCGGCCCGGCGCTGTTCTGGGGCGTCCGCCGCGCCTGAAGACGCCCCCGCCGCCGTGGCACGCCGCGTGCAGTGCAACAGGGCCGTATGCGCCAGCGCAGGAATGACGGTCCTGAACGCTGGCGCATCGCACAGGGATAAGGCAGGCTGCCTCTAATGAGGGCGTCTGGGATCAAGGGGCTTCAAAATATGAAACGCAGGTCATTCCTCACGACCGGCCTTGCCGCCGGCAGTTTCGCGGCGATGGGCGGCCACGTCGCGCCGGCGCTGTCGCAGGGGGCGCGGGCGCGCACGCTGCGCTTCGTGCCGCAGGCAAACCTCGCCAATTTCGACCCGATCTGGGGCACGCAGTATGTCGTGCGCAATGCCTCCGCCATGGTGTGGGACACGCTGTACGGCGTGAACGACAAGCTCGAGCCGCTGCCGCAGATGGTGGAGGGTGACACCGTCTCGCAGGACGGCCTGACCTGGACCTTCAAGCTGCGCGCCGGGCTGCGCTTCCATGACGGCACGCCGGTGCTCGCCAAGGATGTGGTGGCCTCCATCGCCCGTTGGGCGCCGCGTGACCCGATGGGCCAGATGGTGCGCGCCATCCAGAAGGAACTGGTGGCGGTGGACGACACCACCTTCCGCTGGGTGTTGGGCAGCCCCTATCCGAAGCTGCGGTATGCGCTCGGCAAGACCAACACGCCGATCTGCTTCATCATGCCGGAGCGCATTGCGACGAAGTTCGACAGCTTCACGCAGATCGACGAATATGTCGGCTCCGGCCCGATGCGCTTCATCCGCAATGAATGGGTGCCCGGCGCCAACGCCGTGTTCCAGAAGTTCGACCAGTACGTACCGCGCGAAGGCACGGTCAGCTGGCTGTCCGGCCCGAAGGTGATGGGTGTGGACCGCGTCGAGTGGGTGGTGATGCCGGACCCGGCGACGGCCGTGGCGGCGCTGCAGAATGGCGAAGTGGATTGGTGGGAGAATCCCATTACCGACCTGGTGCCGCTGATGCGCCGCAACCGGAACATCCGCCTCGATATCGCGGACCCGCTGGGCAATATCGGCAGCTTCCGCATGAACCACCTGCATGCGCCCTTCAACTCCCAGAAGATCCGTCAGGCCGTGCTGGCGGCGATGAGCCAGGAAGACTACATGCGCGCCCTGATCGGCACGGATGATGCGCTGTGGAAGCCGCTGCCGGGCTTCTTCACACCGGGCACGCCAGCCTATACGGAAGCGGGCGGCGACATCCTGAAGGGTCCGCGCAACATGGACCGGGCCAAGCGCCTGTTGCAGGAAGGCGGCTACAACAACGAGCCGGTGATCTGCATCGTGGCGCAGGACCAGCCGATCACGAAGGCGCAGGGCGACATCACGGCGGACCTGCTGAAGCGCATGGGCATGAATGTGGATTTCGTCGCGACGGATTGGGGCACCACCGGCCAGCGGCGTGCCATGAAGAACCCGCCGGCGAATGGCGGCTGGAGCATGTTCCACACCTGGCACGCCGGCGCGGATTGCGTGAACCCGGCCGCCTACAACGCCGTGCGCGGTACCGGCCAGAATGCCTGGTTCGGCTGGCCCGAATCGAAGGGCGTCGAGGACGGCGTGACGGAGTGGTTCGCCGCGCCGGATGCGGCCGCCGAGAAGGTGGCGATGGACAAGATCAACACCGCCGCGATCGACGATGTGGTCTATGCCCCGACCGGCTTCTTCCTGGGCTACACCGCATGGCGCAGCAACGTGACCGGCATCCAGAAGGGCCCGCTGCCCTTCTTCTGGGGTGTGAACAAGGCCTGATGACAAATTGCATCCGGGCCGGGCGCCGAACTCGCCCGGATGCACCGATGAACCGAAAGGTCTGATAAGCGGATGTTTGCCTATATTGTCCGAAGAGTTCTCGCCACCATCCCGGTGATGGCGATCGTCGCGTTGTTTGTCTTCTCGCTGCTCTACATCGCGCCGGGCGATCCGGCCGCGGTGATCGCGGGGGACCAGGCAACGCCGGACGATGTGGAGCGCATCCGCGCCAGCCTGGGCCTCGACCGTCCCTATCTCGTGCGGTTCGGCGCCTGGGTGTGGGATATCGCGCGCGGTGACCTTGGCGTGTCGATCTTCACCAACCTGCCCGTCAGCACCATGATCCAGCAGCGGATCGAGCCGACGCTGTCGCTCATGATCGTCACCCTGATCCTGGCCATTTCCATCGCCGTGCCGATGGGGGTGGTCGCCGCCTGGCGCCAGGGCACGGTGATCGATCGCGCGGTGATGGCCTTCGCCGTGCTGGGCTTTTCCGTTCCGGTCTTCGTGGTCGGCTACATGCTGGCCTACGTCTTCGCGCTGGAGCTCGATTGGTTGCCGGTGCAGGGTTACACGCCCTTCTCCCGCGGCTTTTGGCCGTGGCTGGAGAACCTGATCCTGCCTGCCGTCGCGCTGGGCAGCGTGTACATCGCGCTGATTGCGCGCATCACCCGGGCCACGATGCTGGAGGTCCTCCAGCAGGACTATATCCGAACGGCCCGCGCCAAGGGCCTGAACCAGTCCGGCATCCTGTTCCTGCATGCGCTGAAGAATGCGGCCGTGCCGATCATCACCATCATCGGCATCGGCCTGGCCGGGCTGATCGGCGGCGCGGTGGTGACGGAATCGGTCTTCGCCATCCCGGGCCTCGGCCGCCTGACGGTGGATGCCATCCTGCCTGCTGTTCAGCTTCGTCTATGTGCTGGTCAACCTTGCCATCGACCTGGCCTACACCCTGTTCGACCCGAGGATCCGGTATTGAGCACGACCACTCTCCCCCCCGGCACCCTGCCACCGGGCGTCAATGCGGCTGTCCCGATGCAGGACATCATGCCGCCCGTCCGTGCACGCGGTGGCGTGTTCGGCTACATCCGCCGCAATCCGACCATCGCGGTCGGCGGCTTCCTGGTTCTGGCGATGGTCTTCGTCGCGGTCTTCGCGCCCTTCCTGACCAGCAAGGACCCGACGGCGCTGGCGCCGGCGCTGCGAACCCGTGAACCTTCGGCGCAGTTCTGGTTCGGCAGCGACATGCTGGGCCGGGACATCTACTCCCGCGTGCTGTACGGCGCCCGCGTGTCCCTGACCGTGGGTTTCGCGGTGGCGATCTGCGCCTCCGCCATCGGGCTGTTCATCGGCCTGGTTTCCGGCTTCATCCGGGTGGCCGACAGCATCATCATGCGGATCATGGATGGCCTGATGTCCATCCCGTCCATTCTGCTTGCGATCGCGCTGATGGCGCTGACCCGCGGCAGCGTCGGCAACGTGATCCTGGCGATCACCGTCGCCGAAGTGCCGCGCGTCGCCCGCCTGGTGCGCGGCGTGGTGCTGTCGCTGCGCGAACAGCCTTATGTCGATGCGGCGGTGGCCTCGGGCACCCGCACGCCGGTGATCATCATCCGCCACATCCTGCCCAACACCCTGGCGCCGATGACCGTCCAGGCCACCTACATCTGCGCGAGTGCCATGATCACGGAGGCGATCCTGTCCTTCATCGGCGCCGGCACGCCGCCCATCATCCCGTCCTGGGGCAACATCATGGCCGAGGGCCGCGCGC
>LNFM01024719.1_pt1 | contig 10878 bp, 10 predicted proteins | sample 596031 | NCBI WGS metagenome assembly LNFM01 (sample SAMN04254537, study PRJNA301005) | activated carbon metagenome | isolation source: dual media filters at the Ann Arbor, Michigan drinking water treatment plant | place: USA: Ann Arbor | reverse complement strand
GAAATTCCGGGCTGCGCGTCACAACCGACAGCATGTCCGTCTCGACCCGCCCATAATCACGGCCCGTCCGATTCAGCAACCACTTGCCCGTCAAAAAGTTGCCGGGGCGAATATATCATCAAGCAGTAAGCATCAGCCTCCAGCAAAGTGTTGATGATCTATGAATACAGCTTATCGGTTCGGCGGCGTTGGCCAAACGGGACTCACCACAACCGGCGCAGGCTCCGCTTATCCACTGCAAAGGCGGGAAAGAGGTCGCACTGCGTCCCGCTTGACTGCTTTTTGCCACATTCCTCACCGACAAGCCGCGCGCCGGACGCGTCAGGGGCCGGTGATTCCGTGAGTCTATCCATGCTCGGCACAGCCGCTGCGCTCGCCCTCATCTGGGCGATGGCCTTCCCCGCCGCCGGGGATCCGGTGTCCTACGAAGCGGCTGTTGCCGCCGACCGGGCTGCCGTATCAACCGCCGCCAGCGACGAAGGTTCCGACAGCGGCATGAGCATGCTCAGCCCCGAACAGCAGGCCCTGATGGCCGAAGGCGCCGACTGGACCGCCCGGGCCAACCTCTACCATGCGGGCGGCGGCGGGGCGACGGGCAACGACAGCCTCGGTTGCCGGCCGATCGCCATGCGCACCCTCGCTACCGACCCGCGCTACATCCCCCGTCGTACCCGCCTGTTCATTCCCGAGACGGTCGGCATGCAGATGCCCGACGGGGCCATCCACGACGGCTACTGGTATGCCTCCGACACCGGCGGCGCGATCAAGGGCCAGAAGATCGACCTCTACACCGGCCACGGCCGCGGCTCGATGTCCCCGGCCATGCCGCTGAACCAGCGTCGCCTGACCCTCATCGACGCCGGCCGCTTCGACGGCTGCCCGCCGTCGTGGGACAGCCTGCCCAGCCAGACGACCCAGATGGCGGCTCTCTCCTCCAACGCCGGATCGCGCTGAGGCCAGTGATTAGTGGCTAGTGGCTAGTGGTTGGCCGCCGGTCGGGGTACGGCGCGGTTCGTGCCGCCCTTCCGCCGCCAGTGAAGCCGCCAGCCACTAACCACTAACCACTAACCACTCAGAATTTCCGCTTGCCCGTCACCGTCTCGAAGAACATCCGCCAGTCGCCCATCAGGCTCCACAGCGGGTACTGGAACGTCGCCGGCCGGTTCTTCTCGAAGAAGAAATGCCCCACCCAGGCAAAGCCGTAGCCGACCAGCGGCATGGCCAGCAGCCACCAGGCGTTCCGCGTCACCAGCGCCAGAACCACCACCCCGATCACCAGCGCTGATCCGACCACATGGATGCGTCGGCACGTCCGGTTGGAGTGTTCGTGGATATAGTAGGGATAGAAGGCGCTGAACGATTGATAGCGTTCGCCGGGTGCGGGCTGGCTGGTCATGGCCTCAAACTCCCCCCGCCTCGCCCCGCGGTCAAGCCGCCGCCGTTCACCATGACTGTCAGCGATCGGGAAAGGGCCGCGCCCCGATAGTCGGCTTCCACCGTCCGGAGCCGCCCCATGCAGGCCTTCGCCATCGCCGCCTCCGGCATCGCCGGTGCCACCGACCGGTTCGCCGCCAGCGCCGCCCGCACGGCCGCCGACCCGCTGGCCGACCTCGCGGGCGAGACCGTCGAACGCATGACCGCCGAAACGGCGTTCAAGGCCAATGTCGCGGTCCTGAAAACCGCCGACGAGATGTACGGAAGCCTGCTCGACATCCTCGCCTGACGCGACGGCCTCAGCCCTCGGTCACCGGCTCCGGGCCCAGTATCCGCCGGATCGCCGGCCAGATCCTGGCCAAGGCCGAGAAGAAGCCGACCACGGTCGAAACCCACTGGAACGCGGTCCAGACCCAGCCGAACAGATCCCCCTGCCCCAGCGCCTGGCTGATCGGGAACAGCACCCGCGACACCCCGATCTGGAAGGCGGCATAGGTCTCCGAATACTCGATCGAACGGTCCGCGAAGAAGGCGATGGCCACCGCCGCCGACACCGGTGCCCACAGCAGTGGCAGCGCCAGCAGGACCGCCAGCAGCAGCACCGCCAGCTTCGTCCCCAACGTCTCTGACGAAAGCAGGCTCAGCACCAGCCCGACCCCGAGCGCCAGCGCCGTCGCGGCCAGCAGCACCGGCAGGACCCAGTCGATCGCAACCATCAGGTCCGCGGCCAGCAGGCCCATCAATATGGCCGCGCCGCTCAGCAGAAACCCGCCGACCCAGAGGGCGGCGTACTGACCCATGCGGCGTTTGAGATAGGCGAGATTGAACATGACGACCTTCCCCGCGGACGAGGGGTCGAGGATGCCGCGCGGCGGGTCGGAAGTCCATTGGCGGAACGCCGGTCGTCAGACCGTTCGCGCCGGAATGAGAAAGCCCCCGCCGGAGCGATCCGGCGGGGGCTGTCAGGCGTGAACCGGGACGATGGCCTGCACGGTTCGGGCGGTGTCCCGGCAGAACGGTCGGCCCGGTCGACGCCCGGCTCGACGAGCCGTTGCGGTGGGCGGGAGAAGGGGACGTCGCCGAGCCTTGCGGACCCGCGGCGCTCCCGGTTCCGCCGGATCAGGGCGTCTCGGTGATCAGCAGGCGTGCCGAGGCCGTGCCGCCCGAACCGAATTTGCCGACCCAGATGTCGTAGGTCCCGCTCTGCGGATTGTTGAAGCGCACCTCGGCGTCGCCGTCGCCGTAGCTGTCGTCGTCACAGTACCACTGGCCGTCCGGACCATTGATGATCAGGGTGGTGTCCGTGCCGGACATGGTGCGGAAGACCAGCGGCAGGCCGCCGGCGGAATAGGTCACCTCGAAATCGGGCGCCGAGGCGATGTAGCCGGTGCACGCGCCCGGCAGGCGGTTGCCGTCGATGCTGCCGCCGGCCTGGATGTTGACGGTGTAGGGATCGGGGGTGAAGCCGGCGCGGAGGCTGATCTCGCCGTAGGTGGCGGTCTGGCTGGCGTTCTGCGCCGCCGCGGGGGCAGCGAGGCAGAGGAGCGAGAGGGCGGCGGCGGCGATGGCGACCGTTTTCATGACGGGAACTTTCGTGTTGCGGCGCCGGGGCGCCCTGAATCCATGCAGGCCGGATGTGACCGCCGGCGGCGGCCCCCTGAACCTGACCCGACAAGCTTGACCGTTGCCTTGTGGCGTCGCCAGCACCATGGATATGGTGGTGGCGGCCGGCCTCTTCCGGCTGGACAGTAGGGCGGGCGGTCTGGCCGGATTGGCGAAGCGGCTCCAGAGAGGGGCCTCGGCTTGATGACTGATTCACCTGCACCCGCGCCGGTCGCCGGAACATGGCTGGACCGGTCGCTGGGCCGGCTGCTGCCGCGGGTTTCACCGCGGGGCCGGGACCTGATCGGCTTCCTGCTGGTGATCGGCCTCGTGCAGGCCGTCTTCTGGGGCCTCTACGGCTCGCCCCTCTGGCCGAAGCCTTCGAACCAGCAGGTCGATCGGATCGCCTTTACCGAAACCACCCTCGCCCGCCTGCCCAAGCCGACGGTTCTGGCCGCCGAACAGGCCACCTACGAACCCGTCGAACTGCCGCACACCGAGTGCTGCGATCCGACCTATCTGGCGCTGAAACTGCGGTTCGACCTGCCCGCGGTGCCCGCCGAGGGGCTCGGACTGGCGGCCTATCAGCAGGTCGACAATTTCATCATCCTCGTGAACGGTTCGATCGTGTTCCAGCGCGGGGAGATGGTGTTCCCGAACCAGGCCTTCGAGGGCCAGAAGGCGGTGGTCGACCGGATACCGTCCGGCCTGCTGCGGACCGGCACCAACGAACTGCTGTTCATCACCGTGCGTCAGGGCCTGCCCTACACCGATCTCGGACCGCCCCTCCTGGGACCCTGGGCCGAGGTCAGCCAGTGGGCGGAGGTCCGGCAGTGGCGGTTCACCGACTACCGGCTGCTCTCCGGCTGGACCACCTTCCTGATCGGCCTGTTCGCCGCGATGCTCGCCTTCCGGTCGCAGCAGCGGCGGTTCGCCCTCTGGCTGGCCGTGCTTTGCGGGGCCTGGAGCGCCTTCGCCCTGTACGGGCTGGTGCTCGACCCGCCCTTCGGCGGCCTTTTCAGGGTCTGGCTCTTCTTCGCGGTCAACAGTCTGATCGCCGTGTCGCTGGTCGGCCTGATCGACGCCTGGACCGACCGACCCCTGCCGCGGTTGCAGCCGGCCCTGGCCGCCGCCTTCCTGGCCTTCATCGCCTTCTGCGCCCTCTGGCCGGCGATCCGTCCGATGCCCGAGGGCTACGACGTCCCGGCGATCGTCTGGTCCTGGGCCTCGGCCGCGCTCGGCGTCATGGCGGCCGCCCGGCTGCTCTGGCATTTCGCCACCCGGGAGGAGCCCCGCCGGCTGGAGGCGGCCCTGCTGACCATCTGCGCCGTCTGCGTCGTGCTCGACGCGCTCGGCGAGCATTTCGGCCTCAACGCCGGCGGCTTCGTGGTCGACGCCGCGCCGGTGCTCCTGCTGGCCCTGGCCGCCGCCTTCGTGCAGCGCAATTTCACCCTGTTCAAATCCGCCGTCGGCCTCAACGCCCTGCTCGCCGCCCGCCTGTCCGCGCGCGAGGCTGAACTGGCCGTGGCCCACGCCCGTGAGCGCGACATGGTCCGCCGCGAGGCCCATGACGACGAGCGCCGCCGCATCATGCGCGACATGCACGACGGCCTGGGCAGCCAGCTGATGAGCATGTTGCTCGCGGCCCGGCGCGGGGTCGCCGACAGCGAACAGGTGGCCGAGGGGCTCCAGTCCGTGATCGACGAGATGCGGCTGATGATCGACTCCATGGACTCGGTCGGCGAGTCCCTCGCCTCCGCCATGGCCACCTTCCATGCGCGGGTCCGGCCGCGCGTCGAGGCCGCCGGCTTTACGCTCGACTGGCGGGTGGACGTGCAGGGCGACCTCCTGGACACCCCGCCCCGCACGGCCCTGCAGGTCTTCCGCATCCTTCAGGAGGCGGTGGCCAACGCCCTCAAACACTCGGGCGGGGACCGGATCGCGGTGACGCTGCTGGCCCGCCCGGACGGTGCCCTGACCCTCTCCGTCGCCGACAACGGCCGCACCGCCGGGCCGAAGGACGGGACCGGGCGCGGTCTGGCCAATATGCTCAGCCGCGCCGCCCTGATCGGGGGAGCGATCGCGCTCGACCACGGCGAAGGCGGGCTGACCGTGGCCCTGACCCTGCCCGGAGTGCCCCGGGAGGCACAGCCATGACCGCCCTGCCGCCGGAAGCGCCCCGCCGCGTCGCCATCCTCGAGGACGACCCCAACGTCGCCCTGCATTTCCGCGAGATCATCGCCTCGGCGGCCGATCTGGACCTGAGCGGGACCGCGGACTGCCTCGCCGGGGCCGAAGCCCTCATCGCGGGTCGCCCCGACCTGCTTCTCAGCGACATCGGCCTGCCGGACGGCAGCGGCCTGAGCTTCATCCCCGTGCTGCGGGCCGCCCTGCCGGCCTGCAAGGTGCTGGTCATCACCGCCTTCGGCGACCGCGACACGGTGGTCGCCGCCCTCAACGCCGGCGCGGACGGCTATCTGCTCAAGGACAGCGGCCCCGACACCATCCTCGACGGCATCCGCGCCACCCTCGACGGCGGTGCCCCGATCAGCGCCTCGGCCGCCGTCTATCTGCTGGAGCGACTGCGTGGCGGCGCCGGCGGCGACGCGGCGGTCGCCGTGCCCGAGGCGGAACGCCTGACCCCGCGCGAGATCGAACTGCTGGAGCTGTTCTCGCGCGGCCACAGCTACAAGCTGGCCAGTCGCGCCCTGGGCTCAAGTCGATCTACCGCAAGCTCCAGGTCCATTCCCGCGGCGAGGCCGTCTACGAAGCCGTGCGGCGCAGGCAACTCAGCCTCTGACAGGCGGCGCGTCCGCTCAGCGGCAGAACCGCGTATCCGTCGCTTCCAGATGCAGATGGTCCCGGTGCACGGCATTGTAGTCAGGGCTCAGGACCGTGCCGAAGATCTTGCAGGCGTCGTCGCGGATGCGGCGCAGGAAGCGCGCCTCGGCCTCGTCTCCGCTCCAGCCGCCGGTCACGGCGATGCGCCGCCCGTCCCTCAGCCGGACGCCGGCGAAATCCAGCGCCTCGGCCCGGGAGTGGGCGCTGACCCGCGTGCTGCCCGCGCCATTGTTCACCGCCCGGCAGGCGTAGGCGCCCATGTGGTCGATCTGCACGACGTCCGAGCCGAGGATCTCCCGCGCCGCCGGCTCCAGCGACTGCCGCCGCCAGATGCTCAGCGCCAGGGCGGTCCGGCAGGTCATCTCCACCTCCCCCGGCACCATCCGCGCCACCGTCCCCATGTCCGGCCCCAGCACCCCGCCGCCGGTCAGGCCGCAGGTCGCGCCGTTCACCCGGTCCGGCACCGGCCGGAAGCTCACCCGCGCCGCCGTCAGCTGCGCCACGCACCGCCGCAGGTCCGCGCTCTCCCGCAGCACCGCGTCGCGCGTCCCCCCGCCGATCGGCAGATCGACCAGCGCCCCCACCAGCGGCGCCTCGCCGCGCGACGGGGCGGCGGGATAGCGGGCGGGCGCCGGCCGCTCGGGCAGCATCGGGCTGCAGCTGACCAGCAGCAGGGCCGCTGAGGCGGCGGTCGAAAGGGAGCGAAGGCCGGAACGCATGGGGGGAGGTTAGGGTGATTTGCCCGGGGCGATAACTGCCGGATCGGCGGCCGCGGCCTTATGGGTCGAGCCGGCCCTGCCAAGTCAACCCGACGCCCAAGGCCGTGGGAGACGCCGGCGGGAAGGGGTGATGCTGGACGCGCGGATGATGGGCACCGAACCGCCGTGGGACGGCAAGCGCATGATCTATGCGAGGTTTGAGGTGGTGCTGGAGGGGTGAAGGCGGATCGCCACGCGGCCTCAAAAGCTATTGTAGTCGTGGCTTAGTTCTGTGAGCTAGGCGGCGGGATTTCGAGAAACAAGTGGGCTAGCCGCAACCGGGGACTTGGCAAATCTCGATCATGAAGTGTGTCGAAACGTGCAACTGACGGAGCGAGCGAAGAGGGCGCTTGGCAACTGCTGCCGGACTCGGTGACGCACCGATAATCCCCCGCTTGGCGATCAAGCAGTGCCTCGATCTCAGCGATGGGGTTTTTCCCCTCGGTCAACGGCCTAACCAAGGCGCACATGGCACCTTCCGCAGCGGCAGGAGCGTAGCGCCCATCGACAAACCGCGCGAGGCCGTGGGTCAGATAGAGTGCAGTTCGTCGGCCCGGACCGATGATCTTGAATTCGACCACTAAGACCGGAAATCCAAATAGCCGCCATTCAAGATCGGTGCGGCCAATCACCTTTGTCGTACCATCGGGCTGAAGGCTGCACCTGCGAAGCTCAGCGAGAAACTCACCGTCGAAAGGCTGTAGCCCTTTCGCGGCCTGATCAATCATGAAAGTGGCGAGGCCTTCGGTTAGTGCGGGTTCATCACGTTCGGTGAGCGGTTCTCCCAAGTCGCGAAATGCACTTCCAAACGCGCCCCACTGGCCGCAGATGTGAGACAGGATGGCGTCCGTAGGGGGGCGACGAACGACCCTGCTCCAAGGCGAATCCGAGCCGAGGCCCATCACCGACCTCAAGTGGGAACTTTCAATCGAGCAATTGCCTGCAACTGCAACGCAAGCCGGGACGCGTCCTCTACAGCAGTCCGCTCGAGCCAGAACCGGGCGATCATCGGCTTGACCAAGTATATCCGGGCACCCTCTACGAGCGCGAGGTCAGGCACCGTAAGCATATCGTCCGGCGAAACCCGATTTAGGCGGTCGTAGGTCTCCATCAGATCGTCGGCGATGCTATCGTCGCCCCTTCTAGCCGGAGAGACACCATCGAGGGTCAAAACGGCGGCTCCGACCGGAACTGATCGCCCCGTCCAAGGAGAAGCTGATATCTCGCCTTCGCCCGCTGTGGCATCGCGCCATTGACCGAGCGCTTGGACGAGCACCTCACAGTAGCGCTCTGTTTGCGCTTGAGTTGGTGCTGTGCGGAGTGGGCGGTTGAGACTCTTGAAGCTCAAGGTAGCTGGCTGGATCGCCGGTCCTGCAAACAAGGCGAGCTCCTCGATTGACCGGACTTCGTCGTCGGTTAGGCCGAAGAATGCATAGACGCATCGATTGAGTTCAGCCTGACGGTCTTGCCACCATATCGGCTTGGCCCAGTCGTCAAGGATGGCGAGCTCGTCAAAAAGAATGTCGATCTGGCCGAACACCCCCTCCGCGACGGCGGGTTGAGGGTGCCGCTCCGGGGCCCAAAATGGCCAATCGAGAGCCTCTTCCACATGTAGCTTGGGGCGCTCCGAGGCGACGCTGCTGCTCAGAAGAAGAAGAAGCCAAAGTGCTAGGGGAGAGCGCAGATAGAAGGTTAAAAACCGGGCTGTGCGACGCCCTACCGGCGTATCTGGGGCCGACAGCACAGCAAGGGAATGTTGGAATGTAAATGGCGCATCAGCGTAGATCGCCTTCACCCCATCTGTAGGATTAGTCCCATCCGGCCAAAGCACACGCGGTCCTTCGAACAGCCGCTTAGGCGGAACGCGGGCAATTTGGTCGAAGGGCATTTGGTTGTCGAAAGCACAATCGAAGGCAATCGGCGCATCGATCGACAGGCGTCGAGTAGGAAGGAACGGTCGATCCTTCATCCAGTCTGGTACGGAGGTGTACCAAGTCTTCTTCTCTCGGCGTTTGTCCTCGTCCTTGGCATGAAAGCCTTTGGCCGTCATCCAACCCGAATCTGTGACCAGATCACGCACACGTCCATGACGGCGGAGCTTGGTCAGAAGCGCAGTGTCTTGTTCTGAACCCCAGTACCGCATGCCGAGTTGAGGGGACTCATCTATCAGAGCTGAAACTGGGAGGTCGGCCCGATCAGCGCCATGAACCGCCAGCCGTCCAAGAGCCAAAGACATGTCAGTCTTTGGCGTCCAATACTCGAACCGGTCCCCCTCTACGTCCTTGAAGCGATCTTCCTCCGGCCGGGCCTCAGCAATCAAAACTGCGAACGGGTGAATCGCGTCGGCAAAAATGAGCCGCCGCATATCGGCGAAATTCGCGATCTGCAGGATTCGATAGCGGCCAATCAGGTGGGCTCGAAATTCGCGCTGGGCCTTATCGTTGGACACGAAAAGCCCGACCGGCAGGATCATCGCCACCCGTCCCGCTGCGGCGAGGAGATCGGCTGCTCCCAAGGCAAACGCTGCAGCGATCTGCTTCTTGGGAATCCGGGGTCTCGGAGAACTTTGCCGCTTGACCCAAGCAGACATGGCCTGAGCTGCCGGCTCTGCGTCAGTGAGATTGCGCCAGGGCGGATTGGAGATCACTACCGTGTGCCGGGCCTTGGCGACGGTTTGATTTTCCTCTGAGAAGAAATCGCCCTCGATTTTCCCCCGCCGGATGTTGGCGACTAGGCTCGGGAGCTGATGGCCGCCGGCTCTAAGTTCTTCGAGATCTGAAGGGCTCAAGTCCGCCAGCAGTGCCAGATAGAGACTGAACCCCGTTAGCTGACAGGCGTCCTCGTCGATGTCAGCTCCGAAGATGTGGTCGATTAGAAGCGTCTTGCGCGTGTTAAAGTCCGCTATCGTTGAGCCGCCGCACCTTGAGGCAGCGCTTTCGTGTGCCCGCACGAGACGCCTGTAGGCTGCGGTGAGCAGCATTCCGGACCCGCACGCCGGGTCGTATATCCGCTCCGTGAGGATGTCGCGCCCCTGCAGGGCGAGATTGACCACCCAGTCAGCGAGCGCGCGAGGTGTATAGTACGCACCTTGGCGGCGCTTGTTCGCTCCAGCCCCCGACTGAGCACCCTCAAGATCCTTCTGGGACAGGAAGGTTTCGTAAATGCTGGCGATTAGCTCGATCGGGATCTGGCTGAAGTCATAACGCCATAGACTAGTCTGGCCGGTCCTCAGGGTCGTCTGACTCAGGAAAGCATGGAGCGCGCCGAACGCAGCGTCGGGCAGGTTTGTCCACCCCCGTTCCCCGTCTGCAGTGTTTAGAAAATCTCCATTCACATCGGTGCGAAGGCTGGCAAACAGGTGGGTCAAACCATCGGCATTGCGATCTCGTAAAAGGTCGATCAAAGGCTCGACCTGCCGCTTGGTGCGATAGGACGCTGCAATGATGCGGCGGTCTTCGAGGTAGGTAACGAAGATCACCCTCGCGATCAGTCGACGCGCCAATCCCGCATCCAGACCTGTGCCCTCAAGAATGCGTACCAACTCGGAGATGTTGTCGAGGAGTTCCCGGTCAACTCGTTTTGCCGGATCAAACCACGCGTCGCGCCCCTGCAAAGCCTGTCCGCCAACCAGACCGCTGAAAGACCAAGGTGATGGGCCGGTCTCCGCCCGAGGCGTTCGCTGTGGCTGGACCTCAGCGTTGTCGACTGCCCAAGCCTCCAAGCTATCGGGGGAAGCAACCAGAACAATACGGGCGAGATTTTGATTCCAGAGCCGCTCACATAGCCGGCGCACTTGGTCGCGGCGCTCCTTTTGATCGGTGCTGAGACGCTCCTCATCAATCAGGCAAACGGTGGGAACTTGGTCGATGCAGAATACCGCTCCCGCCTGTGTACCGTCGTCCGCCTCGCGCAGAATGGCCCGGAGTTCTGGAGCGAACGGATGGGCATCAATCTGCTCGTCGCCCGCGCGGATGAGCCCGCCCGCAACGCGGTCGTATCCCAGCTCCCCCGCTAATCCTGCGACCGCGTCCAACGTGAGTCCCTCCCAACATCATCTTTGGCGAGAGGAGTGCCAGACGACCAGAGTTGATTTCAAAATGTGAGAGCGAACCCCTTGAAATGGCGCGCTGCAATACCGCGTCGATTTTGCCCCCTCACCCATCCCCCGGCCCCACCGCCGGCAGTCCCGCCTTCGCCCGGATCTGCCGCCGGAACACCCGGTAGTACATCGCCCGCACCTCAT
>LNFM01012820.1_pt1 | contig 10878 bp, 10 predicted proteins | sample 596031 | NCBI WGS metagenome assembly LNFM01 (sample SAMN04254537, study PRJNA301005) | activated carbon metagenome | isolation source: dual media filters at the Ann Arbor, Michigan drinking water treatment plant | place: USA: Ann Arbor | reverse complement strand
ACATGGTCACGGTGATCGTATCGGCCTTCGACACCACGTGATAGTTGGTGACGATCGTGCCCTTGGCATCGACGATGAAGCCGGTGCCGACGCCCTGGCCCTTGTGCTCAGGACGCTGCTTGCCCTGGGGCTTGCCCGGCATGCCGGGCTGGCCGAAGCGTTCGGAGAAGCGCTTCATGAACTCTTCCATCTGCTTGTCCTGCGGGCCGGACATGCGCACCTCGTCGCCCTCGTCGCCGCCGGCCTTCATGGTCACGGCGACATTGACGACTGCCGGGGTCACCTTGGCGGCGAGATCGGAGAAGTCCTGCACGACCTGCGGCGCGGCGATCGCGGCCGGGGCGTTGAACATCGGGGCGATGATCGCCGGTGCCGTCAGCGCGGTGGTCAGCGCCAAGGCGGTGAGAATACGAGTCTTGGTCTTTGTCATGAACAACCTCCTTTGGGGGCCTCGGACAGGAATATGGGGGGCGGCCCGTGGCGCCCGGATGGCCGTCCGATTGAATGTTTGTATAGTTGGGGAACGTTGCGCCGGAGGTCGGCGCCAGATAAACGGGCGCCGTGAAAATCCTCCTGGTCGAAGACGACAAGCAAACCGCCGACTACATCGCCAAAGGCCTGCGCGAGCACGGCCATGTGGTCGACCATGCCGACAACGGCCGCGACGGTCTCTACCTCGCGACCGGCGAAAAATACTACGAGGTGCTGATCGTCGATCGCATGCTGCCGACCATGGACGGGCTGTCGCTGGTCAAGGCGGCCCGGACCTCGGGCGTGAAGACGCCGGTCCTGTTCCTCACCACCATGGGCGGAGTCGACGATCGCGTCGCCGGCCTCGAAGCCGGCGGCGACGACTACCTCGTAAAGCCCTTCGCCTTCGCCGAGCTGCTGGCCCGCGTCGGCGCACTGGCCCGCCGGCCGCCGATCATGGCGGCGACGTCGCTCGCTGTCGGCGACCTCGAGATGGATCTGCTGGCCCGCACCGTGACCCGCGCCGGCAAGCGCCTCGACCTGCTCGCCCAGGAATTCAAGATCCTCGAATACCTGCTGCGTCACGCCGGCGAGGTCGTGACCCGCACCATGCTGCTGGAGAAGGTCTGGGATTTCCATTTCGATCCCAAGACCAATATCGTTGAGACGCACATCAGCCGCCTGCGCTCGAAGATCGACAAGGGCTTCGACAGGCCCCTGCTCCACACCGTCAGGGGAGCTGGCTATGTCATCCGCGCGCCCGACTAGGACCGTCACCAGGATCTTGCGCTCGGCCAGCTTCCGGCTGCCGCTGATCTACGCCGTGCTGTTCATGGTCTCGGCCGGCGCGCTGTTCGCCACCGTCTACTACACGGCAACGGCGGCGATGCAGAACGACATGGCGGCCGTGCTGCGCACCGAGGCCTTGCAGCTCACCGAAATCCACCGTCGCAGCGGCCTTGTCGGCCTCGCCGATCAGATCACACGGCGCATGAACTTCCGCACCAGAGGCCCGATCTTCTATCTGCTGCAGGCGCCCAACCGCCGCGTCGTGGTCGGCAACCTGCCCGGCATGCCGCCGGTCAACGGCGTCATCGATTTCGTGCCGCAGCCCGACGCCGCCGAGGCCGAGGCCGAGCAGCGGCCCAAGCTCACCGGCTACGGACTCACTTTGTCCGACGGATCGTTCCTGCTGGTGGCTCAGGATGCCAATCGCCTCACTGACATGCAGCACGCCATCGTGCGCGCCTTTGTCTGGGCCGGCGGCCTCACGCTCCTGCTGGCGATCGCCGGCGGCGCGTGGCTCGGCAACACGTTCCTGCGCCGCATCGATGCCATCACCCGCACCAGCAATGCCATCATGGAGGGCGATCTCTCCGCGCGCATCCCGGTGCGCGGCACTCACGACGAAATCGACCAGCTCGTCACCAGCCTCAACGCCATGCTGGGCCGCATCCAGCAGCTCATGGACGGATTGCGCCAGGTTTCCAGCGACATTGCTCACGATCTGCGCACGCCGCTTGGCCGCCTGCGCCAGCACCTCGAAGACGCACGAGAGCGCGCCAAGACGACGGCCGACTACGACCAGGCGACCGAGGCCGCCATCGAGGAAGCCGATGGCCTGCTGGAAACCTTCTCGGCCCTGCTGCGCATTGCCCAGGTCGAGGCTGGGGCGCAGAAAAGCGCTTTCGCCGAACTCGATTTCTCCGCCCTCGTGCGCAGCATCGGCGAGGCCTATCAGCCGGCGGCCGAAGATTCGCGGCACAAGCTCGCGATCCAGGTCGAGGACGGCGTGAACCTCGTCGGCGACCGCCAACTCCTCGCCCAGATGATTTCCAACCTGGTCGAGAACGCGCTCCATCACACGCCGGAAGGCACCACGGTCTCGCTTGGCCTGCGCAAGAACGGCACCGGCTTCGAAGCGCAAGTCGCCGACGATGGCCCCGGCATTCCCGCGGATGAGCACGACAAGGTGTTCGACCGGTTCTACCGCCTCGACCGCAGCCGCTCGACCGCCGGCAGCGGCCTCGGCCTCGCGCTGGTCAAGGCGATCGCCGGCCTGCATGGCCTGTCGGTGCGGCTGGAAGATCGCAAGCCGGGATTGGGCGTCGTGCTCAGCTAGACCGCAAGATAGCGCCGCTTCACGTCGTCGTTGGCTTTCAACTCGTCTATCGAGCCGCGATAGACGATATGGCCCTTGTCGATCACCGCGACGTGGCTGGCGATATCCAGGCAAAAGTGCATGTTCTGCTCGGCCACGATCAGGGTGATTCCCAAGCCGCGCAAAGTCTGGATCAGTTCGCCGATCTTCTCGACGATGATCGGGGCCAGCCCTTCGCTGGGCTCATCAAGCAGCAGCACGTCGGGATTGCCCATCAGGGTGCGGGCGATGGTGAGCATCTGCTGCTCGCCGCCCGACAGGCGCCCGCCCATGCGTCCGCGCATCGAGGCCAGGATGGGAAACACGTCGTAGATCTTCTCGAGCGTCCAGTCGGCTCGACCGCCGGGCCCGGTCTTGACGCCGATCATGAGATTGTCTTCAACCGAATGCTCGGGGAAAATCTGGCGATCCTCCGGTACGAAGCCGATTCCCGCGCGCGCGATGCGGTCGGCCGAGCGCTTGTGCACCGCCACCCCGTGCACCTCGACCGTTCCCCGCCGCGGTGGCGCGAGGCCGATGATCGCCTTCATTGTCGTGCTCTTGCCCGCACCATTGCGGCCGAGCAGCGCCAGGGACTGGCCGCGCTCGACGTCGAACGACACACCGAACAGGATCTGGCTGGCGCCATAGAAAACGTCGATAGCATCGACCTTCAGGATCGGTTGGCCGCTCATGCCGCGGCCGCGCCCTTTGCCGACTTGCCGAGATAGGCCTCGATCACCTTGGGATCGTTGCGGATCTCATCGGGCGTTCCTTCGGCTAGCACCGTGCCGTAGGACAGCACGCGCACCGTCTGGGCCACCTTGAAGACGATGTCCATGTCGTGCTCAATGAAGATCAGGGTCATGCCGACGGCACGCCACAGACCCTGCACCGTCTCGATCATCTGCCAGCGCTCTTCCGGTCCCATGCCGGCGGTCGGCTCGTCGAGCAGCAGCACTTTGGGATCGAGCGCCAGGGCGAGCCCGACATCGAGCAGCTTCTGATCACCATGGCTGAGGTTGCGGCTGAGAATGCCCCCCACGCGGGTGAGTTTCAGCATTTCCATGATCTCGCCGGCGCGCACGGCGGCGGGGCGAAGCGGAAAGGACTGAAGCTTGACGCCTTCGCTGCGATGATGCGCCTGCACGGCGGCGGCCAGCGCCTCCGCCACGGTGAGGGTCGGAAACAGACTCGCCACCTGGAAGGCGCGGCCGATGCCACGACGCACGATCTCGCGCCGGCCGAGACCGGCGATGTTCTCGCCCGCCAGCAGGATGCGGCCGGCATCCGGCGCGAACCGGCCGGTGATCAGGTTGAACAGCGTCGTCTTGCCGGCCCCGTTGGGCCCGATGACGGCGCTGAAAGATCCGTCGGCGAAATCGAGCGTCACGTCGCGTGTCGCCGCGACACCGCCAAATGACTTGCGCACACCTTCCAGCTTCAGCATGGCGCTATCTCTTCTCGTTCGCCGCGTCGGCGGCGTCACGCAGCTTGCGCGCCGCCTCCTGGCGCCGGTTCTCAAGACGCTCCGCTATCACGTCGAGCGGGCCTTTGCGCAAGCCCAGCACCAGGACGAGGATGACAATGCCCAGCACCAGATCGGTGTGGCTGGTGTAGGCGATGGTGACGTCGTTCAGGATGCGCAGGATGATTGTGCCCACGACGGGGCCCAGGAAGACGTTCGAGCCGCCCAGCAGGATCATGAAGATGGCCTCGCCCGAGGTTGTCCAGAAGGCGAAGTTCGGATAGGCGCCGGACACGAACAGGCTGAGCAGGATGCCGCCGACGGCCGCGATGCAAGCCGAGATCACGAAGCAGATCAGCTTGATCCGCACCACGTCGATGCCGAGGAACGCCGCGCGCTCCTGGTTGTCGCGGATCAGGCGCAGCGTGTAGCCAAAGGGCGACGTCACGATCTGGCGCATGATGGCGATACAGGCCACGAACAGGACCGCGCAAAAGACGTAGAGCTGCGTGCGGTCGGCGAGGTCAATACCGAGGAATTTCGGCCGCGGGATACCGCCCATCAGCCCCTGGTCGCCGCCGGTGAACGACACCCAGCCCAGGATCACGTTGTAGATCAGCATCTGGAAGGCAAGGGTCAGGAACGCGAAGTAGATCTCGTTCAGCCTGACGCAGATGGCGCCGATGACCAGCGCCAGCACAGCGGTGAAGACGATCGCGAGCGCAAAAGCGGCCGGAATCGAGAACTTGCCGGACTGCATGGCAAGGCCGAAGGCGTAGGCGCCCGAGGCGAAGAACATCGCATGGCCGAACGAGACCAAGCCGGTGTAGCCGATCAGCAGATTGAGCGACATGGCGAGCAGGCCGTAGGCCATCGCGAACATGACGAAGTCGCGGATCGCCGGCGGCGCGCCCAGTATCGGTACCAGAAGAAGTGCCACAAGGCCCACGCCGGCCCAGGCAAGATCACGCCAGCGTTGCGTCATGGCCGCTACCGGTGCTCTCGGCCGAATAGGCCGCTCGGCTTGAAGATCAGGACCAGCGCCATAATCAGGAACATCACGCCGTCGACGAACAGGGGAAAGCCGATGCTGCCGAAAGACCGCGTGAAGCCGATCAGGAGAGCGGCGACGAAGGCGCCGAAGATCGAGCCCATGCCGCCGATCACAGTGACGATGAAGGACTCGATCAGGATCGAAAAGCCCATGCCTGGCGTGAGTGAGCGCACAGGGGCTGCCAGCGCCCCGGCGGCACCGGCCAGCGCGCTGCCGATGCCGAACACGGCGGCATAGTAGAGGTTCACCCTGATCCCGAGCGCCGAAACCATCGGGCCGTTCACCGCGGCGGCCCGTACGACCTTGCCGAATCGCGTGCGCGCGATGACCAGCCACAGCATCAGGCCCAGCACCATCGCCGCGCCGATCATGAACAGATAGAACGGCGGAATGACGCCGCCCAGGAAGCGGATCGGCGGCAGGCGGAACTCGGCCGGCATGCCCATCGACAGCACGCGCGGGCCCCAGATGATCTTGACCAGATCGTCGGAAATCAGGATCACGGCGTAGCAGACCAGGAGCTGCATCAGCACGTTCGAGCCGTAGACCTTGCTCATCAACAGTCGCTCGAACAGGATTCCGAGCACGCCGACCGCTATGGCTGCGCCGATCGCCGAGGCGAAATAGCTTCCGCTCGCCTGATACAGCGTGAGCGCGATGTAAGCGCCTGCCATGTAGAGCGAGCCATGTGCGAAGTTCGTGACGTTGAGCACGCCGAAGATCAGCGTCACCCCCGACGCGATCAGGAACAGCAGCATGCCGATGATCATGCCGCTGGTGAGCTGAGTCACGACGCATGACCCAGTCCCGAAACACCGCAACAACGCTTCAAGATCCACGAACTGTTTCCTTCAGGCCAGGTACGCGGCCCCTTCGCGAATCAGGCGGTGTAGCCCTGCTTTTTCTTCCACGCCTTCTCGAGCTCGATGATCGGGCCCCAGGACGAGGTCTGGAAGTCCTTGATGAACGGATCCTTCGACTGGGAGAGGCCGTAACCGATGACGTAGTTGATCAACGTGTTGTCCTCGGCGCGCATCGTCACCGTGCCATCGACGCCAAACGGCGACTTGATCGTGGCACCCTTGATCGCCTCGGCCAGCTTCTTGCCGTTGGTGTCGCCGTTGGTCTTCCTGAGCGCATCGGCCAGGAATTCGGCAGCGACCGCATTTTCCCACGACCAGTTGGTCGGCTTGTGCTTCTGGGTCTTCACGTAGTTCTGGTACCAGGCCTCGTTCTCCGGTGTCGGCGGAACGGTGCGATTGTAGCGTCCGCCGGAGTAGACGCCCTGCGGGAACTGCTTCACTTCGTCGACGATGCCGTAGTCGCCGAGGTTCACCATGAAGGACGCCTGCTTGTCGAACAGGCCGTAGAGATTGGCCTGGTCGATGAAGGCGACGAGATCACCGCCCCACAGCGCCGAATACATGGCGTCGGCCTTGGCGTTCAGGAGTTTAGTCACGACTTCGGTGTAGTCGGGCTGGAACAGCTTGGGCCAGGTCTCCTCGGTCACGGTGATCGTACCGTCGAAATGCTTGGCGTATTCCATGAATTCGGCCGTATTGGACCGGCCATAGGCATAGTCCGGCGAGCAGGTCGCCCATTTCTTCAAACCCTTCGCCTTGGCGATCCTGGCGGCATAATCGCCGCCACCGATCGCGTCGTGAATACCTTGGCGCGCCGAGCGGAAAGCCGTCGGTACATGCAGCTTGGGATCGGCTGTCAGCGACGACGTCTCGGAATTCGAATGGATGCAGAGAATGCCCACCTCGCGGATCACCTCCTGCACGGCGAAGGCGCCGCTCGAGGCTTCGGCATCGACGATGATCTGGCAGCCGTCGTTGTTGATCAGATCGCGCGTAACCTTGGCGGCTTCCTGCGGTGCCCCCTTGGAGTCGCGCACCACCAGTTCGATCTTGCGGCCGTTGATGCCGCCCGCCTCGTTAACCTTGTCAAACACGACCTTGAGGCCACCGACACTGGTCTGCCCGAGCACGGCGACGCGGCCGGACAGGATGGTCGGCACGCCGATCTTGATAGCCCCGCTCTGGCCTTTGACGATGGCTGGCATGCCGATCACACCGGCAGCGGCCAAGGCACCCGCACCTTTGAGAATCTGGCGACGGCCAGCCGCATGCGACCTGATCGAATTCATGGCGGTTCTCCCGTAACGATTTGTTTTTGTGATCGACGACCGATTACGTCGATCTTATGAACAATTGTTCACCACGGTCAATTGACGCAGAGCGCCAGCCGAAACGGCGGCCTGAAATCGAGAATGACCACCCTCCCCTGGCTCTGGATTCCTCTCACGATATTTACTGCCCTGGCCCAGACCGTGCGCAACACGGCGCAGCGGCGGCTGAGCGACGACCTCGGGACGCTAGGTGCCACCCTGGTCCGCTACCTCTACGGCATGCCGCTCCTCGCCCTGTGGCTCGGGCTCGGCCTTCGCCATCTCGGTGGTCGGCTATCGCGGCGCCACGCTGGTGCTCGATGCCGGCCCGCCCTTCCTCGGCGCCGCCGGGACCCTGTTCTGGAGTCAGCTCACGCAGACCGTGCTGCTCGGTGCCTGGCTGCTCGTCCGCACCCCTTCGGTGGTGCTGGGCGTGCTGCGCGAATGGCGCGTGTCTCTATTTGCGGGTCTGGCTGGCGCCTCAGCCTCAGCGGCCAACGTGACGGCCCTGGCGCTGGAATCCGCCTCCAACGTCAGGGCCCTGATCCTGATCGAAGTACTGTTCACCTATTTCGTGTCGCTGCGCATCTTCCGCGAAGCGATCAGCCAGCAGGAACTGGCCGGGATCGCCCTGGTGGTGCTGGGCGTCGGGATCATTGTCGCCACCTCGCACTGAAGGCATTGTTTGGAGATGAATGACCTCTTCGCCTATGTCGGCAGCTACACCACGCCTGAGCGCAACGGCCGCGGCAACGGCATCAACGTCTATCGCGTCGACCGCCGCTCAGGGACCTTCAGTCACGTCCAGCATCTGGGCGGGCTGGAGAATCCCTCGTTCCTGGCCATCGATCGGTCAGGGCGCTTTCTCTATTCGGTGCACGGCGATCGCAGCGAAGCGACGGCCTTCGCCATCGACCCGCGCACCGGTCACTTGAGCCTGATCAACCGCCAGCCGACCGGCGGCTACAATCCAGTCCATCTCGCGTTCGATGCCACCGGCAAGTTCCTGGCGGTGGTGAACTATGGCTCCGATTCGCTGGCCGTTCTGCCGGTGCGGAAGGACGGTGGCCTCGCCCCTTACACCACCCTCACGCCGGTCACCGGCACGCTGGGGCCGCACCGCGTGCAGCAGCGCAACATGGCGCCGCATCACATCCCGCTCGATCGCCAGGGCTGCTTCTTCTATGTGCCCTGCAAGGGCTCGGACTGCGTCGTGGCCTACCGGCTCGACGAGAAGCGCCGCGTGCTGGTCGAGGCCGCGCGCGTGGCCGCCCGGCCGAGTGCCGCGCCGCGCCACATCGACTTCCATCCGACCAAGGCCCTGGCCTACGTCCTCAACGAACTCGATTCGACGATCACGAGCTACCGACAGGATCGTCGCAGCGGCAAGCTCACGCCGCTGCAGACCGTTCCCTCCACGCCCTCCGATTTCACTGGCTACAGCACCGGTGCGGAGATCTGGCTCGATCGCACCGGCCGCCACGTCTACGTCTCGAACCGCGGTCACGACAGCATCGGCGTGTTCGCCGTCGACCCCGCCAGAGGCACGCTCGCGCCGAAGCACTGGGTGCCGACGCACGGCAAGACACCCCGCTTCTTCGCTTTCGATCCGGCAGAGAAGCATCTCTACGTCGCCAACCAGGACGGAAACTCGATCGTCGCCTATCGCGTCGGCCGCGACGGCCGGCTGGTACCCAGCGCGGTCAGGGTAAAGATCGGCAGCCCGGCCTGTATCGTCTTCGGCAAACCCGCCGATTGACGAACTTCCGGAACGATGGTAGGAACTTGCCTATGACTTCCTGCCACCGTTCCCTGCACCCGCGCCAGGCACGCGAGCACAGCGGGCGCGAAGTGCCAAGATCGGTTTCCACGATGTCCGCTTTCGTTGGACATTCCTGCCTGCTTCCTGCTTGCGAAATTGCGCGCAGGTTCAACGACTTGGCCGCAATTTGATGCCATCCTGAGGGGCACAAAGTGAGTTTCATGTTCGTCCGCAACGTGCGGACATTCCGGAGAGGTCCATGAGCGACAAGACATTCGGTTTCGAGACCCTGTCGATCCATGCCGGCGCCGCACCCGATCCCACCACCGGCTCGCGGGCGCTGCCGATCCACCAGACCACGGCCTATGTCTTCGAGGATGCCGACCACGCCGCGGCGCTGTTCAACCTGCAGACCGTGGGCTTCATCTATTCCCGCCTCACCAATCCGACCAATGCCGCCCTCGAAGCCCGCCTCGCCACGCTCGAAGGCGGTCGCGGCTGCACCGTGACCTCCTCCGGCCATGCCGCCCAGGTGCTCGGCCTGTTTCCGCTGATGAGCCCGGGCGCCGAGATCGTCGCCTCCTCGCGCCTTTACGGCGGCTCGCTGCAGCAGATGAAGAACACCTATCCCAAGTTCGGCTGGAAGGCTTCGATCGTCGATGCCGACGAGCCGGAGAACTTCAAGCGCGCCGTCACCGAAAACACCAAGGCCTTCTTCATCGAGAGCCTGGCCAATCCCGGCGGCGTGGTGAGCGACATCGAGGCGATCGCACGCATCGCCGAGGCCACGGGCGTGCCGCTGCTGGTCGACAACACCCTGGCTACGCCCTGGCTCTGCAAGCCGATCGACTACGGCGCCACCCTGATCGTGCACTCGACCACCAAGTTCCTGTGCGGCACCGGCACGTCGATGGGTGGTGCGGTGGTGGACTCCGGCAAGTTCGACTGGTCGCGCGGTGGCAAATTCCCCAGCCTCGCAGGCCCCGAGCCCGCCTATCACGGCCTCAATTTCTACGAGACGTTCGGCGACATGGCCTACACCTTCCACAGCCATGCCGTCGGCCTGCGCGACCTCGGCCCCAGCCAGGCGCCATTCAACGCCTGGCTCACCATGCTCGGCATGGAAACGCTGGGACTGCGCATGGAGCGGCACTGCGCCAACGCGGCCAAGGTGGCGGCGCACCTCGAGAAGCATCCGGCCGTGGCCTGGGTGAACTACGCGGGCCTCGCCTCGAACAAGTACAACAGGCTCGCCAAGAAATACCTGCCCAAGGGCGCCGGATCGGTCTTCACCTTCGGCGTAAAAGGCGGCTACGACGTCGGCGTGAAGGTGGTGGACGGCGTAGAACTGTTCTCGCATCTCGCCAATATCGGCGACGCCAAGAGCCTGATCATCCATCCCGCTTCGACCACGCACCGCCAGCTCTCCGACGAGCAGCGCGTGTCGGCCGGCGCCGGTCCCGACGTGCTCAGGCTCTCGATCGGCATCGAGACGGTGGACGACATCATCGCCGATCTCGACCAGGCTCTCGCCAAGGCGACCGCCTGATGCTGAGCCACGCCGACAACGTGTTCCTGACCCAGGCCGGCAAGGGCACGCCGATGGGCGAGCTGCTGCGCCGCTTCTGGATGCCGGCGCTGCTGTCGGAGGAGCTGCCGGAACGCGACGGGCCGCAGAAGAAGATCCGCATCATGGGCGAGGATCTGCTGGCCTTTCGCCAAACCGACGGCCGGGTCGGCATCGTCGGGCCGCACTGCCCACACCGCGGCGCCAATCTCTACTACGGCCGCAACGAGGAGTGCGGCCTGC
>LNFM01031038.1_pt1 | contig 10881 bp, 12 predicted proteins | sample 596031 | NCBI WGS metagenome assembly LNFM01 (sample SAMN04254537, study PRJNA301005) | activated carbon metagenome | isolation source: dual media filters at the Ann Arbor, Michigan drinking water treatment plant | place: USA: Ann Arbor | reverse complement strand
CCACAGCACCGCGTCGTGCGTGAGCATGGCGCCCTTGGGCGTGGACTCGGTGCCGCTGGTGTAGACGATCTGCGCCAGGTCAAAACTGCCCAGGTCCACCTCGGGCAAGGGGTCGGGGCAGGCGGCCAGGTGGTCGAAGCGGTGCATGGCGGCGTCGGGCTCGCTGGCGTCTTCGCCAGGCAGCCAGATGAAACGCTCCACGGCGGTGTCCAGTGCGGCGGCCTCGCGCGCCAGCGTGGCCAGGCCGCTGTCGGTGGCCAGGGTTTTGGCGCCCGCGTGGCGCAAGATGTAGGCCACCTCATCGGCCTTGAGCATGAAGTTGATCGGCACCATCACCGCACCGCGTCGCGCCAGGGCAAACCGCAGGGCCGCGAAGCCGTGGGAATTGCGCGCCAGCACGGCCACCTTGTCACCCTCGGCCACCCCCAGGTGCGCCAGCCCCGCGGCCAGTCGGCTGACCAGGGCGTCGAAGTCGGCATACGTCCAGCAGGTGTCGCCGCAGACGATGGCCGTTTTGTTGGGCAGGCGCAGGGCCGTGCGGTGCAGGGCGTCGGCGATGGTCTGGCGGCGCACCACCGGCGAAAGGATCGAGGACATGCATGGGCTCCTGAAAGGATGGTCGGTGGCGGGGGCCGGTGGCTTGATTGAAGCCGAATCGCCCCGATTGACCATGCGCGTTTTCACCAGCCTGCTGTCACCTTTGCACACGGCCCACACGCCAAACCTTCACCGACCGCGGACTATCATCAGCCGATGAACCCCGTCTCCGCCAGCCACACGCTCATGACCCGCTGGGGCCATCGGGTGCGCTTGTGGTGCACCACTTGGTGGCAGGTGGTCATGCTGGGTGCGCAGATCCTGGTGATGGCGCTCACGCCGTCGAGCTACGCCACGGGGCCGCGCCGCAAGACGGTGTTGTTGCACATTGTTCAGGCCACGGCACCGCTGCTCACCGGCTTCCTGGTGCTCTCGGCGCTCATCAGCCTGGTGCTGATCCGCATCGTGGTGGCCACCGCTTACAGCTACGGCCTGTCGCAGTACGCGCTCGATGTGCTGGTGCGCACGCTGGTGCTCGAACTCATTCCGCTGTACGCCGCCATGTTTGTCGCGGCGCGTTACGCCATGCCCGGCGCGCAGGTGGTGCGCGAGCAGCTCTCTGCCCACCAGCGCACGGGCCAGCAGCTGGGCCAGGGGGTGTTGTTGACCACCGAGCTGTTGCCGCGCGCGCTGGCGTCCGTGTTCTCGGTGCTGATGCTGGCGGCGCTGAGCTGTGTGATCGCGCTGGTGCTCACCTACCTCACCGTCTACGGCTTTTCGCACTGGGGCCTACCGGGCTACACGCGCAGCGTGGGCCAGGTGTTCACGCCGGCGGTGACCCTGATCTTCACGCTCAAAACCCTCTTCTTTAGCCTGGCCGTGGCGGTGGTTCCGCTGGCCGGCAGCGCGCAGCAGGACGCACAGGGCCTGTACGCGCAACGCAGCGACATCTCGGAGTTCGCCCGCCTGTTCTCTGTGGTGCTGCTCATTGAAATCACGTCGCTGGTCGGCAACTACTACTGATCTCCCATGAACGCCACACCCGACGATCCCAAGGTCTCCGAGACTCCCGAGGTCAAGAACCTCGAATTCAAGGCCGCGCTGCTGCTGGTGGCCCTGCTGGTGCTGGTGGTCGGCTCGGCGCTGTATGTGATGTTTGCGCGCGGCATGTTTGAAGACACGCAGCGGCTGGTGCTGATCTCCGACGACTCCGAGGGCGTGGTGGTCGGCATGGACATGACCTTCGCCGGTTTTCCCATCGGGCGGGTGGGGCGCATCGAGCTGGGTGCCGACGGAACGGCGCGCATCCTGATCGATGTGCCCAGCAAGGACGCCAAGTGGCTGCGCACCTCCAGCATCTTCACCATGGAGCGTGGTCTGGTGGGCGGCACACGCATTCGCGCCTACAGCGGCGTGCTGGACGACCCGGCGCTGCCCGACGGGGCCGAACGCACCGTGCTGCGTGGCGACACAGCGGCCGAGATCCCGAAGCTCGCGGCGAGCATGCGCGAGGTGCTGGAGAACGTGGCGGCGCTGACCAAAAAGGACGCCGCGCTGGACCTGGCACTGACCAACGTGCAGAGCGCCACCGAGCGGCTCAAGGGCCCGCAGGGCGCCATGGGCGTGCTGATGGGCAACGACGAGGACGCGAAAAAACTGGTGCTCACCGTGGAGCGCGCCAACGCCTTGCTGGCGCGCGCCGAAACGCTGACGCAGCGCATGGACAGCCTGGTGAGCAATGCGAACAAACAGGTGTTCGGCCAGGGGTCTGCCGATGGCGGCCTGGTGACCGACGCCCGCGTGACCGTGCAGCAGCTCAATGGCATGCTGGCCGAGGCCAGGGTCAGCCTGCAGAAGGTGGACGCGGTGCTGGTGGAGGCCCAGGGCATCGCCAGCAACACGCGCGAAGCCACCACCGATCTGGGTGTGCTGCGCGGTGAGGTGGAGTCGAGCCTGCGCAAGGTGGACGGGCTCATCAACGACATCAACCGCAAGTGGCCGTTTGCGCGCGACACCGAGATCAAACTTCCATGAACAAGAGAATCTCAGCCATCGCTTGCTCGCTGCTGGTGCTCGCCGCCTGCTCCAGCAACCCACCCCCACCCGACTGGCCGGCTGAAGCCAAGGGCAGCAGCGAACGCGCCACCGAGGCCTGGCTCAGTGGCGACAACCGCATCGAGGCGGCGGAGTTCGGCCGGGCGCGTGCCGAGGTGGCGCGCACGGGGCAGGTGGCCCTGGTGGCGCGGCTGGAGCTGCTGCGCTGTGCCACGCGCGTGGCCAGTCTGGTGGTGGAAGCTTGCGCCGGTTTTGACGCGCTGGAGGCCTACGCGCGGTACCTGGCGGGCACGGCGCAGGCGGCCGATGCAGCGTTGCTGCCCGAGGCGCACCGCGCTCTCGTGGGCAACGCAACGCCAGACACGGCATTGGCCGCCATCAAAGACCCGCTCTCGCAACTGGTGGCCGCTGGCGTGCTGTTTCGCAGCGGACGCGCCACGCCCGGCGTGATCGCCACAGCGGTGGACACCGCGTCCGCGCGCGGGTGGCGCAGGCCCCTGCTGGCCTGGCTGAAGGTGCAACAACAACGCGCGCAGACCGCAGGCGACGCCGCGGCAGCGGCCGCCCTGCAGCGCCGCATCGACCTGGTGGCGCCGAGCCGCTGAATCAGCGCATCGGGATGGTGGTGCCCGTGGGCATTGGCACCGCGGTGATGCTGTTGTCGGGCGAGCCTTCGATCACGCGATCGGAGTAGCTCAGGTAGACCAGCGTGTTGCGGGCCTTGTCGACCATGCGCACCACCTGCAGCTTCTTGAACAGGAACGACGTGCGCTCGGTGAACACCACCTCTTGCTGCCGCAAGGGCTCACCCGCGAACGACACGGCGCCCACCTGTTTGCACTCGATGCTCGCATCCGACGTGTCTTCGGCCAGACCCAGACCGCCCTTGATGCCGCCGGTCTTGGCGCGCGACACGTAGCAGGTGACGCCCTTGACCTTGGGATCATCAAACGCCTCGACCACGATCTTGTGGTCGGGCCCGAACAGCTTGAAGACCGTGTCGACTTCGCCGATGGCCTGTGCATGCACCGCCGAGGTGGCGAACGACAGACCCAGCACCAGGCCGGACAGGGAGGCGGAAGCGCGTAACGGATTCATGGTGACTTTCTGAGAAGGAGATGGATCAAGCGCCGGCCAGTGGCCTGAGCACACCGAGGGCAAAAGGCAGGCTCACGATGCCCAGCAGGGTGGACAGCGTGACCAGCCCGGCCACGTAAGGTCCGTTGTAGCCCATGCGCGCGGCCAGCACATAACAACTGGACGCAGTGGGCACGGCCGAGAACATGAGCAGGATGGTGGTCTGGGTCGGGTCGAGGCGGAACAACAGCGCCAGCCCGAGCGCCATCACCGGCATGCCCAGGTGTTTCACCGCGAGCACCAGCCCACCCAGCGTCTTGGCACTGGCCAGCATGCCGAACTGCATGCCCGCACCCGCGGCCATGAGGCCCAGGGCCAGCGAGGCCTGGCCGATGCGGTTGACCGTGGGCTCCAGCCAGAACGGCATGGAAAAGCCCAGCAGGTTGGCCACCAGCCCCGACACCGTGCCCACGATCAGCGGGTTGCGCAGCAGCTCGCGCAAGAAGCCCTTGTTGGCGTGGCGCGCCATCGGCCACACCGCGCCCACGTTGAACAGCGGCACGCACACGCCGATGAGCACCGCGATCATGAGCAGTCCTGGAGGCCCAGCCACTTTTTCAGCCAGGGCCAGTGCGATGAACGAGTTGAAGCGAAAGCCCACCTGCGCGCTGGCCGCGTGCAGCCGCACGTCGAGGTGTTTGCCGATCCACGGCCAGTGGGGCAGCGAGTACGACAGCGCGATGCCGCACAGGCCGAGCGAGATGCCGGCGCCCATGAGGCTGGAGGCCTGGCTCAGGTCGAGCGGGCTCTTCACGATGCTGTGGAACAGCAGCACCGGAAACAGAAAGTAGTACACCAGGCTCTCCACCTGCTCCCACACCTTGCGGTTGAGCGCGGTGAACCGGCACACCAGGTAGCCACAGAGGATGAGCGAGAAGTCGGGGAAAAGGAGCTGGGCGAAGTTCACGCGGTCGAGCATAGCGTGCCGGGGGTTTCCACTTATGTAGTTGTCCCATGTTCATGCGCTTGCCCAGCGGCTACATTGCAGGCTCGCATCGCGCGGCTGTATCCCGGTCGCGCGGACAGGGCCGACCCCGGCCTGCCTTCATCGATGTCTCACGCAAGGAGCAAGTCTCATGGTTTCTCGTCGTCAACTGGTTGCAATCGGTCTGGCCACCGCCTCGGTGGCTGTGGGTGGGTCCGCCTGGGCCCAGGCCTACCCCAACAAGGTCATTCGCCTGCAAGTTCCGTTTGCACCCGGCGGCACCACCGACATCATTGCGCGCGTCATGTCGGAGTCGCTCGGCAAGGCCCTGGGCCAGAACATGATCGTGGAGAACAAGGCCGGTGGCGGTGGCGTGGTGGGTGCGCTGGAACTCTCCCGCGCTCCGGCCGACGGCTACATCCTGGGCATGGCCACGGTGTCGACCACCGCGGCCAACCCGGCCATCAACGCCAAGATCCCGTACAACACGCTCACCGACTTCACGCCCATCATCAACATCGCGGCCACGCCCAACGTGATCGCTGTGCACCCCAGCTTTCCGGCCAAGGACTACAAGGGTTTTGTGGCCGAGCTGCAGAAAAATCCGGGCAAGTACAGCTACGCCAGCTCGGGCACCGGCGGCATCGGTCACCTGCAGACCGAGTTGTTCAAAAGCCTGACCAACACCTTCATCACCCACATTCCTTACCGTGGCGCGGGCCCTGCGCTCAACGACACCGTGGGTGGCCAGGTGCCGATCATTTTTGACAACCTGCCTTCGGCGCTGCCCTTCATCCGCGACGGCCGCCTCATCGCCATCGTGGTGGCCGCGCCCCAGCGTGTGGCCAGCATGCCCAATGTGCCCACCTTCAAGGAAGTGGGCCTGGAGCCGGTGAACCGCATGGCCTACTACGGCCTGATCGGTCCCAAGGGCTTGCCGCAAGAGGTGGTGGACAAGGTGTCGGCCGCGACCAAGCAGGCGCTGACCGATCCCGCCATCAAGAAGCGCGTGGAAGACACGGGCTCGCTGATCGTGGCCAACACACCTGCTGAGTTTTCAGCGCAGATCAAGGCCGAGTTCGAGGTCTACAAACAAGTGGTCGCCAAGCAAAAGCTCAAACTGGATTGATGGACCCGGCCCTGGCATCGACCAGCGAGGACCTTGCCGGGGCTTTTGTCGACGCGCTCTGGCTCGAAGAGGGCCTCTCGCGCAACACGCTGGATGCCTACCGGCGTGACCTTGTTCTGCTCGGCCAGTGGCTGGCCGGGCAGGGAAAGACCCTCCCCCAGACCACCGAAGCCGATCTCAACGGCTACTTCAGCGAGCGCCACAGCCAGACGCGCGCCACCACTGCCAACCGCCGGCTCACGGTGTTCAAGCGCTACTTCCGCTGGGCGCTGCGCGAACGCTTCATCACCGCCGACCCGACGCTGCGCCTCTCGCCGGCGCGCCAGCCGCTGCGTGTGCCCAAGACACTGTCTGAAGCGCAGGTGGAGGCGCTGCTCAATGCGCCCGACGTGGGCACACCGCTGGGCCTGCGTGACCGTTGCATGCTGGAACCGCTCAAGACCTGGCACGTGGCCATGAACGAGCAGGTGCTGCGCATCACCGGCAAGGGCAACAAGGAGCGGCTGGTGCCCTTTGGCCAGGTGGCCGGGCAGTGGCTGCAGCGTTACCTGGGGCAAGGGCGCGGCGAGATCCTGAACAGCCTGCAGAGCGAAGACCTGTTCGTCACCTCGCGTGGCTCCCGCATGGGTGAGGCCATGACGCGCGCCATGTTCTGGCAGCTGGTGAAGAAGTACGCGCTGGCCGCCGGCATCACCGCACCCATCTCGCCCCACACCTTGCGTCACGCGTTCGCCACCCACCTGCTCAACCACGGCGCGGATTTGCGCGCGGTGCAGATGCTGCTTGGCCACGCCGACATCTCCACCACCACGATCTACACCCACGTGGCGCGCGAACGTCTCAAGACCATCGTGGCGCAACACCACCCGCGCGGTTAGTTTTTGCGCTGCGGCGCCATCCGCGGGCCCCGGTAGGTCCATCGCCGGATGTTTCCGCCGTCGGTTCTGAGCCAAGCTGTGTCTCCCGTGCCTCCGTGTCACCCACTCGGCGGTCCTCAAGACACTGCCACTGGAAAAGGAACCGCTCAAATGGAACTTGCCCATCCATCGGCCAACAGCACCAGCGCTGCGACCAGCGCGCCTGTCAGGGGGGATCAGCCCAACACTTTTAACTGGACAAACCCGAGGTTCCTCGAGTTCCGCTCGAGTGGTCCGTCGGCAAACTCGACCCGTGTGCCCGGCGTGGTCCACTCCCACCGGGCGCGCTGGACGAAGGAAAAGCACGCGCGCATCCTTGCCGAAATCAAGGCCACCCGCACCGACCTGGACCCATCGTTTCCCCGGCCTGTGCCCTTGACGGCCACGCCCCCGAAGTCCAGCGAGAACTGCCAGCTGACCGATGTCATTGGCCACCTCGCACAACGCACCAAGTCCTATTTCGACAGCCTCACCGGACATGCGCTGGAGCTGTACTACGGCGGTGAGTCACCCAATGAAAGGCGAGCGAAGTTCGTCCTCAAGTGCTATGGGGCGACTTCCATCGCGGAGCCGTCGGAATTGTTGGACTTGATGGCGTTCAGAGGGATCCCTGTCAACCATCCGAGGCGGGAAATTCGGTGCCTGTTGGCAAGCCACATTGCCCGCGAGCTGTTCGGTTGGGACATCACGCCGGAAGCCTCGCTGGCCTTTGTCGGCGGCAGCGTGTGTGTTGTGACACCTCGCGCGGAGGGTGTGGTTCTGGGAGAGTTTTTCAAAAACAACCTGAGGCTGTTTTCGAACTACTTGGGTTCTGTCAGCGAAAAATCCCAGCATCTGGACACGTGGAACGACCGCTTTCGCCCGGACTTCAAGAAGGACTACACACGCTTGGCGCTGTTCGCCAAAGTCGTTGGAGACGTCGATCGCCATCTGGGGCAGTTCCTCGTGTCGACAGAAAACCGGCAACTCCTGTCTATCACAGGCATTGATTGGGACATGGCTTTCAGCAGCTCCGTCAATGTCGACAGATGCACCCTCCCGGGAGGCGTGCTTGCCTGGTGGCCGGAACCCATCCCACAGGACATCTGCGATGAGTTCAACAAGGTCACCGACAGCGATCTGAAAGCCATGGCCATGGCGTTCGAGATGTCGCCAGCAGAGGTGGACGCCCTGCTTTCCCGCTTCCACGATGTCAAGGCCCACTTGGCGACCATACGGAAGACCTGAACCCGGCGCGTCCGGTTCTTCTGAAACCTGGCCAGCTTTGAGAAAGCCCGGCCATCTGCAATCGCTTCAACCTCACAAGGAGCTCTTCAAATGGAATTCAACCTGCAACCCGTCAATAACACCACCACCGCGACACACACCACGTTGAGGGCAGGCCAGTCCAGCGCCTACAGCTGGAGGGTCCCGGCGTTCTTCACGCCCCGCACGCCTGCGCACACGCCCGATTCGGACCGTGTGCGCGGCGAGATCCACTCAAAGCGGCCGCGCTGGACGAAAGAGAAGCATGCGCGCATCCTTGCCTAGATCAAAGGAACCCGGACCGACCTGGATCCGTCCTTTCCTCGATCTGTGCCCGTTGCGGAAAGTGCTGGGCAAGCCAGCGTGCAGTCGATGGTGAAGGGCGTCGTGCAACAGGTGGGCCAAACCACCAAATCTTATTTCGACAGCCTCACCGGCTATGCGATCGAGCAGTTCTACAACCTGGGTGCTCCGGGCTCTGCATCGCGTGGCGGCCCGGAAGACCTGGCCAAACAGAAGCAGGAATTCAGCAAAACACTCCTCAAGTCCGGGTTGTCGGACCCGCAAGTGGCGGACGTGATTGCCGCATGGACGGCCGCGGGCATTCCGTTGATCGACGAAACGTTGCCTGACCAGTATCAGGAGAAGATGACATTCGAAACCCACGACCAGCAGTTCAGCGGATTGAGTGGTGCCGCCATGCTGACGTACCACGATGGGGATTCGAAGATGGCGCTCAAGTGTTATGCACCGCTCTCTGAAGATCGGTTGAGCCACGTCAACCGGATGACCGACATCGATGTCCTCGTACCGAAGTTTGAAGTGCGCAGCTTGCTGGCCAGCTTCATCGCGCACAACGTCTTGTATTGGGACATCGTTCCGCCCGTTTCCCTGGCATTCTTTGGCGGGCGGGTGTGCACCTTGGCCCCCTTCATCGAAGGAGCCAGCCTTCACAAGACGTTGATGAACAACTTGCCACTGTCCAACGCCTTTCTGCGCTCTTTCAGGGAAGGGGCCATCCATGTGGACGAGTGGAAAGACCACGTGGGAGAACAGTTCAGGGAGGACTACACACGGCTGGCATTGTTCGCCATGCTCATCGGCGATCACGACCGCCATCTCAATCAATTCATCGTCAAGGGAAAGCAACCCAACTTCATCAAGGGCATCGACTGGGACCTGGCGTTCGGGAGCAAGTTCAAGACGGATGAGAACCCGATGCTGCTGGCCGAGCACCTGCCTGCTGCGTTTTGGCCGACTTCGATTCCCAAGGCCATCGCTGAAGAGTTCGGCCGTGTGAGCCAGGACAAACTGGTCAAGGCCGCGGAGAAGTTCGGCCTGTCGAGCGACGAAGTCGGCGCCTTGGCTTCACGCTTCGAGGCGATCACCCGAAAGTTGGCGACGATCAAGAAGACCTGATGGGTGGCGCGGCAGCTTCAACGGGGCGGCGTCACGGTTTGCCCCAGAGCTGCTCCAGCCGCGCATCCCGCCCGCAGCTCGTGCGGTAGTACTTGTAGCGAATCGGGTTCTTCAGGTAGTAGTCCTGGTGGTAGTCCTCAGCCGCGTAAAACGTGCTGGCGGGCACCACCTGCGTGACGATCGGCTCCTTGAACGGCTTGCTTTTTTCCAGCGCTGTCAGCGAGCGTTTCACCACCTCTGCCTGTGCCGCGTCGTGCGTGAAGATGGCGGTGCGGTAAGGGTTGCCGGCGTCGCAGAACTGGCGGTCCTTGGTGGTGGGGTCGATGGTGCGCCAGAACTTTTCAACCAGCGTGGCGTAGCTCACCTTGGCTGGGTCGAACACGATCTCCACCGCCTCGGCGTGACCGGTGCCGTTGCGGGACACCTGCTGGTAGGTGGGGTTGGCTGTCGTGCCGCCGATGTAGCCCGAGGTGGTCGAGAGCACGCCCGGGACCTTGTCGAAGTCGGCCTCCACACACCAGAAACAGCCACCGGCAAACGTGGCTTTGGCGGTGATGGGCGCGGTTTGCGCGTGGGCAGCGCCAGCGCAGAGCAGCACCGACGCCAGAAGGCTGAACAAACCACGGGCGCCCACTGGAACCTTGCGGTGCGAGCTTGCTTGGGAAAGGCCCGGCGCGGCGCTCATGCCGCCGCCTTGAAGGTGAGCGCCACGCCGTTGTTGCAGTAGCGCTTGCCGCTGGGCTTGGGGCCGTCGTTGAACACATGACCCTGGTGGCCATCGCAGCGCACGCAGTGGTATTCGGTGCGGGGAAAGAGCGCTTTGTAGTCGGTCTTGGTGCCCAGCGCGCCGGCCAGCGGGGTGTGAAAACTCGGCCAGCCGGTGCCGCTTTCGTACTTGGTGTCGGACGAGAACAGCGGCAGATCGCAGCCCGCGCAGTGGTAGGTACCCTTGCGTTTTTCGGCGTTGAACGGGCTGCTGCCCGGGCGCTCCGTGCCTTCTTCGCGCAACACGTCGAACTGGGCCGGCGTCAGTCGCTTCTTCCACTCGGCCTCGCTGAGCTTCCAGGGGTCGGTGGCGGCCACGGCTTGTGCCACAGGGGCGGCGGCCTGGGAGCCCAGGCCAAACAATGCGAGCAGTTTCATGGTCTGGCGGCGGGTGAGGGTGGACGAAGTGTTCATGAGCGTGAGTCGACCACAGCCGGCATTCCTTACACGGCCCCACGGGTACTCGGTGTAAAGACCCGGTTACGTTTGTGCCATGCGCAGGCGCCGTGCCGTGTCTTCGTCGCGCGCGTCGTCGATCTCGCGCATCACACTGCCCAGGTCCACCGTGCCCGGCGCGCGCTCGTAGCGGCCCGTCAGCGGTGTGTCGTTGCTCAGCAGGCCGCTCTGGTACAGGCTCCAGATCTCTGCGCCGAACTGCGTCTTGAGCAGCTCGGGCGCGAACTGGCCGAAGAAGTCGCGCAGGTTGGCCACGTCGCGCAGCAGCATGCGCTGGGCGTGGTTGTTGCCGGCGG
>LNFM01012815.1_pt1 | contig 10881 bp, 13 predicted proteins | sample 596031 | NCBI WGS metagenome assembly LNFM01 (sample SAMN04254537, study PRJNA301005) | activated carbon metagenome | isolation source: dual media filters at the Ann Arbor, Michigan drinking water treatment plant | place: USA: Ann Arbor | reverse complement strand
GAAGAAACGCCCATCCTCTCCCCGCTGGCCTGGCAGATCGAGCACCGCGCCGAGGTCGAAATCACCGTCGCCGGCGCCACTCCCGCCGCCCGCAACACCCTACTCGACGCGCTGCTGGTCGATGTCGCCGCGGCCATCACCGCCAACCGCACCCTCGGCGGCGCCGTAGAATGGGCGCAGCCCGGCAGCGCGTCCTTCGAGGATGTCGAGTTCGAGGGCGCGGCCGGAGCCCGTGCTGCCGCCATCCCCATCACCCTGTGGTTCACCGTCGCCGGCTCGCCGCTGGCCTGATCCACCTCCAGGAGAACGCCCATGCCCCGTGCCATCGGCGCGAATTGCCGCCTGCTCATGCTGCCCGAATCCACCTACGGCACCGCGCCTGGCAGCAACTGGCGGCGCATGCCCTTCCTGTCCTGCGATCTGGGTGCGGAGCAGCCGCTGCTGGATGCCGACGTCATCGGCGTCGGCAGCAACCGCGATCCGGCAGCGCCTTTCCTCGACACGGTGACGGTCGCCGGCCAGGCGGTGGTGCCGGTGGACCTCATCAACATCGGGCACTGGCTCCGCCTGCTGCTCGGCGCACCCACCACCACCGGCACGACCAACTTCATCCACACCTTCGCCTCGGGCGCCGCCTCGCTGCCCAGCAACGCCATGGAGATCGGTTATCCGGACGTGCCGTCCTTCGACGTCTGCACCGGCGTGCGGGCCGACACGCTGGAACTGGACTTCACGCCGACCGGCGCAGCGACAGCGACCTTCGGGCTGCTGGGCCAGGGCTCGGCGCGGACCGGCGCGACATCCGGCGGCACGCCGACGAGCGCCGCCTATACCGCGTTCAACAAGGCGCAGGGCAGCATCACCCGCAGCGGTTCGGCGCTGGCGCAGGTCACTAGCGCGCGGCTTACCTATGCGAACGGCATGGAGGCGGTTCGCACCATCCGCGCCGATCGTCGCGTCGAGGGCGTCGATCCCGGCATTGCCCGCTGCACCGGCCAGATCACCGTGCGCTTCTAAAACACGACGTTGCTTGCCCAGGCCCAGGCTGGCACCTCAGCGGAATTCGCCATGGCCTTCACCATCGATGCCAACCGCAGCCTGACCATCACGCTGCACGAGGTCTATCTGGCGCTGGCCAAGACGCCGATCGAGGGGCCGGCCGGCGTGGAGGCTAGCTTCGACTTCCGCGCCGCCTTCAACGCGACGGCGACGCGCATGATAACGGCGGTGCTGCGGAACCAGCAGGCGGGCACGGAGTATGCGTGATCTGCGCTTTGGGAGTTCGAAGAACGGCCTTTGGATGCGACGTTGGCGGACCTGAGAGGGGTCAGGGGGCCAATGGATGGCGGTACAAGCGATCGCCAACAAGATCGCCACTTCCCCAATCGTGGAACGCGTCCAGGCTCTTTGCGAGGGGGTGGCTGGCGATAGCTTCTGGACAATTCAGATCGCCATACAATTCGGAAGGCGCCCGGCTCTTGAACAGGTGGTTCAGGCTGTTCGCCAAGACATCGGCTGCCAACACCAGTCCATCGCCTTCGCGGATCGGGTTGAACACCAGCTCATGCACCACCGTCTGGATCGCCAGCTCAGGAGGGTAGTTGACCTGAATGCTGACCTGGCCGCGCACGACGCTGCGAGTGGCAGTATCAAAGCCACTCGACTGGCTTACCGTCGGCGCCATGCTGAGAAGATCGATCGCAGCTTTTTCAAAATCCTTGAGGATAGGTGCATCGATCTGGTCCGACCGAACCTCGATGCAAACATCGGTCTTGCCGCGCTCTTCCATGAACGCGACCAAGTGCGCGTAAATCCCAGCAAATAATGCCTCGTGCATTGATGCGGGATTGGAGCGTTTGCTTCCTCTCTTCACGGCCGAGGAAGCGCTGGCTTGCCGAGCCGCGTCGAGGAGCTGCTGCTCCTCCTTGTATCTCCGATGAAACCCCGCGACGTGGATCGCGTACCAGAAGCAAGGCAGTCCACTATTCTGAATGGCAGCGTAGACGTCTTCTCTCAAAGCTTGCTTCTGCTCGTCGAGTAGGTCTGCGATATGCAGTTTGCCGCTCGGAGGGGTGTACTTCGCAACAAGGTCTTGAAAGGGGCCTAATTTCTGCCCGGCACAGCTCTCCGGCATAAGGATGCCGGCAAAGACGCCAACCTCGCCCGGAAACTGCTCATCCTGGTCGGCGTAACCCTTGGCGCCGGATTCGTCGCAGGCGAAAATGATCCGAGTAGGTTCGGTCATAACAGCGCAGACCTCTCTGTCTTGCAGTTTCGGTAAGGCGGGTGACCAAAGTAGCGCTGCGGGATCAGCAGGCTGGGACGGAGTGCGCGTAAGCGACTACCTGATATCGTGCGCCGCAGGTCTTGCGTACATCGACGTCCGTCTCAGGAAGGCGCTTCAGCGACTGGTCGAACCTTGAGCTCGGAATAGACTTCGGCTTCTGCTCCGCAAGCACATGTCACGACCTTGCCGCTGCTCAGCTCGTGCGCCTCTACGCTGCATACAGCATCGCACTTGAAGCAGTTGAACGTCGCGCGGTCAGGGATGAAGCGGTGCTGGTCATCGCCGCCTGCGTCTTGATAGATATAGCGCCGACCACACGCGCCACAGACAACGGGCTTTTCCGGCGAGAGAAAATTCGCCTTTCGCTTAATCAAAAAGCCGCATGTACAGTCGAACGTTATGAATTCGCCGAAATTCACGTTGAAAAGTGGCGCGCTTAGGATGCGCTCGAGTTCAGCCGAGATCTCAGCCGCCTTTGCGCGTGCATCAGCTTCTAGAGTCGCCTTGCCTAGCTCGTGTTGGCGCAAAGTCGGTTCATGGAGAAAGTTGCCCAAAGCGTTATGGGCTTTGTTGCCCCAGCGCACGGTAAAGCGCCGGTCCTCTCCCAAAAACTCCATGACCTTTGCCGGCTCACCCGGCACGTCCTCCCGCCCGACGAAAATCTTCGCAGTCCTATCCGCATGCGGATCGACTGCAAGGAGCTCGTCCAGGACCTTCTTCGGTGTCCACTGCGCCATGACAGAGTTTGGCGTTTCCGAAAGATACGCCTGGAGGACCTGGTAGGTGAGAGCCTCGATCGCCATGCGCAGGGAGAGGCATGCCTGCCGGGCTGAAGCTTCACCCGGCGTACTGAGACGCGTCTGCGCCTCGGCGAGATGGGCTCGCGCTCGGGATCGGAAGTCAATGTTCATTTGGCAGCCCCTCATTGCGCGCTGACCGGTGACGCGATTCCGTTGGATTCCCGAGAGGCGGGTGAAGGCGCGTGTAGGTGAAGCAGAACTCACTCGAGACTTGGACCATGGCCACGGCACCGTCCGGCCCCTTGGAGGAGCCGCCTGACACCGCTTTGCAGATTCCGCCGATGATGCGGTTGACCCTCGCCTTGTCGGGGTTGTTCCGCTCGAACCCATCCGCGCTCCCGATGGCCGCGCGATAAAGGGCGGCCAGCCGTTCGTCCGCGCGGATGGACCGGAACACAGCTAGCGTGACATCTGGATCGAACCGGCCGGGCGGGGACAGGCGCCGCGCGAGTTCGGCGGCCGCCCGCTTGAGATCCGCCTCGGCCTTGATCTGCTCCACCGCCTTCGCGTCGTTGATGGCCGCGGCCGCATGCTCGGACAGAACGGTAGCCGCGTAGTCGGCCACGTCCTGCCCAGCTCCGGACGCCATGCGCTCTAACGCCCGCGTGACCATAGGCTTGAGCCGAATGCCCAGCGGGATAAGTGCCTGCGCAGTCACGGGCGCGGCGGAACGAACGGAGCGCCGAGGGGCGCATCGAGCACGGTGAAGCGGAAATGCGGACCCACCGAGGCATCGCGCATCACCCTCTTGCCGTCCACGACCCGGACAACGCCATTGGTGGCTGCTCGGCAGGCGCGGCCAATCTGCTGGTCGAGAAGGCGCTTTCGGCGGCTGCCGTGGACGTGGGGGTCGGCCGCGCCGATCGCGAGCAAATACTGCGCGAGCAGGTGCGGCGCGGACAGGATCTCGGAGAGCACGATGTCGGTGACGTCCTCGCGCCAGCCCGTGGCGACGATGGCTGCGGCGCGGGCACGTGCGAAAGCCAGGATGAAGTCCCAGGCATCGCGCTCAGCTGGGGTCAGGGTGGAGCGAATGGGGGGTCTTCTGGGCATGGCGGGAGCCTCGCTGTGGAACGGCCACACATTAGTGGTGAGTCTGCTTTAGAGTCAATGATGGACTAATGGGGCTGACCGAGATCCTTGATCGCGTGCCAGACGGCCGCTGCCCCGCTTCGCCCCATGAAGTTTATGAACAAGGAGAACTCATGCTCACCCTAGACCTCCCGGTCGAGCCGTACTGGCTCGACCTCCCGCGCGGCGTCCGCGTGGAAATCCGCCCCGTCACCACCGCTGTCATGGCCGCCGCTCAGGCCGGCTCCGCCCGTCGCCTTGGCGCGCTGCGGGCCGCGGAGGCCGACCTCGACCCCGACATGGCGCGCGGCCTGGCCTTCGCCTTCCTCGTCAAGGCGCTGGCCCGCCACGCCGTCACCGCCTGGGAGGGCGTCGGCGACGCTGCCGGCAAGCCGCTGCCGCTCTCGCCCGAGGCCGTCGAGCGCCTGATGGACATGGATGAGATGGCCGCGGCCTTCTGGGACCGCGCCACCGGCCCCGTCGCGGCCGTGGCCCTGGAGGGAAACGGCTAAGGGCCCGGGCCGAATGGCACTTCGGCCAGGGCCCTGACTACTGCCGCGGCTGCGCGGCGCTCGATCGCGACTGCGGCGTGGCCTGTCCCTATGCCGCGCACGCGCCGGCCAGTGTCGAGGGTGCCGCCGTCTGGGCCGCCGGCACCACCTGTGCCGCGGCGACGATGACCGGGCTCGACCTCGACATGCCGGCCGCACTCGCCACTGCCCGCGAGATGGGCGCCACCGGCTGGGCCGTGGCCGAACTGCTGCTCGCCATGCGCATGGGCCTCGCCGCCGGCAGCGCCGCGCGGCGCACCGATCCCCCCGGACCCTGACCACCCCATCGCAGGAGGCGTGACCCATGGCTGACGCCACCCGCCGCGTCTCCGTCCGGCTGTCACTGGACGACGCCGCCCGGGTCAAGCAGGAGCTGCGCGAGGTCGGCGAGACCGGCCAGCGGAGCCTGGAACGCATCCAGGGCGGTGCCGATCGCGCCTCCCGCGCGCTGGACCTCCTCGACGTCGCCGTCCGCGGCGTGCAGATCGCCGGCCTCGCCGCCGGCCTGCGCGCCGTGGTGGTCGCCGGCGACGTGCTCACCCAATCCATGGGCCGGCTGAACACCGCGCTGGGCTCCGTCGAACGCGCCGGCGAGATCTACGACCGGCTGTACCGCGACAGCCTGCAGACCGGCGTCGCCGTCCGCGAGAGCGTCGACGCCTTCGCGCGCTTCTCGATCGCCGCGCGTGAGATCGGCGCCACTTCCGACCAGGTCGCCACCCTCGTCGGCGGCCTGCAGCGCATCGCCATTGCGTCCGGCGCCAGCCAGCAGGAGATCGCCTCCAGCACACAGCAGCTCGCCCAGGCACTGGCCTCGGGCACGCTGCAGGGCGACGAGCTGCGTTCCATCCTGGAAGGCCTGCCGACGCTCGCACAGGCGCTGGCCCGCGAGCTCGGCGTTTCCATCGGTGAGCTCCGCAAGCTTGGCTCCGAGGGCAAGCTCACCGCCGACACCGTCTTCCCCGCGCTGCTGCGCGCCGTCGAGCGGCTGAACGGCGAGTTCGAGCGCGCGCCGCTCTCGGTCGGCCGCGCCTTCGGGCAGCTGACGGCCGCCGCCGACCAGTTCCTCGCCCGACTGGACCAGGCCATCGGCCTGTCCAACGCCCTGGCCCGCGCGCTCTCTGGTGCCGCCCGCGTGCTGGACGGCGTGCGCCGCGGCTCCGGCCTGCTGCTGCCCTCCGAGCAGGAGGCGGACCGCCGCGCCCAGGCCGAGGCGCTGCGCGCCCAGATCGCCCGCCTCGAGGCGGAGAACGACGGCCGCGACAGCCTGCGCTCGCAGCCCCGGCGCGGTTCGATCCAGGGCGGGCTGGTGGGTGCCGCCCAGCAACAGGCCGGCGTCGATCGCGCCGCCCGGCTGGAGGAACTGCGCCGGCAGTACCAGGAACTCACGGAGGAGATCACCCGCGGCGAACAGGCCGCCGGCGAGCGCCAGCGCGCCGAGCAGGAGGGCGCCGCCGCCCAGGCCGCTGACTTCCGTCGCCGCCGCGCCGCCGCCGACGCCGAGGAACTCCGCAAGCAGTTGGACGACCGGTTCCGGATCAACAGCGCCTATGAGGAGCGCGTGCGCCGCCTGCGTGAGGCCGAGGCCGCGGGCGGGCTGACCGCCGCCGACCGCACCCGCCTCGAATCCCTGGCGCTGCGCGAGCGCGACCAGGCGCTGCAGCGCATCGAGGGCACCACCCGGCGCGTGGCCAGCATCCCGCGCCCCGACCGCGAGGCCGAGCGCGAGATCAACGACCTGATCCGCGAGCGCGAACGGCTCATCCAGAACAACGAGACCGCCTACGAGAAGTACCAGCGCCGGCTGGAGACGCTGGGCCGTCTGGTGGAGCGGGCGGAACGCGCCGGCCGCCCGGTGCCGGACGAGACCATCTCGCGCGAGGCCAATGCGGCGCTGGAGGAGCTGGAGCGCGGCCAGCAGCGCGTCCAGGCCGCCACCGAGCGCACCAGCAGCACCGCCCGTGATCTCGGCCTGACCTTCAGCAGCGCCTTTGAGGACGCGATCATCAAAGGGGAAAAGCTGTCCAAGGTGATGCAGGGGCTGCTGCAGGACATCGCCCGCGTCATTGCCCGGCGCACCATCACCGAGCCTTTGGGCAATGCGCTGAGCACGGCCCTGTCGGGCTTTTCCTTCGGGAACCTGTTCTCGGGGCTGTTTCGGGCGGAGGGCGGGCCGGTCTCGGCGGGGCAGCCCTACATCGTGGGCGAGCGCGGGCCGGAGTGGTTCGTGCCCAGCCGGAGCGGCACCGTGCTGCCCAACGGCACGGCACCCGCCAGCGGCCCGGTGATCCACCAGACCATCAGCATCGACGCGCGCGGCGCCGATGCCGGGGTGGAGGCGCGGCTGCGACTGCTGGCGGGGCAGATCGCGCGCCAGGCCTCGGTGATGACGCTGGATGCGGTGCGCCGTGGTGGCGCGGCCTATGAGACGGTGCGGGGATAGCGGCGATGGTGGAATACGCTTGGCCGGAGCTGCTGCGTCCGTCGCGCCTGGTCTTTTATCTGCAGCACAACACGCTGCGCTTTGTCTCGCCGGTGACCCGCGCCACCCAGGTGATGCGGCGCGAGGGGGCGCGCTGGGTGGCGGAGGCGAGCTTCGAGCCGCTGAACCCAGTCAGGGCCGGGCTGCTGGAGGGGCTGCTGGCCGCACTCGCCGGCTCGGTGAACACCGTCCGGGTGTGGGATTGGCGGCGGGAGTTCCGCACGGGGGATCCGCGCAGCCAGGGCGATGTGCCGACCGGCCCCTACAGCTTCTCGGACGCCACGATCTTCACAGATGGCACGGGGCTGGTGGTGGGGTCGGGCAATCCGGCGCTGGCCGCGGGCGCGCCGAGGGGCGCGCTCAGCATCACCACCGCGGGCTGGTGGCCCGGCACGGTGGCCGTCGGCGCCGGCGACCACATCGGCCTGGGCGGGCGGCTGTACATGGCGACCGAGACGGTGGTGGCGTCGGGCGCGGGCACGGCCACGATCCCCATCGCACCGCCGCTGCGCGAGGCGATGCTGGTGAGCGCGCCGCTGGTGCTGACCAAGCCCAGCGTGCCGATGCGGCTGGTCTCGGATGACGAGGCGGCCAATCCGACCCGGCCGGGGCGGTTCACGGCGATCACCATCCGCATGGAGGAGGCGTTATGACCGGAACCCCACGCCTCTCGGCCCACGCGGCCGCCTCCGCCACCGCGCCGGTCGCCGCGCCGGTGGTGATGGTGGAGCTCGACTTCGCCTCCGGCGCCTTTCGCGCTTGGACCGGGCTTGGGCTGCTGCACTGGGCGGGGAAGGTGTTCGAGGGGGTGGGTTCGATCGGCGCCGTGGGCGAGATCGAGGAGACGGTGGAACTGCGCGCCGTGCGGCTGTCGCTGGCGCTGTCCCCCGTGCCGCAGGAGGTGGTGGACATCGCCCTGGCGGAGCGGAGCTTTCGGCTGCGCCCGGCCCGGCTATGGGGCGCGTTGCTTGACGCCGAGGGCGCCTTTATCGCCGACCCGTTTCCGCTGTGGGCAGGGCTGATGGACACGATGCAGGTGACGGACGGCGCGGAGCCGCGCGTGACGCTGACCTGTGAAAGCCGCCTCGTGGACCTCGAGCGGGCCGAGGTGCGGCGCTACACCGATGCAGACCAGCAGGCCGAGTATCCCGGCGACCGGTTCTTTGAGTACGTGCCGGCGCTGCAGGAGGCCGAGATCCGGCTGCCGGCGCGGTAGGCCCGGGCCCCCATGCGCCATCCCGACTGGCCGACGCGGCTGGCAGCCCTGCTGTCGGCGGCGGAGACGCGCGCCTTCCATCCCCGCCAGTGGAATTGTGCCCTGTTCGCGCTGGCCGCAGCCGAGGCGGTGACCGGCACCCGGCCTCACGTCCGCGTGCTGCCGGACCTCGCCACCTCCGCCGACAGCGCGGGCTTTCCCCGCATCCCGCACGCCTTTGCCCGTATGGGCGATGTGGTGCTCGCAGGCGATCCGCCGCGCCTCGGCGTCGTCGTGGATGGCGGTCGCGCCGTTTTCGTCGGGCCGCGCGGCCTCATCCGCCTGCCGATCACCACCTGCACCGCCGCCTGGAGGATTGGCTGAATGCCCGCTGCCATCCCCCTCATCGCCGTCGTCGCCGGCGGCGTGGCCTCCGCGGCCCTTGGCGGCGGCCTCCTCGGCGCGCTGATCGGCGCCGGCGCGGCCTTTGTCGTCTCCTCCATCGGCGCCTCGGTCTTTCCGGCCAAGCGCCCCTCCGCCCCAACTCGGCCCGGCGACGATGCCACCGCCCCCGGCGCCGGCCGCACGCAATCCTTTCGCCAGCCCATCACCGAGCACCAGATCGTCTTTGGCCGCTGCAAGGTCGGCGGGCCCATCGTCTTCATCCACTCCGCCCCCGACGATGAGGGCCGCGCCGATGGCTGGTTCTATTCGGTGGTGGTGCTCGCCGCGCATCGCGTCCGCAGCATCGGCGATGTGTGGCTCGGCGACACCCTGGCGACCGACGCGAAGTTCGCCGGGCTGGTGCGGACTGATCGGCACATCGGGGATCCCGCTCAGCCGGCCGATGCGAACCTCATCGCCGAGACCGGCGGCAAATGGACCGGCGACCATCGCGGTCGCGGCCGGGCCTATGTCGCGCTGCGCCTGAAAATCACCGCCGAGGCCTTTCCCGCCGGCCCGCCCAACATCGCCGCCCTGGTCGAGGGCGCCGACACCATCCTCGACCCACGCACCGGCGCCGTGGGCTGGTCCGACAATCCCGCGCTGTGCCTGGCCTGGTACCTGACCGCGCCCTTCGGCTGGAAAGCCTCCTGGGACGACATCGACATCCCCGCACTCATCGCCGCCGCCAACATCTGCGACGAGCTGATCGGCACGCGCGCCGGCCTGCATGAGCGCCGCTATACCGTGAATGGGCGCGTCTCGCTCGGCGAGGGCAAGATCGCCATCACCCGCAAGCTCGTCGCCGCCATGGCCGGGGCGATGGTCGTCTCGGGCGGGCGGTTCTTCATCCATGCGGGTGGGCCCGCGCTGCCCTCGGCCACGCTCACCTCCGACGACCTGCGCGGCGACGTCACCATCCAGGGCTCCCGGCCACGGCGCGATCTCTTCAACGGGGTGCGGGCGGTCTACGTCGACCCGGCGAAAAACTGGCAGCCGACCGACGCCCCGCCGCTGCTCGCCGCCAACTACGTCACCGAGGATGGCGGCGAGCAGATTTTTCGCGATCTGGAATTCCCGCTCACCACCTCGGTCGCCACCGTCCAGCGGCTGATGAAAGCCGAGCTGGAGCGGGTGCGGCGCCAGCGCGAGGTGGCCTTCCCGGCGAATCTCTCGGCCCTGCGGCTGCGGCCCTGGGATGGGGTCACCGTCGCGCTCGAGCGGGTCGGGGCCTTCCCGGCGCGGGTGACCGGCTGGCGGCTCTCGCCCGATGGTGGGGTGGACCTCTCCCTCACGGAGGAGGACCCCGCCGTCTGGAACTGGAACCCGTCGGTGGACGAGCGCGCCGCGGGCGACAGCCCCTCGGTGGTGCTGCCCAACCCCGGCATCATCGCAGCACCTGCCGCCATCGCCGTGGCAACGCCGGTCACCGCCGCCTTTGGGGCGATGGGGGTGTCCTGGTCGGCTGTCGGCTCCGCCTTTCTCGCCGGCTACGAGCTGGAGTTCCTGCCGGCCTCGGTGGCCGTCTGGCAGGGCTACGGGGGCGCCCTGGGCGCCACGGCGGCCTCGGTCCCCACCACGGAGCCCACCGCCTTCCGGGCGCGCGCCGTGGCGCGCAGTGGCGCCGTGTCGGGCTGGCGCGAGGCCGCGGTCCCGGGCGCCGTGACCGCGCCGGCCGCACTCGGCATCACCGGCGGCGTGCGCCTCTCGGGCGGCGTCCCGATCGGCGCCGTGCGGCTGCAGGTGTTCGAGGCGGACAGCGCCAGCCTCGCCGCCGCCACCAAGCTGGCCACGGAGCCCACGGCACTCCCCTGGGACCGCACCGGCCTCACCGCCGGCCAGACCCGCTGGTACTGGCTGCGCAGCGTCTCGGCCGAGGGCAATGTTTCCATCGTTGCCGGCCCGGTCACCGCCACCGCACTGTAGGAGCCTCGGGAAACATGCCGGCACGCATCGACGACCTGCTGGTCCTCAACGCCAATCTCAACAAGAGCGACTTCGCGAAGTACCTGCGCGACCGCGAGGCGGTGCTGCCGAACGACTTCGGCGGG
>LNFM01012814.1_pt1 | contig 10882 bp, 13 predicted proteins | sample 596031 | NCBI WGS metagenome assembly LNFM01 (sample SAMN04254537, study PRJNA301005) | activated carbon metagenome | isolation source: dual media filters at the Ann Arbor, Michigan drinking water treatment plant | place: USA: Ann Arbor | reverse complement strand
AACTTTTGTGTGAGATATATTGTCAGCGTCGATCAGCAAGGCCACAAGCCTCTTGGGAGAACCGTTACTCGCTTGATCAGCCATGCCACCTACTCCGCCGCCTTCGCCACCCCAACCAAAGCAGGCCGCAGCAGCCGGTCCTTGATCATATAGCCCGCCTGCATCTCGGCAACGATGGTTCCCGGCTCGGCATCTGCGCTGGGGATTTCGACCATCGCCTGATGCTGGTTCGGGTCGAGCGGCATGCCCATCGCGGCGATGCGGGTGATGCCGTTTTTGGCGAACACGCTCTCCAGTTCGCGCCCCGTGGCTTCGAGACCGACGACGAGGCCCTTCATCGCCTCGCTTTCGCGCATTTCAGCAGGGATTGCTTCCAACGCGCGGGTCAGATTGTCCGATACCGACAAAACGTCGCGCGCAAATCCGGTCGCGGCATAGGCCTTGGCATCCTGCGCTTCTTTTTCCATGCGGCGGCGCACATTCTGTGTTTCGGCCTGCGCGTAGAGCACATCCTGCTTAGCAGTCGCCAGCGCCTCTTCCAGCTCGGCAATCTTAGCGTCCACAGCATTACCTGTTTCAGGCGCATCGTCCTTCAGATGCTCCGGTACGCCGTGGAGTTCATGTTCAACCGCAATGTCCGCGGCCTCGTGTTTCTTGTCAGTCATAGCCCTGTTCAACCCATATCTTCAGCGGCAAGTTCCGCCGCGTCTTGCCTTGCGCATATAGAAAGCAATTTTATTTCATCAAGCCGCACGTCATTTAATTAGGCGACCCAGCGCCTGCGCAGTGAAATCGACCATCGGTACGATGCGCGCGTAATTCAATCGCGTCGGACCGATGACCCCGACGACGCCGACGACCTTGCCGCCCGCTTCGCGATAGGGTGCGGCGATGACCGACGATCCCGAGAGCGAGAACAGATTATTCTCCGACCCGATAAATATCCGCGTCGATTGCGCGTCGCGCGCGCTGTCGACAAGCCGCGCAATCTCTTCCTTGCTCTCCAACTCGTCAAGCAACTGCCGCACGCGGTCAAGATCGGCTGCTGCAGCCTCGTCAATCAAATTTGACTGCCCGCGCACGATCAGCACCGGCCGGTCATTGGCATCGAGCGACCAGATCGCGAGGCCATCACGCACGAGCTTTTCGCTGGCATTATCAAGCTCTGCCTTTTCGGCACGAATTTCGCCGTCGAGACGCAGCAGCGCTTCGGAAAGAGTCATTCCCGACAGCCGCGCAGAGATATAGTTCGAAGCCTCAACCAACGCGCTGTCGCTGACCGACGGGTCGATCGACACCACACGGTTTTCGACGCTGTTGTCGGTTCCGACCATGATTGCCAGAACTTGAGTCGCAGACAGCCGCGCGAAGCTGAACGCTTTCATCACGGCATCGCGTTTGGGCACAAGCACAATGCCCGCACAGGCCGACAGCCCAGAGAGGACCGACGTCGCGGCAGCCAAGGCTTCCTCGATTGGCCCCTCGCCTTGAATCTGCGATTCAATCGCGCGGCGCTCCTCGGCCGATGGTTCCGCCGACTGCATCATGCCGTCAACGAACAATCTCAGTCCGCTCTCCGTCGGCATCCGCCCCGCGCTGGTATGCGGCGCGGCGAGCAGGCCCGCTTCTTCGAGATCCTGCATCACATTGCGGATCGAGGCGGGTGACAGGTTCAGTCCCGGAAATTTTGATATAGTCCGCGATCCGACAGGCGCACCGTTGTCGAGATAGCTTTCGACCACCATCCGGAAAATATTGCGGGTGCGGTCGTTGAGTTCGTTGATAGGGGTGTGGCTCACATTGATAGATGTAGCGCAGCATGCTTGCAAAGCAAGCGGGGGCAGCTATGGCGGCCAATAACCCGTTATCAGGAGAATCTCATGCGTCCATCCGGCCGTGCGCCCGACGAAATGCGTTCCATTTCGATTGAAACCCATTTCACCAAACATGCCGAAGGCAGCTGCCTTATCGGTTTTGGCGACACCCGCGTTCTGGTGACCGCCAGCGTTGAAGACCGCTTGCCGCCTTGGCTTCGCGGCAAAGGCGAAGGTTGGGTGACGGCGGAATATTCAATGCTGCCGCGTGCCACACATACGCGTGGCCAGCGTGAAGCGGCAAAGGGCAAGCAGTCGGGGCGTACACAGGAAATTCAGCGGCTTATCGGTCGCTCTTTACGCGCCGTTGTCGATATGAAGAAGCTCGGCGAACATCAGATTACGCTCGATTGTGATGTGTTGCAGGCCGATGGCGGCACGCGGACTGCAGCAATTTCAGGCGCATGGGTCGCACTGCGGCTGGCCGTTGATGGTTTGATGGCATCAGGCGCGGTTAAGGAAGACCCGATCAGCGGTCGTGTTGCAGCGGTTTCGTGCGGTATTTACAACGGCACCCCGGTGCTCGATCTCGATTATATCGAAGATTCGAGCGCCGATGCCGATGCCAATTTCGTACTGCTCGAAGGTGGAAAAATCGCCGAGGTTCAAGCGACTGCTGAGGGTGCCACTTACGACGAAGAGGCCTTACTTCGCCTGCTGCGTCTGGCGCGGATGGGTACCGACCGAATTTTTGCGGTTCAGGCAGATGCGGTGAAGTAAGCGAGACATGAGCCATCGCAAACTCTTGCCCGGAAAGCTCGTTATCGCCAGCCATAATGCGGGCAAGGTGAAGGAAATCCGGGCATTACTGGCACCATTTGGCATCGAACCGGTGTCTGCGGGCGAACTGGGCTTGCCCGAACCCGACGAAACGGGAAATACTTTCGCCCAAAACGCGCTGCTCAAGGCGCATGCGTCAGCGCAGGGATCCGGCTTACCTGCACTGGCCGACGATAGCGGGCTCTGCGTGGCGGCCCTTGATAACGCACCCGGCGTCTACACCGCAGACTGGGCCGAAAAGCAGCCATTCGAAGGCGGATCTGGCCGCGACTGGTATATGGCGATGGGCAAGGTCGAGGGCAAGCTTGCCGAACTTGGCCCGGACACTGACCGTAGCGCCTATTTCATTTGCACGCTCGCACTTGCATGGCCCGACGGGCATGATGAGGTTTTCGAGGGCCGGGTACAAGGCAGCCTGACCTGGCCGCCTCGCGGCAAATTAGGGTTCGGCTATGATCCGGTGTTCGTGCCCGCTGGCCGAAACCAGACCTTTGCCGAACTCGACCCGTCCGAGAAGCACGCGATGAGCCATCGGGCTGACGCCTTCAAAAAGCTGGTAGAAGCGGTGTTTTGAGCGCGCCGCTTGCCCTTTATATCCACTGGCCTTTTTGCGTTTCCAAATGCCCCTATTGCGATTTTAACAGTCATGTTCGCGAGAGCGTCGATCAGGACATTTGGCTGGCGGCACTGCTGGCCGACATGGCGCATGAAGCGGCGCTGACACGGGGCCGACCGCTGACATCGATATTTTTCGGCGGTGGCACACCGTCGCTTATGCCGCCGTCGACGGTAGCCGCATTAATAGCGGCTGCTGAGCAGCATTGGGGCTTTACCGACGCTATCGAAATCACATTGGAGGCTAACCCGTCCTCCGTTGAGGCGGCGCGCTTCGCTGATCTGGCCGCGGCAGGCGTTAACCGCGTGTCGCTTGGCCTGCAATCGCTCGACAATGGCGCGCTCGTCTTTCTCGGCCGCGCACATTCAGTCGCGGAGAGCCTCGACGCGCTTGCCATCGCGCAGCGTCATTTCAGCAGGGTGAATATCGACCTAATTTACGCCCGACCCGACCAGACCGCAGACCAATGGCACGCGGAACTGGAGCGCGCGATTGGTTTTGGCACCGACCATATGTCGCTATATCAACTGACGATCGAGCCCGGCACACGTTTCGAGACGATGGTGCGAACAGGCGATTTCGTACCTGCCGACAATGACGACGCGGCTAGCCTGTACGAACTCACTCGAGACCTAACCAACGCGGTGGGCATCCCCGCTTATGAGATTAGCAATCACGCCAGACCGGGATCGGAAAGCCGCCATAACCTAAGCTATTGGCGCTATGATGATTATGTCGGGATCGGACCCGGCGCGCACGGACGACGGCTTAACTACGCAACGCAACGTCATAAAAAACCAGAAAATTTTTTGGCGGCGGTCGAGCGTAACGCACATGGCATTTCGAACGAAGAGCCGCTCGATTCAATAACCCGTGCCATTGAGTCATTATTGATGGGCCTTAGGCTGGCCGAGGGCGTGAGCCTGCAACGACTGTCCGCAAGGACCGAGATCGCACCCGACGCGTTGCTAGATATCGACGCTGTCGACCGGATAGCAAAGCTCGGCCTCGTTACGCGCGTGAGCGATCATATCACAATCACATCCCAAGGCATGCCGCTGCTCGACGCCATATTGCCCGAAATAGTAAAAGTTGAGGCGGACGCTACCGCCTGATAGGTTCGGCCTCATGGCCTCATTGCTAAACGAATACGCCGCATTTCTGACCGACAACCGCCGGATGTCGCCGCACAGTGTGCGGGCCTATCTGGCGACGGCAGAGCGGCTAATCGGGTTTCTGGAACTGCATTGGGGAGGTCTGGTTGACCGCACCGCGCTTACCAAAATCAGCGCGGCAGATTTACGTTCGTTCCTTGCCGACCGGCGCGTGGACGGGCTTACCAACCGTTCGACGGCGCGCGAACTGTCCGCCGTCCGCCATTTTCTGCGTTTTGCGCTCGGCGATAATGCCAGCCTGCCTGTGCTTAAAGGCCCGCGTGTTCAGCGCAGCCTGCCACGACCGGTTAATCCAGACGATGTGATGGCGCTGGCCGATGACGTATCGCAATCGGCGTCCGATAGCTGGGTCGGGGCGCGCGACTGGGCTTTGTTGCTGCTGTTATACGGCAGCGGGTTGCGTGTTAGCGAGGCGACTGGCCTTTTGGGCGATGTTCTTCCCCTCGGCGCAACATTACGCGTCACAGGCAAGCGCAATAAAACCCGGATTGTCCCAATTCTCGGACAGGTTAAGTCGGCAATAGAGGATTATATCTCGCTGTGTCCTTACTCGATGTCGCGCGACGCCCCGCTCTTTCGCGGCGCGCGCGGTGGGACTCTATCGCCCGCTCTCGTTCGCCGTGCGATACAGGGTGCGCGAGGAAGACTCGGGCTGTCCGAACGCACGACGCCGCATGCATTACGCCACAGTTTTGCGACGCATTTGTTGGCCGGTGGTGCGGATCTACGGAGTTTGCAGGAATTGCTCGGCCACGCCAGCCTGTCATCGACGCAAGTTTACACGGCGGTAGATACAGCGATGTTGCTTGATGAATATCTCAACGCGCATCCCCGCGCTTAATCGGCTGGCTTCCACCTAATCAACCGCCAGAAATAGCCCAGGACAATAAAGGCGATGATGATGGTCGAAAGCGGGCCTAAGATTTTTTCGACATCCTCGAACTGCGAACCAAGGACATAACCCGCGCCCGCCAGCGCCGCGCTCCATCCGGCAGTGCCGACGGTAGAGAAAACCAAAAAACGGCGATGCGACATTTTAAAAATACCCGCAGGGATCGAAATCAATGACCGGAAAGTAGGCAGCATTCGTGCGATCAGAACGATAATTGATCCATGCTTTTTAAATAGCAGATGCCCCCGTTCGACATCTGTCCAGTGAAGTGTCAGCCACCGGCCATGCTTTTCCAGAAAACGCTCCAGCCGCTTTGGACCGAATTTGATCGCGAGCCAGAACCACAAATAATTGCCGAGCATTGCGCCCGCCGTGCCGCTCGCTACGACACCGCCAAACGTCATGTTGCCGCGCGAGGCAGAAACGCCTGCAACGGTCATGATGACTTCGGACGGCACCGGTGGAAACACCGTTTCCAGAAACATCAGCAAGCCGACGCCCCAATAGCCGGCGCTGTCGACCAGCCGGATTATCCAGTCGTCCATATCGCTATTTCTCGAGGCGCGCCTCGATGGCGTCCCAAATCTTACCCGGTGTGTCGGTGCCGTTGAAACGGTCGATTGCGATTATACCAGTGGGCGATGTAACGTTGATTTCGGTCAGCCACTGGCCGCCGATGACGTCAATGCCGACGAAAATCAGGCCGAGCTCCTTCAGTCGCGGCCCCATCACAGCGCAAATTTCCTGTTCGCGCGGTGTGAGTTCGGTTGCTTCGGCGCTGCCGCCCACGGCTAGGTTAGAACGAAACTCACCCTCGCCCGGCTTGCGGTTAATGGCGCCCGTCACCTCGCCGTCGACGAGCACGATGCGCTTGTCGCCCTTCGCCACATCGGGGAGGAACGGCTGCACCATATGCGGTTCTGGCCAAGTATTGTTGAATACCTCCATCAACGCTCCGAGATTGTCGCCTTCGGCTGGCACGCGGAAAATCGCTTTGCCGCCATTGCCGTGGAGCGGCTTAATGACGACCGCGCCATGTTCGCGCTGGAAATCGCGGATTTCGTCGGCCGACCGCGTTATAAGTGTCGGCGGCATATATTGGCGGTAATCGAGTACCAGAACCTTTTCGGGCGCATTTCGTACGCTCGCAGGATTGTTGACGACGAGGGTCTCATGCTCGATCCGCTCGAGCAGATGCGTCGCAGTGATATAGCCGACGTGGAATGGTGGGTCCTGCCGCATCAGCACGACGTCGATGTCGCGGCCTAAATCGATACGTTTGGGATCGCCAAAACGGTAATGCGCGCCTTCGACGCGCTGCAAATCATAGACAGGGTGCGCCAAAGCGGTCAGTCGGTCGTTGGCATCAAGCGTCAGCGTGCCGACATCATAATGCCAGACATCATAGCCCCGCATCTGCGCCGCCAGCATCAGCGCAAAACTTGAATCGCCTGATATGTTGATACCGTCCATCGGGTCCATCTGGACTGCGACTTTGATTGCCATTCTTTGGTCCTTATCCGTGCCAGACATTCGGCAGATGGTGCGGCCAGCGCCAAGGTGCAACCAATATCACGTCGATCTGCATATTTTCGGTGCCCTTGCCATATTTGGGCAGCAATATTTCGGCGGCAGCCGCTACCCGGCGGAGGCTGTTTGGATTTATGGCGAGGTCGAGGTCAGTCCGCTTTGTCCGTGCCTTAACCTCAATAAAGGCTACGGTATTGCCGCGCCGGGCGATCAGGTCAACCTCGCCACGCGGTGTCTTGATGCGTTCTCCGACAATATGCCAGCCTTGAAGCCGCAGAAACCACGCCGCAATCGCTTCGCCGCGCCGCCCACGCTTTTCGGCTGCCATCCGGCTCATTTGGATTTTATTTCGGTCGCGCGGGCATAGACATCGCTTCGTTCCAGCCCAAAACGTTTGGCGATTGCGCCCGCAGCTTTTGCGGCTGGCATCGTCTCCAATGCCTCGCGCAACGCAGTATCGATATCGCCTGCTTCGAAAAGGAAATCATCGGCAGGAGGCCCCACAATCAGAACAATCTCACCCTTGGGTTCATGCTCGACATAGCGCGCCGCAAGTTCAGCCGCACTGCCAGCCACAACTTCTTCGAATTTCTTGGTCAACTCACGCGCAACGGCGATCTCGCGTTCGCCATAAGCTTCGCCAATGGCCGCCAAGGTGGCCGCCAAACGCGGCCCACTCTCGTAAAACACTAGGGTCGCTTTCACACCCCCGAGTTCGGCCAAGGCATCCGCCCTTGCCTTTGCCTTGCTGGGCAGGAACCCCGCGAACAAAAACCGGTCGGTTGGCAGCCCGCAGATCGACAGCGCCGCAATCGCTGCGCTCGGCCCCGGCGCGGTAAACACCTCTACCCCCGCCTCGCGCGCCGAGCGCACCAATTTATATCCAGGATCGGAAATTAACGGCGTCCCGGCATCGGAGACCAATGCCACCACACCATCCCGCGCTGCCGCGACCAGACTTAACCGGTCCTGCTCGCTGCTATGGTCGTTATACCGCCTCATTTTTTTCTTGAGGCCCAAGTGATGCAACAATTTACCTGTCACCCGGCTGTCCTCAACTGCGACAATATCCGCGGCTTTAAGGATCGCGATAGCGCGCTGTGACATATCTGCAAGGTTGCCGATGGGTGTCGCAACGACATATAAGCCCGACTCGAACGACATCATAAATATACGCTTTTCGCCGAGGGAACGATCATGAGCGCAGTTATTGCAGCATCAGGCATGCAGCCGCAAGCTTTAGCAGGCGGGGTCAAGAGGCTATTCGCGCTCGCGATGCTGGTCATGCTAGCCGCCTGTACGGCAATTCCGCGTGGAGGCGATGGTCCGCCTCCAGTTGTCACCGCCGATCCGCTCGATAGCCTGCACCGTGTGGCTTTGTTGCTACCCGTCACCGGACCCGATGGTGATGTTGGTCAATCGATTGCCAACGCGACCACGCTGGCGCTGGCCGATACCAAGGTGACCAACGTCCGCCTGATCACGTATGACACAGCGCAAGGCGTCGCTGCGGCAACTCGCCGCGCAGTGGCCGACGGTAACAAGCTGATCCTTGGTCCGTTGCGCGGTGATAATGTCATCGAAGCCGCAGCGATTGCCCGCCCCGCTGGCGTTCCCATCATCAGCTTTTCGAACGATATCGGCGTTGCCGGACAAAATGTATTCCTGCTAGGCCATTTGCCCAATCAATCGATCGACCGGGTGGTCCGCTATGCCAAGGCACAAGGGCTGAACCGCTTTGGCGCGGTAGTCTCGAACAACGTTTACGGCCAGCGCGCGCAATCGAGCCTAACCAGTGCCGTACGCAGCGCGGGCGGCGTACTGGTTGGCGTTCAGGAGTCCGATGGCTCTGTTGCTTCTGCCGATGCAGCCACACGCCGCTTGGCACAAATGGGCCAGATCGATGCGGTTCTGATTGCAGACAGTGGCCGCGCTGCTGTTGTCGCCGTCCCTTCGCTTCGGCGCAACGGCCTGCGCAATGCCAAGATATTGGGCACCGATTTGTGGAATATCGATGGCACGCTGGCAAAAAGTTCGCCGATGTACGGGGCTTGGTTCGCCAGCGTTTCCGATACGTTGTACAATCAATATGCCACCAAATATCGGGCACGCTTTGGCCGTGCACCCTTACGCCTTTCGAGCCTTGGCTATGATTCGGTGCTGTTGGTTGCCCGTGTTGCCCGCGACTGGCGACCGGGAACGCGGTTTCCGGTGTCGCAATTGACCGACCCGCAAGGCTTCATCGGCGTGGATGGCGCGTTCCGGTTCATGGCCAATGGGCAAACCGAACGCATGCTGGAGGTGCAGGAAATCCAGTCTGGTAAATTCGTCACGGTCAGTGCGGCGCCGACGCAGTTTGTAAAGTGATATTGCTCTCCTGCTAAGAGAGGGCGCTATCAATGGTTACAATGTTCGCCATGGACATGCCCGCCACCCATTTTGCGCGCCTTTTCAATTTTCTTGAGCACCATCTGACGCTTTAACCGCGACAGGTGATCAATGAACAATATGCCTTCGAGATGGTCCATCTCGTGCTGCAAACAGGTCGCCATCATACCCTGCATCGACTCTTCATGGACCTGGCCGTCCAAGTCCTGCCACCGTGCGCGGATCGCTGCTGGGCGCTCGACTTCGGCATATTGATCAGGGACAGACAAGCATCCCTCATTGTAAACCGAATGATCATCGGACGGATCGAGGATTTCCGGGTTTACAAAAATCCGCGGATTGCGGACGACTTCGCCGTCTTCGCCCTCGTCCTGTAGGTCGATCACTAGCAAGCGTTTTGGAACGCCCACCTGAATCGCAGCCAGCCCGATGCCGGGAGCGGCATACATAGTCTCGAACATGTCATCGACGAGCTTTTTCAGGTCGCCATCGAACGTTTCGACGGGGGTCGAGATCGTTTTGAGCCGCGGATCGGGCACTTCAAGAATAGGTAATATTGCCATGCGGTGCAGATAGGGAACGTTGCTGGCGAAATCAACCGACAGGACGGCGCGCGCGCAAAGCCTGCGCCAAAGTGCCGTCATCGAGATAGTCGAGTTCTCCGCCAACTGGGACGCCATGTGCCAATTGGGTCAGCCGTATCGGATAGTTTTCCAGCCGTTCGGCCAGATAATGCGCGGTGGTCTGGCCCTCCAGCGTTGCGTTCATTGCCAGCACAACCTCGTCGATCCCGCCAGCAGCGACACGAGTAATCAGGCCATCGATATTAAGGTCTTCCGGCCGCACCCCATCGAGCGCTGACAGGCGACCGCCCAGCACATGATATTTACCCGGAAATAAACGTGATCGGTCAAGTGCCCAAAGGTCCGACACGTCCTCCACCACACAGATAGAACGAATGTCGCGGCGCGGATCAACGCAGATCGCGCAAGGGTTGCCGGTGTCGATATTGCCGCAGGTTTCACACACCACCAGCCGTTGCTCGACATGCTCCAACGCGCGCAACAGCGGTTGCAATACGCTCTCGCGCTTTTTCATCAGATGCAGCACGACGCGCCGAGCCGAGCGAGGGCCAAGCCCGGGCAGTTTCGACAATGCCTGCGCCAATGCGTCTATTTCTTGCGATGCCATGAGCGCAGCCTTAGGGGGCTTTCAAACAAAGGAAAAGTCACGATGCGCCTTGCCTTCATGGGAACGCCCGAATTTGCGGTGCCGACGCTCGATGCGCTTGTTGCCGCAGGGCATGAGGTTGTTGCGGTCTACACCCAGCCGCCGCGTCCCGCCAATCGCGGCAAGAAGCTAACGCCGTCGGCAGTGCAAGCGCGTGCAGAAGAACTCGGGCTGTCTGTTCGGACGCCGGTTTCGTTGCGTAATGCGGAGGCGCAGGCGGAGTTTGCGGCGCTCAATCTCGATGTCGCCGTCGTAGCCGCTTATGGGTTGATCTTACCACAAGCGATACTGGACGCACCCGAACATGGCTGCCTCAATGTCCACGGCTCGATCCTCCCCCGCTGGCGTGGCGCTGCGCCGGTTCAGCGGGCAATATTGGCAGGTGATGCAAAAACAG